>Ga0302200_10004616_pt1 | contig 11032 bp, 12 predicted proteins | sample II_Bog_N3_1_FD_194585 | JGI IMG/M metagenome (GOLD analysis project Ga0302200, IMG submission 194585) | Peat permafrost microbial communities from Stordalen Mire near Abisko, Sweden - II_Bog_N3_1 | ecosystem: Environmental > Terrestrial > Soil > Wetlands > Peat | place: Sweden: Abisko... | reverse complement strand
CCTTTTCGACCCGGAGCTGAAGGGTGCGATGTTCCGTATCATCACCGGGCAGCTTGGAACTGAGGTTGAGCATCTGTTTAATCGCTGCTTCGCTCAACTCGATCTTCGTCCACTTCTCGGTGTCGGTTGGCACGCACTGACGCCAGTTCGGGAAATTGCCGTCAATCTGCTTCACGATGCAATCCCAGCGCGGAGTCGTCAGTTTTACCCAGCCCGAATTGCCTTTATCCGTCTTCACCGCCAGCTCGCATTCACCAGTCAAAAACCCGGACCACTCCAAAAACTTCTGCTTGGAGAGGTTGACGGATTGTTTGAGGTCGAACTTGAACGTGTTGGCGGCGAAGAGACAGCGGCCATTGGTGGAGACGATGGTGTGGCATTTCGGTTCCTTCACATCGAGCAGGGCACCTTGGATGACATAGCGCGAACCGTCCGTGCTGCTCGTCTCAAACGCTTGCCTCAGACATTCACCGAAGTTGTCCGGCATTTTGGAGCCGGGTTCAGTGACCTTTGGGGTAGGCGGGAACTCATCCGGTGCCAGCGTAGCCACCGACTGTTCCAAACTTGAGCCTGAGACTTGATACCGGAGCCTGGCCTTGAGCTTGGCTTCCTGCGTAACGACGACATCACCGCCTTTGCCCGACTTGTTCAACTGCTCAAACGGGAGCAGCACCTCAAACGGCTGGCCAGGCTGCGATTGTTCGAGGTTGTAGCTGACGAACGTGTCGAGGTCGGTGGCGGACAAACTGACACGTCCATCTTGAGTGCGGGTGAGCCGGACTGATTGCAGGACAGGGAGGTGGGATTTGCGGGCGACGACTTTGCTGAGGCCGGGCAGAGCTTGTTTCAGGTCTGCGGCCGGCAATGTTATTTGATTCATGTGTTTTCCTTTCGTTGTTGGTTAATGTGAAGGCCGGCCATGCGAGAAACACACGGCCGGCCTGATTTGCGGACTATTGGCAGCATTTGCTATTTGAGGGTCTTGCCCTTGGACGGATGCCGGTGGACTTGGTCGCGGATAAAGTTCTTCAAGTTCACTTCGCACCGGTCGTAGAACTCCTTGCCAACCCGCGTGAACTTGTGCGCCCTGGTCTTTGCCATTTCCAAGGCAAACAGCTTCACTTTGCGGCGGTTGATCATCATTCGTCGTCCTCCGGCTTGTATTTGAGCTGGCTGACCCGGCATTCAGCGGCATCCACATCATCCCTTTTGCCGAGATACACTGGCTGAACCAGCACGTCGCTTTCACGATGGGCATACAAGAACTTCAGCTCGACCACCTCACCGACTTGAGGGATGCTGTGATTGGCGGGGATGGTGACGTTTCCGGCCATTTGCCAGCCATTCTTGCCCAACAAGCTGATCTGGACGCTGCGCTGCCGATTCACCTTCGCGACCAGGGCCGAGAGCATGGCCACGAACTTGTGCTTCAACTGGGTGCCTCCGCTGTTTGGTCGGCCAGGTAGGTAGGGTGCGAAGATCTGCTTGAACACGATGCCTTCGGCGTTTTCCGCCTTCAGCTGCTTGAGCATGGCCAGCTTCTGTTCCGTCGTGAATGCCGTTTCGACGAGCCTGATCGTGGTCTGCTGCACACTGAAGAGCAGGTTCATCAGCGCCGCCAACCGTTCCCGGTAAGGCCAGGAGCGGATGTCCACGCCGTCCAGGAACAACAGGTCAAAGGCATAAAGGATGTCCCCGATGCTCTCGCCATCAATCACTACGTTGGCATCGAAGCCCCGAACCACATCGAACACGGGCAGGGGCAGGCCAATGACAAAACCTTTCTTGTTGATGCCGGTGATGTCGTCGCCTTCTTTGCGGACGAGCAGATGCTTGCCATTGTGCTTTTTCTGCGCGCAATAGTTGTCGTCGCTGATCAAGTCCAGCACCTGTGTTTCTTCGATGGGATTGAGGAGCTGGGGAATGAGACCGGACGGCTGCTTGTCGGCGTGCTGGTAAGGCGTGGCATCCTGGCCTTGCGTATAGCCTTTGCCCTGCTTCTCCTTCACCAGCTTGTCGAAAATGCGTTTGGCATCGGCATATTCGACCGGCACGTTGGTCTTGGTGCCGGTATTGAGGGTGGAACCACGCCGGCCATACGCGAAGTTGACGGCAAAGCGTTCACCAGCTTGCTCGATCTGGCACTGGTAAACCTTGTCACTGCCGCCTTCACGGTAATACAGGGTGATGTTTTCAAGTTTCGGTTGTTCGAGTGTTTGCATGTTTGTTTTTCCTTTCTTTGGTTGATGGTTTGTTGTTTTAGATGGGAACGAAGTTGGTCAAATGTCCTGCAAGATCTGTATTGGTTGTCACTGATTCGGACACTGAAAGTTCCTGGAACCCGTTTTCAGGCCAATTTCAGGTTGGCGCGAATGCTGCTTAGCTTATGACACGGCGATTGTTTCCGCCGAGTTTGTCTGCCAACTGGTTTGGGGTGGCGGGGGAATGTGGATGTGCAGAGACACGTCCAGCCTTCGTCGCCTTTTTTTACCAAGCAAAATACCCCAGAGCTTTCAAACTCCGGGATTCGTTTCCAGCACCCATGATGACGTGATCCAAGACCTCGATCTTGAGCATCTGACCCGCCCTGATCAAATCCCGCGTAACTTTAATGTCTGCTTCCGATGGATCTGGCTGGCCTGATGGGTGATTATGAATGAGCACGATGCAGCTTCCGGCCGCTACAATGACTGGCCTGAATACGGAGAGCGGCACGACGGGACAGGTATCAAGGCTTCCCAGCGCTACCAAATTATGGCCGATGATGCGTTTGCGGACATTGAGCACCAGCACGACGAACGCTTCCTTCATCGGGTCATACCAGTCAGCTTTCGTGATGTTCTGCCGCCAATACTGCGCTACTTGATCCGGTTCCGACAACAGTTCGGACATGGGTTCGCATTCCCGGACACATTGCACTTTGAATTCATGCGGGGTGTATGGTCTCATATAAATTGAAATGGCCGGATACCCAATGGAATTTCAAGGAATTGAGTGGCTGCCAAAGCGGGGTCATTTAGCTGAAACATAAATGAGCGGCTTGATTACAAGCGAATGGCGGGCTGGTTGCAGTTGGCGTCCCCGCGTTGCGCCGGACTGCGCTCCGCTCCGCTGCGCGCTGCCGGGCGAATGTTTTGGGTTGGCCGGGGAGGCGGCGATTGGCAGGCTGGCGGACATGAGCATGGACAACGAATTGCAAAAACATTACGCGTTACTTTTGGGCGTCGGCAGCCCGTGGGAAGTTAAAACCGTGGAGCTGAAGCTTCAGGAAAAGAAAGTTGAAATCGAGCTGGGCTGGCAATGGGGCAGTGCCGCCAAATGCCCGGAATGCGGGTGTGAATGCTCGATCCACGACAGCGCGCCGGAACGGACGTGGCGGCATCTGGACACGATGCAATTCATCACGGTGATCCGGGCGCGGACGCCGCGGGCGAACTGCCCGGAACATGGGGTCAAGACGATGACAGTGCCGTGGGCTGCCCCGCAAGGGCGGTTCACCTTGCATTTTGAACGGTTTGCGGTGGAGGTGCTGCTGGCGTGCGCCAACGTGCAGGCCGGGTGCGAACTGCTGGGGATTGGCTGGGAAACGGCGCATGAGATCATGAAACGCGCCGTGGCGCGCGGTTTGGAGCGCCGGCAGCTAGATCAGCTCAAGCACCTGGGCCTGGATGAGAAAAGTTTCAAACGGGGCCATTCCTATATCACGCTGTTGACCGACTTGGAGCAGTCCCGCGTGCTGGAAGTGGTGGAAGACCGGACGACGGAGGCGGCCGGGAAGTTGTGGGACACTTTGAGCCTGGAGCAAAAAGCCGCCGTGGAGGCGGTGGCGGTGGACATGTGGGAGCCCTTCATCCAGACCGTGCGCGAGCAAGTGCCAGATGCGGATGTGGTGCATGACAAGTTTCATGTGAGCAAATATCTGAACGAGGCGGTGGACAAGGTGCGGCGGCAGGAACACAAGGAACTGCTGGCCCAGGGCGACGAAACGCTCAAGGGCAGCCGGCAGCTCTGGTTGTATAACCCGCAAAATCACAGCGCGGAACAGGCCTCGGAGTTTGCCACATTGAAGGCGTTGAATCTGAAAGTGGCGCGGGCCTGGGCCGCCAAGGAACTGTTCACCAAGTTCTGGCAGTATCAGGAAGCCGGCTGGGCACGCCGGTTTTTCAGGGATTGGTTTGGCTGGATCAGCCGGAGCCGCCTCAAGCCCATGATCGCCGTGGCCCGAATGCTCAAGCGGCATTTGGAGAATCTGCTGACCTATTTGAAACACCGCATCACCAACGCGGTCACGGAAGGCTTGAACTCAAAAATCCAAAGCATCAAATCCGCCGCACGCGGCTTCCGCAACTTCAAAAACTACCGCACGCGCATTCTGTTCTTCTGTGGAAAGCTTGATCTCTATCCACTATGAACCGCGATGGACGTACCCAATAAAGAGCATCCGGCCAGGTTGGTTGTGGTTTTAACGCTGGATCGTGAGCTTGTCGTGTTTGACGAACTCACTCACTTCGCGCTTGGTTAATTTTCTCCCCAATACATGAGCTTCGATGTGACCGGTGAGGTCTTCCCATCGAAGGCCGAGCTGGGGATTGTGCTGACGATGCAGGATTTCGAGAACTTGCATGGCCTCCTTTTCAGTCAAGGCTAGTCTCAGTTCATTCGCCGCCCTATGCACGTCTTCCGTTCTCCAAACGATGAGGACTTTGTCGCTCAAATATCGTTTCAGGATGTTGATTGCCCTGGGATTGTCTTTGATTGCGGCCTTCAGCTTTCGCATCAGGTCTTCGGTGATGTCGTTGCTCATAGTTCAATGCCGGCCTCCTTCCCATTTCCGGCAGTTTCCCAAGTATTCACAGCCCATGCACCCAAAGCCAGGTGCCGGGACGAAATTCTCCCTGTCCAGCCCCTCGACGTAATCTTCCATGAGCCTGAATAGCCGATTGCGCTGATATTCCATCATCGCCCCAGCTTCCGTAATGATGACCTTGGGCACCTTGGTTTTGATGAGGTGATGCAGTTCCCGGCCCGCCTCTCGTTTGCCGGTTCCTTCTCGATACAGGATGGAATAGCAATCGAGCTGGACGCCATTCTGATGCAAGGCCATGTCGTTGTCTGGTGTCTTGGCAGCTGATTTGAAGTCCACAATCCGACCACCAGCCCTGACCAGATCCAAAACACCGATGAGAACTGGCAATCCGTGTTTGCCCAGGTCTGCTTCTACGGCTACCTCCACAGCTTCCGGCATCTCGTTGGCTTTGATGGGCGTGTCGGTGAAGTATTTCTCCAACACAGACCAGGCCGAGGTCTTCTGTTCCGGTTCTTCCCCATCCCAGTTAATCGGGCTGCCTTGTTCCAACCACCCAGCATCAAACACTTGTTTTAGCTTAGTGAGGTCAAACGGCTGCTTACGCCATCTCGCCATATTCCACTGCTGCAATACGAGATGAACAACTGAACCGTAATGGAGTGCAGCGGTCTTGGGTTTGGTGATCTTCAGGACGTAGCGGAAGTAGAACTTGAGCCGGCATTGGAGCCAGCAGTTCAGCCTAGAAGCTGATACGGTTTTCTTCAGCTTTTCGATAGGCACCGGTTCCAGCACTGCCACCGCCCCGTTTTCGACCACGGCATTCATCGCGCACCTGCTTTCTGACCGAACCGTTGATTGCGCGGTTTGCTTTGGCCATTTTGTTCGAGCAGCTCCTCGATCAGGCCAGACGCTTCGAGTTTGTTGAGCAGTTTCACGCCTTTGCCAAACCGATCCAAGGCCAACTGCTCGACCTTGGCCTTGTCCAACTTGTTTTCGTCGGTGATCTTGAGGATGAGGTCGCGCTGTTTGTCGGAACATGCCCATTTGTCATCCTGGGGCTTGTGTTGACCGTTACCATTCCCGTTCTGATGACCGTTTCCGTTAGGTTTGGCCGGATCCCCTGGCAAAAACCCGACTTGCTGGATATTGCTGTCCACGCTCTGCTGTAAAACGCGATAGAGCCGGGCGGATTCCTGTTCAACCTGCGATATGTCCGTCAGCTCCGATTTGAGGCTGACGCTGAACTGATGGCTTGAATACCCGGGCAGACCGATCTTTTTGCTGTAGTTTGCTTCAATGATAAGCATAGTTTTGTCCTTTCGTTTATTGGTTGTGGTTGTGGGTGAAAGCTAAACAAGCCGGCCAAAGAAAATGGCAGGGGTATGGGGAACGGGAGGGTGGATGCCAGACTCAACATCTAGTAAACCCCCTCCCATTCCCCGTAGAAAAAGCCTCGATTCAAAAGGCGAATCTCCGCTTCATTGTATTATACCCGTGTAGCGGCTAGTCTGGCGGTGGGGGCGGGGTTCGTAACGTATATGTGATTTTATGTTTGCAGCGGGGACGGGACGGGATGAGAATCGGGCATGAGATTTCTGGTTCTGCTGTCGCTTTTGCTGGCCCTGTCCAGCCACGGCAAAGACCTGGGCAAGCCCTTTGGTAAACTCAAAGACGAGCAGAAGTTTAAGGATTACATGGTCAGGATTTACCGCAATGAACAACCGCCTCCCGACACCGACAAAAATCCCGCTCATAAAGACGGGCTGGGCTGCTTCGAGATTCTGAAAGCTGGCAGACAGTTGTATTTTCAGGAAGGGCAGTTTTTCGTAGTAGGTGATGTGACCCCAGAATCAGGCCAAACTGTGACAAACTCGATCAAAATGGGGCAAAGCATCACGGACGAAAAACAGCCGAATCTGCTAGTCACGGAATGGGATAGCGGAAACCACTGCTGCTACGTCTTCCACGTTTTTGAGATTGGAGACAAGTTCAGGCAGATTGGCAGCATTGAGGCCGAATATTCTGAAATGTCGGAATTCAGGGATTTGCGGAGGGATGGAAGCCTGGAGTTGGTGACGGCCGATTTTAGTTTTGCAAATTGGAATGTTGCATGTTGTTACTCTCACTCTCCAACCCTCATTTTACGATATCAACATGGCCGCTATTTGCCTGACCTGGAACTGATGAAAAAGCCCGCGCCCCCTGAAAAGGAGTTGCAGGGAATGGCCAAAGATCTGAAGGCTAAGTTTGTTGGGATCAAAAAAGACCTGCCTGATGATAAATGGTGCGCCCCTTACCAGATGTGGCAGAAAATGCTCGATCTCATTTATTCAGGAAACATGGCCTCGGCCTGGAAACTCTATGAATTGAGTTGGCCGGCCAAGCATCCGGGCAAAGCGATATTCTTGAAAGAATTCACGGCCCAGTTAATGGCCAGCCCATATTACAACAACATCAACCAGGCCGACTTTCAGGGCGTTGCGGGACACAAAAGCTGACAAAAATCTGTTCAGTATTCGTCCGGGAAAATGTCGCTCAATTTGATCTTGAGCTTGTTCATGACCGTTTCGAGCTTGCTGAGAGTGAGGTGATGTTCGCCCCGTTCTAGCCGATGCAGCGTTGTGTGGGAGACGCCGGTTTTCTTGCTAAACTGGGCATACGACAGCCCGCCCCGCTCTTTTCGCAGGTATTTGGCTAATTGGACATCCAGGCTTTTTCTCACCCCGAAACTGTGGCAAATCATCCATAACGTATGTGTGATGTTTTTGTTTGACTTGGAATTTCATCGGGTGTGAAATCAGGCATGAATATCAGCGTGGGTCGTTTTTTCATTTGGCATACTTTGAAAATCTGTGGGATCGCGCTTTACGTTCTCTCTTTTGCTGGTGCATCTGCTGAAGCCAACGCAGTCAATTTGATGAACCCCATTGAATTCAAGCTTCCTATCCTGACAGTTTCACAAAATGAAACGGGCAAATGGAGCGGCCAAGTGATTGATCTGGGTCTGACTGTTTCCCAAAATAAAAGCGGCAAACCATTGCTGGTCGCCATAGCCGAAGACCGGCCCAACGGGGTAGGTGAACAATTCAGGGCGGCGATGTGGTCGGCCGCATCAACTGTGGCTTTAGAAAGAGGAATTCCGTTGCGTGGCTATCATCTGGAGTTAACAGCACAAGAAGCAGTTGACGGGCCAAGTGCCGGGGCCATGATCACCCTGGCTATCATGACCGCATTGGACGGACGAACATTGACCAACGATTTTGTCTTCACGGGTTCAATCCTGCCGAACGGGAGCGTCGGCTATGTCGGGGGCTTGGTGCAGAAAATTGAGGCTGCAAAGGCTGCCGGGAAGACGCGAGTATTTGTGCCGGCGTATTATCGCGCGGAAAACGATCCCAACACCGGCGAAATGGTTGATTTGAAAGAGAAATGCAAATCGCTTGGTCTGCGGATGATTCCGGTTGCCAACATCCGCCAGGCGTATGCCTTGATAAACAATGCTGAAGAAGCGCCAGTTCCGCCTGCATCCCTTGAAATTCCGGATGAAGTCGAGGATGTTTTTGTGACGCTATGCCGCCGTGAATTAAACAATAGTTGCGTGGTTTTTGATGGTTTGACGCTCGAAGAAAAGCAATCGGTCACAAACACACCATTTCTGAAAAAGCTCATTCTTGACCGAGCCCAAAAGGCGGACCAGAGCTATAGGGCAGGGAATATACCATCAGCTTACGACAACATCAGCGATTTGACCGCCTCTATCGAGGCCGTTAAAGACGCGGATCATTTTATTTCAACATTGGATATTAAGAACCTTTCGACCAAGGAGATTATAAACATTTTCGATAAGGAAATCGGGGCAGCCAATGACGAGCGGGTCGCCTCCTTAAGCGAATACCAGAACACCGGCATTGCCACCAACAATCCTGCGCTCGCTCAATTTGATGAGTTTGCCAATGAAGTCGCGGTGTTTGATTCACTAGAAGACTACTTGAACAACTCGACACTGTCGCTGGTGACACAAGCCGAAAACAATCAGGATGCCAGCCAAAAGAATGATTTGGAGGCCCAAGCTCGTCTGATGAAGTATTATCAATTGTGGACCGTTGATATTTGGAAAAGATCAAGAACTATTATTGATTATAAGGAATTTGCCAAGTTGTATAAAACGAAGCTGGCGTTGGTCACTTCAACCAATATTGGAATTGAGCAACTCCTATTTAACTCTATGGAAGCTGCCTTCAATTCTTACACCGCCACGACGCTCAAGCCAATCGCAGACCAGAACGAGACTTCGGCTGACAGCGTCATCCTCAATCTGGCAAAAACCGATTTAAGCTTTCTTGAATGCCAATGTTCACGGCTGGCTAGTGAAAGAATGCGCCAAACTCTTAAGGACGACGATTCGTTGTATATGCTGGTTAGCCAGTCACGGAACAATGCCCATGCTCTCGCAAAAATCACCGCGCGAACGCTAAAAGACGAGCTTGATGCGGACAAAGACGATGCTGGAAACGTGCGGTACGGGAATGCAAGCCTGCTACAGGCCATTTTGCAATCGGCCCGCGAAGAAGCATTGGCAGCGATTGGCCGATGCCAGAAAGATGGAGTTCCGTGCTGGGGACCGGTTGCAGCGGTGCAAATCGCAGACGCCAAACGTGACGACCTAGACGAGGACAAAATGGATGTGTTTGAAGCCTATTTTGACGCAGCACTGGATGCAAAGATTCTGGCTCTCATGTGTGGCAAGAATTAACAACCAGATAAATATGAACATTTACATTATTAAAAACAACGAAGCACAGGGGCCATTTTCCCTTGATCAAACCGTTGAATCAATCAGAAACGGGGAACATTCCTTGTCGAGCTTGGCTTGGCGTGAAGGGATGGCGGACTGGCAGCCGGTTCATGCCCTGACCGATATTGTGCAAGCTGTTTTGCCGCCGATCCCTGCCACGCCCCAGGAACAAAAAGTCCAAACAACGCCGCCGCCAATCCCAACGCAGCTAGAACACAACGAAAACCCACAACCACCAGCGTTGGAATCGTCTAGGGTGGCAACTATAACCGCACCCATTCCAGAGATAAAAGCGGAATCAGACAGGTGCAGAATTCCGGCGATTCTTCTTTGCTTGTTTCTTGGCGGTTTAGGCACACATGCGTTTTATGCTGGAAGAACAAAGGAGGGGATTGTGTTAGCCGCGTTGTTTGCTTTCGGGGTATTTACTTTATCAAGTGGATTGGGGGCAGTTCTCTTCACTGGCGTTGGCATTTATCTTGTAATCATTTCATTTAGGATCGCGCTTGGCAAATACACCGATGGCCAGGGGAGAATAATTACAAAGTGGATTTGACAGTGTCCCGCCAATTCACGCCATGAACATCTACATCGTTGAAGGAGGAAATCGCCAGGGACCGTTTACGACACAACAAGTTGTTGATTTTATCCGGCAAGGGAGATTTCAGATGACAGACATGGCTTGGCGCGAAGGAATGGCCGACTGGCAGCCAATTCGTTCACTTAAAGACATTGCAATGTCGACGCCGACTACTCCAATCCAGACAGAGTATCAAACAATCCGACAAACGCCCGCGTCAGATCCGGCCAGACCTCCTTCAATTTCCCTTCCAGCCATGATTTTTAAAGTTATTGTTGGTTGGTTGGCAATCATGGTCGGCATTGCGTTCATTTTAATCGGTATATTCCTTTTTCTCGCAGCCGTGTTTGATTCCCATGGCTCAACGCACCCGCAGCTGGAAAACGTAGTATGGTGCATCATCGGTGTAATGTCGTTTTGTGGTGGGTTGGTTGTATTTGAATTTGGCAGAAACTTTCGGAAAGCGGCAGTTTAAGGAAACGAGAGGCTGTGTGAAAACTCCCGGCAAGTTGGAACCTAGAAGTATGGCAGGGTGACAATCTGTCCTTGTGTATATCTCCCGAAAGAAAATGAGGCCAGGCTTCATCATTTCTGGCAAACTGACCCAAGGATTCACGGTTCATCACAAAACGCCGGTGTTGATTCAAATGCAGGACATTAAACCCGCAAAATAAATCAAATCACACCAGCCTCTCCCTAAAACATCTTCCCACCACTTTCCCGATCACGCTCCCAATAATTGTCGCCGAGCGGAACAAAACCGGCCAGAGGTGAGCGATTCAAAACCGGCCACTCTGAAGTAAGGGATTCATATCATTTCTGGTTTTTCAATCAAGGGATTTTCGCTGCG
>Ga0302200_10004615_pt1 | contig 11033 bp, 6 predicted proteins | sample II_Bog_N3_1_FD_194585 | JGI IMG/M metagenome (GOLD analysis project Ga0302200, IMG submission 194585) | Peat permafrost microbial communities from Stordalen Mire near Abisko, Sweden - II_Bog_N3_1 | ecosystem: Environmental > Terrestrial > Soil > Wetlands > Peat | place: Sweden: Abisko, Stordalen... | reverse complement strand
ATTATTTTAATCGCGTCCTGGAATCAAATGCTTGCCCCACGAAGTATGCGGCGAATCTGAGGGAATAACTTATGGCGACGAGGTGACAAAACGGTAAAAGCGTTGCTTCACGAGCGGCAAGGGCGGTATTTGCCAATACGAACCGGACCCGGTGAAATTGGTCATCGCGACCCAACTTCCGCTGGCCAGATTGTCCTCGTACTGAACACTATAATTGTAGTTGGAAATGGTGTTGAAGCCGAATTGGAATTGTCCCTTGGTCACGACCGGGGCGAGGATCTGCGCAAGCTGGTTGCTGGTGAGAGTGAGAGTTGCGCCGGCGGTCACGGAACCAAGCTCATTGGACACAATCACGGAATAATTTCCAGCATTCGTGGTCGCAGCCCGGAAGGTCAAGACGGCATTGGTGGCGCCCGCCAGATTAGTTCCGTTCCATTGCCATTGATAAGCAAACGGCGAGGTGTCAAAGACACAAACGCTTACGGCAAAGGTCACGAGCGTGCCCGGACTGGCCAATTGGTTGGTCGGCGGCACAATATAATTGTAGTCGGGAGTGGGTGTCGCGGCTGATTGCAATGGATAGCCTGAAAGGTCGAGAATGTTCCATCCGTTGGTCAAGCCCATGGTCGACAGCCAGTACCAATTGAGCTGCCCGCTCACGAACATTCCGCCGGAATCGGGAGACAAGTCCAAGGCAAAAAGCAGAATGGGGTTGTTGCTCAAAGACATAAAACCGGGATCGCCAGAATCCCCGCCAACCGCGCTGGTTCCACTGTACGCCCCATAACCGTTGTGGATTAATTGGATCCAAGTGCCGGATTGGCCACCGAACAAATCGGCGACTCCAACAAAGGCCACCGGGGCATAGTCGATGGTGCCGGCTTTTCCGTGCACCCAGAAGGCTGGCATTCCCAGCAGCGAATTGCCGGCAATGTAGCTGGCATAATCCGGCGGCAATACGTGGGGAATGACAATGGATGCGGGCGCTGAGTTACTCAACTGTGAAATATCCAAGTCGGAGACCGCATCGATGACATTCGTCACCACCCCCACCCAGCTTACGCCGTTGGTATCGTGGAAGGTCACCGTCTGTCCCACTTCGCCATTGTCATGGGCGCAGGTAAGCAACTCGTTGCTGGCAATCAGCACGGCCTGGTAGTAGTCGGACGCGCGGCCCACGCAACTCAAATTAACCGGCCAAGTCCAGACCGCAGAATTGGTCCCAAGATTTGAATTAAGGGGTTCGTAGGATGCAGTGCGGTTGGTCGAACTGGCCAGCGTAAAGGTTGATTGGAACAAATCATATCCCAGGGTTCCGGGTGGGTAAGGATTTATGGGCCCCGTCAACACGGTCAGCACCGTCAAGCTTGCATTGGAACTGATCACCTCACCCGCCAGATTGGTCACCACCACTGATAGATCGTAAACCTGTGACCCCTCGCCATCGGTTAGCACCGTCAGCGAGGCGTTCGTCGCCCCGTCAAGGAGATTGGCGTCGTTCCCACCATATCCATACCATTGGTAATGGAGGTCCTCGCCGGTGGCGACTACCCAAAACGTCGCGTTTGATCCCTCGACCACCATCTGTGCCATTGGCTGGACCGAAATCGAGGGCGGCAGGTCAATGCTGACGGTTGCCACGCTGCTGGTGATTGACCCGAAGGAGTTGTTGACCGTGACGAAGTAGTTGTCCGAGTTGGTTGGCTCCGCGGGATCCAAAGTGTAGCTGGCATTGGTGGCGTCCGGGATGGCGCCGACGCTGTCCCACCACTGGTAGTTCAACGGTGCCGAGCCCGCGGCCGTTACGCTCAAAGTGACAGCTGAGCCTGCCACCACCGCCTGGCCCGTTGGCTGGACGGAAATTGAGGGCGACAGGCCAATGCTGACAGTTGCCACACTGCTGGTGATTGAACCGAAGGCATTGCTGATGGTGATGGTGTAATTATCCGACTCGTCCGGCTCCGCCGGATCCAAAGTGTAGCTGGCATTGGTGGCGTCCGGGATGGCGCCGGCACTGTCCCACCACTGGTAGTCCAACGGCGCTGTGCCTGCGGCCGTTACAGTCAAGGTGAGGGAGGTGCCGGCTAGCGCAGTCTGTCCCATTGGCGGGACCAAAATCGAAGGCGGCAGGTCAATGGTGACGCTCGCCACGCTGCTGGTGATTGACCCGAAGGCATTGTTGACCGTGACGAAGTAGTTGTCCGAATTGGTTGGCTCCGCGGGATCCAAAGTGTAGCTGGCATTGGTGGCGTCCGGGATGGCGCCGGCACTGTCCCACCATTGGTAGTCCAACGGCGCTGTGCCCGTGGCCGTTACAGTCAAGGTGAGGGAGGTGCCGGCTAGCGCAGTCTGGCTTTGGGGCTCAACGGCAATGCCAGGATCGGGCGAGTCGCTCTGCCCGAAACAGGGAACTAACAAAGACAACAGCGCAATAACGGCAAAAAGCTTTTTCATGTAGATTCTTTTTGCTTTGGAGTTTCCAGAGGCGCCAATAATTAAAATTCCTTTTCACCACAGCACACTGTCCGGGGCGATAAATAAAAAAGCATGCGTTACTTCCGATCTTATTTTTTAACACAAAATATTAAGGATGTCAATCTTACAACAATACCAATATTAATGGCAAACAACCATTCAGAGCGCAGAATTTTGTGGCGGCGGCAACCGGGAATGCTGGAGGTGCGACTGCGCGAACCTTGTTGAAAGCTGGAAAAAGTGCGCGAGATTGTGCGGGACAAAGCCAGGATATCCGGCTTGGAGACGGCGTTGAACTCGCCCTGCCTGATGTCCATGACGCCGCTGCTTTGAAAAGAGGATTGCATGAAGTGCATGGCTTTTTAGTAATGATTCCGCCCAGCTTTGCGCCGAGGCCCCGCTACCCAGAAGCAAAGGCTATCGTGGCAATCAGGAAAAATGACTCGCAAATAAGCATTAATGGCAGTAAAACCACAAACAATACCCGCGCCAGTCGTGGGCTGGAAATAAAATGGGAACCTTCAGCTAATTATGACATCACAATCAAAACTATTCTGTGGAATCCTTTTGCTAACGGTTCCGACGATTCAATATGGAGGCTATTTTCTGCTCACCATTCTTTCGGGCAAAACAAACCTCCCATTGACTGATTTCCAGAAATCAATGTTTCGAGCTGGCCATGCGCACGCGGGAGTATTGGTCATCCTGGCACTCCTGGTACAAATATTAATTGACGATGCGGACGTTAGTAAACCTCTCGAATTGACGTTGAGAATTGGTTTTGGGTTATCCGCCGTGCTGATCAGCGGAGGTTTTTTTGCAGCAGCGGTGGGAAAAAACATCACCAAACCGACGCCACTGATTTCAATTCTTTACCTCGGCATTGGCGTTTTAGCCGTTTCGCTAATCGCTTTGGGAATTGCTTTAATAAATAGCAGTGCCACATCGCCATCAGCAGGATAGTTGGATGCTCCGGTAACAATGGAAAATGTGGCCAAGATTCTCATTTTTCGGGGCGGACATTTTGGGATGTGATTTCCCCCAATAAAGGCCCCAAAGCCCAGTTTCTTCTGACACAAGTCTGACCACACGCTTAGCAGCCTGTCTTAAAATTCCGAGGGATGCTGCTTTCGAGCAAGGAGCTGGATGGCGATGCGAGGACGCACTGGCATGCGCGAGGAGGATGAATCCCTCTCAAGTCTCCCTGACGGAAGCGAGTCTACCGCACAACTTATGGCTGGTGCCATTCAATCCCAAAAATAATTCCTTGCGCTTTTGCAGGAGTTTTTTGAAATCGTCATGGGTTGACTGATTCTCGATGATTACCAGCAGACGAAAAGTCTTCTAGAATGTTTGATGAGTCAAAATCATTTCCAGGGCCAACCACAGGCAACGTAAGGGTGAATATCGCACCGTGGCCCAGTCCGTCACTTTGCACGATCAATGCCCCGCCCAATTCTTTCGCTGCCAGCGCGCCGCCATGCAGCCCGAAACCGTGCCCCCCCTTGCGCGTGGTAAAGCCGTGGTTGAAAATACGCGTCAGGTTCTCCGGCGGAATGCCTACTCCATTGTCTCTCACCACGATCTCGACCCCGTCATCCCTTTGTGAAACTTTCAGCCAGATTTTTTTGTCCGGGCGACCTGAATCATCACACGCGTATTTGGCGTTGCGGATCAGGTTCACCAGAATCTGCAACACCTTGTGCTTCTCCACGGTGAACGGCGGTACCTCGCTGAATTCGCGTATTAGTTCGACTTCGTGCCGCGCCAGGCCGCCGGCATTCATGCGCAAGGCATCTTCAACCAGATCCGTGACGTTCACGATTTCGGTGACTCCGGAGATTTTGGCATAGTTTTGCTGCATGGCCACAATGTCTTTAATGTGTTCCACATTCTGGCGGAGCGATTCCAGTTCCGCGATCGCTTCCTGTTGCTCTCCGGAAAGTTGCTCGCCCAATTGCCTCAGATAACCTGGCAATTGCCTGCCTTTGGGATCGGAGGTCATAAAAGCGCCGAGATCCGTGGAGTGTTCCTCCAGCAGCGCGGCGGCCCGGCCCAGACACGAAACTTTCGACCTCTTCGCATTATCCATCACCAATGAAGCTGAAACGTTCACACTATTCAGCACGTTGCCGACGTTGTGCAGCACGTTGGTGGCAACTTCAGTCATGCCCGCCTGCCGGGAAATCTCGAGCAGCTGTTTGTGCACCTGCTCAATTTCGTTCTGCATGCGCTCGCGTTCCGCGATCTCCTCTTCAAGCAGTTGCGTGCGGTTAGCCAGCAGCACGGCGGTGGCTCGGTGCTCCTCCACTTCCCGTTGGAGCGAGTTATTGGCCTGCGCCAACTCGAAAGTTCGCTTGGTCACTTCAGCCTCCAGTTTATGGCGGGACTCCTGCAGTGCCAGCTGCTTGCGATAAAGGTGCCTGACCCGCCAGCCATAAATGCTGCCCAAACTGGTCAACGTCACGATGCTACAAAGCAAATAAAACCAGATCGTCTGGTCGAAGTGCGGAAGCAACTTAATTCCGACCGAGTCGCCAGCCTTGTTCCAAACCCCGTCGGTATTGGCCGCGATCACCTGAAAAGTATAATCTCCGGGCTTGAGATTGGTATAGAAGGCCACTCGACGATTTCCAGCCTCGATCCAACCTTTGTCATAACCTACCAGTTGATAGCGGAACCGGACATTTTGCGGCGAGATCAAGCTTAACCCGGTAAAGTGGATTTCCAACCCGCCCTTGCCAGGCGGCACTACCAGTCTTGCGTCCGGGGCCAGCTCTTTGTCGTCGGCCAGCACCCGTTCAATATGGACCGGCGGAGCAACCAGATTGATTGGTATGTGCGCGGGATCAATCATTATGGCACCCCACGGACAGGGAAACCAGATACGTCCGTCCTGCGTCTTGCACCCGGAATTCTCTTGATCGGTTCTACCGGTGGACTTGACTGCGTCGAGACCGTTAAATTGTTCCCCTTGAACACGGTCAATCTTGCCGTCGGCAGCTTGATTCAGCCGCTGTTGGCTGATTCGGAAAATGCCGCGGCCAGAATCAAACCAGAAATAACCTAGGTTATCGGGCACGATGGCACTGATCCAACTATCAGCCAGCCCATTCTCCAGTTTGATGTTATTGATTTGATCATTCTTGATGCGGGCTATCCCGGCGGCCAGCCCCGCCCACATGGTCCCGTGCTCATCCTCGCAGATCCACTGGACATTGTTCCCAGTCAGACCATCGTCCGTGGTCCAATGTTTGACGTGCCCGGCCTGGATACGGAAAAGGCCGTTCTTGCAAGCCACCCAGATCGCACCGTCCCGCGCAACGCATAAATGATTGACCCAATAATAATCGGGCTGCGCCCCATCCTTGTATTGATAATGGCTCAATTTGCCGTTTTGAATTCTGTAGAGGGAATCACCGGTGCCAATCGTGACCAATACGCTCGTGTCATCTTCGGCAAAGGCCGTTGCCCAGCCCTGGTTGCTCAATCGCGCCGCCAGACGGCCGCCGGAAATCACGTTGATGTTTTTATCACCGTCCTCCGCATAAACATCTCCATTTCTGGCTTCGAAAACCAGCTTCACGTAGGGGTTCTCCAGCAAGGATGGCGCACTATAATTCGTGACAACCTTGCCATCAAAGTAGGAAACCCCGCTGTCATTGGCGATCCACAGACCACCATGTTGGGAAGCCACCAGCTCATGGCTGGATCCTGCCCCGATGCCTTCCTTGTCAGTATAGATCGGAAATTTCAAATCGGTGAGCTGGCTCAATCCATCGCGGGTGCCGATCCACAGACTGCCCTCCGAGTCTTCGAAAAGCGACGTGACATAGTCGCTTCCCAAGCCGTCGGCCTTGGTTAGATAGGTGAATTCTCCGTTTTCATATCGTGCAAGCCCCTTTCCGGCAGTGCCCACCCAAAGGATGCCGTGGCTGTCCACCAGCAAGGCCTTGACCTCGGAATAGAGTGCAGGGATTTGTTGCGGCTGGTCGTGAGCATAGCAACGCAATCCCTTTCCCGTTCCGACCCACACCCGGCCGCTGGGATCCGATGCCAGGGCAAAAATGTTTTGCTGGCCCAGAAAACTATCGGGTATTTGAACAAATTTTCCATTGGCCCAGTAGCACAGCCCGTGCTCCGCCGTCCCCAGCCAGACTCGCCCGGACACATCCTCGCACAGCGAGATCACAATTCCCGTGTTCGTGGTATCGAGGAAACATCCGGCCGGATTTCCTGCCTGCCAACGTCCGGTCGCCAGATCCGCGCCAGTCCAGATAGTGCCATCCCGGGTCTCCAAGATCGCAGTTGCATTCATCGTCGGCTGCGCCCATCGTTCATCCCCGATTGGAAAAAAGTTCTTGCCGTTGTAACCGCCAAAACCACCGTTTTGAATGGAAAAAAGCAGCGCACCTTCCCGTGAATAAACAAGCCGCCTCACCTCCTGGCCGTGTGCCTGCGGCAGGTCAACAGGGACGATCTGAAAATCCAGGCCATCAAACCGAACCAATCCGTTCTGCGTGCCAAGCCAGATATAGCCATCCTTGGACTGCACAATCGAGTTGATTTTATCCGGGAGCAGACCATTCTGACGCGTCCAGTTTCGGCAGTTAAACTGAAATAATGACTTGGCCGGATCCAAGGCGAACACGTGACATGCCATTAAGAATGGCAGCGCCATAAAGATTACCTTCAAGGTAAAGTGAACTTTCATCGCCGGCGGCAATTTATTTAGTTTATTGGCTTTCTTCACGAATAAAACACCGGCCGTCTGAAAAAGCAGGCCAGATGAAACCTACTAAAAGCACTTTAAGTGCCTTTACCGATAATTAGCAAAGGACGCCCATATTTTATAATTGCTCAATACCTGATGTCCTTAAACGAGGCAAAGGAGGGTCGAAATGATACAGACAAACAGGACGAAAATAATTTTTCCATGAGGGGAATATTCAGTTTATCGCTCCGCTAAAGCACCTTGAGCGACGGCACGAGAGCTGATTTGAGAAATGATTTGGGAGTTAAGTGAAATTGCGATCGACGGCCGGTTTGGTCCAACGGTAGCGTTGCAACCAACTGGCCAGGATCGAATACCTCAGGCCAGTCTTCTTCACAATCCAGGTCGCCGACAGCCCGCTACGTTCAAACTCCGCCAAGATAAGCCGGCCTGCTGCATGGATGGGCGCACTCAGCTCTGGGTATCCACCGCAACGGGCACTCGTTGAATTTGAGGCGAAGCGACCACCCATGCGTATTGGAACGACTAGACGCTGTCATGTTTCATATTTTTATGACAACCGCGAGAAACTTAATCAGAAGAGCTATGCGTGACGCTTAAGAACCAGATGGGTGAAAGAACAAATCCCTCATTGGAAAGGATGCGCAATCAGCGAAGAAACAACAGTATCGAGTTGATTTAAGGCGATGAGCCGGTCGCACGACTGAAGCGAGAAAGAGAAATCGGGGACGGACAACTTTTATTTATTTGACGCGCTCCATTCTAATGGGCGACGTTTTCAAGACTTTTCAGCGGTCGCGGCCAGCTTGAATTTGCATGGTCTCGCGCAACGCTAACTTGGTCACGGCATAGAGGATGTCGCGTTGACAATAATATTTCGGGGCTGCCGCGAAGATATGATGGGTGCCCCAACTCTCGATTACTTCGACCAGCCGCGTCGGTGGATAGGCATCAGGATGGAATTCCAAGGCAAAGGCATCCACACGCGCCGCCTCCGCTGCGGTGAGGCTTTGTAAGATTTCGAGTTCTGCGCCTTCACAATCCATCTTGCACAAGCGGACGCGCTCCAGCTTCTCAGATCCGAACAACTCTGGCAGCGTCATGGCGGTCACCTCGACTGCGTCATTCACCGAAATACCCTGATGCTTCGCGAATTCGCGGTTGGTGGTGTGCATGCCACCGCCAAGCTTGTCAGTGCGAAAGAGCTGCACGGCACCGCTGGTAAGTTTTACGGCCATGGGAAGAAGTTTGACACGATCAGCGAAACCGTTGCTGCGAACATTCGCCTCAAGCAGGGTGAAATTTTCGCGATCCGGCTCAAAGGTGTAGACCCAGCAGCCTTGCCATGCTGCGTAGCAGGTATAAAAACCCTGGTTTCCACCGATATCAATGACGACGTCACCACGTCGTAGCGGCACTCCGGGCACCTCGTAGTCGTGGTCAAACCACACCTCGCCAAACATACGGTGCGCCGCAAGTTTGCAGCGCACGGCGACGCCGCTGCGCCGGTCAACAACCCTGATTACCTCATGCTCTCGGGACCACCTGCGCTTGACCAGAATCTCAAGTGGGTTGCCGTAGTTTCCAAATGCTTCAAGCAAACGGCTGACTGAAATCATTGAATAAGACATATGATGAAGTGAGATTTTTTCGGGCCTTCAAATTGTCGCGGCGATTCATTTCAATCTTGCTGGCGCGCCAAAACGTCCAAGATAAAAATCCTGGACCATCGCGATACCAGCTTTGGAATAGCCAAACGCATCTCGCTTTTTGGAGGATGTGAATGCCATTCCGACGGTGTTTGCAGTTAATAAAAATGTGCGAATCGCAGCTTTCAGCCCATTTCCATAATCTATTGCCATCAATAGCGCACGGCGTGTGCAGAGACAAGTAACCACAGGGGGAGTCACGGATATTTCGGCATTAATCTGGGATTTCCCATTTGGTTTCCGACCCAGGACCGGCGTAGACTCTATTTTGGAATTTTGGTCTTTTTCGTCCCGCTCCATATTTTTTGCAATTCATTTTTTCAGTCCGCCAGCAATATGATGTCTAATATCACCGGTACCAATACGACCAGTATCGAGCGCACCGCTCACACCAGCGGCACATTAATTACCACACAGCTTCCAGATCGGAAGAATAACACCCATTTCTGGATGTCGAACCCAATCGAATAGTAATCTCATGGTAAACCCAACCAAGTGGCAGGTTTTTCGTGATTAAATAAAATAACTCCCTCCCTTTGCGACTTTGAGCAACTAAGGTTAACCGGCTGATGTCTTGAGTTTTACAGCTGCCAGGTTAAAGAGTCAATGTTTTTCCTAGAAGTTTCATAACAAAAGTGTTTTGTCTTCAATTGAAGACAAAATATAGAGTGGAGCTTGGTTGGTTGCGGTTCATTTTGTCACACTCCTTGAGGGGGGGGGCACCACCATGTAAAGCAATGCTAGATTATAAATTCTATAGGGTCATCGCGCTACGATGACTGGACGGCGCAGCGCACCGTCCCTATCTTGAATGTGCTCTTGGAGAGTGCCCACCATTCTAAATTGTTGCCGGACTCTTAACCGCGAATTGACGCCAACTTTCTTTGGCAGAGCTAACAGAATGCAACTTGAGCTCTATATGTCCGATATCATCAAAGGGGATCGGCCGATCGCAACGGCGAACTGCCATGTGTGACGTATTCACACATTTTCGTTGACAACCCGGGCACAATGTGTGAACATTTCACATATAACCTATGATTTCCCTCAATGACAACGAACTGGAGGCGCTCCGTATTCTGTGGGAACACGGCGATTTGAAGCCCGCAGACATCCAGGACCGTTTTTCCTGGCCCATCGAAAACGCCACGCTGCGCTCGGTGCTCGTGAATCTCGTGGCCAAAAAACAGGCGAACCGGCGCCTGCAAGGCAAGGCGTTTTTTTATTCGGCGCGCGTCCCCAAGGCCACCATGCTAAAATCAACGCTGCATACGCTCGCCCGAATCTTTGCGGGCGGTTCCCGGCAGGAACTGGTGATGCAGCTGATGGAAACGTCCGATCTCAAGCCGGCAGACATCGAACTGTTGCGGCGGACCGCCGCGGAAGCGACGCCCAAATCCACGAAAGGGAAATAACATGAACTTCATGCCGTCGTTGCTACTCACCTCGCCGTTTTGTTTGCTGTTGTTTAAGTGGACCAGCCTGCTGTTGCTGGGTTGGTGCGCCCACGCGCTGCTTCACCGTTATCAGCCGCGCTGGCGGCTGATTCTCTGGCGCAGTCTATTGTGTTTTGCGCTGTTGCTACCGGTCGTGCAACTGGCTCATTTGCCTGGAATAAAAATTCGGATCATCGCCCCAGCCACCGCCCCTGTTGAGCTTGATTCGATGCCCCCCTCGATAGCGCCCAACCATGCCGCCTCAGCCGCCGGCCCAATCGCCAAGCCCGGGACGACCTCGGCCACCGTTGTCCACTCCCTGTCCCACATGCTAAACCCGCCGGCCAGAAACACGCAGTGGTGGTTTTCCGGGCTGGAAATCTGGATCATGATTTGGATGACGGGTTACGCGGGGAGATTGATCCAGCTCACGCGCCTGCACCTGGCATTGGTCCGGTTGCGTCACGCGGCCCAGCCGGCGGATTCATGGATCCAACAATTGGCGGGTGAAATCCAGACCCGGCTTCAGGTGCGGCGCCGGTTTGACGTCCGCACCAGCGATGCCATTGCCTCTCCCTTTGTGTGCGGGCTGTGGCAGCCGACGATCATGATACCGGCGGCCTTGGCCAACGGACTGGACCCGGAAGATCTGCGCGCTTTGCTGAATCATGAAATGGC
>Ga0302200_10004610_pt1 | contig 11040 bp, 3 predicted proteins | sample II_Bog_N3_1_FD_194585 | JGI IMG/M metagenome (GOLD analysis project Ga0302200, IMG submission 194585) | Peat permafrost microbial communities from Stordalen Mire near Abisko, Sweden - II_Bog_N3_1 | ecosystem: Environmental > Terrestrial > Soil > Wetlands > Peat | place: Sweden: Abisko, Stordalen... | reverse complement strand
ATCCTTCAGGCCAATCTGACCGGGGCAACGCTTGTCGGAATCGAACGCTCCCGTTTGGTGGGCCAATCTTTTAGGGGGTTGGTTTCCGCCGAGTTTCGTCCTGAGTTCTGCACCTTTCTTGAAAAGGTTTTTGCGGGCGACGCAAAACAATCGGGTGATTTTGAGCTTACTTGCCAAGGGCAGCCGCCCCGGTTCGTCAACATCGAAGCCCAAAGCTTCCTCAACGGGCAGCAATGTCGTGCCGTCGCGGTCGACATCACCACTCTCAAGGCGGCTGATGTGGCATTGCGCCGCAATGAGGTCCTTTTTTCTGCGCTCATTGAGCAAGCTCCGGTTGGTGTCTATGTGGTGGATGCCCAATTGCAACTGCGCCAAGTCAACCCCCGGGCGTTGCCCGTTTTCAAAAATGTCCACCCGTTGATCGGTAGGGATTTTTCTGAGATTATCCAAACCATCTGGTCGTCGCGGGTGGCGGCTCAAATTGTGGCCCGCTTTCGGCACACCTTGAAGACCGGAGAATCGTATCAATCACCTGAATTTAGCGAACAGCGCCAAGATACCGGCCAGAAGGAGTTTTATGAATGGCAGCTTCAACGGGTCACGCTGCCTGCAGGCGAACGCGGCGTGGTTTGTTTTTTCACCAACATCACCGAGCGCAAGCAGGCGGAGGAAGCCCGAGTCCACCTGGAGGTCATGACCGCCTCGAACAAGAAGCTGGAGCAGGAAATCATCCGGCGGAAAAAACTGGAGCAGGACCTCAAGTCAAGAGAGCAACAATTACGGAAATTGTCTCACGACATTCTGCTGACGCAGGAAGCGGAACGCAAGCGCATCAGCCGTGAACTGCATGATACGGTCCTCCAAATGCTGGTGGGCATCAGTATCCATCTGGCCTCCTTGACCCCGAAGTTGGCGGACAATCCGACGAGCCTCCGACGGAAAATTGCGGAGACGCAACTGCTCGTGGAAAAATCACTGGCCATGGTGCATCGCTTCGCTGTGGAACTGCGCCCGACGGTTTTGGACGATTTAGGACTGATTCCAGCGCTCCAGTCCTTTATAAAAGATTTCATCAAACGCACGGGGGTAGGGGTGAATCTGAGTGCCTACGCCGCAGTGAACCAACTCTCCATTGACCAGAGTGCCGTCCTCTATCGCGTCGCTTTGGAAGCCTTCAATAACGTGTCCATTCATGCGCAGGCAACCGCCGTGAAAATTGAAATTAAAAAACTGCCGGACTGGCTTAGCATGACGATAAAAGACGATGGCAAATCCTTTGATGTGAAACGTTTCCTCCGTACGAAAGGAAATGAACGACTGGGATTGCTGGGGATGCGAGAACGGGTGGAGATGGTCGGCGGCAAATTCTCGATCAAATCTTCACCCGGTCATGGCACCACCGTCATTGCCCGGATTCCTGTTGCCTCCAAAGGCACGGAAAAAGCAGGCAAATAGTCGAAGGAAGCCAAACCTTTAACTTCTGAGGCAGAGTTCCTCTTTCGAGGCGACATTTCCCTGCAAAAGTCGCGTGGTTCTAGATACTTCAAAATCAGGACTTTGCGATGCGCTCCCTCAGGTAATCCTTCAGATAGGGAATTCCGCCGGCATCCAGATAGCTTGAAAGCAGTTTTCGCGCAGTCGGCCTCTTCAAGATCTCCTGCAAGATAGGAAGGCGCAAATTCTCATCATCCAACTTGTTAAAAAGCACCGAGAGCTCAATGGCGATCTGCTCCTGGAATTCAGGGGCGTTCTTTTGATTATGGAGTGTCAGCAAATCGTCGAGCAGATCACTCCATTGGCCCTTGATGAGTGCCACATCGGCGCGATAGGACAAGATCGCGTTGGGATAGATTCCCTTGGGAAACTCGGCGTAATAGGCTTTGAGTGATTTATTGAAAGCATCCTCATCAAAGGGTGCCTGCTTGTAAAAAAGGGGATCGGGATCACCCGCCCAAGAATTAGCCTCCGGCCACGGAAGTGTATTAAAGAATTTTGTGGGAAGAGCAGCGAGCGCAAGTCCCCGCAATCGAAGGACCATGGCGGCCTCCCTCTTGGGGCTTACAGGATATTTTTTGAGAAATTCGGCGGCTTGAGCAGCCAGAAGCGGATAGTTGCGCTCACTGTCAACGATTTCATCGCCATCCTGCTTCAGGCCGGTTGGGATATCGTTAAGATGGTTTGCCGTAATGGCAACCGGGAGAAAATCAATGAAATCAACTATGGGCTGCGCCCCGGGCTTTTTGGCCAACTCGGAAATGTTCTTGTTTAGATTTGCATCGGATCGGTCTGGCTCTCCTCTTTCGCGGATGCGGACGTATTCGGCTCCCCCAAGATCAGTCAAAATAGAGTTTTGAAGGATGCCGACGCGGTATCTTAGATACTCTTCTCGGATGGAGGGATCCAGTGAGGGCACTTGCGAAAGCTGCTTGGAATCCTGCAAAAAATTGATAACGGGCATGCGAGCCATGGTCTTAGCCATCGCAACGGCAGAGCTGAGCAGGGAATCCACCTTCAACTCAAATGCCTTGGCATCCATCGATTTGGACGCTTCGGGAAGATTCGCTATATCCTTACAAACGTCACTCCAAGACTGATCGGGGGGATAGTTATAGTTTGCATCCGAATTATTCCCAAGCGCTGCGAGCAGATTGGCCTGATCCCAACGAGCATACCGATAGAGAAGAGTACGTTGAGCATTTGCATCTATCTTTTTTAGTTCCTCCCAAGTTGGAAAATTCCAAAAGAGAGCGTATTTTTTGACTTCTTCCGAATCAGGATATCCATTTACGAGTGTTTCATATTCCTTGCAAACAACTGCCATGCGATCCGTTTCTGCGGCACGCTGCTGGGTATAGGGAGAAATCTCCACGATCTTCCTTTCTGCCTGAATCGCTTTCCAAAGCAGAGTCGGCGCAATCGCATTGGTTTGATCCGATTGGACTGAATTCGTCCACCAGGAGATGGCATGTGTCCACTCATCCCTGCTATCGAGTGCCTCATCAAGGTTTGTTAATGAAAGCACTTTGGCGTTGGTTTTCCGAAAAAACGGCGCTGCCAAAGAATCATCATGGAAGAGGTATTGCCGCATATCGGCCCCGTCCAGTGGAAGAGCAACCGCCAACTTGGCCGATGAAGCCCAGTAATCTCCGATCTGTGACATCGCGTTTGCTGCCTGAGGACCAGTGCTGCTTTTTGCGTCGCTCACCTGCTTGGCAAGATCCAGGAGATGCTGCCTCGCATCCGGCAAGTCTGTGAATGAAGCCGCCCCGGTAAAATCCTCTACCGCCAGGGACCGCTCCCTGAGTACATCCCGCAGGTCTTTCCTGAACTCTTCATGTTCCTTATCTTTCCCGTTAAGGGCGGTCTCCAAGCTGGCGATCGGGGCAAAATTAAGGAGGGCATCCATGGTTTGGTCGATCTGGGGAGCAGACGCACCTGAATAGTCGATGTCTATTGAAGAGCCTAGCTCCGCTGGGGATAAGTAGGGTTCACCCTCACTTCGAGGAGTCGGGTGTATGGGCAGTTTATTGTCTCTGATGCTGGCGAGTGCGATCAGGGCATCTCCATCATTTTTCTGATCATGCAGTGCAAGGGCCAAGCGGAAGACAACGCCAGAAACTAGCGGGCTGGAGGGAAATTTTTTGAGAAACTCCCGATAGCCTGCCACAGCCTGATCCAATTTTCCCGAGCGTTGATAAACGAGTGCCTTTACGTAAGCGAAATCATCGTTCTCATCTGTGTCACTGCCCATCCGGATGATTTTCAGCGCTTCGTCCTGATTACCCTTATCACTTGCAGCATGGGCCAGAATTGCCAGATATCTATTTTGCCCAAGGCGTCCACGATAGAGCTTTTTCTCCGCCAAGACCCCTGCGGCGAGTTTGGGCAGAACTTCCCTACGCCATTTTTGGATGTTTGCCACATCAGTATCACTCTCGTCTGAATGGGAGCCTGCGGAGTTAATCGCGAAATAGGCCAAGGCGAGAGCAATAGGGGGGTGTTTTGCTATCTCGTCAATATCCTCCGAGCCTGTATCTCGAAGATGATAGAGACATTTTTCGATCATTGTGATGGCCGGTTGAAAATCCTCGGGATGATCTTTGTTCTCCGTCTGTTTGATGAAATAAGGAAGGGCTCCGACAAAATCGCCGGAACGGTAGGCCGCTCCCCCCATCCATCCATCCACATCATTGCGATACTTCCCCTGAGGGTACTTGGTGAGATACTCTTCAAAGAGCTGTTTCGCCTGTTCAAGAATTGCCGTTTTAGGTGAATTTCTGGCGCTATAATCGGACGTGTCCACAGACTGGGAGAGGCGGCATCGGGCCTTCATAAATAGCGCTGTCTCGGCGCGAGGACTCTCCGGAAATTCCTTTAGGACGCGATCAAAATACGTCTCGCTGTTGGTGTCATCGAGGTTCTTGTAATACAAGGCTCCCTTGAGATAGAGCCAGTGGGGAAGAAGCGCTCGGCAGGATCCGCTTATCTTTGCATCGAGTTGTGCGAGATAATCCGGATTCAGCGTAGGTTTATCATCATACCCCACACGATCATCGGGTCCTGTAAACCACTTCAGATGATCCAGACGCCATTTTAGATAGTCGCTTACTTCTGCCCGGGAGGCTGCACTCTGGGCAAGATCACGCAGATCTTGCATCAGGTTGATATCAATTGGAGAAGCATGCACGTCTCGTGCCCGAACAAGCAGTCGATCGATTTTCTTGACTAGCTCAGGGGAAGCCCCTTTTTCAAAGTCTTTGGTTAGTTGAGCTTGATCAACTAGGGACTGGATTCCCGTATTGGTTGACAGGGCGTTCGTGTTGAGAATCTGGCCGATGCTCTTAGCCGGCAGACACTGAATATAATAATCGAGTGTCGGAGGGGCTTCGTCGAACCACCCCCCGGACGCCATCAGGCGAGCCCCCCGAATCAATAGAATTCCAGCCAGGAAGATTAATCGAGTGGATGCCATGTTTTTTGCCTTCGAGATCGGGGAGATACCAGCGATTTTTTTGGGAGGAGATGTTTTACAGCAATCCAGTGTGCAAAGATTGATCTGATTGCAGGCGACTGAACCAGAAATAAATCGCCCCCACTTCTAGGCCAATAGGATAATCCAGTGGGTGTTTGCCTTCGGAGTCGGCGGTTTCCATGAAAAAGGTCGCGTAGGATTGCTTCGCGCAAGCTTCCCATCGGGGCTTTTAATTTCAGGTAATACCTAAGACCGAATTAACCGGCCAAGCAGGTAATCTTTTAGGTAGGGAAGACCACCGCAATTGATGTAGGTCTGTAAGAGATTTCGAGGCACGGGTCGTTTTAGGATTTCTGCAAGCACCTCCTGCCGTAAATCGTCCTTGTCGATCTGGTCGAAGAGATAGGCAAGTTCTCCGGCAACCTGATCCTGAAATTGCGAATCACTCTTCTGATCATGGAGCGCAATCAAGGCATCAAGCGCCTCACCCCATTGATTAGTCATTAGGGCTTCATCGGCTCGGTAAGAGAGAACGGCATTGGGGTACTTTCCATGGGGGAACTCTTCGTAATATGCTCTGAGTGCTTTTTCATAGGCCGCGCGATCGAGCGAAGTTTGATGATAAAAATTGGGACCATCTTTGCCTGTACGCGATACAGACTCCGGCCAATTACAGTTGTAACTTCCACTCATCGGACGAGCAGCATAGACCAAGCCTCGTAGTTGCTGAACTCTTGCGGCCTCGCGTTTAATACTCTTTGTATATTTGGCAAGAAAGCTCTCATTCTGAGAAGCCAATGCCACAAAATCGCGCGCAGTTACCGTATTGGTCAGATTTGGATTTTCAACTGAGAACACTTGAATATCCACGCGGTGATTCGCTGAGAGAGCCGAGTTAAGAAAATCAATGAAATCATGGATTTGTGCCGTCCTAGGCTTTTGCAAAAAGTCGGCGATATCGCTCCTTAGCTGTTCATCGCTAAAATCCTGACCTGCCGGATAGAGAGCGTTGATATCAGGAATATCGGCTAATGGAGCACTCTTCATTACTCGAAAGCGCAGCCGGATGTACTGATCGCGTATCTCAGGATCAAGGTTGGGGATTTGGGAAAGTTGTTGAAGATCATCCATGCAATTCATCACCGCCATGCGCTCAACTGCATTAGCCGAAGGTTTCGCCGTCTCGACCAATGAATTGATCACAGAAGCAAAAGCCTTCTGATCGAGATTTTTGACCTGGTCTGGGAGTTTGGCTAGATTTCCACAGACTACATCCCATTGATCTCTCCGCTCCCGTCGGTTGCTGGGGGTAGCAAAATCGGAAAGCGCCTTCGTCCAGTGGAAAGTAAACTGCTCTTGCTTGTTCCGGAAATACGGTGCATCTGGCTCGTCAACTATTTGTTTCGGTTCAGGAATCGTCCAGTACACCGCGTATTTTTTAGCCTCAACGGAATCAGGATATTGCGATAAAAGTGTGTCGTATTCCCGATGCGATTCTGCTCCTGCATGGGTTTCCAATGAACGCTGTAAGCCATAGGCAGAAAATTCAGCAAATTTCCGCCGGGCCAGAATCGCCTTCCAGAGTGCTTGCGGGGCTAATTCACCGGATGGGTTCGCTTTTGTTATATTTTGATTCCAAGTAATGGAATGTAACGAGGGGATTCGATTTTCTAACTCCTTGTCGGTAGTTGCGTCGTCAACTTTGAGAGCCCGGGCATTAGATTTTCGAATTAAATCACCTGTGGGTGCATCATCATTGAAAAGGAGTCCTAGTGTCTCTTGGGAATCCAGTGGAAGTTTGAGCTGATCTTCGGACGCTTTCTCCCAATAATCTCTGAGCTGCTGCCCCTTCTGCGCAGCAGCATCTCCCGTACTATTTTTAAACTCTTCCACGCGCTTCGCCAAATCCAGGAACTGCTGCTTCTCTGCTTCCGTCTCGGAAAAATTGGCTGCGCCTGCAAAATCTTCTGAGGCGAGTGAGCGCTCTTTAAGCACCATGCGCAGCTCTTTTCGGAATGCTTCATGCTCGGCATCATTACCCGAGAGAGCCGTTTCCAAAGAAGCCAGCGGAGCAAAATTCAGGAGGGTATCAATTGTTTGATTCACGGCGTCTTCAGATGCCCCTGAATTGTTTTTTTTGAGAAGATCCGCTGGTGTCGTTGGTGCCCAGATAGGTGGACCAGGAGCATTTGTAGCAACTGGTGTGGGGAGCAAAACTGGCAGTTGATTGCCTCTCAGTTCTGCGAGTGCCAGCAGAGCCTCCCCATCTTTTTTCTGATCGTGTAAAGCCAGTGCCAATCGATATTGGGCACCCTTAGCAAGGGGGCTATTGGGAAAGCGTTTGATAAAGTCACCGTAGGCTGCAACTGCCTCATCCAGTTTGTTCTGACGCTGCAAGATTAGCGGATAAACAAATGCCAAGTCATCATTCTCGTCGGCTTTGTTACCCAATGCGCTGATTTGAAGTGCTTTTACCTGATCTCCATTTTCGCTGGCAGCATGAGCGAGAATCGCTAAAAAGCGGTTCTTTGCGAGACTCCCCTGATAAAGCTCCTTATGATCTAAAACTGCGCTTCCGAGTGCTAGTAGCACCCTTCGACGCCATTGAAGATCGCCATAGTATAGATTATTGACGGGATCATCTGATCTTCTAGGAGTGTTATTCAGGGCTTCGCAAGCAACGGCGAATGCAACAGTCGGATGCTCGGCAACCTTTTCGACATCGAGATCAGTGTTCTGAGGAAAATTTTCAAGGCATTCAGAAATCTTGTCGATCGCTTTTGGGAAATTCTCGGGGTGATTTTTATCATCCGCCTGCTCAATGAAATAAGTCAGTGCTTCACCGGTTGAAATGGAACAATTGTCGCCGAGCCAGCCCAAAACATCGTTGCGGTACCGTCCCTTGGGATACTTTGCGAGATAGTCTAAAAATAATTGCCGCGCTTCTTCACGGATGGAATCTGTTGCCTCGGCGTCGGATGCCTGGGAAATTTTGCAACGAGCTTTCATAAAAAGCGAGGGTTCAGCTCGCGGACTCTTGGGAAATTCTTTGAGCACTCGATCAAAATAAACCTCACTTTCTGTGTCATTTCCTTGTTTGAAATACGAAGCACCATTGAGATAGAGCCAGAAGGGAAGCATCGTTCTCGATGAACTGGCTATTTTGTCTTTCAACTCAGACGACGCTACTGGCCTGATGAGACGCCCATATTCATCAACGACGAGAGAAAACAGGGCCAGGTGATCTAGTCTCCACTGGACATAATCGCGCGCTTCCTTAGGTGTCGCATCACTTGCCGCCAGATCATGAAGATCATGGAGGAGATTTACGGTATCGGGGCCATTATAATGGATCCGAGCCGCCTCCAAAAGTTGATCCATTTTTTTAACCAAGTGACGTGATGGCCCATTGGCAAAGTCTTGGAGGAGCTGTGCCTTATCAATGGGCTGGGCCGGAGCATTGGTCCAAGTTACTCCCTCGTCGGCGAGGATCTGGTAGATGTCTTTTGCAGGAAGCGATACTAGGGTTTGGAAGAGATTTGGTGGCGCAGGTATTGGTTCTGCATCACCACCTCCACAACCCAAGAGGCGTGTGGCCTGACACAGAGCAAAACCAAAGAGCAGTGCTAGTCGAGAGGTTGCCATGCGGGGGTTTGTTTAAGGATGGAGAGGCGCCAGTTCAAGGGGTGATCAGAAAGGTTTTGCACCAACCCAGTTTCCAGAGTTTGACCAGCACGCAGGCTGCTGAACCAGAACGAAATGGTGCTTACTTCGAGTCCTATTTGGTCAATGACGGGCTTTTTTCCCTCTGTATCTGTGCTCACCAAGGAAAAATCACCTGCCACAGCCTCCCGCCAACTTCCAGGCTCTGATTTTAATTCCAATGCATACCCGCGTACCCCGTTTTCTGAAATCCTTGGCAAGAGATCCTGAGTCGAATCATTTCGAAGAATGATGCCACTAGAAGCATTCCGGTGCACTGAAAGGGTCGGCTCCGTGATTTTATTCTGACTCAGCGTAGCGACGGAATATCCCGACATGTCGAGACGATCCGAAAGCCTAAAAAAAAGCACACCGTCTGCACCCGATGCTTCGGCAGCCGACCTGAGTTCAATCAATGTCCCCAGCTCCGGGTAACGCACAACAACTCTCTCCTTTGGTTGGAGTAGTGTTCCAAGAAGGACGCAAGACTGATTCACGGAGAAGACACTTTGTTCCTGCACTGTTGGAAAATCAGGGGTTAGTGCAGGTGAGAACCAAAACTCGTCCAGATTCCAACGCCGCACATTCCCACGACTGACACCCTTATCATTTAAAATTGTCACCCGGCAAAAATTGGGCAAACCAGCTTTCCAGGGAAGTTTGCAAGATTTCCAAGAAACCATCTCTTTTTCGGCTGTCGCGGCATCAATCAGTGGTGGCAGGAGCCCACCAGTCAGAGACTCTCGTTCGGGATTGAGATCATAGAACATGGGGGTGATTTCATCCACCAACCCTTGAAATTCGTTCGCGAATTTGGACCAATGCGCCAAGGCACTGATGGAGACCTTCCACGAAACGTGCTTCTGTTTTATGGAGCGCAAGAAATCCTCATATTGAGGAATCAGCCGATCAGGAGGTTCGTAATCAATCTGCAACCAATCCGCAGCGCTATCAGAGACAACGTCATCGAGGATGGGGCCCAATCGGGCAAGATTTTCAGCAGTTGGTGACTGACCGTTCTTTGGTTCAAGCCGAATGACTGGAATAATATGTAGAAAGGGAGCCGCTTTTTTAAGTGCCTTAAAATCGACAGGGAATCGTTCCTGCCATGACCAATCTGCTTCCTTGGGAACCAATGTTCCCACCTGCCAATAGATTTCCTTGACTCCGGCTTGCTTCAAACTCTGAAGTTCTGAGGAATCAAACGCTGTATTTCGATGCCAGACCCAGTAGGAGCTATCAAGTGCCGAGCCCGTAGCGATACCTAAGGACGCCAAGCCAAGTATTATGATTATTCTTCGAGCTATGCGCGGCACAGCAAATTTCAAACAGATCATTTTGAGATGAGAATTCTAGCTAGGATCTCAAGATGATGTAGAGAAGGATTGCTCCACCAGTTTACAATGCCCCCTCCTGCCACGCTGCCTTTGCCTACTTGTGTCGCGTTAGGATAGAGGCGCTCCAGACAAATGCTCTGACTTATTCCCCGGAGTGATTGTGTTCCACCATGCCCGGTTTGACCTTGAAAAGTTGCAGCATGCAGACAAAAAACAGCGGCACAAAGAAGATCGCCAGTGCCGTTGCTGCTAGCATCCCGCCGATCACCGCTGTTCCTATGGCATTCTGTCCACCTGAACCGGCTCCGGTGGAAATTGCCAAAGGCAGCACACCGAGCATGAAGGCAAGCGAGGTCATCAGAATCGGTCTGAGGCGCTGATGGGCTGCATGGACGGTCGCTTCGATGAGTGGCGTGCCTTCTTCGTAGTTTTTCTTGGCAAATTCGACGATCAAAATGGCATTTTTTGCCGAGAGTCCAATCGTCGTCAAAAGACCGACCTGGAAGAAAATGTCGTTGGAGAGCCCTCTGCCCAAGGTCGCAAGAATCACCCCAACCACTCCCAGCGGAACAATTAAAATGACAGCCAGCGGAATTGACCAGCTCTCGTAGAGTGCTGCAAGGCAGAGGAAAACCACCATCATGGAAATTGCGTAGAGGGATCCAGCCTGAGATCCGGATCGCTGCTCTTCATAGGAGAGTCCTGTCCATTCATAATCGATTCCCAACGGAAGTTTTTTCGCAAGTTTCTCCATGGCTGCCATCGCAGTGCCTGTGCTCAGCCCCGGTGCAGGCATTCCAAGCACTTCTGCGGAAGGGACGCCATTGAAACGCTCAAGCTTTGGGGAACCATAGATCCAGACGCCTTTGGAAAAGGCAGAGAAGGGAACCATCTGTCCGGCAGAGTTCTTGACATACCATTTTGCGAAGTCGTCTGGCAGCATCCTTGAGGGAGCATCTCCCTGGATGAAGACTTTTTTTACCCGTCCCCGGTCCAGGAAGTCATTGACATAGGCCGATCCCCAAGCTG
>Ga0302200_10004605_pt1 | contig 11048 bp, 4 predicted proteins | sample II_Bog_N3_1_FD_194585 | JGI IMG/M metagenome (GOLD analysis project Ga0302200, IMG submission 194585) | Peat permafrost microbial communities from Stordalen Mire near Abisko, Sweden - II_Bog_N3_1 | ecosystem: Environmental > Terrestrial > Soil > Wetlands > Peat | place: Sweden: Abisko, Stordalen... | reverse complement strand
CATTCCACAATATCGGGTGGTCTGCTGCCTGGCTGCGCCACTCCACCTGCCTTAGTGCGCGCTTTGCATCTTTCGCCGCTGCCGCAATGGTTTGTAAAAACATTTCCGGCGGCACGAGGTTGGTGCATGAGGCCGTTACCAGGAAGCCTCCCGGCTTAGTCAGCTTCATGCCGCGCAGATTTATTTCTTTGTAGCCCGTTACTGCTTTGTCTATATGCTCCCTGCTCTTGGTAAATGCAGGCGGATCAAGGATCACCGTATCATAACGCCTTCCCTCTTTCACCCATTGTTTCAGCACATCAAAAGCATTTACGGCTTCGAATTTGCACACATTTTCATAGCCATTAAGTTCTGCATTGCGCCGTGCAACTGCCACTGCCTGCTCAGATATATCGAGTCCCAACACACTCTTAGCCCCATATTGTGCTGCATGCAGGGAGAAAGTGCCCGTATAACAAAACACCTCCAGCACATCGCCGCCTTTTACAATATGCTGTATGGCACGCCTGTTATCCTGCTGATCCAGGAAGTAACCTGTTTTTTGTCCATTCTCAATATCTACATGAAATTTGAGTCCGTTCTCATTCAGTATGATGTTGGTGTCAAACGGCTCGGACAAAAATCCTTTTATTTGCTCCATTCCTTCGAGAGTGCGCACCGGCACATCATTACGCTCATAAATACCTTTAGGGCTGAATATTTTCTCTAAAGCCGCCACAATGGCACCTTTCCACTTTTCTATACCCAGCGCCAACGTCTGTATTACAAAGTAATCGTTGAACTTATCTATGATCAGCGCCGGCAACATATCCGCCTCGCCAAATATTAGGCGGCAATTTTCTACATACCCTATCTGCTTGCGGTATTCCCATGCTTCTTTTATGCGTTCATAAAAGAACTGGTCATCGATCACCACGCTCTTATCCCTTGTCAGCAAGCGTACACGTATCTGCGATGCGGGATTGTAATAGCCCTTACCCACAAACGAACCATTGTACGAATACACCTCCACTATATCCCCGGGCTCAGCCGTACCTTCACTATCTCCCAGTTCATTCCCGAATATCCATGGATGCCCGTTGATGACCCTGTCTCCTATTTTTTTCCTCAAAAAACATTTCATGCAGCGAAGGTAAGGCAACATAATTTGTTTGCATGTTCTTACAATACCAATTAAAAAAGTCTTGATGAAAATTATATTTTATAAAATAAATATTTCACATTCCTAACAGTTGGGGCAAAAACCTCGTCTTATAAATTGAACCTAAATTGTACCCAATGAAAAAACTCATCCTGCTCGCACTTTTTATTGCATTTGGACTACAGTCAAATGCCCAAACAGTAACCATCGCGGAAATAACCAGCCCCTGCGATAGCAACGGCGTTCTTGTCGCTACGTTTGTCGGTATGACCGGAAGTTATACCGTGCAATGGTATATTCCTTATCCGCCCTATAACATTATTGATTCCGACATAACAATCGCAACTGATACATTGTATGGTTTTTCAGGCGGCCAGGTCCAGGTAAGCGGGTTTGGGTCTGGGTATGCTTATGACTCAATGACATTTGCGCCACCATTTACGGTATCAGTAACTGCTACCCCTGTCACATGCCCCGCATTAAGTACGCTTAATGCCACGGTGGCAGGGGGCACCGGCCCATTTACTTATAAGTGGGAAAATGATGTTACTTATAGTGTAGTAGGCACAGCAAGTTCAGTCAGTTTGCCGGCAGGTAATTACTTTATCAGAGTTACGGATGCGAGCACAGGCTGTGTTGCGGGCTTTTTGAATGGTGCGATCGGTTCGCCGGTATCTCCGGACTTTACACAAACCGTAACAACCACACCTGCTGTTTGCCCTGCATTAGGTTCAGCATCCGTATTTATTACCAGTGGGGGCACCGCACCATTTACTTATGTCTGGACGAATGCCATTTCGGGGTTAACATATGGCACTACAGCCACGGTCAGCCTTCCCACCGGCATTGGGTATAATGAAGTGACGACTGATGCGCTTGGATGTTCTGTGGGCGGCTACGACCTTACTGTAACTTATACGCCTGATTTTACAGCCTCGGTCAATACTACACCTGCCAATTGCACTAACGGCACAGCGGCGGCGGCCATTACCGGCGGCACAGCTCCATTCAGTTATTTATGGTCTAACGGCGCCGCAACAAGTTCTATTTCCGGGCTCATTTCCGGTTATTATTATCTTAAGGTCACCGATGCATTGGGATGTGTTGATTCTTCAATATACGGCTACGTGCCGCAGGCCGTCACCATATCAGTACCTGATGTGATGACCCCAGCCACTTGCATAGCCAGCGACGGCGCTATCACTGCTTTTGGATCGGGGGGTACTCCTCCTTATTCTTACCTTTGGAGCAATGGCGCTACAACAGCTACCATAACGGGGCTAACCAGCGCTTATTATTATGTTACCGCCACAGATGCGAATGGCTGCATTGGTACGGGTGGAGATTATGTAAGCGCTTCCACCCCTATTACTGTTACTTACGCCACTACACCAAGCGCCTGTACCACACCCACCGGCTCTGCCACGCTAACTATCAGTGGGGGCACCGCACCTTACACAGTTACATGGTACACAACACCTCCGCAGACAGGTGTGACTGCCACATCATTACTCGCCGGCAATTATTATTTTACAATTACGGATGCCATGGGTTGTACACAACATGGTACGGTTACGGTGCCACCTGTTGATGTGATCTATCTTTCGTTTAGCTCTACGCCCGCTACCTGCGCTGCATCTGATGGTTCTGTGACTGTGTCTGCAACCGGCGGGTTTACTCCGTACACCTATTCATGGAGCACGGGGAGCAGCAGTACATCCACGCTTTCAGGCGTCCCCTACGGCACTTATTCTGCTACGGTTACTGATGCGCACGGTTGCAAAGTTACCAACTGCCAGCATGTACCATACACCTCACCGTTAGAACTTGGCCTTGCTACCACACCGGCTTCGTGCCTGTATACGAGTGATGGTACGATTACCGCAACTGCTGCGCTCGGCACTCCGCCATACACTTACAGCATGGGTGGCTCTTCCTCCGGTTCTGTTACTATTCCAAGCCTGGCTACCGGGCCATACTGGATCTATGTTTCCGATGCCATGGGCTGCACCGCGGAGCAATATGCTTACGTTGATTACAATGTACTGGATAGCAGTTGCTTCTGTGTAGTGCAAGGAAATGTTTACGACGATCTGGCCGTAGACTGTTCTCCCGCCGGCGACCCGGGCATTCAAAACATACAGCTGCAGGCATCCGGCTTTGGATATACGTATACTAACGCGGATGGCTATTATTATTTCCTGCTGCCTTCAGGCACTTATACCATTTCTCAAACTGTATTGTCCATATATCCGCTGTCTCCCTGCCAGGTGAATAATATTTCTTATACCTCTGTTGCAGCAACCGGATGTTACCAGACCATCAACTTTGCCGACACCCTCAACCCCATACACGATATGCATATCTGTACCTGGGATTATACCAAACCTATTCCCGGATTCTCCTATACACAAACTACCATCGTTACCAATAACGGTACAATCACTGAGCCGGGTGTACTTGCCAGCTATGTCACGGACGGACAACTGTTCAGCCCCACATTCGTACCATCAGGTGTCTTCACAGGTGCGGCCGATTATTATAATACGGCAGGCACGTTCCCCTCTTTGACACCGGGCGCAGGGCAAGAGTTCCTTGAAACTTACAATGTGCCTGCCGACATACCGCTTGGCACTAACGTAATTACAAAAGACACGGTTGCCTATACGTCCCCTATGTCCAACTGGCTCAATGATTATTCCCCATGGAACAATGTTGATTATTTCACTACTACAACCGTTGGTTCTTTTGATCCTAACTTCAAGGAGGTAAACCCCGTTGGCACAGGTGCGGAAGGTTTTATTACTCCTGAAGATACAGTACTCGAATACATGATACACTTCCAGAACATAGGCACATACATGGCCCAGAACGTGGTAGTAATAGACTCCCTTGATCCGAATCTCGACTGGGCAACCCTCAAGCCGGAATTCCTCTCCAATAAGGGTGTCGTAGATATTAATGAACATGGTGTTGCTACTTTCACATTCAGTAATATCGACCTCCCGCCGGTTTCTTCCGAACCCATAACCAGCAATGGCATGTTTACATACACTGTCAGGGTGAAACCCGGATTAGCATTCGGCACACACATCAAAAACCGCGCTTCGATTTATTTTGATTTCAATGCCCCGGTTATGACCAACCAGACATTGAATACTATTGGCGGGCAGTTACAAACTCCTACAGCGCCCGGCGCTACAGCAAACAATTCATTCACAATATTCCCTAACCCTGCGCAAAACTCATTTACCGCGATAATAAATGTGAATACCGCCGGCACTTATAAGCTCAATGTAACTGATGTAACCGGCAAAACAGACATTGCTAAAACGCTCAGCCTGCTATCGGGCACACAAAATATCACAGTGGATGCAAACCGCCTCGCACCCGGTGTTTATTTTGTAACGCTGAACGGCAGCGACAACGTGATACAAACACAAAAGCTTGTGATTATAAAATAAATGCGATGACGATTAAAAAAAGCCCGCATCAATGATGCGGGCTTTTTTATATTAAAACAAAATAAAAAACCTCCGGGAATCCGGACATTTATCCACAACTTAATCTTCACGACTTACAACTCAGCACTTACGACTTATATTTGCAGTATCTTATGCTGCAAAAGCTGGTTATAAATAATTACGCGATCATTGACCACCTCACTATTGAGCCGGATGGCCGTCTCAATACTGTGACCGGCGAAACGGGGGCGGGTAAAAGTATTATTCTTGGCGCACTTTCCCTCATACTTGGCGAGCGTGCCGACACATCGGTACTTATCAATAAAAACGAGAAATCGGTCATAGAAGGTTATTTTGATGTCAGCAATAACGAAGTTTTTAAACAGGCGCTTACCGAAGCAGAACTGGATAATGAAGCCCAATGCATCATTCGCCGCGAGATAAGCACGAGCGGAAAATCGCGGGCATTTGTCAATGATACACCTGTTACATTAAACCTGCTCAATAAATTAACTTCGCTGCTTGTTGACCTTCACCAGCAGTTTGATAACCTGGCACTGGAACATGATAATTTCCAGGTAGAAGCATTGGATGCCATAAGCAATACCACCGCACTCGCTGAAAGCTACCGCAAACTATACTACAAGCATAAAAGCATAAAACAAAAACTGGCCGATAACCGAGAGCGCCAGTCGCAATGGCAAAAAGAGAGCGATTATAAACAATACCTGCTCAATGAGCTGGTACAGGCAGCCTTCAAAGAAGGGGAAATAGAGCTTGCTGATCAACAGCTAAAACAAATGGGCCATGCCGAGCGCATAATAAGTGTGCTGCAGGCATCAAGAAAAACACTGGAAGAAGGGGAGCAGCCATTGGTGAATGAACTTAAACGCATCAGCCAGCAACTACAAGGCATTGCCGATGTGATGCCGGAAATAAAACCTTTGCAGGAACGCGTATCATCCGTATATGCTGAGCTCAAAGATATTGCCGGTGAACTTGAGCATGAAGAAGGAAAGGTATCTCTTGACCCCACAGTAATGGAAGAACTGCTGCAAAGAATAGACCTCGGCTACAAGCTTCTTAAAAAACATGGGGCTAATACCACCGCTGAATTACTGGAGCTGCAACATAAGCTGGAAGATGAACTGAAAGCCACATTAGATGTAAATGAAGCCATTGAAAAGCTGGCAAAAGAAGAAGGGGCCATCTATAAAGAATTGATCGCAGAAGCAGAAAAAGTCTCAATACAGAGAAAGAAATCGGTCCCTCAATTCGTAAAAAAAATAAATGAATTGCTCGCCCTGGTCGGCATGCCCAATGCCCGCTTTGATGTACGTATAGAACCGACCTCACCCACTACCCATGGCATAGACCAGGTACAATTTCTACTCGATGCCAATAAGAGCGATCAGTTCCAGCTACTGCAAAAAGCCGCATCCGGTGGCGAAATGAGCCGTATTATGCTTTGCATCAAATCACTTACCGCGAAGGCACTTCACCTACCTACGCTCATTTTCGACGAGGTGGATACCGGTATCTCCGGCGAAGCCGCAAGACAGGTAGGCATGTTGTTGCGAGAGCTTTCGCAATACCACCAGGTCATCTGCATCACACACCAGCCGCAGGTAGCGGCAAGAGGGTCCAGGCATTTTTATGTTTATAAGGAGGCAGATAAAAACGGGCGCCTTTCCACAAAGGTAAAAGTATTGCAAGCAGATGAGCGCATACTGGCCATTGCCCGTATGATAGGTGGCGAGCAGCCCAGTGAGGCCGCAATAAGCAACGCTAAAGAACTGGTGAATTAAGGCATGGCAATATCCCGTTTCTTTTTTATAGTATCCACACGGATCCAATTCATACCTGTGCCATGTTTCCCGCTTGTTTCAAAGAACAATGTATTGCCGGTACTTGGCACATTAGATACCCCATCGGCCACATTAGCCGCACTCTCAGGTATTGGAACAACGTCCAGCGTATCTCCCTTTGTAATAGCCTTTATATCAATTTTTTCAGAATAATAATCGATTCCCATAGGTGCCCGCACAGTCTTTTCGGTTATTTTGTGCACCTTCACCACGGTGCAGGAAAGCAGCCCCGCATCCCCTCGCCATAAGAACGCATCGGGATGCTGTTTATTTTCCCACAGCACAATAAAATGAATAGCAGGCGGCGGTGGCGTAGCCCGCCTCATACCCGGCAAAGTGCGCTGCGAGTATGCCTCTACCAGCGTGACGTATTTCTCCTGCTTTTTCTTTTTAGCTGCTGCTGCACCTATCCATACAAAGCACAAAACAACAAAACACAACAGGGATTTCATTTTCATCGTCAAAAGAATAAGAAAGTGAGTATCTATTTTTTGTGCGCTTTGGGCTGCACAATGTTCATTTCATCTATCAGCCACCCCGCACCGCCAAACTTATCTATGATAAACAAAGTATAACGAATATCAACCGAGATATTCCTGCAACGCGTAGGGTCGAAATAGTAATCGCTCATCGTCCCCTCGTACGCCCGGTCAAAGTTCGTACCTATCAGTTCGCCTTTGCCATTCAGCACCGGGCTTCCCGAGTTGCCACCAGATGTGTGGTTGGATGCTACGAACGCCACCGGCATATTACCATTCACACCCCATCGGCCATAGTCCTTTTTATAGTAGAGTTCTTTTAGCTTCTTTGGCACTTTAAATATATCAGATGTAGTATCGTCAAGCTCCACCACTTCTTTCAGGTTCGTTTGAAACGAATACTTCGCCGGCCCTTCAGGATCAAGCCCTTTCACCTGTCCATAGGTAAGGCGCAATGTGAGATTGGCATCGGGATAAAAGATTTTCTTTTTGTTTTCTGTCATTTGTGCATTCATATACAGCCGGTCCAGGTAGTGCATATGGCTGTAGTAGTCTTTCAGCCCCGGCAATATCTTTTGCTTGCGCATGGTGGCAATCGCATCATACAATTTCCATGCAGGGTCAGCATAGAGTTTAGCAGTATCTCCCGGGTTCGCATGCTCCGCAAAATCCTTGACTTTTGCCAGGGAAGTGAGCATTGAGCTGCTGTACACATCTGCTGCCCAGACATTAATATCCTGGTTGTGCGCTATATACTGCGTTTTATAATACTCCGGCATCCATGCGCTGCACTTATTAAAGTACAATACCATCAGCGATATGAAGACATCCTTATCAGTGGCTACGTCATAATTTTTATAAAAGCCGCCCATCCCTGCCACCACTTTCCCAAGTGTATCCCGCAATGCCTGCTCTGAAAGCCCTAGCCTGAAGCAAGCCACAACATTATCAAATGCTGCGCCCTGTTGTATCAGCTCTATACCCAAAGGCGCCTCCCTGTTATACTGGTCTTCCGTAATCAGCGGCGATGCCGCTTCCGCAGCGCTCCGCATTTGCGATAGCAAATCTGCGGAGTAGGCTAACGTATGGTCAGCAACCGCCCATTTCTGAAACGCTTCTTCAAACTTCCTTTTTTTACCGATCACGTCATTTGCTTTAAGCCCCAGCATTTCGCCCTGCCATTTTTTCCATCCATTTGCTATACCGGCACGCTTGGAGGTATACTTAATGAAGTTATCCCTTGTCCAGCTCATGTGCTTTCCCCATATATCCAGCTTGCGGTTGCGCGCTTCTATGCTGATTGGGTCAGTAATATTATATACCTGGCTTAGTTCGTAAGATGATATATACTCTCTCGTGGTGCCCGGAAACCCATAAACCATCGTAAAATCTCCCTCTTTATAACCCGAGGTATTGATACTAAAAAAACGGTCGGCCTGGTAAGGTTTATTTGTTGCTGCATAATCGGCAGGCTTATTATCCGCTCCGGCATAAACCCTGAACATGCTAAAATCTCCCGTATGCCTCGGCCACATCCAGTTTTCCACATCCCCGCCAAAGGTACCTATCCCATTAGGAGGAAAGCCCACCAACCTGATATCTCGATATGTTTCAGTCAGTGCTATCCAGTATTGATTCCCTTCAAAGTATGGTTTGATCGTGGCATCCAGGTGGCTGGCAGCCATAAACTCCTTTTCAACCATTCCTATACGCACGGCAATAACGCTATCCCTTACGGCATCCCTCAATGTATCGCTGATACCCGCCAGCACCCGGTCGGTTACATTTTCCATTCTGCGGATGAAAGTTACCGTCAGTCCCTTACACGGGATTTCCTCTTGCATATTTTTTGCCCAAAAACCATCTGCGAAATAATCATTTCCTGCACTGCTCAATCCCTGCACGCTACCATAACCACAATGATGGTTTGTTAGGATCAACCCCTTCGGTGAAATGATCTCGCCCGTACAGCCCTTTCCAAAAAGCACCACCGCATTGTTCAAACCGGTGCCATCCTTATTATATATTTGTTCTATAGGTATCTGCAGCCCCATAGATTTCATTTCTTTTTCATGTGCTTTTAAGGTAGCAGGTATCCACATACCCTCTTTGGCAAAAACAGGGGCTGTGAAAAGGATCGCGAAAAGTATTATTAAATTTTTGGTTAATAAACGAGTGGGCAGAGGTCTCAATCTCATGTATTTTTTGATTTGCGGAAATAAATTTACACCTTTGTCTCCAAAGTTTTGTACTAATTCATTATATTAGCGGAAGATTAAGATATACATTACCGGATTATGAAAAAATGTTTACTACTCATAGCGATATTAATAGTATCGCAGTCGAATATACTTAAAGCCCAATCACTGATCATTGGCCCTGACACGGTATGTGTTAATCAGCCTGTTCAGCTATCTACCAATGATACCAATCAGTATTCCTATTACTGGGGGTTCTGCTCGGGCTCATTGAATGAAATACCCACCTGGCCCCCACCGGTAGGCACTAACGAAGGCAATAATTTCGGCTTTCATATCCCTGCTAATATCGACATTATAGAAGATAGCGGCGTTTACTATGGCTTTGTTGTGAATTCAGAAACAACCGAATTTCTCCGGCTCAACTATGGTAACAGCCTGGCTAACGAGCCTACGGTTACCAATTTTGGCAATCTGAACGGCGGCCTTCCCATCAATCCTACATCACTTTATATACTTAAGGATTCTTTTTCGCATAATTGGTACATTTTTGTATCGGGTGGTTTCACCTATGCTACCTCCCAGTTAGGCCGTATTGATTTTGGCCCGCATCTGAGCAATCCAGAACCTAACATTGCTAATTTCGGCAACTTCGAGCATGTACTTAACGGACCAAAAGGCATTTTTGTAGCCGAGGGTTCAGGCAGCCACTGGTGGGGATACGTGGTGAACCATAACACCAATGAACTCATCCAGCTTGACTTTTCATTCAATGTGTCTAATACACCACTGATGTACAATCTGGGGGCGGGGTTCTCTCTAAGTTTCCCTACCGACCTTGCCGCGACAAAGTACAATAACAACTGGTACATGTTTGTTACCAATGAAGGTAACAACACCGTAAGCCAGCTATTCCTCGGCACTGATCTGGATACCACTACAGTAGGCCTCGCGGCCTCTGCCGGCCCTATCTCTAACGGCCTTGGATTAACGTCTTCTACTTCTTTCAATTTCAGGATAAATGTCCCTTCATCTATCTGCGTAACAAAAGACTGCGGGAATGTATATGCATATGTAACCGATAGCATTACCGACCAGCTGATAGGTATACAAATGGATCTGTTTCCGGGAAGCCCATCCGCAAGTGCTTATACCGCTGTTGATTATAACAACGTAGGCGCAATGAACCATCCATCCGGCATATCCAATATCATCCGTGATGGCGACAACCTGTTTGGTTTTGTTTGTAACGCCGCCGACAGTACCCTCTCAGAGATCGAATTTAAACAATGTACCAATTCCAGTATCCCATCTTATTCCGAAGTTAACCCTCCGGCATATTCTTATGATACAGAAGGCGTTTACAACGTTTATTTCGTAACAAACCAGGGTCTGCCTACTATGCAGGTGCAGTGCAAAACCATCACGGTTATTGCCCCTCCCCCTATCTTTATGAACAATGACACCACTATCTGTCAGGGAGATACGATCAGGATACATGTGATCTCTAATCAGGCCGATTCGATAGTGTGGGCTGCAGCCAGCAACATTGACACCACTAATTTGTTTACTGATTCAGTAAGGGTTTATCCTAATTTCAGCACCTCTTATGGTGTCACCTTATACTACCCCTTTGGTTGTATTGTGGATACTACTTTGCGCGTTAACGTAATTAATGTAACAGCAGATGCCGGCCCTGACAGGTATATCATGGACGGTGCAACCACCATACTGGGAGGGCCTAATACCTCTACAGGCAACTACATCTATACCTGGACCCCATTTGTATACCTGAGTGATAGCTCCGTTACAAATCCCGCCGCTTATCCGCCCACTAACCAAACTTACTACCTCACGGTTACCGCCTTTGGCGAAGGATACCAGTGTACTGCCAAAGA
>Ga0302200_10004599_pt1 | contig 11053 bp, 6 predicted proteins | sample II_Bog_N3_1_FD_194585 | JGI IMG/M metagenome (GOLD analysis project Ga0302200, IMG submission 194585) | Peat permafrost microbial communities from Stordalen Mire near Abisko, Sweden - II_Bog_N3_1 | ecosystem: Environmental > Terrestrial > Soil > Wetlands > Peat | place: Sweden: Abisko, Stordalen... | reverse complement strand
GCCCCCTGGCTCGTTTCAGGGCTTGACACGGGGTATAAAATAGAGCCTGAGGCCGTGAGTCCGGTCGAGCCCGCAAGGCTCCCATCTGACGCCTACAGTAATTCCGAAGTGCTTTGTTTTGAAGATTTTGCGGCTATGCCCCTTTGTTTTCAGTATTTTACCGGGGTACAGAAAGCGAGGTCCAAAGCTAAGTCCTTATTTGTGAAGATTTTGCACGAAATCGGGGGGAGGGGTAGTCGTAGCTTTTCTGGCTTGTCATTGCCGAAGGCAATCTGCTTCACCTTGCTGGCGACAACCCTAAGCGCCGTCGCTAGTGCGCAGGGCATCCTGACGGTCACGCCGACTCGCACCGCTGCGACGACCGCCGGAACCGGAGCCGTTGGCTACAGCGGAGACGGCAGTTCGGCGACCACGGCCACGCTGGCCAACCCCAGCGCTGTGGCCTATGACGCCGCCGGCGACCTGTTCCTGGCCGACGCCAACAACCACGTCGTCCGCGAGGTCAGCGCGGCCGGCGTGATCACCACCGTCGCCGGGACCGGCGTCGAAGGCTACTCGGGCGACGGCGGCGCAGCCACCTCGGCGCAGCTCGACACGCCGACCGGAGTGGCGGTGGACGCAAGCGGCAACATTTATATCGCCGACTCGCACAACCACCGCATCCGCGAGGTGATCGGCGGCAACATCTCGACCATCGCCGGCACCGGAGTTGCAGGCTTCTCCGGCGATGGCAGCTCTGCGAAGTCAGCGCAGCTCTCGTTGCCCAGTGGAGTGGCGGTAGACACGAGCGGCAACGTGTACATCGCCGACACCAACAACCACCGCATCCGAAAGATTTCGGGCGGAAACATTTCGACTATCGCAGGCGACGGCGAAGAACTCTTTGCAGGCGATGGAGGAGCAGCGACCGCAGCCGCGCTCGACTCGCCGACCGCAGTTGCTGTGGATGCGAGCGGCAACGTCTACATCGCCGACCGCCTGAACCAGCGCATCCGCGAGGTGAGCGGTGGAAACATCTCCACCATCGCCGGAAGCGGTTCGGCGAGCTTCTCCGGCAGCTTCGCAGGCGATGGTGCGAATGCAACCGCGGCTTCGCTGGCGCGGCCGAGCGGTGTAAGCGTGGACGCGAGCGGCAACGTCTACATCGCTGACTCGGACAACCAGCGCGTGCGCCAGGTCTCGAGTACCGGAACGATTGGCACGGTTGTCGGCAGCGGCGCACAGGGCTTCAGCGGCGATAGCAACGCGGCGACCAGCGCTATCCTGAATGCGCCCAGGTCCGTTGCAACCGATGCGAGCGGCAACCTGAGCATCGCCGACCGTCAGAACCAGCGCATCCGCGCGGGCTTGCTGCCGGCACTGACCTTCGCCAATGACGGCGTCGGTTTAGCCAGCACCGCGCAAAGCATCACCCTGGCCAACACCGGCAGCGTGAGCATCACGGTCTCGACACTGACGTTTGCCGGACCCTTTACCACCGCAAACGGCGGAAACTGCGGCTCCACGCCGATTACGCTCGCTACCGGAGCAACCTGCACGCAGAACGTGGTGTTCCTGCCGGTTGCAACCGGCGCGGCGAACGGATCGGTGATCTTCGGTGGCACCGGCGTCGTGCCTCAGAAGATACTGCTCGCCGGGACCGGAGTTCAGTCCTCGTCGACGACCACGCTGATCTCAAACCTAGCAACGCCGCTCACCGGACAGGCAGTGACCTTCACCGCAACGGTAAAGCCCGCGGGTCTCGGGACCGCAACGGGCAACGTGACCTTTTACGACGGCGCGACCCCGCTGGGCACGATGCAACTCGCAAGCGGCAGCACTAGCCTAACCACCGCTGCCCTGCCCGACGGCACCAACAGCATCACGGCGGTCTACAACTCAGACCCTAACTTCACCACCAGTACCTCTGCGGTGCTGCCACAACTGGTGGAGGACTTCCAACTAGCAGTCTCCGGCGTGACCGTCCTGTCGGTCGTGCCCGGCACCTCGGCGACCTTCGGCGGTTTCGTCTCGTCGCCAACCGGAGCGTTCAGCTATCCGGTGGTTCTCTCCATCACAGGCCTCCCTGCCGGAGCGATTGCCACCTTCAATCCAGCCTCAGTCACGCTGGGTACAGCGCCGGTTCCTGTCACCGTGACTATCCAGACCGCGGCCGTGGCCCGCATGCACTATCCGGGACTCATTGGAGGCAGCACGGCAGCACTTGCTCTGCTGATCCTGCCGTTCGGCCGCCGGTTCCGTCGCCGCATACCCAGGGCGCGAATATGGCTTTCGCTGCTGATGCTGTTCGCACTCGGTTCGCTCGTGGGTCTCTCCGGCTGCGGAACGGGCAGCGGCCTCTTCGGACAGCAACAGCAGACCTACACTGTGAGCTTGGTCGGAACGGCTACCGGCGCCAACGGAGCCACCCTGCAACGCAGCATCTCGTATACGCTCACTGTGCAGTAGATGAACCCGGCAAGTATTTTCAGGAGACTCTCGAACGTGTCACGACCTTCAATTATCGCCGCTTGGATCTTGCTACTGCTGGCCGTGAGGATCGCTCAGGCGCAAGCGGCGCCGGCAACCAGGGCCGATCTTGCGATCGTCGGTGGCACCGAGCGCTCATTGCGGGCCAATACAGCGCAGGGTGTGTGGCTGGCGAGTGGTTCAATCGAGCTCGGCATCAACGTCTGGCGGGGCTGGGGCGCTGCCGCCAATATTACCGGCTCCCATACCGGATCAATTGGTGCGAGCGGCGTCCCGTTCTCCTCGGTCACAGAGACCTTTGGTCCGCGCTATCGCTGGCACCAAGGCCACAAGCTGTCCCTCTTCGGAGAGGGACTCGTGGGTGAAGGGAACGGCTTCGGAAGCCTCTTCCCCGGAACTGGCGGCTCACAGAATCAGTCCGGCGCGCTCGCGACCGAAGTCACTGGTGGTGTGGATTACCGCATCGGCAAACAGTTCTCCGTGCGCGCACTCGATGCCGGATGGGTACGAACTTCCTTTGCCAATGGGACGGACAATGTGCAGAACTATCTTCGGCTTGGTGCTGGCATAGTTTTCAACTTCGGAAAGTAAAGTCGGCTAAGGGACGCTTTCGAAGAGCTGCTACAACGATGCGGATGGTTCTGCAGAGAATGTAGCTTTACCTATAACGGTAGATGGAGTTCGAAGAGCCTCGGCGCTGGCGTGTTTGTGTTCCTGCTGGCTCCCCCTCCCCCGCTTTTCCACTAAAATATTCATGAATAAAGACTTAGCTTTGGACCTCCGTTGTTTGGGGCTCTTTGGCCTGGGAATAAACCCTTTGTTTTCAGTGGGGGCTTTGGGTTGATATCTTTGAGATAGGTGTACAGACCTATCTTGGGGATATATCGTCGGGCCGGGCTCATGATCTGGCTTCGGACGTAGCTAAGTTTTTCAAATAGCTGCTGTTACATCTTGGGCTCTGGGCCACAGTGAGAGGAGCCCGGCGGTGGCCGCGCTGTCGCCTCATCTACTTCCATTATATCGGGCGTGTCAAGAGGTCAGCGGACGTCGAGGCCCACCTGATGTGTAAAAGTCCGCGCATAAATGGGCCCTCTCGCCATCTTGTACTGGGCTTTGTTTACCCGCATCAGTAGTCATTTCCATAGGATAAATGTCCCATCACAAGACACCACATGCCGCCTTGACGCACGTTCCTTCTTAAGCGTAAAGTTCCGGACGATGAAGCCAACGGAAATTATTTCCCAGTTGCAAAACTATTGCCCGGCTCACAACCACCACGTGCCTACCGTTCAGACGGTAGAGGTGGCGAGCGAGGCTCGCAGCTTGCGTCACATTTGTGGGTGTTTGAAATCTATCTAAATCGTTAAGACTACCTCTGCACCAAAGGAGCACTATCAGGCTTATGACTACTCGCATAACGGATAAGCACAATCACGCCGGGTCAAGAATCCTACTTCTAATGGTCTTCATCGCTCTATCTGCTATGCAGGTTCACGCGCAGGGCTATGGCACTATCCGCGGCTCTGTGAGTGATCCCTCGGGCGCGGTGGTCCCGGCTGCAACCGTGGTTGCGACGCAGACCCAAAGCAACGCCGAGACGAGAGCCGTCACCGACAGGGATGGCCACTTCGTGTTTCCAACGCTCTTGCCCGCGCCCTACTCGTTATCGGTTTCGGCGCCTGGTTTTGAGGCGTATAGCGCGACTGGGATCACCCTCCAGGCAGACCAGGCGCTCACCTTGAATATTCAGTTGAAGATGGGCGCAACGACAGAGACCGTAAGCGTTTCAACCGAACCACCAACGGTGGATACCACGACTGGAACCTTGTCACAGGTCATCGACCAGGTGATGGTGCAAGATATTCCGCTGAACGGGCGCGCCGCAGCATCACTGATCACCCTGGCAGCGGGTGTGGTCGACGCCACTAATGAGGGCAATGGACTGAATCAGGGCAACGGAAAAACATTCTCCGTCAATGCGGTTCAGGTCGCCAGCGTGAATGGAACTCTGCCCAATCAGGACAACTTCCTACTCGATGGCGGCAACAACATTGACGAGATGACGAATGTGAACGACCCGTATCCGATGCCGGATGCCTTGCAGGAGTTCAGCATACAGACGAGCAACTACAACGCAGAGTTCGGCCAGAGCGCCGGCGCGATGGTAAACATCGTTACGAAATCGGGTGGTGAGCACTTCCACGGCACGCTGTTCGAGTACTTGCGCAACGGATTCTTCAACGCTGAGTCGCACTTCACGCCGGCAGGTTCGCAGGATACGCTGCACCGTCACCAGTTCGGCGGCACCATCGGTGGTCCAGTAATTATTCCGCATTTTTCAACCGGGAAGAGCACGCAATTCTTCTTTGGCTATCAGCACACGATCATCCACTCAGGGTCAGGCTCATCGACCGTGACGGTTCCTACCCTGGCCGAGGAGGGGCTTACGGCGGGCGGCGGTCAGCTGGGATATGCGGACTACAGCAACCTCTGCACGAGCGGGTTTAACGGCTCAGGCTTCTGCAATACGGCCAGCCAACAGATCTACAACCCATTTACCGGGGTGGAATATACGAACAATCACATACCGAGCACCGATTTCGATCCAGCGTCGGTTCAGTTCGAGAAAGCCTTCCCAACAGCGGCGACCGATGCAGGTGCAGGTAAGATCGGCAACACGGTCAGTTACTTCTCAGCCACGCAGAATTATCTCACCGAGTACACGGCCCGCATTGACCATAGTTTCGGAGACAGAGATCACCTATTTGGCCGGTACTTCTATGATTGGTTCCAGCAGCCTGCCATCTACAACCCGGCAAATCTGCAGAGCTACTCGTCGTACTTCAACACCCGCTACCAGAATGCGCTACTCGCCGAGACGCACACGTTTACACCAAACCTGCTCAACAATCTGGTTCTGAACTACCAACGCGAAGTATCGTTGCGTGGTGGGCCGCCGGGAAGTGGAAACATCACTCAGTTTGGCGTCAACAACATCTGGCAACCAGGAACGGGTCCCTACATGGCTGCGAGCGTGTCCGGTTACTTCAAGGTGGGGTCGTCGGCGTTCGCGTCGTGGTACCGCAATAACTACACATTGAACGACGATCTCCATTGGATCAAGAGATCCCACAACATTGCGTTTGGCGGCCATGTGGAGCTGAGCAAATTCGACGTAGTGAATGTGTTTACGTCTTATGGCAGCTTTGGTTTCGGTCTCGCCGGCACGGCACTTCCACAAGGCAACATAAATGCCATGGTGAACTATCAGGTCGGCTTTATGAGCTCGTTCGGTCAGGGCAATTACGAACTTGTGAACGATCGCAATCACTTCCCGGGTCTCTATGCCCAGGACAGTTGGAAGGCAAATAGCCGTTTGACGGTCAATTACGGCGTGCGCTGGGAAGATTTTGCGCCGTGGACCAACAACGTAGGCGTGCAGACGGCGTTCAGTCCCGCCAAATACATAGCCAACACGGGAACCTCTCAATACAGCCTGGCGACGGTGGCGGGATCACCCGGCCTACCGGCCGGCATGGTGATCTCCGGCGATCCCGGATTCCCGAAGAACGGTGTCTATAGCAAATATGCGCAGTTTATGCCGCGTGCGGGCTTTGCCCTTGATGTTTTCGGTAATGGCAAGACTGCAGTGCGTGGCGGTACCGGCATCTTCTATCAGGACCGCCTGCCGGGCTTCTTCAATCTGAGCCAGCCAAGCTTCGTTCCGAACACAATATCGATCGCGCTTACCAATCCGCTTAAGACGAATGCGAGTCCTGGCGGACCATTCAGCAACCCGTACTGCACAGGATGCGCAACCGGAGCTTACACCAACCCTTTCCCTTTTACCTTGCCGTTCGGCCCCAACAAGGTCTTCCCGAATGCCTTCCAGCTGGGCGAGTACGACCCCTCCGGCAACTTCCAGGTTCCGGTAACTTACGACTATAACCTGGCCATCGAGCAGCAGCTCACTTCCAGTTGGTCCATGCGTTTGGCGTATGTCGGTTCAGGATCGCGTCATCAATTCGTGAATCTTGAAGTTAATCCAGCTGTGAACACGGGATCCCTCGTGGCCGGCAAGCTCACATTCCCTGGTGGCACAGCAAACGCCAATACCAGGAGGGTGTACAACACCGCTCCAACGGTCGGACCCTGCTTAACGACGGCAGGCTGCAATACAAACTACTCCGACATTCTCGAAGCGGCCATGATCGGTAACGCCCACTTCAACTCGCTTCAGGCCACGCTGCAGAAGCGGATGTCGCACGGAGTGGAGTTTATGGCCAACTACACATGGTCACGGTCCTACGACGACATGCCGCAGGCCACCCGCGTATCCAACACCGAAGACCTCAACGCCGGTGAGTCGTATGTCTATCCGCTCTATCCCTCCAACGCAGTCAACGTTCCGGCTGCAGCTATTGTTCCCGATATTAAAGCGCTCGACCGCGGCGTTTCAGACATCGATCATCCCCAGGTTCTATCGATCTCCTATGTTTGGACATTCCCCAAACTTAACCAGGGCTTCGGTCCCCTGCGCGCTGTTGTGAATGACTGGCGGACCTCCGGAACATTTCAACATCACTCTGGCGATGCCCTCACAGCGTACGTAGGGTCGGACAATTCATCGACGGGTCTGTCGCAGGACCGTGCCCAACAGGACTTCACTCAATCGGCTTATCTTCGCAACAATAGGGGCGGCGGCGACTGTGCTGCAGGCAAACTCTGCGAAAGCTGGTTAAGCCCCTCCGCCTTTTCAGTTCCTGCTAATACCGGCCCTGGAACTGGCTTCGGAAATGTGACCAAGGACTCCCTCCGTGGTCCTGGCTTCACTGTCTGGAATGCGTCACTTGCACGCACGTTCCCCGTCTACCGGGAAACCAAGCTGGAATTCCGGGCAGAGTACTTCGATGTGTTGAACCACACCATCTTGAACAACCCAAGCACCTCCAACCCAATCAGCAGCAGCACCTCCTTCGGTACCATAACTGGTGAAAATGGTGCCGGTCCCCGCATCGCGCAGTTCGCACTAAAGTACGACTTCTGACGCGCGATGCATCCGGTCTAGTGTGAAAACAAGGACGCGGTGTTCCAAATACTCGGAACACCGCGTCCTAACTTTTTCGGATGAATTCAACAGGTCGGATCCGGAGGTCGCCAATACAGCGAGTCTCGAACAACACAGACGGAGACGACCGACAATCAATAGATCGTGGAAGATAAGGGGTGCCTTTCGGCATCCCTTATGAGCATCTATATGCTGACGGTCCCCTGACTTGATTCAATATCTGGCTGACGTTAAGTATTCTAAGTCTTTTAGAATGTGGCTCCTGAGGTAGGACTCGAACCTACAACCCTTCGGTTAACAGCCGAATGCTCTGCCATTGAGCTACTCAGGATCGCATGGGGGAAATGTCGTTGCCAGAACGGCTCCACGACGATTCATACCAGAGAACCGCTGTATCTTTTATAACAAAGCGAAGGGCAGGGGTCAAAGGATCCAAGTCCGGCGGTAACGTTATGATAACCACGGAAGAGAGTGAGAGATAGCCCATGCCACGCATCAGCCGATTGAATCGATCTGAGGTCTCGCCCGAGCTGCGCGAGGTCTATGACAAGTTTCTGCTCGACCGTGGCAATGTTCCTTACTTTTTCCGAACGCTGGCGCATCGGCCTGAGATCTTCCGAACCGCAACCGCTCATATGCAAGCCGTGCTGAACACCGGCACGCTGCCCACGCGATTGAAGGAACTGGTCGTGGTGCGGACCTCGCAGATCAACGGCACAGCATACTGCCTGGCCAGTCATACGGCCATCAGTCTGCGTCTGGGGACGACGCAGGAACAGATTGAGGCCCTGAAAGACTGGAGAAAGAGCGCGCTCTTCAGCGATGCCGAGAAGCAGGCTCTCCACCTGGCTGAGGCGATGACAATGCACTCCCTCGAATACACCGATGAGGAGATGGCAAAACTTCGCCGCTTCTATTCTGAGGGTGAAGTCGTAGAACTGATGGCGGCAATTGGGTTGTTCAACTACTTCAACCGCTTCAATAACCTGCTACACATGGAGCCCACTCAGCCAGCCACTCCAGAGGAGATGGCTGAAGCAGGTGTGGCGCCGGTAAATGCCTAGCTGGACAGGATGACGATCCGGCAGAAGCCTAGAGCACGCTTTCGAGCTTGGCTGGTCTTAGGATGCTGGCCGGTGCTGAGAGATCAGCGAGCGTACCAGCAACAGGATTTTCTATTGGATTGCAGGTGGCCGTATTCCCTGAGGCATAACATCGGTACTCCTTTGTCCACCCAGGCTTGGCGATACCATCGCCGGGCTCCAGCGCGGGACAGACCAGACCATTGCCGCTGCTGGACGCAATGGGAGAACCGGAGGGGTAGACGTAGCAGGAAAAAGCAACAGGCGAATCCGCCTGGGCCAGAAGATCTACACCCTTGGCTGGTGCAGAGTTTGCCGCCGTAGCGGCTTGTGAATCGCGGTTGGTATGTGTGTCCTGCGCTGCAGCCTGCATGGAGATCGCGGCTGTTGAGAGCAGGACGGTAATGCAGACCTTGGAGAAGCTCATGAATCAATTAGACAATAAATCGTGGGAAATCAGGGCTTTAGGTAATCACGCGATGGTAATGGCGGTATACCCCTGATGAGTTATTGTGGTGGTTACTTTTCGGGAGATAGCAATGTACAATTCATTCCATCGCCAGCCTTATTAAGGATATAAGAGCACCGCGATGTTGTAGGCGGTGAAGTTCTGTGTACCCACAGCAGGACAGGCACCTACCGACGCCGTGCGGTATCGGCCTGTGGCGAGCTTGTCCAGCAGTGACTGGGGCAAACTGTCTAGCGAACTGGCTGTAAACCGCATAACAAACCACGGCTTGCGGAAACCGGCATAGCCGCTCTCCATGGAGCAGGTGCGACGCGCATCATCAGAGGACGGCAACACGCTGAGCGCAGCTGCGGATTGCAACAACGCCGCGACGCGTTGCTCCTGGTCATGCAATGAGAGGTCTACGACGGTACGATCGAAGTCTTCCACGGCATAGAGCTCTCCATTGCGACGAATCACGCGAACGGCCACAGTATCTACCTGCGGATCCAGCAGGTTGTCGCGATGGTGCGGCGAGTTCATCCACAGGGTGTGAATCAGGACTGCCGTTGAGGCCATGGCCACGTTCTCCGATATGACACTGAAGTGCGCACCGGCCTTAAGCGCTCGGGCTGAAACATCCGGCTCGCCGGGATACTGGTGAGAGATCGATTCCCGGTTGGCCATCTGGACGGCGTGATAGTCAGCGGCGCGATAGAGGTTGTCACTCCACTGCAAAGCCGGTAGGCCGCGCTGGACTCGTTCCGAGTTTGCAGCGCGAAAGAGATACTGCTCAGCGACGGATACCTGGCTCAAACTGGCAGTGTCCTGCGCGAGTGCTGATGCCGAGAGCAGAAGAGCGAAAAGGGAAATGAAGAGCTTCATATAGGTTGTAGACCCGGAAGCTCTGACAATTCTTCGGAGACGATACTATTTTGCAGCCAAAGGTGTGCGATCCCTGTAGCGCAGAATCATACCGAACAGTCTCCGCGCAGCCCAGTAGCGCGGGATGAAGCGCCGCGGATCCACGATGGTCCGGAAGAGCCAGCCGAGATACAGGCGGTCAGCCCAGACCGGGATGTTCGCCTGTACGCCGCTGAGGAAGGCAATGGCAGCTCCAACACAGTGAATTGCAGGGGCAAAACTTAGCCTCTGCTTGAGATACCAACCCAACTGCTCCTGCACGCCGCCCCCTACGGTGAGGATGACATGGCGCGGACGCAGACGCTCGAGCAACGCTGCCAGTTTCATATCCTGCGGAATTGCGCTGTACTGCGGAGCGACGTAGATATAGTCGCCAAGAACGTCAATTCCCTGCTCAGCCAGCCACGCTACATTGCGCTCGGAGTGCTCCGCGCTGGCCATCACCCAGACGCAGCTACCGGGTCTGCGAACGTCCGGATGGTGAAGCAACTCTCGCAGGTACGTCAGTCCCGACAGGCGCTTGATGTGATCGCGCTGTACCAGATTCCAGACCATCACCATGAAGGCTGAGTCGGCGAGGACCAGGTCGGCGTTCATCAAGGCATCGCGATAGCCAGCATCGGTCTGTAACGCAACCAATGCAGGAGCGGCAGGAACGGCGAGCAGTCCACCGTTCTGTATCAGCTCAACCGCTTCGCTTGCAGATCCTTGAAAGAACCGGATACCGAGGATGGTGCGCGATGGCAGCATCGGCGGTTAGCCCTTTCCACCGGTGGCGATCTCCTGCTCAATCCAGCGGTAGGTCTTCTCAAGCCCATCACGAAGGCGGATAGTCGGCTCCCAGCCAAGCTTCTCCAGGATGAGAGTGTTGTCGCTGTTGCGGCCGTTTACACCCTTGGGAGCGTTCAAGTCATAGGTGCGATGAAGCTTGACGCCACCTATGTCTTCGGCCAGATCGACCAGGTGATTGATCGTCACCAGCTCACTGGAGCCGAGGTTGATGGGCTCATCGATATCGCTGGCGAAGATACGGTTGATGCCCTCAATACAGTCGTCGATGTA
>Ga0302200_10004598_pt1 | contig 11059 bp, 5 predicted proteins | sample II_Bog_N3_1_FD_194585 | JGI IMG/M metagenome (GOLD analysis project Ga0302200, IMG submission 194585) | Peat permafrost microbial communities from Stordalen Mire near Abisko, Sweden - II_Bog_N3_1 | ecosystem: Environmental > Terrestrial > Soil > Wetlands > Peat | place: Sweden: Abisko, Stordalen... | reverse complement strand
GCAACGGGTTGATCGGGCTCGAGGCCTTTCGCTGGATCATGAATGCACCCGCACTCAAAGATCTGCCCAAGATTCTCGAAACACCCAAGGGCAAAGATCTCGCCGAAGATGTCGAGGCAATGGCCCTTTTGCGCGGTTTTCTAGTATAACAATACCAGATATTCGATTTGATTTTCCATCGCGGCATTTTTTAGAATCCCCTCTTCATGCACTACGACAACCAAGGCGGCGACGACCGCGATTCCTCCTACTCGAATGCCTACCGCCAGTATTCCCACGATCAGGTGCTGGATAGCCGCGAACTCCAGGTGGAGCGGAAATTCTTCCGCTTCGAAGTCCGCGAAAATGATCGCGGTCGCTTCCTGCGCATCACCGAGGAGAATCAGGGGCGCCGCAACACGGTGATCGTTCCTGATTCGGGCTTCGCCGACTTTGCCAGGGTCATCGCCGAAGTTCTGTCCGCGCAGCAGGGCTGATCGGCTTCACAGGTGGCACCATGAAGCTTATTCGTGGTTGTCTTATTACCGAACTCCAGCGACGACTAGAAAAACCACCATCTCCCATGAAACGCCATCTCCCGATTCTACTCACTCTTCTCCTGCTGCCTGCCTGCACCACCCATCTGCAACGGAAAGAACAATTCCTCACTGAGGCCGGATTCCGCGCCGTGACCCCGTCGACACCGGCGCAGATCGCCCATCTCCACTCCCTTCCGCAAGGCCACATCACCCAGGTTACCCACAAGGGAAAGCAACTCTTCCTGCTCGCCGACTCCAAAAAGAACCTGCTGCTCGTCGGGAGCAACTCTCAGTACGAGAAATACCAGCACATCCTCTACACCAAGGAAGTCGAGCCGGACATTGCCAACGAAAAAGCCATCAAACTCGAACAGGCCGACTGGGCGGATTGGGGCGGCTACTATGGCCCGATGGGCGGACCCTTCTACGGACCAATGTTTTATTGATCTGTCCCTTGGGATGAAGCCAAACAGAGAGGCTTTTGGCTGCTTGGCCAAGCGGTTAACTCTCGAAGGAAGCAATTATACAGACTGGCCACATTGAGTTCCCAATACGGGAACAAAGTGCTTGACGGTGGCTGATGCTGATTTACCCTTCTCATGAGAATCATCTCCCGAAAAACACTCCGTGACTTCTATGAAAAGCATTCGGATTCCAAAGCTCCCTTGGAGGCGTGGTTCCATGAAGCAGTCGCCGCAAAGTGGACATCACCCACCGACATCAAGCTGCGCTATCCCTCTGCCGATGTGCTCCCGGGCAATCGGGTCGTCTTCAACATCAAGGGAAACTCTTACCGGGTCATTGTGAAAATCCACTATAACACCTCGATCGTTTTCATCCGCCATATCGGTACCCATGCCGACTACGACAAGATCGACGCGGAGAGCATCTGATCCATCCCATGAAACTTAAGATCATCAAATCGGGAAAAGAGTACACGAAAGCCCTAGCGCGGGTGGAGGAGCTGATGGATGCCAAGCCAAACTCCTCCCAAGAGGAGGAGCTGGAGCTCTGGGCTCTTCTTGTGGAGCGCTATGAGATAGAGAACTTCCCGATGGATATTCCCGACCCTGTGGAGGCCATCAAGTTCCGGATGGAGCAGGAGGGGCTACGACAAAAGGATTTGGAAAAATACTTCCCCGGCAAGAGCCGCGTCTCGGAGATCCTCAATCATAAGCGTTCCCTGAGTATCGGGATGATACGCGCCCTTCACCATGGGCTGGGGATTCCCGCAGAGGTTTTGATCCGCGAAGTTGCTGCATAGGAACTCCGCAAACGAGGGTGGAAAGTGCTCCGCATCTGGGAACACTCGCTTAAGAAAAAATGCCGCAGGCAGCTTGTCGCTCGGATTCAGAAGGCCCTTCGTTAAAGGCTTGGAAGTTTGGATGTGGGGTCAGGAACGCGAGCGCTGCTGTAGTGTATCTACAGCAAGCGAGCAGTGACGCCGCACCACGTCAAAATCCCAAGCCTTCCTGCTGCTAGGCCGTGCGGCCGCAGCAGCTCTTATACTTCTTCCCCGACCCGCAAACACACGGATCATTCCGTCCAACCCTCGGAGCTTCCTTTTTCGGCTGCGGAGCGGCGAAGGCGCGATCCATTTCAGCGGAAGCAACTGAACCAGGTGCTGATGGGGCGCTTGGTGGAAGCTGATTCTGGCTCTGAGCAGCAAGTCCACCTTGGGATGGTTCGAGGAGATCGCGCTGCATGAGGTGCTGCGGGAGTGAGGCAAGGAGTTGCTCAAAGGCCTGGAGATTCGTTGTGCTGCGGAAGAGGTTGTTGAGCACCTCGTTCTTGATGCTCTCCATCAGCTCGACGAAAATCGCGTAGGCCTCAGTCTTATACTCGGTGAGCGGATCCTTCTGACCGTAGGCACGGAGATACACGGCTTCACGCAGGCTGTCCATGGCGTAGAGGTGTTCCTGCCAGAGGCGGTCCACTGCGTTGAGGATGACATATTTTTCCAAGCCGCTACGCGCTGCGGCATCCTCGATGGCGGCTTTGCGGTCGTAAGCCTCGATGATGGCTTCCTGCACGAACCGTCCGTTCTCCTCGATGGAACGACTCTCAAAGGCACATTTCTCCGCCGTGAGTCCGAGCGGAAAGGTGGTGTTGAGCCATTGCAGGAGTCCGGTGACATCAGGTTCAGAATCATTCTCGGTCGTGAGAAACTCTGCGACTTTCTTCGGCACCGCCTCGGTGATGACCTCATGGATAAGGGCGCGCGGGTTCTCCACATCCATGACTTCGTTGCGATAGCCGTAGATGACTTCCCGCTGCTGGTTCATGACATCGTCGAACTCCAACGTACGGCGGCGCATGAGGTAGTTCCGTTGCTCAACCCGCTTCTGCGCGGTCTCCACGCTCCTATTGAGCCAGGGATGCTCCAGTTCCTCACCCTCCTTCATGCCAAAGGTCTCCATGATTTTCGTCATGCGATCGCTGGCGCCGAAGTTGCGCATGAGGTCATCCTCGAAGCTGATATAGAAACGGGAGCGGCCGGGATCTCCCTGACGGGCGCAGCGCCCTCGAAGCTGACGATCAATGCGGCGCGATTCATGACGCTCGGTACCGAGCACAAAGAGGCCGCCGACTTCGGAGACCCCCTGGCCGAGTTTGATGTCGGTGCCACGACCGGCCATGTTGGTGGAAATGGTCACAGCTCCTGGCAGTCCTGCGCGCGAGACGATCTCGGCTTCCTGCATGTGGAACTTGGCGTTGAGCACGGTGTGTGGAATGTGTTCCCGCTTGAGCATCCGGCTCAGCACCTCGGAGGACTCGACGCTGGCTGTGCCGACCAGGATCGGTTGGCCGCGTCCGTGGGAGGCCTTGATTTCATCAATGGCGGCGGCGAGTTTCTCGCGGCGGGTTTTGTAAATGCGGTCGTTTTCGTCGAGGCGTGCCACGGGGCGGTTGGTCGGGATGACGGTAACTTCCAGTCCGTAGATATCGTGGAACTCATTGGCCTCGGTCTCCGCCGTGCCGGTCATGCCCGCCAGTTTCTCGTAGAGACGGAAGTAATTCTGGATGGTGATCGTGGCCATCGTCTGAGTCTCGCGGTCGATCTGAACTCCCTCCTTGGCCTCGACGGCCTGGTGTAGTCCATCGCTCCAGCGGCGACCCGCCATCTTGCGTCCGGTGAAGGTATCAACGATGACGACTTTGTTTTCCTCGACGACATATTCAACATCCTTGTCGTAGAGGCAGTAAGCCTTGAGGAGTTGGGCGATGTTGTGCATCCGTTCTGCGGAGGTGTCACAGTGCTGTTGCGCGGCGGCCTTCTTAGCGGCCTTCTCGGCAGGGCTCAACGCGGGATCTGCTTCGATGTCCGCGAACTCGGTGAGGAGATCGGGCAGGACGAAGGCGTTCGGATCGTCGGGGTTGAGGAACGTGCGTCCCAGTTCGGTGAGATCGGCTTCCTGCTGCTTTTCCTCAATGGTGAAGTAGAGTTCCTCCTTAAGTGCCACGAGGGCATCCTTGGAGGTGTCCTGATAGAACGATAGCTCGGCTTTGTCAGTCAGGCGGCGAAGTTCGGGATCCTCCATGGCGCGGAGCAGACCCTTATTGCGGGGCTGACCCAGCTTCACCTTGAAGAGGGAGAGTCCGGCGGTATCCTTTTCTCCCTTCTCGAGCAGCTCCTTGGACTCGGCGATCAGCCGGTTAATAAGGGCGGTCTGTTTGCGTACAAGCTGCTCGACCAGCGGCTTGAAACGGTCGAACTGATGGGTCGAGACCGTGGCCGGGCCGCTGATGATGAGCGGTGTGCGCGCCTCGTCGATCAGGATAGAGTCGACTTCGTCGACGATCGCAAAGTAATGCCCGCGCTGCACCTGCTGCTCGCGGCTTGTCGCCATGCCGTTGTCACGGAGGTAGTCGAAACCGAATTCGCTGTTGGTTCCGTAGGAGATGTCGCACTCGTACTGGGCGCGCCGTTCTTCGGGGGCCTGATCGTTCTGGATGATGCCTGTCGTGAGTCCGAGAAATGCGTAGAGCTGTCCCATGCACTCGGCATCGCGGCGGGCGAGGTAATCATTGACGGTGACGACGTGAACTCCGCGTCCTGTCAGGGCGTTTAGATAGACAGGCAGTGTGGCGACGAGGGTCTTTCCCTCACCGGTGGCCATTTCAGCAATACGTCCCTTGTGCAAGACCATGCCGCCGATGAGCTGCACATCGAAATGCACCATGTTCCAGGTGTAGGGGTAGTCACAGACCGTGAACTGCATCCCGCACATGCGTCGTGCGGCATTCTTCACCACGGCGAAAGCCTCGGGTAGTATTTCCTCGAGTCGTAGTTTTAGAAGATCGGGATCCTGGATCTGGGAAAGCTCTGCCTTCCAAGCCGCTGTCTTTTCCCGGAGCACGTCGACGGATTGGGATTGAAGGGCAACTTCCAATTCGTTGATCTTGGCCACGGTCGGAAACATCCGGCGCACTTCGCGCTGGTTTTTGGAACCGATGATTTTTTTGAGAATCCAGTTAAACATGAAAAAAGCCCCTTTTTGGCAGGTGTTGACTAAATCTGATAGGGCCTCCTGCTGCAAGAACTGACGCAGGAAAGGCCGCCGTGGGATTCCGGAGATTACACCACAGCTGGATTAATCGGGCGATGACCCTAGGGATTCCCAGCATCCTCGTCCCGCCTCACGACTTGTGGGCGATCGTCCCCGGCCAGTAGTTCCGCCTTGAACTGCTCCCAATGGCCGCGCAGATAGCGTCCTGCAGTTGCCCCGTGGTCATTCCATCGACCACGGCAGCACCCGCGTTACGCTCGGTATCGTTCAAGGTTTGTTAACCCTTAAAACTTCACCCCAGCACTCAGGAAGATATTCTCGCTGGTCAGATCTGTGTTGCCCACCGAGGCATTGTAGAAGAGCGAAGCATTCCAGCGTTTGTAGAACTCCACCGTGACGCCAACTCCCGTGTAGAGAAAGTCCCGGATCGGAGCTGAGCTCCAGTTCGAGAAGTTGGGCGAGGCTCCTCCGAGCGTGCCGTTGATCGCATAGGGATTCTGCATGAACTCATGCTGCCAGGCGAGACTGATCTGGGGCACCACAACGATATCATTGTTGGCCTGCCAGGTATAGGCTGCGTGGGCCCCTACGCTTGAAAGCAGGCTTTGGCTGTTCCAGCTCTGGGAGTTAAAGTCCAAGCTCTGGGCTCCGGTTTCATTCACGGGGTTGACTCCCAGGTAGGTGTACTGAAGCGAAGCGGTGGGACCGTAGGTCCAATGGCCTCTCTTCAGATCGTAACCTCCTGCCAGCATGGTATCCAGCTCCCCGGCTCCAGGGGAACTGCTCGCCGTGCGGTTGATGCTTGTGGGAGAACCATAAGTTCCATACTGGATGACACGGGTGGCCTGGTAGTTGTTGTAGCCTCCTCCCGCCAGGGCATTGGCATAGAAGCCGACGGCTTCTCCCTTGGCGTTCTTCTGTCCGTAAGTGCCGAAAACTCCGAATCGCACCGCGTTGTCAATAAGGGAGCTGCCAACTCCCAGACCGCTCCCGGCCGTTCCATACTTGGCGTAAGTGCCTTCATAGCCGCAGTAGAGACCGGTGCCGAAGTTATCGTTCCATTTGTAGGTGAGTCCGGTGGTGACGCCGCCGCTCTCGGCAGTGTAGCCGGGGAGCATGTTGGCGCTGTTGGCCTGGGCGAAAATGCCGTTGCCGTCCAGGAACATACCCCAATGATTATCCAGGCCGGGGCGGAGGATATCTTTCTTGCTATCGAGGACTCCCTTGCCGGGACTCTCTCCATCTCCCTGGCCTTCAATCACCGCGGTGTTGTCGGGCAGACCGCTCATGCTGAAGCCCCCACCCTCGGCCACCCTCAGGCCCCAGAGTCTCTGGAGGAGCTCGCTGTTCTGAGCGTTGGCGCTGTTGAAGGCGATGGTCGCCAGCGACTGGTAGAAGTTGGGCAAGATGCCGTTGAGGGCCTCTTGGTACTGGGAAGCGTTCAGACTGTCCAGAGAGGTAGAGACGACCAGCTGGTCGCCCGAGGTGGCGGAAATAAAGCTATTGAGCGCGGAGGCCACGTTGAGCTGATTTCGGTTGGCTGCCATCTGGGTGTAGCTCTGAGGAGCAATGAGGAGGGTTCCCAGGGTGTTGTTGTCGCTTTTCAGGAAGCGTCCACGATAGCCGCTTGGCATGTCGATTGCGGCAAAGTTTCCGCTGATGCCTCCGGGAGCGGAGAGGAAGTTGTAGCTGTTGCCGATTTGGATGACGTACCCATTGGCAGGCTTGACCTGTAGGTTGCCGGCCAGGCTGATGCTTCCCCCGGCTTTGAGTTTGTTGGAAGTGCTCGGGCCGTTGGGATTCAGGATGAAGGTACCCGTTGGGTTCTGGATGAAGTTGCGGGTCACTGTCAGGTTGCCGGGGCCTCCGACGAAGCCGCTGTTGATAAGGTTCCCATTCAGGGTGCCCGCACCGGTGAGGGTGCTGCCTGGGTCAATCGTCAGGGTGTTGCTCACGTTCAAGACACCATTCAAGATGACGGTGCTGTTGTTGTTCACGGCCACATTGGTGGTGAGGGTCAGGTTGCCTGTGGGGGTGATGTTCAGGATGCCGTTGTTGAGGAAGGTGGCCGAGGAGTAGGTGGCTGTGTTGCCGACGGTGGTGGTGGTCGGATAGACGGTCAGGCCATTGGTGGGATTATTGGTGCCATTCAGATTAATCCAGAGGGAGTCTCCATTTTCGATGAAGAGCTTGTAGTGTGTGGTGAGACCCACAACCTTGAACTCGCCGGTGGTAAGAAGGTTGGTGCCGAAGTAGAGGAGTTCTGTCGGGGTGTTGTTAAGGGTGACTCCCGTCAGGTTGAAGTAGCTGATGGAGGATCCCCGGGTGATCGTGCTCGTCACGTTGAGATAATCGTTGGCGCCACTCGCATTGGGGAGGGCAACCTGGGAGTTGGTGCTTGTGCTGCTATTCCAGATGAACGAGCTGATGGTCAGGATGTTGTTGAGCTGAAGGGTGCCTCCAGCAAGGGTGACATTACCGGTTCCCAGGGCGTTGTTGTTGGCGGTGATCAGCTTGCCGGAGTTGATGGTGGTTCCTCCGGTATAGCTGTTGTTGCCGCTAAGCAGGGTGCTGCCAAGGCCTTGGCGAACCATGCTCAGATTGCCGGAGATGGTTCCCGCATACACGGTGTTGGTGGCTCCGTTGATCTTCAGGATGGCCGCGGCCCCACTATTGGTGACTTGGTTTGTGGAGGAAGCCGTCGTTGGCGAGGCGAGACCGGCGAGGGTCTGGTTGTATCCGGCCAGATTGTAGGTATTGGTCACGGCTGCGTCGGTAAGCGCTCCAACGTTCAGAAGGGTGTTTGTGGGAAGCGCGTTGACGATGCCGTTGCTCAGACCCGATCCGGCTTCGATGGTGGTAGGGCCCACGTAGTTATTGTTTCCCGCGTTGAGCGTGGCGGTGGCATTGCTGATGATCAGATCGGAGTCGAAGGATCCGGGGGTTCCGCTGCCGGTGATTTGGCCTTGCACGGAGAAGTTGCCGCCAGTGAGGATCAGGGTGGTGCCACTCTTTTTCAGGGTGCCGTTGAGCGTCAGGGTGCTTCCCGAGGCGTTGTCGATGATGCCGGTGCCGTTGGTGACGTTGGCGTTGGTGATGTTGGTGACTCCGGTGGTCGCCTGGAGGGTTCCGTTATTCGCCAGATAGAAGTTGGTGGAGTTGCCGAGGGCTGAGTTGGTGGTGATCGCCAGGGTACCGTTCGCTACCGCAAAGGAGCCGGTAAAGCTGGTGCCGATGCCATTTGTCCCGATCGTGAGCGTGCCGGTTCCGACCTGGCCGATCACTCCGTTTCCGAGAACAACGTTGCTCGGGGTATTGGTGTTGCCGTTGTAGCCGAAGTCCAGAACTCCGTAGTTCGTGATGACGCCAAGGACGGAGCCGGTAGATGATCCGCTTCCAAGCTGTAGTGTGGCGTTGGTGATCAAGGTGTCTCCGGTGTAGGCCATGTTGGTAGTGAACACGGTGGTGCCGGATGCTCCGCCTGAGTTATTGGTGATCACCGCCCAGGAGTTGGTGTTCAAGTTTTCGAGTGTTGCCGAGACGGAGGAGGTCGTGGCTGGGCTGAAGATGTAGTCCGCGGCTTGGAAGGTGCCTCCGGAGAGATTGCCCCCGGTGATATTCATGCCGCTGGGGTTGGTGACGGTCACAATGACATTGGAGGGTGAGAGGACCGTACCACCATTGACGGTGAAGTTGTTGACCACGTTGGTACCGGGGGCCTGGATGCCGAAGACGCCGCCGTTGACCGTGACGTTGACGAGGGGCGAGAGGACTCCCGTGGTGTTAGTGGTGTTGAGCGTTCCGTTGTTGACCACAATGGCGAGCGATGCTGCGCCGCTGCCCCCGAGCGAGGTGGTGCCGGAACCATTCTGGGTGACGTTGTTGTTGACTCCCGGAGAGACCGCCACGTTCGTGGTCCCATTGTTGGTCACGATCGTGTCAACGTCATTGGTGTTATAGAAATAGTTGAGCACGAGCTGGTCAGCTCGATTGGTGACAAGGCTGAAGTCGGTGAGTGCGAAGTCGGTGGTCTGGCCGAGGAAGTTCACGTTGAAATTCAGCCCGTTTCCGATGCTCGCATTGGTTCCCTGGATAATCACCCAACTGTTGGTCACTCCAGGCGTCCGCCAGAAGCTGTTGGTCGCGGAGACCAGGTTGTTCAAGACCACATCCAGGGTGCTGTTGGTGACATTCAGGTTGCCGTTGAGGATCACTGGCACCGTAAAGTTCGTTCCGCTGGAGGGATTGTTCGTGCTGTTATTGAAGAGGTTCCAGACAAAGGTGCCGTTGTTGGTGAAGGTCGTGTTGCCATTGATCACCAGGGCATTGGTCCCGGTCGGGGCGAGGGTACCGCCGTTGATGGTCGGGTCGGCCGTCGTCGTGATCGTGCCGTTGCCGCTGAGAACACTGTTGCTGTACACCGTGAGCGTGGCAGCCGAAACGAAGGCTCCATTGTCCAGGGTCAGGTAGTTGGCGTTGCCACTGCTCGTTCCGACCATGATATTGCCCGCGACGATCAGGCTGGATCCGGGTCCGGTGACCGTGATGGAGTTACTCGAGCCGCCGCTCGTTCCAATGGAGGTATCTCCAGCAACCAAGGCGTGCGCCCCATTGGTCACGATCAAGGTATTGCCATTTGCCCCTTGGCCGATATTGAGATCGCTAGAGTTGCTATAGAGCGAGTTCGTATCGGTCACCAGGAGCGTGTTGCTGTTGCCACCGACAGTGTTTATGTACCCGATCGTGTCATCGTTACCATAGAGTTTGGCCCCGTTGGTCACGGTGATTGAGTCCCCGTTCTCGCCTGCGCCAATGGAGATTCCGCCCGCCGAGCTGTCGAGCGTTGAGTTTGTTCCGGTCACGAGCACTGTGTTGTTCCCATTCGTACCGGAGTAGTTGCCGAGACTGAGGCCATCCGCTCCCAAAATGGCCTTGGCTCCGTTGCTGATCACCAGGCTATTGTTAGTGCCGTTGCCATTAGTATTGTTGCCGATAGTAAGACCTTCAGAGTTGCTATAGAGAGAGCCGGGTCCGGTGACGAGGAGCGTGTTGTTGTTGCCACCATTCGTAGAAGATCCGTAGCCGATCGTGTCATCGTTACCATAGAGTTTGGCCCCGTTGGTCACGGTGATTGAGTCCCCGTTCTCGTAGTAGCCCAGATCGAAGCCTAGCGTGTTGCTGAAGACCGATCCGGAACCGCTCACCAGCACCGTGTTATTTCCATTTGTGCCGGTTTCGTAGCCGATGTAGGTAGTCCCACTGACCAGGGCATGCGCCCCTCCCAGGACTTGCAGCGAGTTACTTGCTCCACCGTAAGCGATGTAGAGACTGTCTGTATTGCTGTAGAGGGAGTTGCTACCAGTCACCAAGAGCGTGTTGTTACTGCCATCAACGCCGATCTGGTCGTCGCTACCATAGAGTTTGGCCCCATTGGTCACGGCGATGCTGTCACCGTTCTCGTAGTAGCCCAGATAGAAGCCGGTTGTATTGCTGAAGATCGATCCGGGCCCGCTCACCAACACCGTGTTATTTCCATTTGTGCCGCTTTCGTAGCCGATGTAGGTGCTCTCATTCACCAGGGCCTGCGCTCCTCCCAGGACTTGCAGAGAGTTACTCGTCCCACCAGCGATGAAGAGACTGCTGGAATTGCTGTAGAGGGAGTTGCTCCCTGTCACCAGGAGCGTGTTGTTACTGCCATCAACGCCGATCTGGTCATAAGCACCATAAAGTTTAGCCCCATTGGTCACGGTGATGCTGTCACCGTTCTCGGAGTAGCCCAGATCGATGCCGCCGGCGGCGGTGAAGATCGATCCGGGGCCGCTCACCAACACCGTGTTATTTCCGTTGGTAGAAGAAGAATCGCCGATGAACGTTATCCCGTGCACGAAAGCGTGAGCACCCCCCGTCACTATTAGCGAGTTATTCGTGGCCGTATTGCTGCCACTTGTCACCTCACCGATCGTGAGAATGCTAGAGTTGCTGAAGAGGGAGTTGCTGCCCGTCACCAAGAGGCTGTCGCTGCTGCCATTC
>Ga0302200_10004595_pt1 | contig 11064 bp, 9 predicted proteins | sample II_Bog_N3_1_FD_194585 | JGI IMG/M metagenome (GOLD analysis project Ga0302200, IMG submission 194585) | Peat permafrost microbial communities from Stordalen Mire near Abisko, Sweden - II_Bog_N3_1 | ecosystem: Environmental > Terrestrial > Soil > Wetlands > Peat | place: Sweden: Abisko, Stordalen... | reverse complement strand
GGACCTTGCTGCTCTGAACGAAGATCCAGCCCATCTTAGGCCGACCACTCTCTACGCGCCTGGGCCTCGTGAGACGCTCGCCGAGGCGGAATCATCCAAGGGAGGATTGATCGTGACCATCTTCGACAATGTTCGGGGCAGGGCTTTCATATACAAGCCGGAGCCAGACGAAAAATGGACCGCCGAGCGCCTTGGCCTTGCGGACAATACCACGATCTCGATCGCCAATGCGTCGATTCATAGCGACTGCGCCTTCCTCAGTATCGCCGGATTCCTGCAGCCAAACAGCCTGTGGCTGTTTACGGACACGGACGCGAGTCTAGCTGAAGTAAAATCCCTTCCCGCGAAATTTGATGCGTCTCACGAGGTGTCTGAGCAGATGGAGGCGACGTCAAAGGACGGAACCAAGATCCCGTACTTCGTGGTTCACCCGAAGGACATGAAGCTCGATGGGAGCAACCCGACCATTCTCACCGCCTACGGCGGCTTTCAAGTATCGAGGACCCCCTTTTACCTGGGATCCACCGGAAAGCTTTGGGTGGAAAAAGGAGGGGTGTTTGTACTGGCCAATATCCGCGGTGGAGGCGAGTTCGGCCCCGCATGGCATGAGGCAGGATTGAAGACCCATCGGCAGGTCATCTATGATGATTTTGCAGCCGTCGCACAGGATCTGATTACGCGCGGCATCACGAGTCCGCGGCGTCTGGGAATTGAGGGAGGCTCCAATGGCGGACTCCTGATGGGCGTTGAGTTTAACCAGCATCCTGAGCTTTGGAACGCAGTGGACATCCAGGTGCCGCTCCTCGACATGATCCGTTATGAAAGGATTGCCGCCGGCAGTTCATGGGTGGGGGAGTACGGAAGCGTCTCTGTTCCCGAGGAGGCCGCCTTCCTCGCAAAGATCTCGCCCTATGCAAATATCCGGCGCGGGGTTGCGTATCCCCAGCCGTTCATCTGGACGACGACCAAGGATGACCGCGTGGGGCCGCAGCATGCACGCAAGTTTGCGGCACGCCTCTCGGAATACGGAATCCCCTACTATTACTTTGAAGTCACCGAAGGCGGGCACGGCTCGGGGGCCAACTTGAAGGAGCGCGCCCATACGACTGCCCTGGAAATCACCTATTTTACGAAGAAGCTCATGGATTAGATGTGTTTGGCCGGTGGGAGAGCTTCTTTGCGCTAAACACGGGACGCATGTTCCTAGAAGAACCAGTTTCTAAACACTAAGGCGCGGGCGTTGATGGCGAGCGGGGTCGTGAAAGCTGCTTCTCATAGCAGGCAAACAGGCCTTTCCTAAATTCAACCTGCCCGGCGCGCCGATAATCGAGCGCCACATACAACCTGAGTGCCGCCGGATTATTCAGATACGCGTCGAGCCGAATTGCCAGGTAGCCTCTTTGTTGCGCCTCAACTTCCACATGCCTCATTAGGACCTTGGCGTATCCCTTTCCTTGGAATTTTGGAGCGATCATGAGGCGGTGGACGACGCCGATCGGCCCGGTCGTGAAAAGCCATCCAATCTCTTGGTACTTGGGCGACTGCGTCAGGTTGAGCGTGGCGCAACCGATGAGCTGCAGCTCCTCGTTCCTTAGGGCAAGAAGGTCGCCTGCTTCGCAGTCCCCACGGAACACCCCCGCGGTTGGGTAGATATCGTCCCATTGATCAATCCCAGATTCCCGCATGCGGGCGACGCAGGATATTTCGAGCAAATTTATCTCTGGCAGCGCCTTCGGATCCGCTTTTTCAAAAAACATGGAGAGTCTGGTCAGGTTGCCCCACAGGTCTAGGGGTAGGCTTGGGCTGCACAAGGTGTTTCAAAATGGGTCTTACCCGAAGCGCCACCAATTTTTGGACTTCACAGGATCACGCCCGATTCCTCAAAGTGAAACATCTCGGCGAGGCGCAATGGACTCCACGACTAGAACCCCCACCCCACCCCGGCGTAGCCCATCCGGCCACGAGAATCCCGCCCTATACCCGCCGATCCTCCGAAATCCATGAGCGCCCGAGGGCTCAGCCGGTACGTGACGCCAAACTCCGTGGACCAAGCCGAAGGACCTTTGCCCGACTCCAGTTGGATTTCCAGATAGGCGGTTGCCCTGGCGGTAAGGGCACGTTCGAGGCTCACCTGGTTCTCCCACTGCGTGCTCCATTCGCTGACGCCCTCCGGCGCTCGCGTTATCCCCGTTGATCCTTGGAGTTCCCAGCCTCCCTCCAATTCGAGGTCGAAGGGAGCGATCACCCCATATTCCGCCCGCGACGTGCCTCCAATCGTGCGTTCGATGGGAAGCCTCACAAAGGGGGCCAGGGCAATGCCTGAGTCCCCGGTTTCGCCTTTCATAAGATTCCATTTGGCCAGGAGCGTCCCATAGCCCACGCCCGTCCCGGAGCCCTGCCGCGAGTTTGCGGCCAGAAAGCCGTCGATCGTGACCCCACCCTCAAGGTTACGGGCCAAGCCAAATCGAATTGCCGTATCTACGAAGACAGCGGACCCGCCGCTGCCGAAAAGATCCTCCCTGGCCGGTGCATTTGCTGCGACAAGATAGGTGACCCACTCCAGGCCCCCCGGTGGAAGGGTGAACGGGTTCTCCACCTCCCCGGGACGGTCCGTCTCATAGGCTCCAGATCCAGGCTTCTCGTCGTCGCCGCAGGCTGCATGGACGAGAACGAACAGCGATAGGCAGATGGCCAGAATTCTCAATGGCCCGAACGTGCCACGCGCTCCGAAAAATTCGAGGGTTTATGCACCCCGCCGACGTTTGTCACAATGCGCGCCTCTTGGGCCGCGCCGGCAGCCCCCTCGAGGCCCAATCGGCGTCACCCGCCGTTAGGGATGAGCCTTCTTGGCAGCGGCCTCATCAATCAGCTTCAGGAATTTCGCGGGGTTCTTCTCGAAGTCGTCGGTGCAGCCCTTGCAGCAGAAACGCACAAGCCGGTCGGGCTTGCCCGCCTCCCTGTAAATGGCGTCGGTCCGCTTGCTGTCGCCGTGGTCCGAGAGCTTCTCCCCGGACACGACGCACGTGTCGATGGGGTATGCGGCCCTGGCAGTGTCGAGCCATGCAGCGTCGGTCTTGCCGTCGACAAGGACCAGCTTGCCGGGGACGAGAGCGTCGTCGTGCGCCCGTGCTGAGGCAGGCGCCAGCAGGAGGGCGCCCAGCGCGAGAAGGGGAAGGAGGAGGCGGAACGGGGTCGTGGTCATGGGAAAAGGCTTTGCGGGGTTCGGATCGGTCTTAAACGCTAAAATTGGTCTCGGCAATCCGTTCGCGGATCGCATCCACAGAGAGCGTGTGCTTGGGGCCTGAGTCCCGGTCCAGGTAGACGGGCGGGCGCAGGCCCCAGCGACTCAGGAGGCAGCGGGTACTCACGCCAAGGGTGCCAAGACCGTATTTCAGGCTGTTCCGAAGGTTGATCGAGGAGGCCTCGGCAAAGTACTTGGTCGGACAGGAGATCTCGGCGATCCGGAAGCCCCACCAGTGGCACTGGACGAGCATCTGGTTGTCGAAGAGAAAGTCATCGGAATTGGAAAGGAGCGGAAGCGTCTCGATGACCTTGCGGGAAAAGGCCCGGTAGCCCGAGTGGAACTCGGAGAGCTTCTGCCCGATCAGGATATTCTGCGCGAGTGTCAGGAACCGGTTGGAGACATACTTGTAGCGCGGCATGCCCCCGTTGATCGCTCCCTTCCCAAGGATCCGGGAGCCCAGGGCCACGTCGTAAACTCCTGACGCAACCATGTGGGCCAGAGCGGGCACGAGCCGCGGCTCGTACTGGTAGTCGGGATGAAGCATGACGACAATGTCGGAGCCCGTCTCGAGGGCCAATGCGTAGCAGGTCTTCTGGTTGCCCCCGTAACCGTGGTTGCGCCTATGAAAGGCGTAGCGGACCCCGAGCCTGCGCGTGATCTCCCGCGTCTCGTCCGTGCTCGCGTCATCCACGACGATCACCTCGTCGATCAGTGCCCGGTCGAGTCCCTCAAGGGTGCGCGCGAGCGTCCTCGCAGCATTAAAGGCAGGAAGCACCACGCATACTTTCGCGCCATTGATCACCGGATCGGCAAGCGTTGAGGGCCGGGTCCACGCGGGCAAGAAAAGTCTGCTGGCGGCAGTCCGGCTTCCCTGATGGCGTGTCGGGAGGAGACCCGCCGAACCCTTGAACCCCAGCCCGAAGACGCCCTACGCGCGCCAGAAATGAAAGCCCCGAAGCCCAAGCGGAATCCGGGTAGGGCTGGCCCTGTCGCGCCCGCGTCGCCCGCCGGCGCAGCCGGAGGCGGCCCCCCAGATGATGCAGGGGGCCACCGCAAGCCCCTCATCCTTGGCACCCTCCTTTTTCTCCTGGTGGCGGGGATCTTCATGCCCGCCGTCACGCATGGCTTCATCACGTACGATGATCCGGAGTACGTGACCCATAACGCCCACGTGACCGGCGGCCTCACGTGGAGCAACGTGCGATGGGCCTTCCAGAGCACCGAGGCGTCCAACTGGCACCCTCTGACATGGATGTCGCATATGGCGGACTGCCAGGTGTTCGGCCTCCAACCGTGGGGCCACCACCTCACCAGCGTGCTGCTGCACGCGATCAATGCCGTCCTGCTCTTCATCGTCCTGCGGAAGATGACCGGCGCCCTCTGGCGCAGCCTCTTCGTCGCGGCCCTCTTCGGCCTGCATCCGCTCCACGTCGAGTCCGTCGCCTGGATAGCGGAGCGCAAGGACGTGCTGAGCACGGCCTTCGGGTTGCTGACCCTCTGGGCCTATGCGCGGAGGTGCGAACTGGACCGGGCGCGCGACCCTCGCGCCCTCAATTTCTACGGGCTTGCCGTGCTCCTCTTCGCCCTGGGCCTGATGTGCAAGCCGATGCTCGTCACGCTCCCGTGCGTCCTGTTGCTCCTCGACTGCTGGCCGCTTCATCGCTGGAGCGGCGCCTCGGCCAAGGCCAGGATGGCCCTAGTGGCCGAGAAGCTCCCGTTCTTCTCGCTCTCGGCCGCATCGAGCGCCGTGACACTCCTGGCACAGGCCAAGGGGGGCGCCGTGGCCTCGATTGAGGAATTCCCGTGGGGGGTGCGCCTTGCCAACGCCCTGGTCGCCTACTGCTGGTACCTGGGCAAGTCGCTGGTTCCCTCCAGGCTCGCGGTCTTCTATCCCGATTTCGCCGAGAGGCCGGCCCTTTGGGAAAGCGTGGGGGCCGGTGCGCTTCTGGTCGGGATCACGGCGGCCTGCGTGGCGCTTGCCCGGAGGCGGCCGTATCTGCTGGTCGGCTGGCTTTGGTTCCTGGGCACACTGGTCCCCGTCATCGGCCTGGTGCAGATTGGCGGGCAATCCAGGGCTGACCGCTACAGCTATCTGCCGCTGGTCGGCGTGTTCATCATGGTGGCGTGGGCTGCGGCCGAGGCCACGGCGTCCTGGACCCACCGGCGCCTTGTGCTCGGCCTCGCCGCCGCCGCCGTCCTCGGCGGCTGCGCCGCCGCGACGTGCCGGCAGCTCGCCTACTGGAAGGACGGGGAAGGGCTCTTCCGCCACGCCGTGGCGGTCACGGAGAACAACTGGGTGGCGCACGCCAACCTCTCCGCCACCCTGGCGAAATCCTCCCCAACGGAGGCGCGCGCCGAATACCAGGAGATGCTGCGCATCCTCGCCGGCTTTGCTCAGACCTACGTCAAGAAGGGTGTCGATTTCGAGAAGGCGCCGGGGCACCTGCCGGAGGCGATCAAGGCGTTCCGCACCGCTGTGGGGATCCTACCGATCCTGGCGGGCCCGCACAATAGCCTGGGCTCCGCGCTCATGAGGACCGAGGGCGGGCGGGCCGAGGCGACGGAGGAATTCCGGGTCGCGACGCGCCTGAAGCCCGACTACGCCGCCGCGCATTTCAACCTGGCCACGGCGCTCGCAAGTGCGCCCGGCGGACAGGACGAGGCGATCGCCGAATACCAGGAGGTCACACGGCTCGAGCCGCACGATTATGCGGCCCACTATTGCATCGGCCGCATCCTTGCCCGCATTCCAGGACGACGGGAGGAAGCGGTCGCAGAGCTTCAGAGGGCGCTCGAGGCCAAGCCCGATTTTATGCCGGCACGCGAGATGATGGAGCGGCTGGGGTCTGCACCGCAGTAAGCCCCGAGGTCCGTGCCCGGGCTCACTTTCCGACGGGACTCTCCTTGCTGAAGCCGTCGTCGATGATCGCCTGCTGCATGGCTTTGATTTCCGACTTATCGCCCTCGGCCGCCATGGCCAGCGAGGTGTCGACGAGTTCGAGCCTGTCTGCGAACAGCTCCTCATCCACAAGCCTGTTGTAGGCCGCGTTTGCATTCAGATTGAAAAAATTTCCGAAGCGGAGCCCCGGATGCTCCTTGAACGCTTGGTCGATTAGTGCGGCCTTCGTATACAGGTTCAACCTCCGAAATCCGGGAATCCGGTCCTCGCGGACCACGTACTTTTGCATCAACTGAACCGGAAGGCGCGGGATCTGGTTCCTGGGCCTGTCGAGGCTTCGCAGGTCCCCGGTCGGTGTGCCGGAGGTCGCACGCGGGGGGCTGAAGGTTGGCATCCCGGAGGAGATATCCGAAGAGAGCGCCGGCGAAACCGCATGGTCGGCGGGACCCTGGCCCATCGTCCGCACCGCCGAGGGCTCCGGGGAGCTGGGCGCCAGGATGATGCTGGAGGTGTCCGCGGCCTGTCCGGCCACCACCGTTGCGAACACCGCAAGAACCAAGGGAACCTGGAGGACACGGTGCATCGCGCCTAGCGTGCAAATCCCGAGGGCTCCTGTTCCCCTTAGGCCTTTCATGGCGCCAACTCTACACAAGGCCACGCCGCAGGCAAGTAAACCGCAGCACGACCCCCGCGGGCGAAACGGGTCCTATCCGAAATCGAGCTCGGGCTCGGCAGGAGTGGAATCCGGGGGCGCAAGGCACTGGGGGCCCTCGTTGCGGCTGTTGCTCATGTACCGGCTGACGCGCCGGGACTCCATCCGTGACGCTTCTAAAGGCCGGGTGAGGAATTTCAGCTCCTCTGGGGAAAGCGGCTGGGTGCCCATCCAGCGCGGCATCGCGTCACCCGACAGGATGACCGGCATCCGGTTGTGGACCTGGGCAACGAGCTCGTTGGGCTCAGTCGTGAGGATGCAGTAGGCCTCCGCCAGTTCGCCCACGGCGGGATCCCAGATCCCTGCGAACGCGAAGGGTTCCCCGCCGGAAAGCGTGAACAGGTAGGGCAGCTTCTGCCCGCGATCGGTCAACCACTCGTAGAAGCCATCTGCCGGCACCAGGCACCGCCTTGTGGCCGCGGCCTTCCGAAAGGCCGGAAGCGCGGCCACGGTTTCCGCCCTCGCATTCGCGATGAGCTTCGGATTCGCGCCGTGCCCCCCGAAGGGAATCAGGCCCCACCGCATAGGCCTCACGGCCGCGCCCTCCCCAACGTTGGCGACCACGGGCATCGTCGTGGTGAGCGTCACGTTGTAGCGCGGTGTCGCCCAGTCCGGGACCCCGAGGGGGGCGCCTAGGGCCAGCGATATCGCGTTAAGGGCGGCATCGGTCTTGTGAAGCGTGTAGCGGACGCACATGGGGCACCATTTAGGGGAAACACAGGGTCGCGGTCGTTCCCCCAGGGAAGCCCGACTTCAACGGGCGTCAAATGCACCGAGCAAGTCGGAGCAAAGGCGGTCGTGGAGACCCTGGCGTTTCCTATAAAGGGCGGCGCGCGCCTTGTCCGGGAAGCACCGCGTGGACTCGTCCAGGGAAACGCTCCCCTTGCAGAGGTCGGCAAGCGCCGCGGCTGAGCCGCGTCCCTTCGAGTCGCACCACGCAGCCTGAAGGGCGCCCCCCAGCGCCGCGCTCTCGTCCTGGGCCATGGCGACCACGGGGACCCCGAACACATCGGCCGCGACCTGGCGCCAGAGAGCCGATCTCGCCCCGCCGCCCGTCAGCCGGATCTCACGGGCCTTGACCCCGAGGGCCGCGAGCCGGCGAAGACCGTAGTTCATCCCCAGCGTTGTGCCCTCGATCGCCGCGCGGGCAAGGTGACCCTGGGAGAGGGTCCTGCGGCTGAGACCGAAATAGACGCCCGTTCCCCTGGGCAGGTTCGGCGTGCGCTCCCCGTCAAGGTAAGGAAGGAGCGTGAGGCCGTCGGACCCTGCGGGCGCCAAGGCGGCATTCTTCTCCAGATCGGCCAGGGACCAGCCAAAGAGGGTCCTCACCTGCTCGGTCACGCCCGTCAGGTTCATCGTGCACAGGAGCGGCAGCCAGCCGCCGGTTGAGGAGCAGAACGCAGCGATCTCCCCGTTCGGGTCAACGACCGGCTTCCGGGAATAGGCGTAGATCGTGCCGCTCGTCCCAAAGCTCGCCGTGACGGCGCCGGGGAGGACATTGCCGGTCCCGATGGCGCCCATCATGTTGTCGCCGCCACCGGCGCTCACGATCGTTCCCGCTGGAAATCCGTAGCGGCTCGCGAGCTCGGGCCGCAGCGTCCCGCAGGGCACGTGCGACGGCGAAAGCGCCGGCAGGCAGTCGGCGACCCGGCCGTCGACGGCGGCCATCGCGGCCGGGGACCACACGCGCTTCCTCACATCGAGGAAGGCCGTCCCCGACGCGTCGCCAAACTCCATGAAGTAGTTCCCTGTCAGGTGGAAGTTCAGGTAGTCGTGGGGGAGAAGGATGTGGCGCAGCCTCTTGAAATTGGCCGGCTCGTGGCGCTTGAGCCACAGCACCTTGGGGGCCGTGTAGCCCGGCAGGAACGGCAGGCCGGTCTTGCGGATGACGGCGGCAGGCCCCCCCAGCTTTCGGGTCAGGATCGCGCATTCCGGGGCGGTGCTCGTGTCGCACCAGAGCTTCGCGGGGCGGATGACCGCGCCTTTGCCGTCAAGCGGGACAAATCCGTGCTGCTGGCCGGAGACGCCGATCCCGCGTACCCGCGACCGGTCCACCCTCGAGGCGACCTCGCCTATGACCGAGTCCATGGCGGACACCCACTCCTCCGGGTGCGCCTCCATGTGGCCCGGTGGCAGGCCGTCGATCAGGTGGTGCGCTGCTCGCGCCTCCGCCACCACCCCCCCGGTATCGAGGTCGAGCGCGATCGCCTTGACGCTCTGGGTTCCGCTGTCGACCCCGATATAGAGGCTCATGGAGGTGTCAGCGTCCTGTCAGGTAGGAATTCACCAGGTTCTCCAGGTATTCCTGGCGCCCGCTCCTGGGCGTGGGCTCGCCCAATTTCGAGAGGACCAGCTTCTCAAGCTCCTTGAAGCCGACCTGGCCCTTCTCGATCTGCTTTCCAAGGCCCGAGTCGTACTTGAGTAGCGCTCGGCCACAAAGCCGTCGAGTTTGCCGTCGGCGAGAATGCGGCGGGCTATCTTGAAGGCGAGGGCGTAGGTGTCCATGCCGCCGATGTGCGCATAGAAGAGGTCCTCGGGGTCGATGGAGGGGCGCCGGAGCTTCGCGTCGAAGTTGAGCCCGCCCTTGCCGAGGCCCCCCGCGCGCAGGATCGAGACCATCGCCAGCGTGATCTCCTTCACGTCCGTGTTGAACTGGTCGGTGTCCCAGCCGAGAAGCGTGTCGCCCGCGTTGGCGTCGATTGAGCCGAGCATCCCCTGCGAGGCGGCGACATCGATCTCGTGCTGGAACGTGTGGCCGGCAAGCGTGGCGTGGTTGGTCTCGATATTGAACTTGAGGTGCTTCTCAAGCCCGAAGGTCCGCAGGAAGGCGATGCCGCTTGCCACGTCGAAGTCGTACTGGTGCTTCGTCGGCTCCTTCGGCTTGGGCTCGATGTAGAACTGCCCCTTGAAGCCGATCGACTTGGCGTGGTCGACCGCCATGTGGAGAAAGCGCGCCAGGTGCTCCTGCTCGCGCTTGAGGTTCGTGTTGAGCAGGGTCTCGTACCCCTCGCGCCCGCCCCAGAACGTGTAGCCGTCGCCCCCGAGCTCGTGGGTGACCTCCATGGCCTTCTTAACCTGCGCCGCGGCGTAGGCGAAGACATGGGCATCGGGATTGGTTGCCGCCCCGCACATGTAGCGCGGGTTCGAGAACAGGTTGGCGGTGCCCCAGAGCAGGCGAACGCCGGTCTCCTTCTGCAGTTGCTTCGCGTGCGCCACGATCGCATCCAGGTTCCGGTTCGACTCGGCCAGGGTGGCGCCCTCGGGGGCGATGTCGCGGTCGTGGAAGCACCAGAAGGGCGCCTCGATCTTCACGAAGAACTCAAAGGCCGCGTCCATGCGGCGCTTCGCGACGGAGATCTGGTCCTTGCCGGACTCCCAGGGCCTGCGGATCGTGCCGGGGCCGAATGGGTCCCCGCCCACGCCGCGGAAGGAGTGCCAGTAGGCGATGGAGAAGCGCAGGTGGTCCCTGAGCGTCTTCCCGTCGTACACCTCCGTCGGGTCGTAGTGCCTGAATGCCAGGGGATTCTCGGACTTGGGTCCCTCGAATCGGATGTGCGGAACGCTGAAGAACTGGGGGCTTTTTGTTTTCGGCATTGCCTGCGAGACCTATCACGAACGCCCCTTGACCGTCGAGATTTCGTTGGCGCCCCCTCCGCTGACGCTCGGCTTCTTGTCTTTGCGCCCTGGATCGTCAATTGTCATGGAATGAACCCCCGCCTCCTCACCCTGTGCTCCCTTTTCCTGGCTGCGGCGGCCAGCGCCCCCGCCTCCGAATTCAAGGTCCTGGCCCACTACCCTATCCCCGGCGAGGTCCGGTTTGACTACCTCCGGGTCGATCCCGACATGAGGCGGCTCTATGTGTCCCACGCGGACCACGTGGACGTGCTCGACGTCGACACCGGGGCCAAGCTGGGGGAGGTCGCCCCGATGAAGGGCGTCCACGGGATCGCCCTGGTCCCGGGGTTAAAGCGGGGGTTCATCACCTCGGGCGGCGACCGGACGGTCGTCATGTTCGACCTGACCACGCTCAAGGTGCTTAAGGTGATCACCGGCCTGGGCGTGAAGCCCGACGCCATAGAGTATGACCCCGAGACCCAGAGGATCTATGTGGCCAACGGCCAGTCCGGCGGGATCACGGTGATCGACCCGGCTTCGGGCGAGATCGTTGCCACGGTTCCGATCGAGGGGAAGCTCGAAGGGGTGGCGTTT
>Ga0302200_10004580_pt1 | contig 11084 bp, 10 predicted proteins | sample II_Bog_N3_1_FD_194585 | JGI IMG/M metagenome (GOLD analysis project Ga0302200, IMG submission 194585) | Peat permafrost microbial communities from Stordalen Mire near Abisko, Sweden - II_Bog_N3_1 | ecosystem: Environmental > Terrestrial > Soil > Wetlands > Peat | place: Sweden: Abisko... | reverse complement strand
CTGATAATTTTCGCGGGCGCATGTGCCGCTTCATTAGCGTATACAAACCTACGAAAATTCGCCGAGATTTTGACCGCGACAAAATTATAAAGCGCCTAAATTATTCCATCTGATGCATTATTTCCTGGTCCATTTGCTTCATGGCCACTTGCCATGGTTTATTTTCTGTTTAAATTATTGTTTTTCTGTGTTCGGCAAAAGTGTTTTTGTTTGACTTTAATATGTTGCTATCTAAATTCTTTGTTTGATCTGCACGTGGCCATGGGCCTGTTTATTCATTGTTGAACTCAGCTTCGAGCACCTTGCGCACATCGCGCACTGTTTCTTCTTCGAGGTCGGTACGGCGCACTAATTCTTCGGCTGAAAGGTCCAGTACGCTCAGGGCGGTATCGCAGCCTATGCGCTTGAACTCATCAATGACCCAAGGTTCTATTTCATCAGCAAATTCGTCGAGGTCGATGTCGTATTCCACGTCTTCCTTCACATCCCTGTATACATCTATGCTATAACCCGTCAATTCCTGTGCCAATTTTATATTCACGCCTTTTTTCCCGATGGCCAGTGAAACCTGGTCAGGGTCAAGGTAAACATCCGCGCTGTGGTCATCGTTATTGAGTTCCATTTTGTTGATGCGCGCAGGGGTGAGCGCCCTTTGCAGCAGCAATTGCACGTTTGCGGTATAATTGATGATGTCGATATTTTCGTTTCTCAGTTCACGCACGATGCCGTGTATCCTGCTTCCCTTCATACCCACGCAGGCGCCCACCGGATCTATGCGGTCGTCGTAGCTTTCTACGGCTACCTTGGCGCGTTCGCCGGGTTCCCTTACTATCTTTTTCACCACTATCAGGCCATCCATGATCTCCGGTACTTCTATTTCCAGGAGTTTTTCAAGGAATGATGGGTGGGTGCGGCTGAGAATGATAATTGGGGAATTATTCCTCATTTCCACTTTCTTCACCACAGCCCTTACGCTTTCGCCCTTTTTAAAGAAATCGCTTGGAATCTGTTCGCTCTTGGGCATGATCAGTTCATTGCCTTCATCATCGAGCAGCAATATTTCTTTTTTCCAGATCTGGTAAACTTCGCCGCTGATGATATCACCTACGCGGTCAGAATATTTCTTGAGGAGGTTGTTCTTTTTAAGATCGCCGATGCGTGCTGCGAGTGTCTGCTTGGCGGCAAGTATGGCGCGGCGCCCGAAGTTGCGTACATCCACTTCCTCGTATACTTCTTCACCTACACTATAATCCGGCTCTATTTTTATGGCGTCAGAATAAGGTATCTGCAGGTTGTCGTCTTCCACCATGCCGTCTTCCACTATCTGTCGCCTCCTGAAGATCTCAAGGTCACCGGTCTGGTCGTTGACGATAACGTCGAAATTTTCGTCCGTAACATACTTTTTGCGCAGCAACGTCTTGAAAACGTCTTCTAATACCTTCATCAGGGTGGGCCGGTCGATGTTCTCGGCGTCTTTAAATTCCTGGAAGGAATCAATGAGGTTGATACTTGCCATATATGCTCTCTTTTTCGCTCCCCCCAGCGATGTGGGGGGAAATTTTAATTAAAAAATAATTTGAACAACTGTTTTTTTAATGTCAGCAATCGGTATTTCTGTAGTTATTGTTGGGTCTTTTGGTTTTGCACCCTTGATCGCCAGTGTTATGGCGGCGTCGGTCACGTCCTTCATGACGCCGGTCTTTTCCTTTCCTTCCAGGTCAGTGATGGTCACCGTCCTGCCCACGTTCTTCTTGTACTGGCGTGGCTGTATCAGCGGTTCATCAACACCGGGGCTGGACACTTCGAGCGAGTAATCGCCGTCCGGAAACAGTTGCGCAGCCTCAATAAGCCCGTAAAGTTTACGGTTTATAGAAGAGCACTTCTCGATGGAGAAACCCCCGTCTGCGTCAAGGTAAACCTTAATATTATTGATCGGCTTAACCTTGATATTAACGACGAAAATATCCGTTCCATCCAGCAATGGTCCCAATAATTCTATAACCTTTTCTGTCGTTTCAACCATGTGTAATAAACAAGGGGACGTTTATGTCCCCTTTCTTTTTATTATTAAATTCAATGCAAATATACAACATTTTTCTTTATTCGCCAATCTTAAATAGAGTTATTGCGGCGGGGTGGGGATATTTTTATAGCGCTTGCAACGGCGTTCGCCGGTGAGGTCATGTGCTGTTCTTTCAGGGGGATTTAATTTGTTAGATGGATTTTATCATCTTTGCATGATATGGGGGCGGTTGTCTTCAACACACTATGCAGCTCAGGCAAGATGTTTCTTTAAAGCCATATAATACATTCGGGATAGATGTGCCTGCCGAATATTACTGCGATGTGACCAGCATTGACGATCTCCGGGAGGCCACCGGACTAAAGCAGCAAAAACATATACTGGGTGGTGGTAGTAACTTATTATTTACCAAGCCGGTACAGGGAGTGGTGATCCATAACCGGCTGAAGGGCATAAGTGTGGAAAAGCATGACGCCCACCACGTATGGCTGCGGGTAGAGGGGGGTGAATTGTGGCATGATTTTGTGCTTTATGCCATAAACAAGGGCCTTGGTGGTGTAGAAAACCTGGCACTGATTCCCGGCACGGCAGGGGCGGCCCCCATTCAGAATATAGGGGCTTATGGGGTAGAGGCGAGGGAAACTATAGACAGCGTGACCTTCTGGTACTGGAACGAGCAACAATTGCTCACTTACACCAACCGGGAATGTGAGTTTGGGTATCGGGACAGCATCTTCAAACACCGCCTGAAGGATAAGGCATTTATTACATCCGTGGTTTTTAAGTTGGCGAGGAAGCCGGTTTACAATACATCTTATGGCGCTGTAAGCAAGGAACTGGAAGAAATGGGGGTGACGGAACTATCTGTAAAGGCGATAGCCTATGCCATCATGCATATCCGGAAAAGCAAATTGCCGGACCCGGCTGTGCTGGGTAATGCAGGCAGCTTCTTTAAAAACCCCACCATACCGTTATCGTCGTTTAACAAGCTGCTGGAGCGGTACCCCAAGTTGCCATCGTACCCGGTTAATGACAAATTGATAAAGGTGCCCGCGGCATGGCTGATAGAACAATGCGGATGGAAGGGGTACAGGAAGGGCGATGTGGGCGTGCATGAAAAGCAGGCGCTCGTGCTGGTAAATTATGGCACGGCCAGGGGCGCGGAGGTATGGGGCCTTTCAGGCGAGATCATGGCGTCTGTGAAGGAGCGGTTCGGTATAGAACTGGAGCGGGAAGTGCAGTGCTGGTGATACAGGTGCACTGTGCCAAACTGATTGAAGCCAAAAACTGCCGAAGCGAAAAAAAATATCCCGTAATATTCTTTGAAATTTAAATTATAAAGTATTTTGCGACTTTGATTGTTTATGCAACGTAATTTTATCAGGTTATTCGTTTTGTTGCTGTTGGCCATTGCGGTGAGCAGTTGCCACCGTACCATTCTTCATAGCAACCGGTATGTCAAATCTAAGAAGAACTGGAATTTCTGGCACAAACATGCTTATCGCCCGCATGAGCATAATGGCGGCTACTGGTAATCGCCTGACGATACATTGGTTAGTCCGTGCTTTTGTCGATGAGGTCGTCTTCTTCTTTCTTTATATCGCGCCCTTTCCCGAAGATATAGCCTGCTGAGATCCCCCACATCCTGTTCTTATCGAACTCCGTGCCTATGCCTATGTCCTGCACGCCTACGGTGTAATATGCCCTGAAAAACAATCCGGTGGGCAACTCGTAGCCAGCCAGCAAATTAGCGCCGATATCAAAGGCATGTAAGGTATTACCCGCTGAAATACCGCCATCTGTGTTTGTAACAGAAAGCGTATCGTTAAATACCTGGCGCTCGCGGAGGTTATTCTTGCCACCGAGCATATCGGAAACAGTGACGCCTATGCCCGCTACGAAACGCCCACTGCCCTGGCTCCCTGATTTATAGACGATATTAAGTGGCAGGTCGAAGTAATAAACATCCAACTCCTGGCTTACTGCATCGTTCAGGCTATCGCTGATGTAGTATGCGAAGTGCCGGACCGCGCCCCGGCGGGATACATAAAGCCCTCCCTGAAAATAGATGTGCTTGCTCAACGGGAGGTCTAAAAACCCGCCGATTTTGCCGCTGGGTATGGCGCCGGTGGCGCCAGATGAATAGGGGATGGGTAGCAATGCCGGCGCGAACTTCATACTGCTGCTGCCAATGCCGCCCTCGATACCAAACCCCACCTGTGCAGTGGCGGCCCAGCCAAGCATGATGAATAACGTAGTAACTATTGGTGTCTTCATTTACAAACAAAGATAATGAGGAAAGAAGAGGTAAGGCCGGATAAATGAGGAAAATTCAAAAGCCGGGAGTGGGACCGGAAATATGGCCCGATGTTTAAAGATCGAGAAAATAAAATCCGTTGTAATATGATACCCTATCGTGTAAACCTCACCCCAAGCCCATTGCCACCGCTAAGTTTTAGGGCGCCATTTTCGTAAGTGAGCCCGGTTGCTACATCTTCTCTAAGCAATAGGGGCCCGTCAGCGTCGGCTTCATCTACCAGCGGCAAGATATTGGCAATGGCAGCGGTGCCAATGGAACTTTCGTTCATGGAACCCATCATGACCTTTAACCCGAGGGTGCGTGCTTCCTTTATCATGCGCAGGGCGGGGGTGACGCCACCGCACTTGGTCAGTTTTATGTTGATACCATGAAAACCGTCGGCGCATTTTTTCACTTCATCCTCCGTGCGGCAGCTTTCATCGGCATATAAGGGGATCGGCGAGATGGCTTTTAGCTCCTTCATAGCTTCGTACTCGCTTCGGGGCAATGGTTGTTCCAGTAGCGCCACATTAAGTTTTACCAGTTCCGGAAGCAGCGCTTTCGTTTCTTCAAAAGTCCACCCCTCATTGGCGTCTATGCGGAAGGGGGCTGTCGTATGCTCCCGTAATGCCCTCAAGGCGTCGATATCGCCGGGGCTGGCTACTTTGATTTTATAGATGGGCCAGGGTTTGGCCTGGATTTTTGCCACCATTTCTTCCTTTGAGCCTAAGCCTATGGTGTAGTCGGTAAGGGGGATGTTTTCCCAATTGATGCCCAGCAGGCGGTGCAGTGGCATGCGCCGCATTTGTGCAAACAGGTCCCAGGCCGCAATGTCGAGCGCGGCAGTGAGGAAATGCTGCCCCGGTATGAGGTGGTGCAGAAAATGCCAGAACCGCTGAGGGTCGGTGAGGGCGTAGCGCTCTATCATACCGCGCTTGCTTTCCAGGCTTTCTATCATCTGCGGTACTGTAATATCGTAGTAGGTGATGGCAGGCGCTTCGCCATAGCCAGTAAGGTTGCCCAGGCCCAGGGAGGTGACCAGCGTGGGCTGGTGGGCCTTGGCGCCATGATTGGTCACGAACGGATATTGAAACGCTAACTCAAACGGATAATATTTTAATAGCAGCATCTGGCAGGTAAAAGGATGAAAATTCAAAATTAACCGAAAACAAGAGATATAAATTCAATTCACGTTTTTTTGGATCGCTTGTTTAATTCATGACATAATATAAGCTACTTTTGGCCTTTGACTAAGTTTTGACTTTATACCGGCTATGCCAAAAGTTCCTTTTTGGGTTTTTATAGTTATTGCTGTCCTTTATTTTACTGCCACGCGGGTGGATATAATGGATATTGACGCCAGCCAGTATGCCGAGATCAGCAGGGAGATGATGAAGAGCGGGGATTACCTGCATGTCTTTGACCGTGGCCTGAATTATCTGGATAAGCCGCCATTTCTATTCTGGGTGAGCGCCGCGAGTATGAAGGTGTTTGGGGTGAACAATTTTGGTTATCGCTTTCCATCGTTGCTTTTTGCGTTGCTGGCCATTTTTGCTACATATCAGCTGGCTAAGCTCTTATATGAAGAAAAGACGGCACGGATGGCGGCGCTGGTGCTGGCGTGCTGCCAGGGCATGATGCTGTGGACCAACGATGTGCGCTGCGACGGCATACTTACCGCATGGGTGATCACGGCTATCTGGTTGCTTAAAGAATGGTTTGTAAAGTGCCGGTGGCCCTATCTCATAGGTGGGTTTGCGGCGGTCGCATTTGGCATGATGACCAAGGGCCCTATAGCCCTGATGGTGCCGGTGTTTGCTTTTTCCTGCGAATGGGTGCTCAAACGCGAATGGCGTAATTTTTTCAGGCCCGGATATTTGATTGGTTTTCTCGTTATTGCCATATTGCTTGTACCCATGTGCATGGGCCTGTACCAGCAATTTGACCTGCACCCTGAAACGGTGGTAAATGGCCAAAAAGGTACCTCGGGGTTGCGGTTTTTCTTTTGGTCGCAAAGCTTTGGGCGGATCACCGGTGAAAACCCGTGGAAGAACGATGTGGACATGAGTTTCCTGTTGCAGAATATGCTTTGGTCTTACCTGCCCTGGATATTCCTTTTTCTTCCGGCGCTGGCCATCAATGTGTATAGGCTGGTGAAGCAAAAGTTCCGGCTGTTGCCGGGGCAGGAATGGATCTCCACCGGTGGTTTCCTGGTTTCTTATCTGGCGCTTGGATCTTCTTCTTACCAGTTGCCCCATTATATATTCGTAGCCTTTCCGCTGGCGGCTATTGTTACTGCACGCCTGATCTATGAACTGGTGGAGGAAGGCAAATATGCCGGGCTATATAAAGTGATGCAGCCGTTGCAGACTGTAGTGGGACTACTGATCTTATTGGTCACCTTTGTGCTGATCGTTTATGTATTCCCTGCGCCGGCTTTTTATATAGTGGCATGGGTGGCAGGCTTTATTTTCTGGATGTGGCTGGCGTTTAAGCGGTCGTTGCAAGGAAAGATGTTATGGCTTTCCGCCGCGAGTATGGTCATCGCCAACATTTTCCTGACCAACCAGGTGTATTATACCCTGCTGCAATACCAGGTGGGTTCTCAGGTAGGCAAGTATGTAAGGGCGTATAATATCCCGAGTAGCGACCTGACGGCTTATAAATTTCAGGACGCGTTGATAGCGCTTCATTTTTATGCCGGAGAAGTAGTAGGCCTTACTGACACGATCACGAACATCGGTGACAGGCATTATGTGCTGGCCATGGCGCCGGGGCTTGAAGAATTGCATAAAAACGGATATTCCTTCGACACGCTGAAGCAGGGACGGTTTTATAAAGTGAGCGAGCTTACGCCTGATTTTTTAAACCCAAGGACGCGGGACAAGGCGGTAAAGACCTATTACTTTGTGAAACTGAAATAACTCTCGCCGCCAGAGGGCCGGTAAAATATAAACAACACAAGATGCTCAAACACAAATTACGCGACTGGACGGAAACCAAGGCACACTCAAGCTGGCAGATATTTAAGATAATGGCTGAGTTTGTGCAGGGCTTTGAGACATTGGCCAAGATAGGCCCATGTATTTCTATATTTGGGTCTGCCCGGACCCAGCCGGGGCATAAATATTATGAACTGACCGTGGATATTGCCAGAAAGCTGGCCGAGGAAGGGTTCGGGATCATTACCGGTGGTGGGCCAGGTATTATGGAGGCAGCGAATAAGGGTGCCAGCCATGCATCAGGGCGCTCTGTGGGGCTCAACATTGCGCTGCCATTCGAGCAGCATATCAATCCCTACATCAATTCAGAAACGTCGATGAACTTCGACTACTTCTTTGTGCGCAAGGTGATGTTTACGAAGTATGCACAGGGCTTCATTATGATGCCGGGGGGATGGGGCACTATGGATGAGTTTTTTGAAGTGGCCACACTGATACAGACCCGGAAGTTTACCCAAACGCCTATGATCTGTGTAGGGTCGGCTTACTGGAACGGGTTATTTGCCTGGATGCGGGAAACGATGGAGGAAACAGAGCAGAACATAAGCCCAGGCGACCTGGAGATGATCAAGATATTTGATACCGCTGACGAGGTGGTAGAGTACATTAAACATTTTTACGCCCACAACAAGCTACAACCAAATTTTTAAGCGCACATGTCCACATCGAAGATGCCGAAGCTGATAGATGAATATTGTGAACGATACACTACGCCGGAAGCGCCGGAACTGGCCGCGCTAAACCGGGAAACCCATCTTAAAAGAGGTGATTCCGTAATGCTATCCGGGCACCTGCAAGGCGCATTGCTACAAATGCTGAGTAATATGATACGGCCCCGGAGGATATTAGAGATCGGCACCTTTACGGGATATTCTGCAATTTGCCTCGCGGGAGGGCTTGCGGAAGATGGCAAATTGCATACCATTGAGATAGATGAGGAACTGTACGATATGGCGTACCGTTACGTTTCGGATTCGGGCATGCAGGATAAAATAGTACAGCATATAGGCGCTGCCACAGCTATTATCCCGGCCCTGGATGAAACCTTTGACCTCGTTTTCATTGACGCGGACAAGTCTAATTATTGCAGGTATTACGATCTCGTTTTTGATAAGGTAGCTGTAGGCGGCTATATACTCGCGGACAATGTACTGTACGACGGGGAGGTGGTGTTACCGAGGGAGCAACAATCGAAGAATGCTAAGGCGATACAGGACTATAATGATAAAATAAGGGCCGACGAGCGGGTGACGCATCTATTGCTGCCGGTGAGGGATGGCATTATGGTGGTGCGGAAGAATAAGTGATGCACCAACGGAATTAGACCTTTAATCCTTGTTTTCACTAAATTTATAATAATTTTATCGCCCGGCGCCGACGGATACCGCAAGCGCTGGGTACTTCAATCAACGACTATGATACAACGTAAACAATCCCTTTGGCTATTTATAGCGGCACTGCTGAATGCAGGCGTATTTTATTTCGACCTGTACAGGATGCACTACATCACGCATAGTACCATGAATGGCATGGATACATCTATTGACAGCATGGGTAAGATCACGGTAAGTGAACATTTCCCATCGCTGCTGGTGGCTATCGTGATGACGCTGTTGCCGTTGGTAGCCATTTTTTTGTTTAAAAACCGTGGCCGCCAGATGGGCATTACGGCGCTGGCCATAGTTGCGGTGATAGGTTTCGAAGCCCTGATGCTGATGTATGTAGGCAACCTGGGCAAGCAAGCCACTCCGCCTACAACGGGCAGCTACTGGATAGGCGCTATTTTGCCGGTCATTGCAATGATCTTCATGTTCTTCGCGATTGCCGGTATCCGCCGGGACCAAAAATTGGTGAAGTCAGTGGATAGGTTGAGGTAGGTAGTCGAATTTGCACCCGGACAATATCAACCAAGTAGCAACTGCAGCAGCCAAGGGTGTCTTTTTGATACAGACCGAAACGGTGGTAAACGTTTAGACCTTGCATAAAAGAGAAAGTCCCGGAACGACGCCGGGACTTTCTCTTTTATGTATTTGTTTGTGCTGATTATGGGAAACTGATACCTAGGTAGCTGTTTACATCCATCATCGGTAATGTGGAGTGGTACTTGGCGTTGATTGCTTGAACCACCTGATTGGTAGCCAATGCGTTTCCGCGTGGCGTGAGGTTAATGCCGTCGAGTGAAAACGCCTCACCGGTAATATACTGCATGGAATATTGGATGCCATTATAGGTGTAACCACCATAAAGCTGGGCCAGGAAGCTGTTCATGTCCACGAACGCCAGGTTGTGGTTATTGGCTTCCAGTTGGATGTAAGCATTGAATGTCTGGGTTGCAGTGCGGATGTATTGTAGTTCATCTGTAGTGAGCACATATTTCGCGGGAATGGGGGTAACGCTGCCCCAGCCGTTGCAAATAATATTCTGCTGGGTAGCGCTCAGTAAAATGCGCTCGCCCGGCACTGCCTGCCTTACATTGCCATTGTGGTCCTGGATCACAAAATAGTTGGCGCCAAGTGTGAACGCCTTATTGAAGTTAGCGGACGCCCATATCAATTTGTTCATGGAGTCTACCAAGGTTTGGCGCGGGAGGATCAAACCATTTGCAGGGATTGTTGTAAAGAAGGGCAGCGAATCCACATCGGGGATGCTGATAAGGGCGCCCTGTGCGCCGGTGCTGATGCAGGCATTCACTATAGAGTCATAATTCTTTTCAAAAACCGCTATCGGGCTGATATCGATGGTGTTATAGAAATTGCCGATGAGCGGTATAGCGCTTCCGTTGCCATTGCCCTGACCACCGTTGAGTGCATAGCCCAGCACATCATCCATACCCATCCAAAGGGTGAAGAAATTGGGGTGCTGGATGTTCACGCGGTACAGCAGCTCGTCAAATGGCGTTCCTGCCGTGTTGTGGTAGAACCTGTAGGCATAGGGGTTTACCGCCTGTGTGCCATAGCCCTGCACCGGGTAGTCTACTACGCGTATACCGGGAACGCCTATATTGTTTATCTGGCCGTTATTGGTAGTCGCGGTGTACGTTACATCGGCGGGGTTCACTACATAGTTCGTCACTGTAACCGGCCCGAGGGTTGAATCTGCTGAATCACACACCGGGTAGGTCATAGCCAGCACATATTTCGAGGCTGGGTAGCCGTCGTTTCCGGTAGTAAGCGGCTGAATGAAATAACCACGTGAGCCATTGTTCTGAACGAGCTGAAATTGTGTATTCAACAATGCCGGAAAAGAATAAGTTTGAGCGGTAACATATAAGCTGTTATCGGCGAAGCCGGCAGTATAGCTACTGCCCACTGCCAGGTAATTATTGAAATCAGTGATCCCGGCCGTAGGAAGGACAGAAACTTTGGCGCTGGGGGTACATGCGGCCATCAGGCAGCTTCCAGCGACAATGGTAAATATTTTTTTCATCTTTTATGATTTAATAAAATTTTAGAAATTATAATAAAGTCCAACACCCGGAGTGACTGCTTCGGTTTTGTAAGAGCCATTAAAATAGCTGGTGCTTACATAAGTGCCCTGGTGTGTGCCGGTAGTAGTACCTTCCACTGCGGCCATAACGGTGAAGCCTGGGAGCGGTTTTACTGCGATACCACAACTAACCACTGCGCGGTTGGCATCAGGAAGGACAGGAGATACGTAGCCACTAACCACCGGAGTCTGGTCGAATGCACCACCCGCCATTACGGAAACTACCTTGCTCACTTTGTAGCATGCGCCGATGCGTGGCGTCCAGGTATTCTTG
>Ga0302200_10004578_pt1 | contig 11087 bp, 10 predicted proteins | sample II_Bog_N3_1_FD_194585 | JGI IMG/M metagenome (GOLD analysis project Ga0302200, IMG submission 194585) | Peat permafrost microbial communities from Stordalen Mire near Abisko, Sweden - II_Bog_N3_1 | ecosystem: Environmental > Terrestrial > Soil > Wetlands > Peat | place: Sweden: Abisko... | reverse complement strand
AAGATCCGGCAGATGGCCTACTTTTACTCCGCCGCAGAGCGCCGCTCACGCGGCGCACTGTGGCCTAGTTTTGCACCGGCGCGCATATTCCTCCCCCATCAAACTCCTTCTGGCTCTGCCAGGTGCTACGGCTTCTCGTTGTCTCGAAATCTGTGATGAAAGCTGTGAAACTTGAGCTACAGGCTAATCCCTTGGTGGTTGCCCTGATCGCTTCTGCTGGGCTGCACAGCGAGGCTATCGGCTAACGCATGGGCTGGCTTGTGTGATGCGTATTCGAAGCATTTTCTCGGCTAATCGGCTGGGCCTAACGGTCGTAGGTAATCCTGCATGGGCTTCCTGCTGTTGATTACCCGTTGCGGCCATAGGCGGCAAGACGGCCACAAGAACCGTCAAAACTACTTCCACTATTCGTTTCCATCCAAGTGTGCTCCTTGTCGAAAGGGAAGCTCTAATGACCCCGGTTTAGACGCTGTTCCAACTCAACGATAGCCTCGACCACCTCGTCCACGTTCGGTATCGGGCCGAATACCATGCCGGACATGGCTTCGTAGTCGCGCCGTAAATCGGCGAGCATACCGTCGTGAGGAGTTAAGGCGAAGCTGCCGGGAACGGCGGAGGCAAGGTCAAGATCGGGCCGATTGAAGAACATCCGCGCATGACGAACGCAGTCCTCGGCCATGTCTGCATCTCCGGTTGCCTTCTGACCAATTTCCGAAGCCAAGAGTCGATAGACATCGTAGTAATGGCGTGAGACACGCTGCCCTCCTCCCTTCAACTCCCCACGTCGATCCCACCACCGGCGTAGACCGTGCAGGATGATGACCTTATCCCAAAAGGTACGGCTGGGATCGACGGTGGTCACATGGCCGACTGCCAAATCAATATCCGGAAGGTCGTCTGCAATGTATGGTTTCACAACCACTAGTGCATGAGGATCAAGAGCCGATTTCGCTCCCGATTCGATCTTGATGGCGCGACGGATGTAAGCATTTCCTTCTGCGGTCGCAGTGGGATACCAGAGCAGCAAGCTCTGGCGGTCGGGGTCATCGGGATCGGGTTCCACTCGCGCCCGATTAGGATTGATATTTGCGGTCTGTAGCGTCTGCTGTAAGAGCACGCTCAACCGCTCCAGCATCGGACCATATATGTAGTCCTGGCACGCAGCTTTGATGGCTTCCAAACGTGCGTTACGTTTCTTGCCGCTCAGAGCCTCCAACTCCTCGACGGTCGCGGGTTGTCCGATGTCTTCCCGAAAGACGGTGATGTCGATGTCTTCGGAAAAGCGTTCGATCAAGCCATAGCCCTTCGATAGCGAGGTTCCGCCTTTGAAGAGCAAGCGTGGGCCGCGAGTCTCCAGTTCATTGAAGAGCGCGTCGAGCGTCCAACAGACCCAGAAGTCCTTTTCAATATTCTGTTCGGCGGTGCCAAGACGGGTGCTTGCTCCGACAAATAGGTCACGGCGATCCCTCTCACTCGCGGCCAGTACGGTTTGAAAACCCTCGGTCATCGGCTGCTCGAACCTCTCGCTTTCTTGATGATAGGTGCCGGTGCGCGTCTGGTGGGCTTTGCTCTCTCTGTCGGCGGCGGCACCACAGCACTAACCTGCTGGAGCAGGTCGCGCACGATCACCCGCATCCACTCCGGCAGTGCCGACAGGCCGCTGCGCAAATCGTTCTGAATGGCCTGTCCATGATCGGGGTCTTTAAGAATGGAGACAAGGCGCTTGCGAAGACTTCCGTCGTCGGACGGAAGCATATCGCGGAGCCAATGGAGTGCCTGCACGAAGCGCATGGCGGGGCGCCCTGCCCAGTAGAGACGACTGGGCGCGGCGGCTTGGAAATCCAGGGTGAGGTTGCCGAGGGTAATGGGCCGCAGGCGACCATCGGTTAGCACGCCGATGCGCGCCGGAACAGCGTCGGTGAGTCCGAGGTCGTTGGCAGCGGTAAGGCCATCGACCACAACCCGAACCTTGCCCTTCCGGGCCAGCGCGTCGATCACGTCGCGCGGGTTTGGATGGGTAGGCTTTCCGGTAAGGCGGTTATCTCGGGGAATGTCGTAGAAGCCGCGCGCAATCCGTCGCAGGCTTTTGGAAGCAACTAGCCGGTGGAGGGCTTGATCGACCGCAGTACGCGGCCCAAGGTCGGCGAAGTCCTCCGGGGTCCAGACGTGCGGCTGCGCAGAGGCGGAGGTCCGATCCCGGATGGCGGCTGGAATGCTGGATGCTTGAGTGGACATAGGCTACTCATATGTCAGAAAAATGCAACAACAGTCTGACTTCAATAGTGTAGCGCAATGTCAGAAAAATGCAACAAACTTCTGACTACCGTTATTGTCGGCTTCCACCGCAAATTCCATCAGTGGTGATGTCGAAACGGCTACAAGTTGGAGAGGGGATAACACGATCAGCACTGCATACGTTCGTATGCAAGCGCCTCAAATGCCTAGCCCGGTGCCGGGCCAAAGCGGGCCGGTTCCGGCCCCAAAACACTTCAGGATGGTTCCATCCTGGCTACACTGTTGGAAGTGGTGGTGCGGGCGGGGGGACTTGAACCCCCACGACCGGTTAGGGTCTGCGGATTTTCATACCACTTCGACTTTCGCCGCACCGCCAACGGCGGCTTCGTGGTCTGGACTATCCCTTCACCATTCCCCGTGTGAGGTTAGGTGCTGCCCGTCTAGTCTCTACACCTTCCCAGAAGTGATTCTGGGCTTGGCTCGGGATTGCCATTCAAGGTTTCCCCGACTTTGAGCAGTTCTACTCCGCCGGTTTCCCTGACGGGCACTCAATTTCCTTAAGTCCGCTGTGTCTGCCGATTTCACCACACCCGCGTGATGTTTACCACAGCCCCATCATAAAGCACGGAGCGAAGGTCTATGCTTCGTCCGCCAAGCGCATTGCTTCCACTCGACCAGGGCCTTTCTTGGAAACCGTCTTTTTCTTCGGACGTGGCTTCATGATGTTGATTGCGGAAGCATCGAGTCTTGTCTTCAAATGGGCTGCGTAATATTTCTCAATCATCTCCACGCTTGTCCGACAGTTCTTGGCGATCTGATAGATGTCGGCGCCTTCGAGTAGGCGCAGGCAAATGTAAGTGTGGCGCAGGCTATAGGCAGTTCGCGGCCTACCGTCACGGTCGGTGCGGAGCTTTTCTTCCTCAAGAATTGCATTGAATAAATCACGGGGCCATTTCGGAAACAGAAGGTCGGTAGGTCCTGGCTCGTGCCACTCTCCGTTCGCTATGGATGCGGTGCGACTGCCCGATCTTCCCGGCCCACCATCTGGTCTTGTGCGGGCTTTCAGCCGCTCAAATGGATGCACCGCTCCCGCCGTGCTCTTGCAATAACCAACACCGCGTTTTCCACGTACTTCGATCTCAAGGATGGTTTGGCCGCTGCCCTCGTCTTCGACCACCATGACATCCCGAAACTGAAGGCGCATTGCCTCGTCCGGGCGGAGGCCGGTATTGGTTGCGAATAGAACGTAATCGTGAAGTTGCTCCGCTTCCCAACGGAAGCGGGGCTGCTTAGGATCAAGGGCGCGTTTTCGCGTCGCCTCGTAAAGCTGCTTGTACTCTTCCGGTGAGAACCATGCTCTATGGGATATCTTCGGCGACGAGCGATACGGCTCTGACAAGTCCGGTAGATGATCGATCCATCCATGCCGCAGAGCTGTCTTGAATATCTGGCGCAGAGTCACGATCTCCTGGTGCATGGTGTTATGCGCCAGGGGCTTGCCGCGTAGGGCCTTGCTTTGTTCGAGCCGACGGATACGATACTCGTTGACCTTGCCAGAGGTGATTTCAGGAAGCACCATGTTGCCGAAGAACGGGATCAGGTGGCCGTCTGTACGCGCGTGTTGTCCTCGCGCATAGGTCGGGCTCCGTTCTCCCTGCGTGATGATGTCGAATTCGCGCAGGTACAACTTACCCGCTTCGCGGAACAGTTTCCCGCTTTTCAGCTCACCGTCGCGGAGTTTGCCGCGTAGCTGCAAATACCAGTCTTCTGCGACTTCCTTTGCCTTCGAGAGACTGTCTTCTTTCGTGGTCGTGCGTCGATTCTTTCCCGCTAGATAGCTGGCGCATTGCCAGCTAGAACTATTCGGACGCCTGTAGACATGAACTTTGCCACCGAGGATGGTGTGGTGTTCGGACATACGTGGCCCACCTTCTGTCCCTCCCAAAACTGCGAAAATGTGGAAGAGATGTGTAAGGATAGCGCTCGGCGGTAATTCCGGTCAAGTATATTTATTTTCATCAATTTAGGCGATGCTTAGATTGTGACTTAGACGATTTTAAGTCCGCTGTGTCTGCCGATTTCACCATCCGGGCGTTGCTTCTACCATCCACATCGTATCCCACGAGCGAAGGGGGAGGGCGCTGCTGTATGCAGCCGCTAGCGGGGCGGATAGACCGCGCGATACATCTCGCGGTTGCGCAGGATGGACTGCACGTAGTCTCGCGTCTCCGTGTAGGGTATGGACTCGACAAACTCCGGCACATCCTTGTAGTCGTTGCTGGCGAGCCATTGGCGGACGGGCGTGTCGCCGGCGTTGTAGGCGGCCAGTGCGTACTCCACCTGACCGCCGAAGCGGTCGAGCACCTGCTTCAGGTTGATCGTTCCCAGTTCGATGTTCACGGACGGGTCCAGGAGTTGGCGCGTGTCGAAGCGCTTGATGCCGTGCTTGCGGGCGATCGATTTTCCCACAGAGGGCAGCAGTTGCATCAGCCCGTATGCATTCATGCGGCTCACCGCGCCTGGGTTGAACTCCGACTCCTGTCGGATCAACGACGCGACCAGATACGGGTCGAGTCCATTGGCGCCTGCATTCGCCTCCAACTCTGTCCAGTACTGTTGCGGAAACAGCAGGTGCCAGTAGATTGCAGGCACATGGTCCACCGGCTGCGTGAAGAAGGAGATGCCGCTATGCTTCATGGACTGCAAAGCGCGTGTGTACTCGCCGTAGGAGACGAAGATCTCCGCCTCCGCCAGCGCGCCCCACTGGCCCGCGGTGGGGCTCGCGTGGATCTCCGGCCCAATGTATTCATTCAGCGCTGCGTTGGCCAGCAGTCGCGCCTTGATCAGGTGGATGTCGTTCTCTGGCAGTTCACCGGTAAGTGCCGGCGCCGGCGCGTTCTGCGCAGCGCTCAGGGCCGGTGCCGGCGGGGCGCCGGGTTGGGGACCGAGCACGGCCAGCCGCTGGCGGGACAGGTTTGCATAGTAGTAATCCGGATAAACGCTGAGCACCCTGCGGTAGTAGTTCGCCGCCTGGGCAAAGTTGTGCTCCTCATCCTCATACACACGCCCGCGCCAGTAGAGCGCCCCCGGGATCTCGATCCCGCCGGGGTAGCGGACAATCTGCTCATCCATCAGACGCGCGGCCTCGGGATAGTTGCGCGTGCGATAGTTCAGCCACGCCGCGCGCCAGTGGGCAGACGGAGCATAGGTGCTGTTGGGGAAGATCTTCACCAGCAGGCTGTAGTGGTAGATCGCCTGCGCTGCGTCATGCTTCAGCAGGTACATGTTGCCGCCGGAGTAGAGCGCCTCCTCCAGCCAGCGGCTGGTGGGAAAGCGCTGCAGCATCTGGGCGATCACGGCGTCGTGGCCAGCGCGGTCGTCCTCGTTACGCGAGAGCTCCGCAAGCATGTACTGCTTGGCCGCGGCGGTGTCGTCGCTGGTGTCGGGCAGCTTCTCCACGTCGCGCCGGGTCAATTGCTTCAGCTTGAAGTCGCAAACGGCCGCGTAGATGGCGAGCGCATCGCGGTCGGCGCCGCTCAGTTGCGAATTGTTACGGCCAATGGCGCTGTACTCGGCGCTGGCATCGCTGTAGCGCTTGGCGTTGAAGAGCGCGTCGGCGTGGGTCTTGCGTTCGCCCGCGCTAAGCGGAGTGCCCATGGCCTGCAACTGCGTGGCCGCCTCAGCCGCTTCGTTAGTTAGTGGTTGATTGGCGTAGATGCCCTTGAACAGCGATTGCGCGTGGGGTGCGTCGCCCGCCTGCTGATAGGCGCGTGCCAGCGCATAACGGTAAGCGACCTGCCCGGATTCCGGGGTGTTACTCAGAGAGGTGAGCACGCTCAGCGCTCCCTTCGCATCCGACTGCTGCAGATGGGCATTCGCCAGCATGACGGGCGCGGTAACGGCAAAGATGCTGTCTGGATAGCGGTCGGCAAAATGATCCAGCAGCGTGTAGGCATCGCCCGCACGGCCGGCCTGGATCGCCGTTTGCGCGCCGAGATAGTCTGCGTAGTCGGCCAGGGCATCGCCGGCACGCTTTGCCAGGGTCAGATCGGCGGTCGCGTCGGCATAGCGATGGTCCAGTATGTAGGCGTGGCCCAGCGCGAGATAGGCCGCTGCCGCGCCTTCTCCGGGATGCCCGTGCGCGTAGCCCAGGACACCGGAGTACGATGCCACCGAGCGGGTCGCCGCAAGCTGCTGCGCCATGGGACGCAACTGCGCCGACGCCAGAAATGCGCTGGTCAGCTTCACGCTGCGCGCCGTTGGGGGCTTGATGGGCGTCTTACGGTGGCTGGCCTTGGCGGTGGTGGAGGACGCCTTCCGGCTGGATGCGGCGGTCTTCTTCGTCGAGATGCCGTTTGCGGATGTCTTTTTCGTCTTCGGTTTGGAAGCTGGAGTGGCCGATCTGCTGGCGGCCGGCTTTGTCGTTGTGTCCGCAGGCGCAGCCGCAACCAGCCCTGGCCCCTGCCATAGCAGCAGGATCGACAACGCGATCACTCGATACGGGATTCTTCGGTCCAACATTCCTTCACGCTCCAACCTTCGGCTGTGCGGGGTGCCGGTCGTCCCACTGGAAACAAGCCAAAGCCCACAGTTCGACTCTAATGCCGCAATCCCGTTTGCGCCCGTACTGCGCGGCTATAGGAACCACCTCTGATACATGGGCAACGGCGGCTGGAGGTGTCGAAAAGCCGGACGCGAACCCATTGCACAGGGCTGCCATTGCTCCCTGCTCGCACCGCATATAGACTTATCCTTGAAGCGGTGCCCGAAATCCGCCGCTTACTCGGGTCGACGGTATGCGAACCGCCCAGATTTAGACGGGACAATTGCAACTTTTGCCTATGCCAGCCATCCAATCTCCTGACGCGATTGAGATACACCCCGATGTTGCGCTGGTAGAGCGCGCAAAGAATGGGGACACGGCGGCGTTTGAGCAGTTGGTACGGCAGTATGAACGGCAGATTTTCCGGGTAGCGCAGCACATTACCCAGAACCGCGAGGATGCGGAAGATATTGCTCAGGACGCGTTCCTGAAGGCGTACGAGAAGCTGGATCAGTTTCAGGGTAACTCCAAGTTTTCCACCTGGCTGGTTCGGATTGCAGTGAATGAAAGTCTTATGCGGCTGCGCAAGCGTAAGACCAGCAAGACCGTCTCGATGGACCAGGATGTCCAGACGGAGGACGGCTCCATTCCGCGCGATTTTGCCGAGTGGAGACCGAACCCGGAGCAATTGTATGGGCAGAGCGAACTCGGCGATATTCTCCGTAAAACCATCCAGGGGCTGCCTCCCGGCTTCCGCACCGTATTCACGCTGCGCGATGTGGAAAATCTCTCTACCGAAGAAACGGCGGAGGCGCTTGGTTTGAGCGTTCCCGCGGTCAAATCGAGGTTGTTGCGCGCGCGTCTCCAGTTGCGCGAGCGGTTGAGCCGCTATTTCAAGCAAAAAGACGGAGGGCCCAAGCCGTGACCTGCACCGACTTCCTAAGTCAGCTTACCGATTACTTCGACGGTCAGGTCGACCCAACACTGCTCGCTGAGGTACAGACGCATGTCCGCGAATGCCACCACTGCGAGGTGGTGCTGGACACTACGCGCAAGACGATATCCGTCTATCGCGAGCACGAGATATACGAATTCCCGACCGAACTGCGTGAGCGCCTGCACACGGCCATTATGAAGAAATGCACGGGCGGCAGATAACCCTTCGCAGCCCTGCTCTCCACACTCCATCCAATCTTCTCCGCCTCGCTGTAAGATGATTTGGTCGCGCAATGATTCTCCGCGATCGATCCAAATTAAGCTCAACGAGGCCAATCCCCGATGCGTTCGACTGCCATCGCCATTCTCTGCGTTGCGGCTATGTCCGCATGCTGCCAAACGCCTGTGGCTCCGCCATCGGCGGTCAGTCCGGTCACCATCCAGGTCGATCTCGACAAGTCGCTTGGCGCCTATCAGCCCATCGGCAACTGGTTCGGCTACGACGAGATCAACTACACCAACGGGAAGTACGGTAGCCAGCTCCTGCCAGAACTGCACGACCTTTCCCCTGCGCCTGTCTACATTCGCGCGCACCACCTGCTGACCTCCGGCGACGGTCAGCCGAAGCTCAAGTGGTCGTCGACCAATGTCTTCTCGCTGGACGCCACCGGCAAGCCGGTCTACGACTTTGCGGTCCTCGACCGGATCTTCGACGAGTACAAACTCGCCGGGGTTCGCCCCATGGTGGAGCTGGGCTTTATGCCCAAGGACCTCGCCACCGGCACCATGGCTTACGAGATGCCCTACCCCAACACCGTCAAGGGGTCCGTGCAGAGTCCCCCGAAGGATTACGCGATGTGGGGTGAGCTGTGCCGCCGCGTGGTCCAGCACTTTGTCGAGCGATACGGAGAGGCGGCTGTTTCAACCTGGTACTTCGAGGTGTGGAATGAGCCGGACATCGGCTACTGGCAGGGCACACCGGCGGAGTACATGAAGCTTTACGATTACTCTGTCGCGGGCGTACGCAAGGCGTTGCCGGATGCCCGTGTCGGCGGACCCGCGGCCACCGGGCCGAACCCTCCTCGGGCCACTGCATTCCTGCAGAACTTCCTCGACCACTGCGCGCACGACAAGAATGCCTGGACCGGCGAGCCCATTCCGCTGGACTTTATCAGCTTCCACCCCAAGGGCAGTCCGCGCTGGATTGAGGCGACACCGACCGAGCCCGCGCACGTTCGCATGGGTCTGTCCAACGAGATGCGTGCGGCAGAGCAGGGCTTCCGTATCGTGGGCGCAAGCGAGAAGTACCACGCCCTGCCCATCCTCTTGTCGGAGGCCGACCCCGAGGGCTGTGCCGCCTGCTCCGCCAAAGAGAACCCCAACAACGCCTATCGAAATGGTCCGATCTATCCCACGTACACCGCCGCCGCCATGAAGGCGCTGCTCGACCTCGCCGCCCACGACAAGGTCAATCTGCTGGGCATGGTCACCTGGTCGTTCGAGTTTGAGGGTAAGCAGTACTTCGAGGGCTTCCGCACGCTGGCGACCAACGGCGTGGACAAGCCCGTGCTCAACATCTTCCGCATGGCAGGCATGTTCTCCGGCGACCGCGTGGAGGCCACCAGTTCCGGCCAGGTTGCGGCCGACCAGATCGCCAGGTCCGGCGTTCGCGACGCGGCCGACATCGATGCCTTTGCCACCCGGTCCACGCACGAGGCTGCGGTGATGCTGTGGAACTACCACGACGACGATCTGCCTGCGCCGCCCGCCCCGGTGACGGTCCGGATCGGCGGCATCCCGGCCACGGTGCATCGGGTGCTGGTGGAACACTTCCGCATCGACGATACCCACTCCAACGCCTTCACGGCGTGGAAGGCGATGGGCTCACCGCAGGACCCGACTCCGGAGCAGTACGCCCGCCTCAAGGCCGCAGGCCAGTTGCAGTTGCTGACCTCGCCCGATTGGGTGGAGGTCGTCGGCGGAAGTGTCCAGCTCAGAGTGGATCTGCCGCGGCAGGCGACGTCGCTGCTTCATCTGGAGTGGTAAATTCTCGGTAAACCACGCTTTGTAAATGGTTTATTGGAATTCTTGCCTCCCTGTGGCAAACGAGATTGCCGTGTTGCAGACTGCGTGAATGGCAGGTCTGCGGATGCCACCTGCTTTCGGGCCGGCAGACTTTCCCGTTAGCATGTAATCGCGCAGGGGAAGCGCAACGTCTACAACGCTATATGCAGCTTGCTCTCAATCCCGATATCATCGGCTGCGTGACGGGTGAGCCCACGCTTACCGAGCTGGATGACATTGCGGCGCTGGACCGGGTGTACCGGGCCCGCCTGCTGCGGTTTGTCGCTTATTCCCTTGGCGATCAGGACGTGGCCGAGACCATCGTGCAGGATTGCCTGCTGAAGGCCTACAACGGACGGCACTCGTTCCGCGGCGACTGCGGGGTGTACACCTGGCTGGCCCATATCGCCACCAACCTGGTGCGCGACCATCAACGCAATCGCAAGCTCCAGTTCTGGCGCCGCGTCCAGAAGACCGCCCCCGACCTGAGTGAGCTGTCCGGATTGCTGCCTACCCGGGATAGTTCGGCGGAGTCGCAGATGCTGGCTCACGAGCGGGCGCAGCAGGTTGCCAGCGCACTGGAGTCGCTCTCAACGAATCAACGCACCATTTTTCTGATGCGATTCATCGAAGAGATGGACCTGCAGGAGATTTGTGAAGCTACCGGGATGCAGATCAGCACCGTAAAGACACACCTTCACCGCGCGGTGAAGGCGGTCCGGCTTAAACTCGGAGGAGGAGCCTGATGGAACCTCAGTTCACACGCCAACAGCACCACCTGACCGATGAGCAGTTCACGGAGTTGTTGCTGGGTACCCATTCGGCTTCGGTCCGCGCGCACCTGGCGGCGTGCCGGCAGTGTTCGCAAGAGGCAGAACGCGTCTCCGGAGCGATTGGCAGCTTCCAGCAGCAGAGTCACCTGTGGGCAGAGCATCGCGCCGCCGGGTCGCGACCGGTGCGCGCCAGCGATTCGCAGACGGCCTTCCCATGGCTGCAGCGCCCGCAGGCATGGACGGCCGCCGCGCTTGCCATCCTGCTGGGGGCCGGCATAGGCGTCTCCTGGCACGCTGACCACGCAAAGCGGCTCCAGGACCCGGTTGCGATTGCGGCACCCACGGCTCCAGTCCCGCCCTCTACGCTGAAAGCGGACAACGACCTGCTTTCGGCCATCGACGGAGAGTTGAGCGCGGAGGATTCCACCGCGGCTGGCGCCTATGGGCTGAATACGTCCGCCCGTGCGGTGCGGACACGGTCACCGAAGAGGATAGCGAACTGATGAGCGGACGGACCTGGAGCCTGGCACGGATCG
>Ga0302200_10004566_pt1 | contig 11107 bp, 8 predicted proteins | sample II_Bog_N3_1_FD_194585 | JGI IMG/M metagenome (GOLD analysis project Ga0302200, IMG submission 194585) | Peat permafrost microbial communities from Stordalen Mire near Abisko, Sweden - II_Bog_N3_1 | ecosystem: Environmental > Terrestrial > Soil > Wetlands > Peat | place: Sweden: Abisko, Stordalen... | reverse complement strand
CGCATCCATCGCCCGGTTGCTGCCCTTGCCCGTTGCCGTGCCCATCACGGCATAGCCCATGCCGGCCATCGTGGTCTTCACATCGGCAAAGTCGCGGTTGATCACGCCCGGAATCGTAATGATGTCGGAGATTCCCTGCACGCCCTGGCGCAGCACATCGTCCGCAATCCGGAAGCTCTCAAAGAAGCCCGCATCCTTGGCCACGGCCAGCAGCTTCTCGTTCGGAATCACAATCAGCGTATCGACCGACTCGAGCAGCTCCTGCATGCCGCGCTCGGCCTGCATCATCCGCCGCTTGCCCTCAAACGCGAACGGTCGGGTCACCACTGCCACCGTCAGCGCGCCCATCTCGCTGGCCAGGCTGGCAATCACCGGAGCCGCGCCCGTGCCCGTGCCGCCGCCCAGCCCGGCCGTCACAAACACCATGTCCGCGCCTTCCAGCGCCTCGATAATCTTGTCCGAGTCTTCCAGCGCCGCCCGCCGTCCCACATCCGGATTCGCGCCCGCGCCCAGCCCGCTCGTCAGCTTCACCCCAAGCTGTAGCTTGATCGACGCGTTCGACAACTGCAGCGCCTGCACGTCGGTGTTGGCGGAGATGAACTCCACGCCCTCCACCCCGGCTGCGATCATGCGGTTCACGGCATTGTTCCCGCCGCCACCCACACCAATTACCTTGATCCGCGCCCCGTGCGGCACGTCATCCTGGTACCGAATGCGAAGATCGTCTTGCTGCTCACCCATGGTCTCTGCTCCTCGTGTTGTCATTCCCTGGCAAGGGAACCTGCTGCTGCTTTGCGTGCGCAATCAACTGGGGGCCCAGTCCCTTGGATGCCCCATTCATGCGCAGTTGCATCGCGCATGGGTGGGGTGCGAAAACCGTGCGCACCCTTGTTCCCAGCCCTTGCTCCTGGTCCCGAGTCCGAGTTCCCCCGTACCTCGCAACTGGAACCTAGTCTGCCATCCCCCACCCCGCACCGAAACCCGCCAACCCCAAAATGAACCACGCTGGGTACTTCTTAATCTCCCCTTGCACCAATCCCACACCAACCCGGCCCGCCAAGCCGCGATTCAGCCCTGATGGACCCGGCGCACGAGATTTTCAATCGGGTATTTCGGAAGGCGTTTCAGCGGTTGGAGGAGGGGGGATAGGTACGAGGTACTAGGTGCCAGATTCGAGGTCAGTTGCGAGGCACTAGGCGCGAGCCCGGCGCTCGGCGAGGACCTGCAGGAGTTGGTCGCCGGGGATGCCTTCGCCGCGATCGATCTGGGCCACGCTTTGTTCGAGCCGCTGGTTGAGGGCGGATCTGCTGATTTCAAGCCATTCCTGCTCGCCTTCGAGCAGGTCGAGCGCCTGGGCGATGACCTCGGCGGGTGACGCGTAGTGGCCGCGGTCGAGTTCGCGCTGGATGCGCTGTTCGGTTGCGGGATCAAGGGTGATCGCCATGGGAGAAGTATACCTCTGGCGATGTAGCGAACCCCACCCATGCGGTCAGACTGCATGAATGGGGCACCCAAAGTTGGGTGGGCCACTCGGCAATAGACCAACATCTCAAAAGCCAGAGAGTGGATATCTTCGTTCTGGGGCTTGCCGGAGAAGTTGATAATCATCTTATGAACGAGCTTGCCGAGCAAATAGAGATGCTGCAGAACGCTTTGATCGCCCAGGCAACCGGTGGCTCCGCCGATGATCGAGAATATCAACGATTGCGGATTCTCATAACGGAGAGTCCGGCCGTAAAAGACATCGCCCCTAAATTCCTCCGAACTTGCCGCAACCTCAGTCAATTCTGGCAATTCATCAAGTACGAGTTCGGCACTTATGCGGAACGACGCCAATACATATGGGACGAATTTCGACCGCTGCTGGAGAGGACTGAGTCCGCTAGACAAACTCCAGCAGACGAAGGTGTATCTAGCCGGCTTAGGGCATTTAACGCCGAAACAGTCCACGAGCTTTGGACCAAAGCCATGGAGAGGCGTGATACGGACCCAGAGGGCGCGATCACGTTGTCGCGAACGCTTCTCGAGAGCGTATGTAAGCACATCTTGGATGGAAGAGTAATCGTCTACAAGAACGACGCAGACCTCCCAACCCTCTACAAAGCTACGTCCAAATGCTTGAACATTGCGCCCAGCCAGCATTCCGAAGACATATTCAAGCAGATTCTTGGTGGTTGCACGGCGGTCGTTGAAGGATTAGGTGCTCTCCGAAACCGTCTCAGCGACGCACATGGAACGGGCAAGTTATCGGTGAAACCTAGCGCGCGGCACGCCGAGTTGGCAGTCAATCTGTCCGGCGCCGTCTGCCAATTTTTAATCGCAACCGATGAGCATAGTCCCAAACCAGCAAAGTAGAACCTCTGATTTATTCTTCGACCTTCTTCTTGTTTCTGGGGCGGATCTTGAACCAGATGGGGGAGCCGATGAAGCCGAAGTTTTCGCGGATCTGGTTGGCCAGGAAGCGCTCGAACGCGAAGTGGAGTTTGACGTCCTTGTCTGTGAACAGCACAAACGTGGGCGGAGCCACCGCAGCCTGGGTCATGTAGTAGATGCGGACCCGGCGGTTCATGGGAACGCTCGCCTTCTGAAAGTCGACATCGGCGAGGAAACGGTTCATCTGGCCGGTGGTGACGCGCTTGCGCCGCTCTCGGGCAACCAGCTCGACCTTCTTGAACAGGCCGTCGATTCCCTTCTTCTGCGCAGCGGAGAGGAAGACCAGCGGGGCATACTCGAGATACTTCAGCTTGTCGCGAACCTGCTGCTCGAATATCTTCTGGTCGGCCGGCGGCTTGCCGTCAAACAGGCGCATGCCGTCGGGGCCGGTCCTGGTCATCAGGTCCCACTTGTTCACCACGATCACCACGCTGCGGCCGGACTCGTGGGCATAGCCGCCGATATTGGCGTCCAGGGCGGCGACGCCTTCCGTCGCGTCCAGGACAAGCAGGCTGACGTCGGCGGCCTCCAGGTGCTTGCGCGCCATGATGACAGACAGCTTCTCCGCCATCAGCTTGGTCTTGCCCTTGCGGCGGATGCCGGCGGTGTCGACGAAGCGGAAGTCGTGGTGGTCGCGAGTGACCACCTCGTCGACGGCGTCGCGGGTGGTGCCGGCGATGGGAGAGACGATGGCGCGGTCGGTCCCGGTCAGGGCATTCAGCAGCGTGGACTTGCCCACGTTGGGGCGGCCTATGATGGCGATCTTGGTCTCGTGCGCCAGGAAGTCGCCGTGGGAGCGGAGTCTTCTGGGCGGCTCGTGGCTCGATGCGAGAGGTTCGGGGAAAAGTGTCGCGCCGGCGGGGCCGGAGTAGTCGGGGCCGTCTTCGTCTTCGGCTATCTCGTCCTCGGCGGTGAGCATGGTCTCGGGAGCTTCAACCTCCGCAGCGGGCTCGGGGAGCACGGCGAAGACCTCGTCCAGCAGGTCGCCGATGCCGATGTTGTGCTCGGCGGAGATGGCGAGGACGTTGGCGAAGCCGAGGCGGCGGAAGTTCTCCGCCTGGGGAAGCATGGCCTCGGTGTCCATCTTGTTGACGGCCAGGAAGACGGGCTTGCCGCCGCGCAGCAGCAGGCGGGCGAGGGTGAGGTCAGGCGAGGCCAGCTCGGTGCGGCCGTCAATCACCATGACGATGGCATCGGCCTCCAGCAGCGCGGTCTGGGCCTGGCGGAAGATCTCCGCGGGGATGAGGTCGGGGTCGTCGGGGACGATGCCGCCGGTGTCCACGATGCGGGCGTCGTGGGACTGCCACTCGATCTCGCCGTAGATGCGGTCGCGGGTGATGCCGGGCTCGTCGCCGACGATGGAGCGGCGGGAGCCGGTGAGGCGATTGAAGAGCGTCGACTTGCCCACGTTGGGGCGTCCGCAGATCGCGATCAGCGGCAGTGCGCGGGCAGCGGCGGAGGACGCCGCCAGATCGAGCTGGGCGGCCAGGATCTCTGCGTCGCGCCAGGCCTTGATGTCGGCGGCGGAGTCGGAGTCAATCTCCAGGCGGCCAATGTTGGAGGAGTGGGGGGTCTGGCGGCCCGCAATGTTGTCGGTGGCACGGGGCGCCAGGGTGCGGCGGGATTCGTTCTCCGGCGAGCGGGTGGGCGTGCGCTTCTTCTTGGCGAGCTCAGCCTTCTTGGCGGAGATGGCCTTGCGCTTGCGCGGGTCGACGGCGCCGGTGGTGGGCGTGACGCGTGGGGCGCGGCCTTTCTTGGGGCGCGTGGATGCGTCGCGGTGCTTCTTGCCAAGTCGTTTGCGGTCGGGACGTTGCGCCATGGGGATTGCCTTCTCTCGACGCGGTGCGCCTGCTTCCATTATAGGAGGCGTGAGAAGGCGAATGGGTCGTCCGCTATCAGTTGGCAGCGGGCTGTTCCATGTGGTCGATGACGAGGACCTGCACGGGGCCTTTTTCGGCGTCGAGCTTGAGACCCAGTTGCTCCTGGAGCGCGGTGAAGATGGATGGGCCGGTGGGTGCATCTGCGGAGGGGGTCGCGTCGGGACCGCTGGCAGGGCTGTCGTGGCCCTGGTCTCCGAGCTGCAGCGTGAAGTCGTAGGTGCCGGTGAGCCCGGTCTTATCTTCGACGGGACGACCGACGCGATCGGAGAGGAAATGGATGAGGGGATCGAGGGGGACGCCCTGGGCTGTGACCAGGCTGTCATGCACGTTCATGGTGGACCGCTTGGGATGCCCGTTGGCGTCATCCCCTGGCTGGGAGGACTGGAGTTTGGAGCCGCCTTTGGCCAGCACCAGTGCGTACTCCGGCAGCATGCGGGATTCGACATGATAGGCGAACTGGAAGCGGTCGGTCAGGATCTGCACGACCATCTGCCGGCGTTGATCGTTGGTAAGAGCTTTGAAGGCGTCAACATCGGAGCTGCTGACTTTGGCCTCGATATCGAAGCGCGTGGTTTGCGCCCAGGCGGGCGTGCCGAAGATCAGACTGTCGTTGAGCGCGAATGCGAACGCCTGCTTGATGATGAGCTGCGCGGGAATGTTAGTGGCGTGGAGGCCGTCGGGAGTAGAGCCCATGGAGACATTGCGGGAGCCCGAGTTGTTGACCTTGACGGAGATGACGTCGAAGGTGGGAAGCTTGACGGAGGAGGTTGAGGCCGCCGAGGTGGCGGGAGTTGGAGGCTGCTGGGCTTCGAGCTGGGGCGCGGCGACGACGATAGAGATAGTCAGGATCACGCGGGCGAGATTCATGGCGCGGTCTGCCTTTCAATAGCTATGAATAGCTGGAATGGGTAGGGATGGCCCGGGGATCTGTTGCGCACAGTGGGCTACGCAGCGGATGAATGTGCAGTTCCATCGCGAGATGCTCTCGCGCAATGGAACTGCACACTACAACGTTCGGGCGGAGGACTTGGTTAACCCGCGATCCGCCAGGCCGCAGCGAGCGACCCATAGTCGACTTCGCTGAACCTGGCACATTCCGGATGAGTGGCCGGCGATCAGCCGGTATTGCGGAGGCCGGCGGCGATGCCGTTGATGCTGGCGGTGATCGCGCGATCCAGTTCGGGAGAGGCTTGCTGTCCGGCCGCGATGACGGCGCGTTTGCGCCGAAGGAGTTCGACCTGGATGAGCGACATGGGGTCGACGTAAGGATTGCGCAGGCGGATGGAGTGCTCGAGCACCGTGTTCTTCTGGAGCAACGTGTCCTGGCGGAGGACGGCCAGCACCATGCGCTGGGTAAGCTCAAACTCGGCATGCAGAACGGAGAAGACGCGGTCGCACAGAGCCTTGTCTTCGACCAGGTCCGCATAGAGGCGGGCAATGGCGAAGTCGGCCTTGGCGAGCGCCATCTCCACGTTGCGGATAATGTCGATGAAGAGGGGGAAACCGCGCGCCATGGACTGGAGCTGGGCGAGGCCGTCGGGCGTCGATTCCACAAAGTCGCTAAGGGCGTGGCCCACGCCGAAGTAGGCCGGGACAAGTTGGCGGGACTGCATCCAGCCGAAGACCCAGGGGATGGCGCGGAGGTCTTCCATGCTGCGCTTTTTGGCGCTGGAGGCGTCGGTGCGCTTGGCAGGACGGGAGCCGATGCGAGCGTTTTCAAGTTCGGCGACGGGCGTGGCCTGCTCGAAGTAGGTGAAGGTCTCCGGGTTGTCCACGATGTGCTGGCGGTAGAAGGCGTAGGAGGTGGCGGAGAGCTGGTCGAGCGCAGCTTCCCACTCGGGCAGAATTTCGCCGGTGAGGTGGGGGACGTAGGGTTCGTGGCCTTCGGCGCGCTGGAGGGTCGCGTCGGGACGTGCAAGGGCGTCGAGGGAGGCGGCGATCATCAGTTCCAGGTTGCGCTCGGAGAGGACCACGTCGGAGTACTTCCAGTTGAGGACCTCGCCCTGCTCCGTGATGCGGAGCTCGCCGGAGAAGCTCTCCATGGGCTGGGCGAAGATGGCGCGGTGCGTCGGCCCACCACCGCGACCGACGGTGCCGCCGCGACCGTGGAAGAGGCGCAAGGTCACGCCAGCTTCGCGGGCCACCTGGTGGAGCGCGCGGTGCGCCTTCCAAATCTCCCAGGTGCTGGTAATCATGCCGCCGTCCTTGTTGGAGTCGGAGTAGCCGAGCATGACCTCCTGCTTGTGGTCCCAGGATTCGAGCAGGGGTTTGTAAACGGGCGAAGACCAAAGCTCGCGCATGATGGCGGCGCCGTTCTGCAGGTCCTCGATGGACTCGAACAGCGGCACGGGCTGCAGGCCGGGGTCGGAGTCATTGGGATCGCCGGCGGAGCCTTCCACGCGGACGCCGCCGAGGCGGGCAAGCCAGAGAACGTGCAGCACATCCTCCGCGGAGGTAGCGCCGCTGATGACGTAGCGCGGGAGCGATTCCGGGACAAAGTCGCGCTTGAGCTGCGCGATGGAGCGGAAGGTCGCGAGCACCTCCGCGGTCTGCGGCGTGAGCGCGGGCGGCAGTTGGATGTCCGCAGAGCCATGGCGGGCTCCGGAGGTCCGCGAGATCTCCGCGATGGCCGCCGAGTGGACGCGGGCGTGCTGGCGAATATCCAGGGTTTGCAGGTGGAGTCCGAAAGTGCGAACCTCCAGCAGCAACGGGTCGATATGGATGCGGGCAAGGCGGCGGCCGTTGTTGCGGATAAGCGAGGCGCGCAGCACGGTCAGGTCGCTGATGAGCTCGGACGCGCGGGTGTATGGCTTGAGCGGCGACTCCGGCGGCACCTGGACGGAGAGGTGCGGCGGTCCGCCCAGCCGCATCATGATGCAGGCCACCAGCAGGCGCGACGACTCGAACGGGAGGCGATTCTCCAGAACGGTGTGGCCCGCGTTGCGGAGCTGGCCGAGGTAGCTATCGAGCAATAGAGAGAGCTCGGGCGAGACAGCGACCAGGCGGGTGGAACTGGCGAGGTGGTCGAAGATGTGCTGCAGGCGTTCGCGGTAGTGCTCGAACAGCAGATGGCGGGCCATGGAGAGCGCTTCGCGGGTGACCTCCGGCGTGACAAAGGGATTGCCATCGCGGTCACCGCCGATCCAGGAGCCAAAGCTGACGAGTTGAGGCAGGTCCGCGAGCTCGGGGGTCAGGCCGTACTCCTCCTCCAGCGCGGCTGCGACCTCCGCATACAGGACGGGCAGAGTGTCGAACAGCGAGGACTCGTAATAGTCGAGCGCCATCCGGATCTCGTCGCGAACCTGGGGACGGGCCTGGCGGACGTCGTCGGTCTGCCAGAGCGCGGTGATCTCCGCGACCAGTTCCTGCTCCAGAGACTCAAGCTCGGACTCGGGGACGGGGATGCGGTCGACCTGCTCCAGCAGGTCGGAGATGCGGCGGCGCTTGAACATGACCGCGCGGCGAGCCACCTCCGTGGGGTGCGCGGTGAAGACAGGCGAGATGCAGATGCTGCGGAGGAACGCCTGGGCCTGCTCTGCGGAGACTCCGGCGAGCTTCATCTGCCGGAGAGCGCCGCGCAAAGAGCCGCGCTGCGGGTCGGTGTCGGGGTGGAGCTGGCTGGAGAGGCGGCGGCGCTTGCGGTGGTTGGTCTCCGCCAGGTTGATGAGCTCGAAGTAAAATGCAAACGCGCGGGCAAGCTGATAGGCAGACGGCAGGCTGAGCGCCTCCACGCACTGGAGTGCGTGCTGCATGGGGTCCGAGGCGGCTGCTGGACGCGGCTTGGAACCCGCGCGGGGAGAGTCCGCGGAGTCGGCTTCGCGACGGGCAATGGCGGTCTGGCGCAGTTCCTCGACGGCCTCGAAGACCGGCAGACCAGCCTGCTCGCGCAGCACTTCGCCGAGCAGCATGCCCAGGGAGCGGACGTCGCGGCGCAGAGGAACTTCCTTGAGCTCGCCAGTAGGGGCCTGCAGTTCGGCCAGGCGCTGCGGCCAGTTGGAGGGAGACCAGAGTGAGGGCATCCATTGATTATGCATGATGGGAACCGCCCCCCGCGGCTGACATGGGTAACGCGGGGCGGAACGCGCTGGGAATGCTCTGATTAAATCTGCCCACCTTCCCAAAGGCGTCATTCGGACCCGCTTTTGGGTCAGAATCTCGGTCGTTAATGGTTCGTCGAGGTCCGGGGGACTTGTTCAGACCTTCCTTAGAAGAGCTTGCCGAGGGAGAAGGCGAACGCGCGATGGGAACCCCTGTCACATCACGAATGCAAGCTTCTCGAGTTCTTCCTGCATACCCTGAAGGGAGCAGCGGACGGACTCAATGCGAGCCACGGCGCCGCGGGCTGCATGGTTGGAAACACCATAGCCCCGCACGGTCAGGAACGAGCTGATAAGTTCGGCGGCCTGCCAGGAGTCGAGGCCCGATTGCGCCAGCTCTTCGCGGAGCGAGGAGAGATCGGTCGCGGTAAATTTTTCCGTCGTGCCTGATATGGCTGAATCGGTATTCATGGCCATCCTCCCTCTTTGACTTGCTCAGCAGCGAAACCACCAGCTTCTCTGCTGGGCCCACTTGCAGGCTATTCATCTACCCAACTGGACGTTTAGACGCTAGATTGCAGACTGAGTTGCTAATTTATTCGTTCCATGGCGGTAGGACCCATGTTGTTTTTGATGTCAGCAAACAACACGCAAGTTCCTTATCGGTTGTTTCGCGGACGCAGAACAGGGGGGCGAGGCAGAAACCTGCCTTGAGGTTCAGGGTCAGGAGGCGCGGTCGGACAGCAAAACCGGGATACCGTCGACGACAGGGTAGCGGCGGCCGCAGCCTGTACAGTGCACCACGTCTGCATCCAGCGCCAGAGGCTGACGGCAGATGGGGCAGGCTAACCACTGAAGGTCGACCGGCCGCAGGACGGGCTTGGGGGATGGACCGGGCATCTCTGGTTATAGGGTACAGGGTTCGGGGGAAGTGCGACCGGAGCAGGTACCATGGAAGCGAGATGAAGAACACGGCACGAATTTTGAACGGGATTGAGATCGCCGCCGAGATCAAGGCGGAGGTTGCCGCGGAGGTGCGCGCGCTCCAGGCCGAGGGCATTACACCGGGACTCGTGGTGGTGCTGGTAGGACATGTAGCGGCATCGGAGATTTACGTCCGCAGCAAGGTCAAGACCTCCGCCGAGCTGGGACTGTACAGCGAGATGCTGACCCCGCCGGAGAGCATCACCACGGACGAGATGCTGGCGCTCATCGCGGACCTGAATGCGCGCGACGAGGTGGACGGGATTCTGATCCAACTGCCGCTGCCCGGACACGTGGACACGCGGCGGCTGCTGGAGGCGGTGTCGCCGGAGAAGGATGTGGATGGCTTCCATCCCATCAACGCAGGGCGGCTGCAAAGTGGACGTCCGGCACTGGCGCCGTGTACGCCTGCGGGCATCCTGGAGATCCTGCGCCGCAGCAAGCTGCCGATTGCCGGCCAGCATGCGGTCGTGCTGGGAAGGTCGGACATTGTAGGCAAGCCGGCGGCGATGATGCTACTGAATGCCCATGCAACGGTGACTGTGTGCCACAGCAAGACGGTGGACATTGGCCGCTACACACGGGATGCGGACATCCTGGTGGCGGCCATCGGCAGGCCGGGATTCGTGACGGCAGAGATGGTGAAGCCGGGCGCCACCCTGATTGACGTCGGCATCAACCGCCTGACGGATGCGGCGGAGGTGGAACGGTTCTTCCCCGGCGACGCGGAGCGGGCGGCGCAGCTTGCCAGGCGCGGATCGACGCTGGTGGGGGACATTCATCCTGCAGCATTTGCACTGAGCGGGGCGTTTACTCCGGTCCCCGGCGGGGTGGGCGCGCTGACCATTGCGATGCTGATGCACAACACGGTACAGGCAGCAAAGGCGCGGCGCGGCGGGCGGGGCAAAGCCTGATGCTGCGCGTTGGACTCACTGGCGGGCTCGGCAGCGGGAAGACAACCGCGGCGCGGCGGTTCGCGGAGTTGGGCGCTCAGGTGCTGTCTGCGGACGAGATCGGTCGCGAGTTAATGCAACCGGGGCAGGCCGTGTATGCGGCGATTGTGGAGCGATTTGGCCCGGCGGTGGTGACTGCGAATGGTTCACTGGATCGGGCAGCTCTGGCGCAAATGGCCTTTGCCGACGGCCGCATCGAGGAGTTGAACGCGATTGTCCACCCCGCGGCTATTGAAGGGCAAGCTGTCCTGGTGCAGGAGATTGCCGAGCGCCAACCGGATGCCGTGGTGATCGTGGAGTCGGCGCTGATCTTTGAAACGAAATACGGAGGCGAGCAAGGCTGGGACCGGCGCTTCGACAAACTCATCCTGGTGCGGGCGGCGCAGGACGCAAAGATTGCGCGTTTTGTGGAGCGCGCGTCCAGCGGAAGAACGCTCAACGGCGAGGCAAAGCGGCTGCTGGAGCTGGAAGCCAGGCGGCGGCTGGCGCAGCAGATGGGCGATGATGCAAAGGCGCTGCGTTGCGATTATGTTCTGACCAACGATGGAACAGTGGAGCAGTTACACGCACAAATCGATGTACTGTGGCCGGTGCTGCGGGATGCTGCGAAGAACTAAGCGGCAGCCGCGTACGTATCACGCTCTGAGATGAGAGGGAGCGCACCCGCTTGCGCTGTGACTGGTTCACATCGGATGATGGGAACGAATAAGATAGCGATTTGAGCCACTCTGCGGCCAGGAGTGGGATTTGAGGATGCCTCTTCGATGAAATTACGTCCGGTTCTTCTGGTAGTTCTGCTGCTTGGCGGCTTCTATTACAT
>Ga0302200_10004563_pt1 | contig 11111 bp, 3 predicted proteins | sample II_Bog_N3_1_FD_194585 | JGI IMG/M metagenome (GOLD analysis project Ga0302200, IMG submission 194585) | Peat permafrost microbial communities from Stordalen Mire near Abisko, Sweden - II_Bog_N3_1 | ecosystem: Environmental > Terrestrial > Soil > Wetlands > Peat | place: Sweden: Abisko, Stordalen... | reverse complement strand
TAGAGTACCACCGCAACTGAATATAGATCTGACGCATTGGACCAACCCTTGCTTTCGACCTCGGGATCGCGATACAGGGGCGTCCCTACAGCGCTCTGTCGCATGTCTTCCCGAAACTTGGCTAGCCCAAAGTCAATTAGGCATATTCGGCCGTTAGCCTCGTCGGGGACGATGATGTTCTTAGGTGCGATGTCGCGATGGGAAATTCCATGATCTTCTAGGTAAACCAGAGCACCCAGCAGCGCCTCGGCAAGGTGTAGAACGCGGCTCGGCTGGTGTCGGAAGTGGTCCATGCAGTGTGTAAGTTCCGAGCCCGAGATGTATTGGAGCTTTAGGTGAAAATCATCTTGGGGCTGTCGAACATCATAGATGCGTGGCAGATGTGGATATGAGAGATCTTTTAGCGCATTGAATTCAGCTCTGGCGTAGCGCTGCACAGCAGCGAGGTTCCTGATCCGTTTCAGAACAAACTCGCCGCCGTACAGAGTGTCCTCTACGAGATATGTAACTGCGGTTGCTCCCTCGCCGAGGACGCGGACAAGTCGATATTGGCCTCCACCAAACGTTTGCGGTTGGTGAGTTGTCGGCATTTTTAGACTATTCCAGGTATCGAGGAGCTTTTGTAAGCCATTCAGTATTTCCGTGGATGTGGGCCGTGAACGTGGCTCTTGATAAACGCATTCAGTGAAGAGGGACACAAAGCCGTCTGCGATTTCTGCGGGCCAAGCACCTGTGCAACTTTGCAAAGAAGTTTCTATCCAGTTTTCAACTGTCGAGTCGGCCTCTTCCTCGCTCGGATCGAGGTTGCTCAGGTGGTTGCACAATGATAGGGCGAGGCCATAAACGTCGCTCTCCAACCCGCCAAGGGCAAAACCAATTCGGCATTCCGGGGACAGATATGGGTTCTGCTGTTCCAATTGATCAAGGTCGGTAGCTATGCTTTGTTGATTGTCCATGTGGGCGCACATGAAGTTGAAGAACTGGATCTTCCATCCTCCAGCGGCCTGGTTTACGTAGATCGACTCCGGGTCGAGGCGTCGATGGACCATCCCGCCCTTGTGGAGAAGAGATAGTTGCTTGAATGAGGCGATCGCCAAGCCAAGGGCATAGTCCGGACTTTGGAGTAGTGAGCGATCGGCAGGAGTGCGCAAAGCAGTTCCTTCTGGCAGCCGAAAAGGGATTGCCAGGTACCGGTCTTCATTCCAAAAGAAGTAGGGATCTACGTCTGGACAAGTTCCATCGATAGCAGCATGGTGGACAGCTTGGTACTCGCGCAGGACGAATGCACGCGGCTGCTCAATCGGGTCCAATTCGTACAGCTTCAGAAGTCTTCGCCCGCCTGAAGCATGCTGAACCAGGAAGTCGCGATAGCCTCGTCCTCCCGCCAAAGCTTCGATGACAGTGTATGAGTTAATCTTTTGGGGAATCTGCGGTCTATTTTTTAGATCTGTGAGGTACGTGCGAATCGCCTGTCCACTTGCCTTCAGATCAAGAGCTGGATTCTGGCGATCTATCCGGACCAGCTCCTCTAGTGCTTCTTGTAGTCGCAGAACGTGCGTGCCAAGCCGGGGGTCAGCCACTCGCAACACGCAATTGGGAGCCGAAAGAAGAATCATGTCGATGACGAAGTGAACCTTCTGGGCGTGCTCGTGCAGGTAGGGTATGCGTCCGCGCAATACCCCAGCTAGCTGACGCCCAACGTGCCCGATCTTTTGCAACGGACTACGGCGCGGCTCGCCTCCTGGCAGGACCCAAACATTCTCGTTTCCGTAGATGTCTCCCGACCAGGATTTCTCATCGATAGCGAAAATTACGTGATCGCCAATGATTACAAAATCAACTTCGTAGGTGTCTCCGGCAGGGGTGACCACTTCTTTGTTGCAAATGACCGTCCAGTTTGCAGGCAGGTCCTTGAGCCGAGACGCTACTTCGCGCTCTGAAGCCGTGATGAACTTTCCGAATTGAATTACTTCAGCCATAGAATCACCTGGAGAAAACTGATGTCTGATCGGTCAATGAAATTCTACTGCCCCAAATCATCCAAAAACTCCGACGCGGGTGCTGTGCTCGTTATAAGGAGATGATCGCGGGCGCGGGTACAGGCGACGTAGAGCAAGTGGCGCTCGGTATTGTAAACGTCCTCCAGGTCAGCCTCATCGGTCACACTCTCTATCCGTTCCTGAAGTGGAATGACCTCGTCATCGCAAGCCATCACCGCGACTGCCCGGAATTCCAGACCTTTCGCGAGGTGCATGGTGCTGATGGACAGTCGTCCAATCGGCGTCGTGACGTTTTCGTCGAGAACATCAAAACTGAGCGCGGCGGCGTTTGCTGCTGCTTTGGCCCGGTCCAACTCCGCCTCTGATCGAACGAAGATCGCAATTTCGTGCGGCGGAATTCCTGTCTTCGTTAGGTCCGCAATCCATTGGCTTACGGTCTTGATTTCGGCTTCAACAGTCGCCAATACTTGAATGTCCGGTGCTGGTCCGTTGAAGATTGAGATTGTTCCCTTGCGCTCTTCAGTGTTGCCATCTACGTCGGCAACCTCAGTGCCAAGGAGGCGGTCGGCCTGAGAGCGAATCTGATGGGATGTGCGGTAGTTGATTTTGAGTGTGGTTGAACGGCCTCGAACGTCCACCCCCATAGCCTTCCATGAAAACGGCTGCTGGAAAATCCTCTGGCCAAGGTCGCCGGCAAAGAACAGACCGTTCGCTCGCCCTGCGCCGAGCGCGGCGAGAAACCTGAGCTGCGCGATGCTTATGTCCTGAGCTTCATCGACGACCGTAAAGTCGAATGGTGAAGGGATGCCGCTTTTGTATCGGCTTGCAAGCACATTGAAGAGACCGGAGTTTGTAATCAATCCCTGTGACTTAAGAGCAGCTCTAACTTGCTCAAAGATGGACCAGAGAATGAGTCGCTGCGGTTCTTTGAGCCGTGTCTTGCGGCCCAATCGAATTACATCTCGATATTGCTCCCACGTATCTAGTTGCCACGCATCGACAACTTGCTCCCATTCTGTCGTCAAGAATTGCAGAGAGAACTTGTTCCCAGTGACGGCAGCGGCAGCAGGGCCGAAGAGTTGCTGGATCATCTGATGCGAAGCAATTCGAGGCTTGCCGATGTTCAATTCATAGAGGCGGTAGCCAATGGCGTTCATCGAATGAACTTCAATGCGCTCGCCAAATCGGGGCTCGCTGCTTATCAGCAATCGCAGCTTGGCTCTCAACGCGTTTGCAAGCGTATCCGAGAAGGTCGTGAGCAGAAGCCGGGTGTCCGGGTTGGTTCGCGCTAGATGCACAGCACGGTGCAGCGCCACAATTGTCTTCCCTGTACCCGCCGATCCGGAGACTCTTGCGGGACCATTGAAGTCCTTTTGAACAAACTGGCGCTGCGCCGGATGTAGAAATACGGCCCAGCGTTCCCAGGGATAATCGAGGGCCAGCGCAAGCTCCTCGACGTTCTTCATCACACGGAAGCGACGCAGCGCGTCTGGATGCTCGAACGGGTCCGCTCCTACTGGCACTGCCTCAGGCAATGGTGGCTTAATGCCGATTGCCAAATTCAGCAGTGCCTCAGCCGCCTCAGCCGGCAGGTGTCCGGCAATCTCAAGAAGCGTGTCCTCTGTAGCCTCCCGCACATCAGCAAGCCACTCCTGCGGAACTCCATAGGCGAGAAACTGGCCATCCGAGATGTACTTGAAGACTGGCGGCTTGGGTGGAGCAGGCTGCTCGACTTCCACGTACTTGGGAATTTCTTGTACACGCTCGCGAACTTCCACCAACTGCGCAGCGCCAGTCTTGGGATGCGTCTCAAGACGGCGCCGCTCCGCCCAATGGTAGGCTTCGTCGTGGTGATTGACATAGCACAGCAGCAAGCTCGCGCCGGTTCTGTGAACGATGAGCCGAATGTCCTGGCTAACGCGAATTGACCAGAAGTTCGGATCTTTAGACTTGTCGAGCTTATGCAGTTGCAGGCTGGGATGCGCTGGATTCAACTGGAGATCGAATGCCGTCGTTTTCACAGCCTTCTGTTCCTCGCCAGTAAGTTTGGCGAGGCTGTCAGTGAATGTGTCCGCGATTCTGAATTCCATTGGCCTCGTCCTCAGTTCACTCGGAACACCTTCATCACTTCGTCGCCCAAATGATTGATGACCTTCACGGCGATTCTGCCATTGGCTGGTTTGTCAAAGGGCCGTGAAGTATCACTGTGCAGTGTCTCCCATGCCTCTTCGTTGATCTCCGCTTTCAACGTGGCCTTGAGCGACTTGTAGGGATCGTTCGCGCCAAGGAAGTAAGCCTGGCGAACGAAGAAACTCTCCTCGTTGTAATCCGTATCTACAAACCAGCAGGCAATCCCGTCGGGGCCGTCGCTCCGCACCTCGCCGGTGCTCGGATGGAATACGTCCACGCCGTTCACCTTTACCCGAATCTGTCCGTCCTTCGCGGTGACGATCTCGATATCCGGCTCGCCGAAGATGACGAAGAGGTTGCCCTTGCCGGTGTTCTTCAAGTCGCCGGCCATGTGCAGGTCGGCGTTCATGCGGGCCTTGAGCACAGGGATGCGGCCAAGTTTGTTGAACTCTGAGGAATGCGCATCATAATTGAACGCGCACGTAATCAGGACATCGAAGTCCGCATCGCCAGCCTCGCGCGCGGCCGAAACAAGATCGGGACGGGATACGGTACCGAACTCGGGACCGATAAAGATCGCCGCTCGCTTCTCGGCTCCATTCTGCTCCATATACCGACCCTCGGCGCAGACACGGTCGCCTGGCCATGGAGTGATTGAAGAGAACGCAACCTTGTCTTCCTTATGCGCCTGCTGCACGCCACTGGTCTTTAGCGTATCGAGGATCACCTGGACAAAGTCCTGAGCGTCCCGCGCGTCAACATCCGAGGTTCCCGGCGTCTCAAAGAGGTCTTCATTCTCATCCACAGCCAGCACACGGTGCGGAGAAAGGCTCTCGACAGTGAAAGGACCAGCAACGCGAACCTTCTTGTTGTCCTCGTAGGGCTTGTCGTAGAGGTACTCGAAGTCAGCTTTTGCTGCGATTGAGGCATCAATTGCCTTTTGGCGAGCAATGCGTTGCTTCCACCACTCCGCATGAAATTCTTTTGCGGCGGTTGGCCATGTTTCGTCCGAATCCCTGGGAATCTCCCACTCTTCCCAGCCTTGTTTGAGCGTCGCATTCAGTCGCTTGCGTACCGGATCAAGAATGAGCTGGTACCCGTCCCAAATTACGTCAATCTCAGAATTGTTGGCTATGGATTTGAGTGTGATGTGCGGGACGCGCTCATAGACAAAGCCCTGACGGAGGTTGCCGTGTGTCGGCGCTTCCGAAGGGATGCGCCCCGAGACTTGACCTTCCTTCATCTGGCCGTCTTTAGAATCGGCCAACAAATAGTAGGGATAGCGGGCGCCCATCACGCGAGCACGCGCTAAGGCCAACGCAACGCGAGATGTATCGACCGTAATCCAGCGCCTACCCCATTGCTCTGCCACATAGGCAGTAGTACCCGAACCACAGGTTGGGTCAAGAACGAGATCGCCGGGGTCAGTCGTCATTAGGAAACATCTTTGAACTGCCCCCGTGGATGTTTCAACGACGTATTGTTTGTCGGTTCTGATGGCTATATCGAGCCATATGTTGCTGGCCTCATATCCCGGATAGTCGAGCAAAAATCGCCGGTAGCGAACACTCTTCCCGGTGCATCCCAATCGAGCGGATTTCTTAAGCCGCTCGACACCGTCCTGATTTGTCTTCCAACTTCTTCCTCCTCCTGGTGTAAAACTCTTCCCCTCGAACTGTAATGGGAACGTGCAGGTTGTGGTGTAGCCAGAGGATACTAAGTTGTCGTATTGGAAAGTCGCTATATCTTCTGGAATGCTCGATGCATCGGCGCGCTCTTGTGTCGTAAGAGTCCGAAATGCGCCGGTCTGCCGTTCGTAAGCTTCGCTGTACCGCTCACCCGTTGATGCTCCTTCGCCTTGGACCTTGCTTAGCAAAGGCTTGCGGAACTTGACCTTTTCTTTATCTCTTGCGTACCAAAGGATGTAGTCGCTAACGCCTTTTAGCCCTGAGCTCCCAAGTCCGCCTGTAGTTTTCATCGTGACCTGACTCATGAAGTTGTCAATCCCAAAAACCTCGTCCATTACCGATCTGACGAGGTGTACGTTTTCGTCCCCAATCTGGACAAAGACTGATCCTGAGCTGGTGAGAAGATCTCTCGTCACAGTGAGTCGATCGCGCAAGTAGGTCAGGTAAGAGTGGATTCCATCACGCCATGTGTCACGGAAGGCCTTTACCTGTTCCGGTTCACGTGTGATGTGTTCGATGTTGCCATCCTTTACATCGCGGCTAGCCGTGGACCACTGGAAGTTTGAATTGAATTTGATCCCGTAGGGTGGATCAATATAGATGCACTGGACTTGGCCGCGCAAGCCCTCCCGCTCTGCCAATGACGCCATTACCTGTAGACTGTCGCCGAGAATCATCCGGTTCGACCAGTGTGCATCATGCTGGTAAAACTCCGTCTTGGCATCCTCGCTTGGCAACCCATTGAAGTCGGCGAAGAGATCGAACTGTGTTTCATTCCGGTTTGCAGTTTTCTCCGATTGCCTGCGCAGGTCATCAATCAGCACCTTTGGATGAACCTTTTCCTGAATGTAGAGCGGCGGCGCGGGAACAACCAAGTCGGACCAATCCTGCTCATCCTTGCCACGCCATACGAGTTGCGGGTCCAGATCGCGATTGCGACGCTCATAAGGGACACGAATCGGCGTTTGCTCCTCGGTACGCATGACCGACTGGTACTCTGCCGTGGGAATATTCTTGCGCGAGGCTTCGTCGTGAGTCAGTGTCTCAATCGTTTTTTCTGGAGCAGACTTCTTGGTCATCACGCAGCCTCCTCATCTGCATCGGAGCCACTATCCACAGTGACTTCGACCACAGTCTCTTTCTCGTTCGAGCCTTGATCTTCTACTACCGGCTTGCCCATGGCATTTGCGATGAGTGATACCAGTTCCTGACTCCGTGACTTATAGAACGCCTCGAAATCGTCGCTTCGCAGGTGTTTTGGCTCTATTAGATGAGTGCGAAGAATCTCATCGAGTGCCTCGGGCGAGATTTTCTGTTCCTCCTCAATACGTTTCAAATAGACGGAAGGAGCATCTCCGCCGATCACGATATTGGAACGCTTGGAGAGTGGTGTCTTGTTGATAATGGAATTGAAGACCCCAGGTTCGATCTTCTTCTTCTTGCACCATGCTTGCGGAAAGACATGATGGATGTCGATCTGATCATTGAAAAACGTCATTAAGTCCGCACCGCGACCAGTGATAAAGTCTTTGCATCCTCGATCCATTAGCAAGGCATGAATCCCTTTATAGGCTGCGGAAAGGCGCGACTGGAGAGATTTGAGCCGGTCGCGTTGAAAGAGAGCTTCATCAACTGATCGTGGCTTTCCGCCTTGATTGCTGATCCAATCGACAACGTCGGGGACATCGCGGGCTAGGCGCGATTCGGTGGTTGACCCGTAAAGCTCGCCTAACGTCACGGACCACAGCCACTGCGACAGCTTTTGCTTTGCGGCCGTGGTCTGGGCTTCATGACCGAGGATAGCGAACACAGACGCGAGGCCGACGATCAAGGTTGAATATGGGATATCCCGGTGCCAGACAATCTTCAATTCATTCAGATAGCCTCCAGCCTCGATGAAACCCGCCTGTACAGGTGCGGCCCATTTCTTATATGCGGCTAAGGGGAGTCCAAGCAATGCTTCGCGCTTGCAGGTTATCGCCGGGAGATCGCTCTCTTTAACGTTTTCCTTTCGCTTCAATTCTCGAACTTCGCGCGAGTGCAGCAGGGTACAGACTTGAAGGAAGTCGGTACTTGCGACCTTGGTGAGCACATCACGTCTATTTGGCGAACCGACCATCGTCGCCTTGCGTCCAGCCTCTACGGGTTGCTTTTTTCCTTCCCAATCTTCGCGTAGGTCGAAGTTGTCCGAAGCGTAGATTGCAGTTACAAGCTCGAAGGCATCCAGCTTTTTTCCACCGACGTTTACTTTCTCGAATACGAGGCAAATCGCCTCTCTCTTGTTGCCCTTGTCCAGCCTGATAATGGGCATCTTGTACCGCTCAATCTTGTCAATAACATTTAAGACAAATTCCCGATCGAGATCGGAAACATCGCGACCCTTCGCTTTCCAGTGGTCTCGCCAGCCGTAGAACCAATCGCGGCTGTCAAAGACGATATTCAACGGGAACATATCCTGTTCAAATTCTGCTTGCTGCGTCGAGAGGTCGAGCGAGATGGTCTTGCCAAAATTGGTATGTACGATCTTGTCAGCCGGGACGCCGCGAATGACTTCATCAAACTGCACTGAGCTCCCAACGGCCTTCTTGATATCCAGGTAATAGAACCGGTCGATCTCGGTCCTATTTGAAGTGCGCGTACGGACAGGCGTCTTCGCATACATGGACTGGTAAAGCGATGTCAGTCGTTGTTGCCCGTCAAGCAGGAACTCATCCGGCACCCGAGGATTTGCTTTGACGCCATTCAGCAAACGGGGTTTGAACTTGACCTCGCCACCGTTTTCAAGAGTTAACAGAGCACCCACCGGAAAGCCCTTGGCGATTGACGCTATAAGGCTGGTAACATCCTCGTCTCCCCACACATAATCACGTTGAAACTCGGGGAGTTGGAGTCTACCTTCGTCAATCTTGCGGAGAATGTCTTTCAGGTCCTCTTTAGTCGTATCAAACACCAGCAGAACTCCCTTCCTGAGTGCTCTTCATGACTTCCGCAATCATTTTCTTGAACTCCGCTTCGACCTTCGCGGCGAAGTCGGATTCGATGGCGTAGACCTCAGTGAATTCGGCAAATGCCCATCGGCCAAACTTGCCGCTGTTGTTTACGCCGGGAATCCAGTAGGTCTCCATGGTGATCTTCTTGTCTTTCGCGTCCTCACGGCGGTAGCCCTTGATCTCGACTACCAGATGTAGGAGGTCATCCTCGCCGTGGCCATCATCCACCAGCACGATAAAGTCAGGCCGGTAAATGCGGCTCTCCGAGCCGCAGCGATAAGGCACATCGAAGCCCAGGTTGTGATTTTTGACGTAGGCTTTGACCTTCGGGTGCGATTCGGCAACACGGCAGAACTCACCTTCCCAATCGCTATCGAGAATGACCCAATTGATCTGGCATCGAATTGGCTGTGCGTCTCCCGTCCACCAACGGTCCCTCTTGGACGTAGTGAAGTTAACGTGAATGGTGGAGCCGGTCGGATTGTATGGGTCAAGGAGCACCTTGATCGGTGATTTGCCTACCGAGTCCGCGGTGATTGCGGCAGTAATGCGCTCGCACGCCATATCGGCCAGATTCCGGTAAAGGATTTGCGCGGGATAGGTGCCACCCGTGCAGAAAAGGCGAGTGTCAAGCCACTCCTTGGTAATGCGCTTGAGCTGACCGAAGAGATGAAACTTCGGCTCCTCGCCGGGATCGCGCCACTTGGTATAAAGCAAATGGGTCGTGAGGTGGTAGAGCACCGTTGAGGGACGCGTATCGCTCAGATGCTCGACGGTGAGGTTTACGCCCTCGCCAACGATGCCAGAGTTCAATGTGTTCGATGGCCCGGTCAGTTCCGGCGTCAAATTCAAAACAGAATCGTCGCTGAACTTGGCAGTCAAACGATCCTCGGGCAACTCCACGCGGTAGCCCATGACGCGCGGGAACTGGATTTCCAAAGCGTCCCTCTCGGGACGAACAGCCTTGACCTGAATCGTCTCCCTGGGCGGCTGCGGCGGAGCCACGACAGGCTTGGCAGCGAAGTCAAATGGAATGCCGAGAATATCGGCATACTCGACGTTGAAGAGGCCTTCCTCATTTAGGTCGTAAGATTGGCGCCGGAGAGCGCGGCCAATGACCTGTTCACAGAGGAGTTGCGTGCCGAAGGCGCGAACACCCAGGACGTGCGTGACGGTGTTTGCATCCCAGCCCTCGGTGAGCATGGATACAGAGACAACGCAACGGATGGATTCGCCCAGGCGTCCCTGCTTGCCCACCGTGTTCATGACTTCCCGCAGCAGGTCCTGGTCAGTGATATTGTCGGCCTGCTGCCGGTCGCCTGTACGCTCAAGAATGTCGCGGCGGAAATGATCAATTTCCGCAGCCGCCATCTCGCGGAATTTTGGATCAAGTGCTTCGCCGGACTCAAGTTCTTCGCTGTCGATGAGCAAAGTGCGGGGCTGGGGATATGGATTGCCGTGTTCATCGAAGTTGCGGAAAAGTTCCAGACGCCCATTTACAAGCCTGTCTGTGCCATCATCCGCCTTCTGGAGAAAACCAGAGATGTAGTCATAAACCAGCTTCGAGGTAGACGTGTTGTTGCATACCACGATGAAACAAGGCGGAACCTTGACCTTCGCTTCGCTCCACACGTCGAAGGTTTTCTTGTAGTGACCGTAGAGAGCTTCCAAGGCTGTACATAGCTGGGTTGGCAAACTGAGTGGGTCAAGAACTTCGGCCTTGCCGCGCCCCTTCTTGGGCATCCCCTTGCGGATGTGTTCCCAGAGATTGCGGAAAACCGGCGTCTCCTCGCCGGGGATGTTGTCGGCAACCGGGACACGCGGGAGCTTGACTATACCGCATTCAATCGCGTCCATCAGCGAGAAGTCACTCATCGTCCAATGGAAAAGCGTTCCCTCGGCGTAGCCGGACCCGCGAAGGAAGAAAGGCGTGGCCGAGAGGTCGATAACGCGGTTGATACCGATTTTGCGCTGAACGATTTCCAGGCCGGAGATCCAAAGGCGGGCGGCCTCATTGTTCTTTTCGGCCTCATGCTTGTCGTCGCCCGAAAGATCTTCTTCGTCGGGATCGCCGGGCTTCTCGCGATAGCAATGATGGGCCTCGTCATTGAGGACCAGAATGTTCTTTAGGCCCATGAGGTCCGGCATTACGCGCTGGATCATCTGGCCTTCAGTCTCCAACGTCTCCAGAGGCTCGCCCCTTCCCTGAAGCAACGCGCGTCCGCCCTTGGAAATGTCGAGGCGTTCCCTCAATTTGAAGGCGTGGTAATTGGTGATGACGATCTTGGCGCGCTGAATATCAT
>Ga0302200_10004562_pt1 | contig 11112 bp, 12 predicted proteins | sample II_Bog_N3_1_FD_194585 | JGI IMG/M metagenome (GOLD analysis project Ga0302200, IMG submission 194585) | Peat permafrost microbial communities from Stordalen Mire near Abisko, Sweden - II_Bog_N3_1 | ecosystem: Environmental > Terrestrial > Soil > Wetlands > Peat | place: Sweden: Abisko... | reverse complement strand
GACACGGATTCTCCGTCGAACCTGACAGCCACGGGCCAAAACGATGTGCTGGTGCGGATGCGGCCGGAGTTTGCCGGCTCGCGAAACACGAATGAGGCTTCGCGGCTGTGGCTGTGGGCGGCGACAGACAATCTGCGGCTGCATGCGCAGAATGCGGTCGAGTGCGCGCTGGATTTGCGGCGGCTGAGGCCGGGCGGGACGGTGCAGTAAGAGACTTGTCTGGAACAAGACGAGATTAGATGGATGTTGCGGGACTAAAGTACTTCGGCCGGCTGTTTTATCTTTTGCTTCCCCACTTCGCAGACGCAATACCTGTGCCACAATGAAGTCCATGGAAGAGTATCTAGTTTCGGTCGGTCCGTGCGGCGAGCTTGAGATTCCGGTTGCGATTCGTGAATCTTTGGGGATCATGGAGCGCGAAACGCGGGTTGCCATTCGGATGGAAGGCAGCAAAATCATTGTGACGCCGAGTGCGGAATTAGAGGGCGGAGAAGCTGTTGCGGAGTAGCGTTGCGTTGTGTCCGCCGGGCGGTTATGCCATGAAGAGCTCGCTCACGGCTTTCACGTTTATCTTGCTAGCGTCACTTGTTACGTGCCCCGCGAATTGCCAGGTTCTGCGGAACGGGAGCTGCAAGGTTGATGCGGAGGTGTTCCTGTTACCGCAATGCGCCCTGGAAACCAGAGACGGCCACGTATTCGTTGCTAAAGAATATCTGCCCCTATACTTTTCATCCGGAAGCGCCCGCTTGGCATCGGCAGTTCTGCCGGAGGATGGGTGGGCCTATTTCGATCGGCACGGCCTGATTGTTGTCCGGAATGTTGCCAACTTCGATAATGGCCCTAGCCCATTTCACTACGGGCTGGTAAGGGTGAATCGTAAAAGCAAATGGGGTCTTGCCGACTCAAGGGGGACGCTCGTTGTTCCTCTGACGTACGACGGGATGCTCGAATACGAGGAATCCAATAGGGGTTGGAGGGTCTGCACAGGCTGCCGTTGGGTTTCCGCCGGGGAGTACGGTTGGTTCGAAGGTGGGAATTGGTATTGGCTCGACCGGAATGGCAAGGTCGCAGGCAAGGCGGAGAGTCCGATTAGCCCTGGCAAATTGGGTATTAAGTAGAAAAGGGGCCGCTAACTTAATTGAATATGCCTGTCGACCAAACAATTCTGTGAAAGGTTCCTTTTACAGAGGTTGAATTTGCCGTAAGTCCCAGACCAAATGCCAGGTCCGGGGCTAAAGCCCGCTTTGCATCGGATGCGCTCATGCGGGGGTTGAAACCCCGCCTCCCTCCGGATGGGCACCACTCTATTGTTCGCCGCACCGCATCCAAGCCTGCTCAATATAGCCGTCGGTCATGCCGGCGATGTAGTCGGCCACGGTGCGGGCCAGGCCCTGCGCGGGAATCTGTGCCTGGTGGTCCTGCGGTAGCTGGCCAGGGTCCGCCATGAGTGCGGCAAACAGTCCCTGAACAACCTCAATAGCGTGTGCGTGCGCCTCCTCCATATCAGCGGAGTTATAGAGGTTGGTGTAGAGAAACTCCTTGGCAACAGCGCGAGATGTCTCGACCCTGGCGCTGAGAGTTGCCAAACGCGTCGGTGCTTGGCGGACATCGGCGAGTGTGGTTGCGCCAAGCGTGCTCACCCGGCCGCGAACTTCATCCATCAGATCGGTGACCAGTAAATTCAGGATGCGCTTGAGAGTCTCGTTCGCCGTCAGCTTTGGCTGGGCTGCGGGATAGTCGCCGAGCACTGCGTCATGGAAATCGCGGAACAGCGGCACCCCTTCGCGAACCTGCTCCAGGGTCAGAATGCCGGAATCAAGGCCGTCGTCGAGGTCGGCGGTGAGATAGGCAATCTCGTCGGCTAGGTCAATCAACTGCGCTTCAAGCGGCGGAAACTGATTGAGGAAATAATCCTCCAGTTCGGGGTGTGTGGCGGCCGAGTAGTCGCGGGAGTGCTTGACGATGCCTTCGCGGACACCCAGCGTCAGGTTCAGGCCGCGAAACGCCGCGTAGCGCTCCTCAAACCAAGTGACGATGCGCAGAGCGTGCAGGTTGTGGTCGAAGCTCAACCCGTAGCCCCGCAGGCAATCGTCGAGAGCCTTTTCGCCGGTGTGGCCAAAGGGCGGGTGGCCAATGTCGTGTACCAGCGCCAGAGCCTCGGCCAGCTCCGCATTCAGCCCAAGCGTCGAGGCCAGCGCGCGCGCGATCTGGGTCACTTCCAGGGTGTGAGTTAGGCGGCTGCGAAAGTGGTCCATGGGCGCGGAGCCTTGCAGTCGGCTGAAGACCTGGGTTTTGCCGGCCAGGCGTCGAAAGGCGCGGGAGTGAAGAATCCGTGCGGCGTCGCGGGCAAAGGAGGTGCGGTAAGGATGGGGTGGCTCGGAAAACGCACGGCGTGTAAGCACGTCGTCAGGATTCCCGCGGACAGCGATCCCCGCAGGGAGTTTGGCAAGCGGACTGGTTTCTGAATCCATCATCGTCGTCGACTGCCGGCTCAAGAGCCCTGGTCTGGTTATACCGCACCCAGAGGGCCCGGCGCAGCAAGAGAGGCGCGAGCGTGTTCTGAATCACGATCAACCAAGTTGGCGGGGTGTATAACTCTTCCCATACGGCGGGAATTGGACAACATCGGTCCTGCGAGACTACCATCCTGTCGATTTTTCTTCTCAGGCATTGGCGGGCGCCAAACCCCTGCCCGCGCCGAGAAGTTTTCCCGTTTGGAAGGAGAGATCCATGAGAGCAATGAACAAGTTTGCGCTGGCTTTGCTGGTGCTTGGCGTCGGGTTCACGGGGTGCGGCAGGCATTCCACCAAGGAGATTTACTACCTGATTTCAGCCAATCAGGCTTTGCCGTACTGGCAAACCGCGGCGGCCGGGTTCAAGAAGGCGGCGGCCGAATATAAAGTCACAGCCCGAGTCGAGGGGCCTGACGGGTACGATGCGCAGGCTGAACTGGTGGAGTTGCAGAAGGCGGTTGACGCCAAGCCGGCCGGCATTCTCATTTCCGTGTCCGACGCCGCAGTGCTGCAGCCGGAGATCGATGCGGCCATCAACGCGGGAATTCCGGTAATCACGATGGACTCGGATGCCGCGATGAGCAAGAGGCTCTACTTCATCGGGACCAACAATCTGGAGGCGGGACGGTTGGGCGGCCGGCGGGTGACCGAGAAGCTTGGCGGCAAGGGCAACGTGGTGTTCTTCACCATCTCCGGGCAGCCCAACACGGAAGAGCGGCTCAAGGGATTCAAGGACGCATTCGCAGGCCATCCTGAAATCAAGGTCGCGGATGTGGTGGACATCAAGGGCGATGTGAAGGCCGCATTCGACAAGACACAGGAGTTCATGGCGCTGACTGGAGACAAGAAAATCGATGCGTTTGTCAGCCTGGACTCAGCGTCGGGCAAGCTGGTTGCCGATGCGCTGAAGCGGGGTGGTGGCGGCAGGCTGCTGGTGGCCTGGGACGTCAGTCAGGATACTCTGGACGGCATCAAGGATGGGACCATCGATTCGACCATTACTCAGAAACCGTTTGCCATGGGGTTCGTGGGGCTAAAGGGTCTGGACGAGATATTCCACGCGCCACCCAAGCAGTTGAATCACGACTTCGCCTCAGACTCGTTCTCGCCCTACCCGGTGTTTGTGGATACCGGAACCTCGGTGGTGGATAAGAGCAACGTGGATTTGTACATCGCTTCGGCCGCGGAGGGAACCAAGTAGGTAGGTTTCGATGACGAAGTTCTCGTCTCCATTCCAAAGCAGGTTACAAGGCCGTTTTGCGCATGCCTGGCCATAAAAGCCAGCTTGGCGCTGCTCGCCAGCAGATGCTGGAGAGCAGCGCCAGCGCCAAAAAGAAGCTTGCGGCTCCGCCCATCACGAATCATTGAAATCAGTGTGGCGCGAAGCGTGCGGAGTTGAACTGGCGGTGCCCCGATTGCGTGCGGTTGCGGGCCGGATTTCAACCTCGAGTCCGGGGTTCAAGATCGAATCGAGTCAAGTGCTATTCTCGTGGGTGGATTTGAATCGCTGGCTATCTCCGATTCTCGCGTCCGAGGTTCCAACGATCGTGTTTCCGATGGATGACAATCCGACTGCTGCGAAACGGACCTTCGAGATTTCCTTTTATCTCTTTGCCCTGGGCGGAGCGGTCGGGTTACTCAACCTGGCGCAAGTACTCCCCTTCGGAGATGGCTTTGAGATGGTGGCGCTGGCGAAGAATCTTGCCAACCACGGCGCCTATGCCAATCCTCTTCTGGTTCTCCCCACAGGGCCTTCCGCCTACTGCCCGCCGATGTATCCGCTGCTTCTCGCCCTCTTTTTCAAGGTGTTGAGAGTTCCTCCTCTTGTTATGCTGGCTGCGTCGCTCGGCAATATCGTTGTGAACGCGCTGACGGCGGCCTGGCTGCCCCGTATTTCATGGGTCTTCTTTGGGGATGCTCTTCCCGGAGTATTCGCCTCTGTCTTCTGGCTGATGTCGGTGCAGTTGATGCCCAGCTGGGACTCCGGTTGCACGGTATCCCTGTTGCTGCTCTTGATTCTCTATTCGTCGGCAACCGTAAAAAAGGAGAGTTGGAAGCCGCACGCCGCCGCCGGGCTGCTGGCGGGAATTATATTTCTCTTCAATCCGATGACGGTGCTGGTAATGCTGCCCTGGATGGCCTATCGGATGGCCGTGTGTGGAGCATCCCGGAAGCACAAGGCTCAATATGGCTGCGTATTTCTGGGAGTCTTCGCGTTCGCGGTCTTGCCCTGGATTCTGCGCAACGAACGGCAGGTTGGAGGATTTGTGGTCCGGACCTCAATGGGCCTCACCCTTTATATTTCGAATACGGATTGCTCCAGTACCAGCCTGTATGAGGATCTGCACAGCGGGTGTGCGCTGAAATATGAACCAAATTTCAACGTGAACGAGGCGCAGGCGATGCGTAATCTGGGAGAGTTGAACTATGACCGCCAGCGCCTGGGGGCCGCAAAGGCCTGGGTGCAGGCACATCCCGCGCAGTTTCGCCGGCTGACGCTTGCACGCATGGTGGCCTTCTGGTTCCCGCAGAGGGAGGAACACCCATTCAAAGCCTCAGTGATATGGATTGCCACCATTCTCTCGCTCCCGGGCCTCGGTCTGATGGCCTACGATCGGAAGCGAGTTATTGTCTTCGTGCTATTTGTTCTGGCGGTGTATCCGCCGATCTACTACGTCGTCGTCAGCGATGTCAGATATCGCTACCCGGTGCTTTGGCTCACGTTTTTGTCCACGGGATACCTTCTTACCCGGCTGTTGCGATTGCTCCAGGCAAGACAGGAATTGAAGCCGATGTGGGACTGAACGCGAAAAGGGACAGGCCTAAGCCCGTCCCCTTCTTCATCCCCGTCCCTTTCTTATTCGAAGACCAGTTCTTCTTCCCTATTCGGGTTTCGGTTGCCCGGTGGCGTCTTCCTGCTTGGCCAGCTTCACGCGAGCGGTTGAGAGTTTGCGCTGCACCTTGGCCACATCGGCCGGCTCCACGTCCGCGGCAACCGACTTGGCATACTCCGCCAGCGAGAGTTCCCACTGCGCGGCGGCCAGCCGGATGCGCCCGGTCTTCTCGTAAAGGTCGCCCAGATGATCGTGAACCGTGGGGTCGGTCTGGTCGCGCTCCACGGCTTGGCGCAGGTTCTCCTCGGACAGTTCGTATTCACCCATCTTGAAGTAAACCCATCCCAGCGAATCCAGGTAGGCGCCATTCATGGGCTCAAGCTCCACCGCCTTGCGAATATCTTTCAGCGCCTCAGGCAAACGCATGCCCTTGTCGGCCAGCATGTATCCCAGGTAGTTCAGGGTCATGGTATTGGCGGGATCCAGCTCCAGAGCCTGTTTGAAGTACTGCTCGGCCGGCTCAAAGTGCTTTTGCCGCTCGGCCAGTTCGCCGCGCAGGAAGAACATATATGTGCGGTCTTCCTTCTTCGTGCTCAGACCCTCCGCCTTGGTAAAGGCGTCCTCGGCATCCTTCCAGCGGCGCAAGCGCACGTCCATCTGGCCCAGCGCGATCCAAACGGTGCGATCCTCAGGAGAGTTGGTGAGCAGGCTTTTGGCCAAATCCAAACCCTCGTCGGGCTTGTTCTGGTCAGCCATTTCGCCGGCCAGCATCAGCTTCAAATCGCGGTTCTTCGGGTCGGCTTCCACTGCCTTGCGCGACACCTCCACAGCCTTGTCGAACTGGCGGGCATCCCGGTAGCAGTCCACCTGGCCCTGGTAGCCGCGCATCGCCAGGTCGCCGCCCAGGTCGATCAGCTTCTGATAGGCGGCAATCGCCTGGTCCATCTTGTTTTGCTCGTGATAAATGGCCCCCAGCCGCTCAAGAAAAATGCCGCGGTTGCTCTTTTCCTCGGTGGTGTATGCGCCGTTGGCGTGGGAGGTCAGGTCGACCATCTGCTCGTAAACGTGAGCCGCCTCGTCAAACCGGCCCAATACGTCCAGCAGCAGCCCTTCGTTATACCCGGCCTCCAGCGAGGTCGAATCCTGCTTGCGGGCTTTGCGGATGGTGGCCAGGGCATCTTCGTACTTTCCCTGTCGGCGCTCGATTTCTCCAATATGCACCAGCGCTTCGGCGGAGTTTTCCGGGTCGGCCTGGGCAAGCTCCTTGTACTGCTTCAACGCTTGGTCAAGCTGCTCGTCGGCAAGCAGGGCCGCGGCCAGCGAATCGATGGTATGAGCGTCTCCCGGCTCCATGTCGTTGGCGCGCTGATAGGCGGCAATCGCGTCCTTGGGCCGCTTCAACTGGTCGTATGCCGCGCCCAGGGCAAGCTCCATCTTGGCAGTCCGGTCGTTTTCCGGAACGCCCTCAATCACCTTGGCGGCATGTTGCAGGTCTCCGCTCTCAGCGTACAGCCGCGCCAGGTTCAACACCACTTCTTCCGATTCGGGCTCAATGGCCTGCGCCGCCTTGAACTCCTTTTCAGCTTTTTCCGGCTCATGCTTCACCGTGTAAAGCTGGCCAAGCACCATCCGGTCTTCCACGTCCTTCGGTTGCAGGGCGACAATCTGTTCAAACTCGCCAATCGCCAGGTCCAGCACATTGCCGGCGGGCGAGGCGGACGATACGCCGTTCTGGCTCTCGCCGAGTTGGCGCAGGTAGATGCGGCCCAGCAGCTTGTGCGCCGCCACGTCATTGGGAGTGCTCTTCAGCAAAGCCCGCGCCGTGACTTCGGCTTCGTGTACCCGACCGGAGTTGAAGTACAGCTCGGCCAGCCCATCGTTCAGTTCCGGCGATCCGGGATCGGCGTTCAGCGCAAGCTTGTACTCCTCGATGGCGCGTGTTTCAAGCTCGGGACGGCCAGACTCCGCCGCCTCATCCTCGTCGATGTCCGCCAGCGCTACGTGGTAGTAAGCCTGCGCGCGATCAGGCGCGGGAGCGGCAACCTGGCTCGGCTCCACCTGGTCCTTTGGCGCCTTCGCGGCATCGGCGGGCGCAGGCGCCTTGGCAGGAGCCTTGGTTTCCGGAAGCGTACTCCCCGGTTCTTTCTGGGCCGGCTCGTTCTGGGCGTGGGCGTACATGGCCGGCAGCAGAAGGAAAAACGCGGCTGCAAACGACATCGAAAACGTCAAGAATCGAGTTTGTTGTTTCATCATCCTGGGGATTCCGCTCCTTTTTTGGCCGGGCGGACGGGAAACATATCCCGTGCCGAATGGCCTGGAAGGCAGCACAGGCAGCCGGTGGGGGCAACTCTGCCTACTGTACAGACGATTTTAACCTCGATTTGTCGCAAACGCGCAGGGGATCGCACGATTTTTGGGCGACGAAAACTTCTTTGACACGACCGGAAAGCGGTCCGCGGCGAGTTGAGGCAGAGAAATGAGTTATTTGCCGGCCGAATGCTGGTGCATCTCGACCGCCATTTTACGGGTCTCCGAGCTCGCCTTCATCCAATCCATCAGCAGCGAAGTCACCTCCACGGTGGCCGCTTTGGGGTCAGCGCTTGCAGACTCGACAATACTCGAAAGCTTCATTCTGCCGGTCAATTCCTTAAACTCAGGCTCCAGCACGGCAAGGATATTGTCGATCGGAGCCTTTCCAAAAACCTGCTGCTCTGCTAGCTCCTGGCTCTCCGCTCCATACTTCTCCAGTTCTTTGGCTCTGGCCGTGTCGTTGCCGGCCTTCACGGTCTTCAATTCGAAACGGCGATCGGCGAGAATCGCGGCCCACAGCGGCGAGCGGTAGTAGGCCAGCACAATGGACGACCGGTCAAAGGTGCCGACAACGGGCGTGGCCGCGGCCAAAGAGGCAGCCTGTGTCGCGGGGGGCTGTGCGTTGGCCACAAACGGCAGCGCGGCCAGAATCAGGGCGGCAAGTGAAATTGGTTTCAAGGCAAGCCTCCTTCGGCGCCGGCAGGGGAAATCCCCGCGCGGCAATCGGCGATTTTCATAGTCGCGGAAGAGGAATGTCAACTTTGCTCGGGCATGCGGACCGGACCCGTAAAACGCTTGTGTCCTGTATCAGGGCACGACTTTAGTCGTGCCGCAAAGAACCTCCAAAATGGTTGGGCTTTAGCCCCTGCGGAATCTCCAGATCCCCGCAAATGCCTTGGTGGCCAATTGCCGGAGCAGGATTGATATTCATCTCGCGGGCAATATACCTCGTTCGATGGCGCAGAACTGTGCCAGGGGTCACCGGCCCATGTTCAATCGATCGGACAGGAATGGAGAATCAGGTTACGATAGAGACAAAAGGTCGGAGATTGCGGCCTTGAGGAATTCAAAATGACCACTGTCCAAATAACGTTGCCCGATCAATTGGCGCAGGAAGCGGAACAGGCGGGGCTGTTGTCCTCGCAAGCGCTAGAGGAATGGCTGCGAAAGCAACTGAAGGCCAAGGCCGCGGTGGAGTTATTTGAGGCGATGGATCGCATGGCTGCGGTGGACGATCCATCTTACATGTCGCCGGAGGAAGTGGCCGAGGAGATTCGGGCGATGCGTGCCGAAAAACGCGCAGGCCAAGTCGCTTGATGCGACTGGTGCTGGACACGAACGACGTGGTGTCCAGTCTTTCGTGGGATGGCCTGCCAGCCGGGCTGCGAGCTTGAAACCGTGAAGGCATCCAGCTATTCGTGAGCGCGCTCTTTATCCCGGAACTCGCCGAGACTCTGCCCAAACCAGAATGCCGCAGCTCCCTTATCGACACCACTTCCGCCGCGCCACCAGCGAGTCGGGTATGGCCAGTCATCTTTGCTCCAAGGGGTTTCTTCGCGGTTTTTGAAGGCGGTGTATGAATGCAGGAAACTTGGATACCCAGGAATACACAAGACGCCGCTATATCCCAATATTCCAAGAATCGTGCGGCGTTGTGCCTCGTTTCCTGGAACGATCTGTTTGATGGCTCTGAGTAGATCGGCAAGCTTGGCGCCGCGCGATGCAGTCTCGACGGATTCTAGAATCGAAGTGAGTATCTGCTTGTCTTCGGCTGAGGGTGCTTCGCTGGGTTCCGAGATGAACCGGTCGAGGTCAAAGGATATATAGAAAGGGTCGGTATGACGGACGCCACCCCACTTGTGCCGTTCAAAATTCAACACGTTTAGATCGTGTTGCTCTTTCACTTCGTATGCACCGCAAATTGAACAGGAAAACCCGCTTGGCCCCGGCGTTAGTGGATGTAACGGCATATTCAAGGCGACAGAGTAGCTGCCTAGGGCTGACCGGAGTGCCGGCTGATTCTTCGAAAGACTGGCGACAAAAGCTGACCCCACCTGATTGGGATGAATTACGGCGCGAAGGGCTGTGAGTTCCTGGAGCGCGTCCGCATGAGAGACCTTGCGCGGAGGGAACATCAGGCCCGCTTCCACGGCATATGCCAGATCCTCAGGCGGTGTTTTCTCAGCACCATCACGCTGAAATGCAGACTTCCAGCCCTTGGAACACCAGTAGGTGTCAAAGAGTATCTTTAAGGCTCGCGCGTCGTAGATCATGCGAACTCCAGAATCAATGCCGGAAGTGCCGGACCCCAGTAAACACCATAGCCAGCCCCAACCGATCCGCCGCGTCGATGACGTCCTGATCCTTAACCGACCCCCCTGGCTGGATCACTGCCGTTACGCCAGCCCCGGCTACGGCCTCAAGTCCATCGGGGAAAGGAAAGAACGCGCCGGCGGCGGCACCATCTAAACGGCACGAATCTCCATCGTCTTGCCAAGCGCCTTGAGAGCTCCGGCAATGCCATCGATGCGCGATGTATGGCGGAGGTCAGTCAGTCGTGTGACCTCCTGCGGAGTCACCTTCAACCGCCTCGCCAGTTCCGCCGGACGAATTTTCTGCGCGACCATCTCGTTCAGTAGAAGCACTTTTGCGGTGAGGCTCGCGGGAAGTTCGACGACCGGCTGGCCTCGCTTGGGCTTGGATGGTGCCGGAACCGGGCGCCGGTCCTCAAAATAGAATTCGAGCGCGGTTTCAAGGGCGTCGGAAGCATGGAACAGAGCGTCTCCCATGCTTTCACCCTGGGTTATTGCCTCAGGGATGTCGGGGAAGGTTACCACGAACCCGCCCTCCTCGGCTGCTTCAAGATGTACCGGATACCGCAACATATGTCTTCTCCTACTTCAGCCCCAGTTGCTTTTTGATGCCTTCAACCAGGCCTGTTTTGAGTTCCTTGCTGTGCATCGGCAAGATTGAAGTTTTGCCATTCAGCCTGATCTTCATGTGGGAGCCGTTTCCGCCCGGCGTAAAGGTCGCTCCCCGCGCAGCCAGCCAGCGCTTGAACTCGCGGCTTTTCATGTCTTAAATATAAGCAATGTTGCTTATATTTTCAAGTGAATCACCCAATTTCCTTTCGTCCATGCTCGACCCTCAATGCCGAAAATGCCGAACCCCGGTAAACACCATCGCCAGCCCCAACCGATCCGCCGCGTCGATGACGTCCTGATCCTTAACCGACCCCCCTGGCTGGATCACTGCCGTTGCGCCGGCCCGGGCTACGGCCTCAAGTCCATCGGGGAAAGGAAAGAACGCGTCGGATGCCGCAACCGAGCCGGCCAGCGGAAGCGCGGCTTTCATGGCCCCGAATTTGGCCGCGTCCACGCGGCTCATCTGCCCTGCGCCCACGCCCAACGTCTGCCCATCGCGAGCGTAGACAATGGCGTTGGACTTTACATGCT
>Ga0302200_10004550_pt1 | contig 11136 bp, 10 predicted proteins | sample II_Bog_N3_1_FD_194585 | JGI IMG/M metagenome (GOLD analysis project Ga0302200, IMG submission 194585) | Peat permafrost microbial communities from Stordalen Mire near Abisko, Sweden - II_Bog_N3_1 | ecosystem: Environmental > Terrestrial > Soil > Wetlands > Peat | place: Sweden: Abisko... | reverse complement strand
ACCATGCCCTCGGTACACAATATTTATGGCAACTGGTAGCTGCCGAATTTGCCTTAGCGCTAATATCCGATGGTTTAACCCGCGCCATTACTTTAATGGATAGCTTGCTGGGCGACCTTTTCAGTAACCACACTTCGGTAAAGATAATGGCCCACGCAGCCACACTTGACCTTGACCAGTTTGAGGATGCCGACTTTTATGATAAACTGGAACGTGCCCGCCAGCAAACCGTAGGGCGCACTATATTACTGTCACAGGTAATGAGCCAAGTGCAGGATCTGATCACTATGGCCTTTTTAGCTGTAGGTTTAATGGCCTTTAATCCATGGCTCATCGTACTATTGCTCATCGCAATCATTCCCGCCTTTTTGGGCGAATCGCATTTTAACGATAAGAGTTATGCCCTTACCCGCGGACAAACACCCGAACGCCGTGAACTGGATTACATCCGCTATTTAGGTGCGAGTGATGAAACGGCCAAAGAGGTAAAGATCTTTGACCTGTCGGGATTTATTATAGAGCGTTTTAAGCTGCTCTCCAATAAGTTTTATTGGGATAACCGCCTATTATCTATTAAGCGGTCATTATGGGGTACGTTCTTTGCCATGCTGGGTAGTATAGGTTATTACGCGGCTTACGTATTCATTATAATTAAAGCTGTAGAAGGCTCGGTAAGTATTGGTGAACTCGCTTTCCTTGCGGGATCATTCAGGCAGTTACGAAGCTTATTAGAGGGTATATTGACCCGCTTTACGGCAGTATCACAAGGCGCGATATATCTGCGCGATTTCTTTGAATTTTTTGAGATCCAGCCCAAGATAAAATTGTCGGATAACGCGTTGCCATTTCCTAAAACCATACAACAAGGGTTTACGTTTGAGGATGTAGGTTTCCGTTACATAAACTCTGAACGCTGGGCTAACAGGCATTTATCGTTTACCCTGCATCCCGGAGAAAAGCTGGCTTTGGTAGGGGAGAACGGTGCAGGTAAAACCACGCTGGTAAAACTGCTTGCCCGTTTGTATGATCCAACTGAAGGCCGCATATTATTGGATGGCATCGACCTGAAAGAATACGACCTTGCCGATCTTCGCTTGAATGTGGGTATTATCTTCCAGGATTATTTGCGTTACCAGATGAGCTTCGCGCAGAACATCGCCGTAGGTAATATCAACCAAAAAGAGAACAGGCCATTGATCGTTAATTCAGCCAAACAAAGTCTGGCGGATGTATTGGCAGAAAAATTACCGGGACAATACGACCAGCAATTAGGCAAGCGCTTTGCCGATGGTGTTGAACTGTCAGTCGGTGAGTGGCAAAAAGTGGCATTGGCCCGCGCTTATATGCGCGATGCGCAATTGCTGATACTGGATGAACCAACATCGGCACTTGATGCACGGGCAGAGTATAATGTTTTTGAGCGTTTTGCCGAATTGACAAAGGGTAAATCTGCCGTATTAATATCGCACCGCTTCAGTACCGTGCGCATGGCCGACAGGATATTGGTATTGGAAAAAGGTGAGCTGATAGAGATTGGCAGTCATGAAGAATTGTTGATAAAAGGCGGCCGCTATGCCGAATTATTTGATTTGCAGGCAATGGGTTACCGGTAATACTTTTTGTTGATTAAAGACGTTACTTGTAGCATAACCTTACAATCAAACTGATCACTATGAGGAAAAACCTGCTTTTTATCACAATAGCGATTTTTTCATTGGCCGCCTGCAAAAGAGATGATCTTGGAAAATCATCTTTCAGCACCTCAAAAACCAATTACTACCTTACCGAAACAGTCAGCCTTATTAATACATCAACCAGCGCCAAAAGCTATTACTGGGATTTTGGCGATGGAACATCTTCTACAGATGAATCGCCGCAGCATACTTATGCTAAAGCGGGAGTTTATACCATAAGGCTTAATATAAATGGGACATCAATTGTTAACCACGCTGTTACTGTTCATAATGGTACAGCAAGCTACCAGGTCCGTAATTTAACCGATTATGATATCTCCCTGGTTTCGTACGGAATAGACAGGACAAATAATTTATTGAATTTTACAAATGCAGCTGCAGGCAGTCTGGGTACAACCGATACGGTTTATACTGCCAATAACCAGGTGTACGTTGGCGGCACATTGCCTAACGACAGCACTTTTGTAGTGGTACCGGCATACACCATTAAACCATTAACCAACAATGTACTGGTAATTGATAACAATACCCAGATCTATGTTAATGCTATTGCGGGTAAAAACGATGCTGACCAGTTTTCACAATTAAAAACAAATTCAATAAAACGCAAATTGGCACCGCAAACAGATCCGGCTAAACAAACTGCTCAATAATTTGCTGTAGCTGGTTTGCCTGTACTACACCACTTTGGCGCCATTTGGTTTGCCCGTTCTTAAATACGATGAGTGTAGGCACGCCCTGTATTTTATAGGCATTAGCAGCTTCGGGATTTTTGTCAACATCAACCTTTATAATGGTTACCTTATCGCCCAGGTTGTCTTTTACCTGTTTAAGTATGGGCGGCATCATTTTACACGGGCCGCACCACTCAGCCGAAAAATCAACCAATACGGGTTTGTCTGATGCTATGATCTCCTTGAAATTTGCCATTTGTTTGTTCCTCCTGTTTATGTGAACATTTATAAATCAAATACGTTTTATACAAGATACTTATTTATGGTAAGCAAATTATCCCCACCTGTTAATTATTGCTTCCAGGTGATCAATGGTAAAAGGCTTGCTTAAAAAATCCTTCATGCCGGCCCTTTTACATTCAATCTCATTTTCGCTCATCACATTTGCCGTCATGGCTACAATGGTTGGGGCATCATCACCATATTTATCAAGTATATAGCGGGTTGCCTGTATACCATCCATTTCGGGCATTTGTATATCCATAAAAATAAGATCGTATTGTTGCTGTTCCAGTTTTTGAATGGCCAGCAGGCCGTTATCAGCAATATCAATAGGGTAGCCTATTTTCTCAAATATGCGGCGCGCTATCAACTGGTTCATTTTGTTATCCTCGGCTAATAAAATGCGCAGAGGCTTGTGCAGATGTCGTTCCTTAGCATCAGGAAGTTTAGTATTTGTGGCAGGCATAACGTTTTTGGCAACTGCAAGCGGCACGCTGAAACTAAATACCGAGCCTTCCATTTCCTTGCTTTCAACCCAGATCTTTCCGCCCATCATTTCCACCAATTTTTTGCATATAGAGAGCCCCAAGCCGGTGCCTCCATATTTTCGTACGGTAGTGGTATTGGCTTGCGTAAAAGGCCTGAATAACTGTTCAAGTGCTTCAGCGTTTATACCTATCCCGCTATCGCTTACCCGGAAAGTTACTTCCTGTGTATTAAGCTGATTTCCGGTTACGGTTACATCCAGCGTAACAAACCCCTGTTCGGTAAATTTAATAGCATTGCCTATCAGGTTTACCAATATTTGCTGTAAACGGCTTTCATCGGTGCTTACGGCGTTGGCTAATTTACTATCAATGGTATAACTGAGTTTTATAGGTTTGTTGGCATTATCAATTGCAGGGCGGCAGATATCAATTACAGTTTTAATACACTTTCTGATATTGAAATCTACCGGGATAAGCACCAGTTTATCGGCCTCAATTTTTGAAAGATCGAGTATATCACTAATAATATTAATGAGCAGGTTACTGCTTGATTGCAGGGTTTGCAGCAGCTCTTCCTGTCCGGGTAAAAGTTCCGACCGTGACAATAACTGCGCCGTACCAATAATGCCATTCAACGGTGTGCGGATCTCATGGCTCATATTAGCCAGGAAATTTGATTTGGCGAAAGTAGCCGCCTCCGCCAGGTCCTTTGCTGCTGAAAGTTCTGTTTGGGAGAGGAGCAGTTCCTCGCTTTTTTTAATCAAGTGGTTTTTATCACTTTCATGGCTTTTTTTAAGCACGCCCAGCAACAGGCCAATTATCAGCATTGATACCACAGAGGAGACAAGTATATCTATCTCCTTGGCCGAACCGCTTTCGGGTGGCGATAGCAATTGAGGAAATTGTTTCTCGGCAAAAAAGCAGCCTAAAAACACACCTATCATTACGCCTATAAAAAGTACATGATGCTTGCGTGTAACCAGTATAGTAATTAAGGCAACTAAAAAAACGCCTTCCTGTGGCGTAGACCCTTCAATGCCACCATTATAGAACCAACCTAATATGAATAATATAATACCGATGGTAACATATATTAAAACTGTATTTTCTTTATAGCCTTTAACCCTGCTGTTGTAAAATGCAACGCCTGATAAAACCCCAACCAGTATTACAATGATATTAAGCGGCAGGCTAAATCCAATTATGATATTGATAATCAATGAGATGATCATGTACAGACCTATGATTAGAGATACAGCATTAAAGAGTTTATTTTCCAGTGACATGTTCGGATCGTCGAATCCAATTAAGTGCTTTATCTTCTTCATCAGGGGTAAATATAACAATGCGTTTAAATTACTAATAATTAATTTTTTTAAGTTTAAAAACTTTTATTTTATATCATTAAAGTTATTGTTATTCAGTTAGTTATATAAAATTGCTGTTTTGATAAATAAAATCAATTTAGAGCTTTAAAACCACTGGTTGTATATGTAATAACGATAAATAATATATTAATTAATAGTATAATACTATATTTAATTGCTGATTTTCAGTTGTTTATGAAAATATTATTTATATATTTATGTATCATTAATCAAACCTCAAAAACACATGAAAAAGCTTGTTACAATTGCCTTAATGGCATTTTCTGTTACTTCTTTTGCGCAAGGCGTGGTAAAGAATGGTACTATTTACAAAGAACACCCTTACATAACTATAGTAAATAACTTAAATGCTGCGTTTGCTAAGGGAGATACTACAACTGTAATAAGATATTATGCTGATACGGCTGCTTTTTATGATTCATCAGCACCTAAAAAAATAACGCTCGCACAGGCAAGGGCCGATTGGCAACGACTGTTTGCCAACTGGGATCAGATAACAATTAGGGCGATGGGTTATCCTGATGGGTTAGAATATACTTCAGATCCTTTTACCGTACAATCATGGTGGGTGATAACCGGTGTATATAAAAAGACCAAAAAGCCGGTTAAATTTTATGAAGTAATATTTGACCTGTTTAACAAGGATGGGAAAATTGCTGTTGAAAGTTCTTATTACGATACATCAGGCATTATAGAAGCCATGAAACCATAATTTATTATGAAGATATAATACAAAGCCGCGTTGATCTTTCAGTGCGGCTTTTCTATTTTATTTAAATTCTATTTGATTGGGGTGATAAATGAGCACTTCGGGGTAGCCTTTATATTTGGATAGGTCGCCGGTTACGCAAATGTGCTTACCTTTTATATCATCAAAATTTATTACTATCTCGTGCCCCGTTATCACAACCGTAAATTTTTGGTTTGGATAATTGCCGCCCATATTTAACATGGTAAGCGTATCGTTAAATATTTTATAGGAGTATACCGTATCGCAAAGGGTAACTTTTTTGCCTACATATTTTTCAAACTGTGCCAATGAAAATTTTTCCTGGGCCGATGCTTTAAAGGCAAATGAAGCAAAAATAAACGCGATGAGTATGGTCTTTTTCATGGTAACAAATGATTATCATTAGTACAGTCAGTACCTGCCAATTGTTTACTTTTAGGGTGATATTACTGTCTGACCTGTTGTTTCGCAATTATTTTAATAGCATCTGCTAAAAGCGCTTTACCGTGATTATCTAATGCGTTGGTTTTATCACCATTCACTTCATAAACTATTTTGCCATGTGGGTCATCGGCTATATAAAGCTGGTCGCCATTTTTATCGTAGTTGATATAGGCGTTGTGAGATAGGGCTTGTATACCTGTTCTATCATCGGTTAACATAATTGCCCCTGAATATTCAATTCTGATCTTTACATCGTTGGTCTGCCTTACAATAATGGTATGGGTGCCCTGGTGACATGCGATAACCATTAATAACATCGGGATAATGAATTCGAACTTTTTCATGTGTTTAATCTTTAAAAATATGAGAGATCTTAAGTTTTAAACAAATCTATAATAAAACATAGTAATATGCAATACATAGTACCAATTAAAACCAATTAATCCAAAATAAAAGCCTCTCAATAAAATTGAAAGGCTTCTTATCTCAAACAGGTTTATCTTTACTTCTTTCGTTCTTCGGTATTAAATGCAGGTGGCTGGTAATCTTTAGGTAGATAATCGGCAGGGATAGTGGTGGCATTGCCATCGCGCAGTGCTTTGTAGTGTGGCGACATGATCTCTACGCCGGCCTTATTGAAATGGTCCTGTATATTGGCATGCAAATGCGAATAAATAACTGATTGCCTGTTAGGTGATTTGGTATAAGCGTGTATGCGATAGGTTACATAATAATCTTCCAAACTGGTTTGATATACATAGGGTAGTGGTTCCTTTTCAACCAGTTCTGTTTCCAGTGCCGCATCAATCAATAACTGATGTACCTGTCGCCATGGGGCATCATAACCAATGGTTACCTCTGTGTGTACAATAAGCCCTTTCTCCTGCGAATCGCTGCTGAAATTTATGGTATGGCTGCTCAATACCGTAGAGTTAGGTATGGATATGATCTCGTTATGTATGGTGCGGATACGGGTAACCAGCAGGTTCTTCTCAATGATATCGCCTGTTACCTCACCAATTTTTACACGATCGCCTAATGTAAAGGAACGCATATAGGTCATTACCAGGCCCGATACTACATTACTCAACGCCCCGGCTGAACCGAAGGTAAACAACACACCCACAAAAACAGATACCCCCTTAAAAATTGGCGAATCAGAACCCGGCAAATAAGGGAATATCACAATAAACATAAATGCCAGTATCAGCACCCGCAATATTTGGTAGGTTGGCCTGGCCCAGTCGGGGTAAAAACCCGGGATCACCAGGTTGCCTTTCGCTATCTCCGATTTAATGTATCGCAGAAAACGTAAAATGTAGTGGAATATACCTACCAGCACCAAAATGGTAATCAGGTTAGGGATATAGTTCCAAACTTGCAGCCCAATCTTTTTCAGCGGACTTGTGATATAGCCCAGCAAAGTATCAGATATATCGCGTGTGAAAGGGAATATGCCAAACAGTACCGGTAAAGCAAGATAAATGAGCAGTATTATAATAAACCATTTAGCGGCTTTTAAAACAAAATTCACCACCAAAAATTGTTGCTCTGCATTTAAAAGCTCATAATTGCTCAGCTTAATGCCTTTGTTAAACAGCTTATTAATTTTGGCTAACATCCATTTAAACATCCGGTTAACTACATAAATAAATACTACAACCAATACAATAACCAGTAAGGCCGATAAGCCTTCTTTAACCCGGGTTTCCCAACTGGTTTCTTCCTGGTATTTTATAACTGCTTTGGTAATTGTGGCGCATTCAGCTGCCGCAAGTTTTCCCTTGGTGGTGTGTTGAAATGCTGCATCTTTGTCAGAAACAGAAAGAACGATATAATTTTTATAAAGGATATCTACCGTTTCATCTGATGGGAGAAATATAAGTGAATCAGGGGCAAAAGAAATATCGCGGCCCAGTTTGGCTATACGCTGACTAATAATTTCGGCACGCTCGCGTGGTGTAAAACTACCTTGCCGGTTATACAGTTTAAACAGCGTATCATGAAATGGGATAACCGGGTAGCCTTTTGTGTTTTTAATGAGTGAATCAAGCTGTTGCTTTTGTTTAAGACTATCCGGCTGTGCAAATAATACAGCGGGAATAAACAAGGCAAATAATAATAGTTTGAATTGCTTCATAATAAAGGCGGTAGATTTTAAAGCAATTTATTCATTTTCATTAAGATATGCTTATAAATAAGGGAAGTATTTGTTGCAATTTTTAAATGAAACCCAATAATTCAACAACTATGAAACAAAGCGGCCCTGTAAGCATCTAATAAATATAAAAACAGAAGATATCACACACCGGCTGACTGAGCTTTACCCTTTAAGCGAATTTATGAGGCGCAGAAGGGGCTGTATCACTGGTTTTAAATGGACGGAAATTGATACCGATAATTTTTTAATTTAGCCGCAGATGAAAGATATCCCGGTACACCAACTACAGGACAGGGTAAGCTCGGGCCTTGAGATAAGGCATTTTTTAGCACATGAAAAGCTGGAAAAAGGAAAAGGCGAAGATCTGGGTGCTCACCGGGATGATCATTATATCTTTTTCGTGATGGAAGGCGGAGTTGCCTCGCTGATGATCGACTTTGATGAACTGCACCTGCAAAAATCATCGCTTTATTATATTTTGCCCGGGCAGGTACATCACCGCATCCGTGCTACTGAGGCCGATGGCTGGTTTATTGCCGTTGATACACTGCTGATACCGCCCGACTATCGTGATGTTTTTGAAAATCAGTTGATCTTACAACAGCCTTTTATCCTGGATGAAAGGCAGCTCAACCAATGCCGTAGCCTGCTTGGCCTGATTGATGAAAAATATAACGAAGATGAGGCTACACCTTTTAATATTTCTATAGTACATTCCCTGTTGCAATCGTTTTTCGGGATAGCCGCTGCTGGCTTTATTTGTTTAAGTAGTTCGCGGTCCAGTTTATCACGGCCGGCACAGTTGTCGCATCAATTTAAAAAGCTATTGGTGCAAAACGTGCGCACGCTAAAAAGCCCGTCGGCTTATGCCTCACAACTGAATGTTTCAGAATCATATCTCAACGAATCACTTAAAAAAGTAACCGGCTTTTCAGTAAGCTATTGGGTGCAGAATGAAGTGATACTGGAGGCGAAGCGTCTACTGTATTACAGCCAGATGAATGTTAAAGAGATTGCCCATGTGCTTGGTTATGAAGATCATGCTTATTTTTCACGGTTGTTTAAAAAGGCTACCAATACTACACCGCTTAGTTTTCGCACTAATTACCGTAAATAGTCCTATCATTACCCCGAACCTGCCATTTTTATTGCTGTATTTGTGCTGTTTCTTTGTATTGTCAAAATGAATAACACATGGAAACATCCACTTTACATAAAATAAAACAAAGGGCCGAACGCTGGTTTGAGCCATCGCAATTGAACAAGGGGAGGGTGCTCGAGGTAAGGCACTGGGAGCCCTCAACCATTATTGAAATTGATTTGCACCTGCCTAACGCGGACATGTACCAATGGACAGAAATACCATACATAAAATTTAAGGTTGAGCCATTTACTTACCGCGATTATTCGCCATCGGGCTGGGATGCAGACACACAGACCTGCACTTTGTTTATCGATGCCGCGCACAAAGGCATTGGGACTAACTGGGCACGTAACATTAAAAAGGACGATGAGGTAAGCTATTTAAAAATAGGAAGCAGTCACCAGGCACCTGAAATAACCCCGGCAATAATAGCTTTGGGCGATGAAAGCAGCCTGGGGCATATGCTGGCATTACAGCAGATGGTATTGCCTGCCGCACGTTTTTCAGGAGCCGTATTACTGGCTGATGATCAGCATCGCGATTTTTTTAGCCGGTTTTTCCCCGCAACCATACAAACCGTTGCCAGGCATGATGTTTATAGCCACCATAGCCTGATACAATGGGTTACTGAGCAAAACTATGCATTAGAGAATACTACATTTTACCTGGCGGGAAACAACATGATGGTTAGCCAGTTGCGCCGTATGCTGAGGTTACAGGGTTACTCGTCGGGGCAAATAAAGGCTAAGGGATTTTGGTCGTAAAAAGTGGCTGGTGATGACACCAGCCGCTTCTTTTTAATATTATAAAGCAGGGGATTGTGCGATTCCTTCCCTGGGGGAAGGGGAGGAAGGGATTTCGTTAGCTTTTATAGCGCATACACCCCTCCCTGCCACATCTCATCCTTGCCCGCCCTTCCTGGGGGAGGGAATTGAAAAATACCGCAAATCCTAATAAAACTTTGGTATCGGATTTAACCTCGTATCCTGGCGTTGATGCCAGTAAGGATAAATAGGATCAACATCACTTGCGGCATCCAGTTTTTTGATCTGTTCGGTAGTTAAGTTCCAGCCTATTGCTTCAAGGTTTTGTTTTAATTGCTCTTCGTTACGTGCGCCTATTACCAGGTTAGCTACCGTTGGCCTTTGTAAAAGCCAGTTTAAAGAGATCTGCGCTACCGATTTGCCGGTTTCTTCAGCCACTTCGTCCAGCACATCAACTATATTATATAAGCGCTCGAAATTGGTTGCCGGGCCATGCGAGCCACCCTGACTGATCCTTGAATCTTCGGGAATTGGCGTTCCCCTGCGGTATTTGCCGCTTAACCTGCTTGATGATAACGGGCTCCAAACTATGGTGCTAACTTTTTGGTCGATACCCAATGGCATTAGTTCCCATTCAAACTCACGGTCGAGCAATGAGTAATAAGCCTGGTGACCAACATATTTTGCCCAACCATATTTTTCTGAAGCAGATAATGATTTCATTAAGTGCCAGCCCGAAAAATTGGAACAAGCTATATAACGTACCTTTCCGCTGGTGATCAGGTCGTCAAGGGTGCGCAGTGTTTCCTCAACAGGTGTATTCCCATCGAAACCGTGCATATGGTAAATATCAATATGGTCGGTTTGCAGGCGTCTTAAACTGTCCTCGCACGATTTTATCAGGTGCTCGCGCGATGAACCGAAGTCATTCGGCCCGTCGCCCATCCTAAAGGTGGCTTTGGTTGATATTAAAACGTTATCGCGCAAACCTTCCAGCGCTTTACCCAATATTTCTTCGGAAACGCCGCGGGAGTAAACATTAGCGGTATCAAAAAGGTTAACCCCGGCATCAATGCACAGGTTCACCAGTCTTTTAGCTTCATCTAATTGGGTATCGCCCCAGGCTTTAAAAAATTGATTGCCACCGCCAAATGTAGCTGTGCCAAAGCTAAGTACCGGCACCTGCAGGCCCGATGCTCCTAATTGTCTGTATTCCATATGTAGCTGTTATGTGTTTTCTCAAAGTAACAGCATACACGGCACAATTGTGTCAGGATAATTTCAGCTTTTGAACTTAGCTCAGCTTAAACAGCAGCATGCAAGCTATCTTCCAGCAAATGCTTTACTGTACTGGTAAGATGTGCAAG
>Ga0302200_10004549_pt1 | contig 11137 bp, 11 predicted proteins | sample II_Bog_N3_1_FD_194585 | JGI IMG/M metagenome (GOLD analysis project Ga0302200, IMG submission 194585) | Peat permafrost microbial communities from Stordalen Mire near Abisko, Sweden - II_Bog_N3_1 | ecosystem: Environmental > Terrestrial > Soil > Wetlands > Peat | place: Sweden: Abisko... | reverse complement strand
GGAGAGAAAAATTATGATTTGCCGCTACGCCTTTGGATTTCTGGTAGATCAATTCCTGTAATCACCGGATGATAAGGAGATGTGGCTAGAGAGGGAATCGAACCCCCGACACGAGGATTTTCAGTCCACCGTTTTTACACTGTGGGATTGATCTTGTGGATAAATCGTGGATAGTTTTCGTCATGAAGAGATCCCGAATTGCTGGGTTACCAAACGGAATAGGTGTCACGCGTAACAGTAATGGAAAGAAGGAGTATTGGAAAGTGAGACTCGGAAAAAAATTCACTGGCGGGAAAATCGTTACTAGAAATTTTTCATCATTGGCAGACGCCCGAAAATGGATTTCTGACGATGCGAAAAAACTAGCGGTACCGAAGGTTGATGTTCAGTCGCTAAAGGAACAATCAGGAACACAGGCATTCTCACTGTCCCCGACACAGCTAGGTGAAGCGATGGACGCCTTCCGGCGATGCCAAGAGGCAGGGCTTGAACTTTCCAAAGCCGTTTCTTTTGCAATCAAGTTCAATAAACCCAAGGGAGGAAAAGTCACTCTCACAGATGCCATCACTCAATTAATCGATGTCAAAGAAGGAAAGGGGAAACGACCTGCTTATCTAGAAAAACTTAAGGCGAAACTGAAGCGTTTCGCGCGCTCTTTTCCTACCAAGACCAATCTCAATGAGATTACCACAGCAGCAGTGGAAAAATATCTCACCGCCTTGAAACAGTCTCCTGAAGGACAGTTGATCGAAGCACGGCATATCTCGGTGCTTTTCGGCTGGGCTGTCAAACAGGGCTATACTGCGGAAAATCCCGTCCGGGGTTGGGACAGGCCGCAAATTGAACGGACTCCTCCGGTGATCCTGAGCCCCTCTAATGCGTTGGCATTGCTGCTCGTGGCGGGGGATCTCACCCCATGGGTTGCTGTAGGCATATTCGCCGGACTCAGGCCGGAAGAGGCACGGCGACTGGCTTGGGAAGATATTGATTTCAAAGAAAGGCATATCGATCTCCCTGCGAGCAAAGCCAAAGGCAGGACTCGAAGAATCGTTCCGTTTCTTGGGCACCTCGAAAAATGGCTACTCCCTTACAAAAAGGATAAAGGGCCCATCGCGCCGCTTAACTTCCGGCGCAGGTTTTGGGCCATGGCAGAAAGAGCAGGTTACCGGGCGTCAAAATCCATCCAGAAGACTTCAAAAAATACCGGATGGCCCAAGGATGTGCTCCGCCATTCATTCGGCAGTTACCATCTAGCCAAGTGGAATAAGGCAGGACTTACTGCCGAGTATATGGGACACCGGAACTCTCAGATGCTTTACCAGCACTATCGGAAGGTTATTAAGCAGAAGGCAGACATTAAGCTGTTTTGGGAGATCAAACCGCAGGAACTGGTGGGGCTTAAGGTGATTCAAGGAAAATTAGACAAAAAGGCTGCATGATCCTCTTCTCTCTCTGAAAGAGTTAAAAGCTTCGATCTTCGAAAATAGGTCTAAGCCGCTAGAATCTGCGCTCCGAGCGGTACCCGCAACTTTTGGAGTTGAGGAAGGTTCCTAGAACGACTCTCAATTTCGTCTCGGACGAACTCGAAGCTACGGGTACCGCCCGAGAACTCGACCAACATTTGCGAGGCGAAAATCACAAACTGATCGGAAGAAGAGAGTTGATACCCGCCCGAAGTAAGTCGGATGATGTATTTTTTCGACTGAATTTCTGCGGACGAGGACGGTGCCTCCGCTTGGTAAGCCTTCTTCCGACAGACTAGAATAGCGTCAATGCTGATAGGGTTTTTAGCAGCGTTTTTTGGGCTAGAACCGCGAAATTCGGCATGGACAGGGTGTGCCGCTGTCACGACGAAACCGGATCTCGAAAGCGCCTCATGGATGGCGGCCCAACCCTCTGCCCGTGAATGGTGAAAGCTGAAGGCGAGTATTCCATCAGGTTTTAGAACGCGATAGCATTCATTTAATACATTCGAAAGTAAGTTTGCAAATGTCCTCGGGTCTTTGTGCTGAACCTCACCTTTTTCAGATGAATCAGTCCTCTTCATCCAATCGTGTCTTTCGGCCAAGACAGGGGAGAGCCATGCGTAGAAAAAATCGCTCAATTCACTGTAGTGCACGAAGTCGAAGTAGGGCGGATCTGTTACCACAGCGTCAATCGACGCGTCAGGGATTGTAAGGTTAGAGCTGTCGCCATTAAGTATCAAAACTCCTGATGCGACCGCTTTCAATTCCTCCCAGTTCTTGGCCATAGTGGCGTTGATAGGCAAACTAGCGACAATCTTCCTGTTGCCTACACGCTTCCCCGTTAGATCCTGATCTACGACCAGCTCAAACGGCTCATCCAGATAGCGCTTTGCTCGTAGGAGACGCGACTCAAAGAGGGTGCTAAACGTTCCACTGCTTTTCGAATGGCCCCAGACCGAATTCTCCAACGGTGTCCGTTCAGGTTTTAGGATGTGGTTTGAGAACATGTGCCTAACGGCCCCTGTCCCTTCCCCTTTGAAGCTACAAAACTGATTGTTGAACTCCAGCGTGCTAGAGAATAGACAGAGCATTTGCTCTTGAACTTCGGTGTTTTTGATTTTCAATATCGCTCGAAGCAAGAGACCGAGGCAAAGGAGCTGTCGGTCATTGAAGAAATCACGCCATCGAAAATAATTATAACCGCGAGCTTGATCCGTGTTGTGGCCGGCCCTGACCTCCAAAGTTGGCAAGGGGAGTTCCTCATGCTTCAACCGTTCGGACGCATTTTGATAGAGAGCTCTGTCAGATTCCCTCACTGGCAGATAAACCTTAGAACCGTCAGGACGGATCGCCATAATTGCATAGAGACGTGAGTCGAGAAGTGATCCATCCTTCGGCAAGAGGTCTTTGATCTTGTAACGCGCCCCTCCTACGGTTTTTACATGCTGCCTATCCGCTGGGCCTTCTTGTGGGTTGAATTCGTGATGGCATTTCGTGCAGTTGGCTGAAGTAGAATCAAAGCGCCCCTCAATAATATTCCAGCACTTAGGGCAAAGAATCTGAGCCTTTGGTTTCTTTTTTGGATAGGCGTCTTGAGAAAAGACGAATCGCGAAAGAAGCGGCACATGCTCACCCTCCGGAGTGGTGACGAACTTACACCAAAAGAAATATAGAACCGGAATAAGGTCGCCCGTCTGAGGATCGATAGTCTGATAATACTGCCGGATCTGCTGCGAGACAGTTGCTTCGAGTGTTGAAAACTCTTTCTTTAGGTCCTCTTCTGGCACCTTGGTGAAGGCTTGGCGAACGAGGAATGTACTGACTGGATTGATGTCACAGCCGACCGCCTTAGCTCCCAACTTTAAGGTTTCTCCGAGCGTCGTCCCGCTTCCCATAAATGGGTCAAGTACAACTTTGTCAGAAAGGTTATGGAGATTGTAGAACTCCTCCCAAATCTTCGTCTTTGAGGAGCTTAGAGCACCCAGTGTGATCGCCCTAAAAACAGAACCTAATCGGGTGGCCCACCATTTGTGAATGTGGTAGATCGGACGGTTAACTTCTTTACGCCAGCTCTCTTGCTCGCCTAGTGCACTGATCTCGACGATCGGGAATTCACATTCGATTGCAGTCTTGGAGCCTTTCACTCGGCAATTTCGTCAACAATGGCCTCTAAGCTCTCTGCTTCACGGGTAATCATGGAAACCCTCCTATCGGTTTGGCTGTTGAGTCGGTAGGCAACGAAGCGATGTTCGGTACCCGCCCGAGGGTTCTCTATCCTCTCAGCCTTCAACTCGTTTGTACGCAGATCAAAAGAGTAACCAACTACCAATTCAGCAGCTTCCACTCGGATGAGACTACCGACATTCTGGAAATTTTCTGGAGCTTCGAAGCCCTCAGGGACAACAAGTGTCATCAACCCTGTTGTGCCCTCTGTTAAGGCAAAGGGAGTTGGAGCCACATACATTTTCCTGTCACGGATCATAATGTCACCATAGGTTCCGAACCCTTTTACGCTTTTGTTCTTGTGAATGTAGTCATGGTCCGCGTTTAGGAAATCTCCATGGCAAAGAACTAAATCGACCACCGGATATTGCCTTTGGCCATTTCCAAGGTCTCCGTATGGCGAAAGATCGGCAGGATAGCGCCCGAAAACATAATAAATCTGACGACCGTTGTGATAACCGGTCGGGACTTGGCTATTGGAGTCGTAATCCCTCTCCCGGCCGGGCCAGGCGAGACCTTTCACCTCATATCCTTCAGTATATTCGACTAGTGAAAAATCGGGGTATGTATTGCGTCCTGATCCTTCGAAATGGACGTCAAGACCTTCAAGTCGACGTTGAAACCAATTCTGAAAATGAAACTCCTTGTCCTTTGCGCTGACGGACTCAATTAGTTCGCCAGCAGTTACAGCTAGGACACATTTTTCGAAGGCTTTAAAACAAATTGTCTGGGTCATCCGGTAGACTCCATTTATGCCAGAAATGCCAGACGGTTAAAGACCAAAGAAGATTTATTCGTGACACTGCATCGCAAGGGGAACGAGGCATTGGGCATCTGGGAACTTGACCGGAAAATGAAATGCCTCCAACAAATCCTCGCCGATGTGCAGGAGAAGATTATCGAAGGCACCACGGTAAAATTGCCATTCTGATCAAATCGCCCTCCCGTAGTGTCCCAGTTTCTCTGATAACCTAAACATTCAAGAAGATTTCCTTGATGGAATGTCGAGAAACCTGCGATTACAGTTGGGTATGAATAAAGCCCTCGACATAGCGAACTACTTCTTGGCTAAAGCCGACGGAGAGGCTGGCGATTTGATTTCAAATCTCAAACTCCAGAAGCTCCTTTACTACGCTCAGGGATTCCACCTTGCAATGCATGGAAAAGCTCTCTTCAAGGAAGACATTGAGGCATGGACTCATGGGCCCGTTGTTCCGGAAATATACCAGTATTTTAAGGGTTATGGAGATGCGGCGTTACCCCATCCTAAAAAGGTGCCTGCTTTTAGTGAACAAACGGTGGATTTTCTTGATGAGATCTACAAAGTCTTTGGTCAGTTTTCGGGGTGGAAACTTCGCAATATGACCCATGCTGAATCTCCGTGGAAGTCAACAAGGCCATCAAACACGATTTCTCATAAGGCACTTACTTCATATTTTAAAACGCAGTTGGCATGAGTGGCATAAAAGATCCCTCCACAGAGAAGGGAAAAAACTTCCAGGCTCGGAAGGATGACACTGAAGCCCCTAATGATAACTTAACGCCTGTTTTTTGCTTTCAGCATTTGCAGAAGAAATATTGCATTTCTAAGTGTCAAAAAAACGAGAAGGCGGCACTGGCAGATAGACTTAAGTTGATAGGCCAGAATACATGGGGTGCGTTACGTAATGCACCACGTCATGGTCTCGGGTATGAAATAATCAAAAGATCGAAGATAACCGCCTCTATTCCTGATGTTGTTACCCAGGATACAAAAATTATAGCTTTCCGTTTTTGTGCCCTTGCTCCAGTTGTTGGATTCAGAAATAACCGAATTTTTCATGTTCTTTGGTTGGATCGTGCGTTCACTCTCTACGACCACGGGTAATCAAACTGAACTTCTACTCTAAACAGAATAGCACATAGCGAGTGACTGCTTTTAGGTTCAAGTCGGCTGCATAACAGGAATAGAAAATCCGCTTTTGCCACCAGACAGGAATCATCAGGCAGGGGAAAGCTAGAGGCTGCCCGGGTTGACCCCTGCCGCGAAGAAACTCCTGCTTCTCGGAGCTTCTGCCGGCCCCATTCTGCCGGCCATCCTGCACGAAGGTTGCTTCGTTCCCTTACGGGTCAACTCCGCTCACTCTCGCACAGGATCGCCGGCGCCGAAGGCCCAAAGGAATCACCATGGAGGGGTGAGGTCGGAAACTCATCCCATGTACGACCATCCAGAAGGCGACCGGACTCCTTTGGGCGGGAGGTTCCCCACTGCTTGAAATGGAAGGGAACTCCTTGGTCAATGCATTGATCACGCAGCCAAGCTGCCCATCTTGCTTTCATGGGTCTGTATCTGTAACCGCTTTCCCCACCGCAGATAACCCAGTGAATATTTGTTAACTCCAGAGTGAGCACTCCAAGTAGTGGCTCACACGAGAGGAAGCGGACGGCGGCAGGGATTTCTTGGAGTAGAGGAGTGCGTTTGTTTGCCATCTGCTGGTTCTCCACGGTCACCCCCAACCATACGTTGTCCCAGCCTTTACCCCAAGAAGCGGGCAGCAAGGCTTTGAAATTCTCCGGGCGTTTACTAAGAAGCAACCAGTCCAGATTAGGAGTTGCCTCGATGAGCCTAAATAAACGGGCACGGGGAGCCAGGAGGTCGGCGCGGTCCTCGAATACATCTGCCATGGAAGCACAGAAGACGCGTTTCCGCTCGCCTTCTGCCTGAACCTCGGCGTTCCACTTCAGAGGATCATTCCAGTGCTTTTCCCCGAAAAATCGGCGAGGTGCGGTCTCACCCCACAACGAACTCCCGACGCTTTTGCTCAGCCTCTCGGCATAGCAATGTACACATCCGGGGGATACCTTTTGACAGCCCCACCAAGGATTGAAGGTGTGATGGCACCAACTGATTTCTGTGTTTTTCATTTTGAGGAAGGAATTTGGAGAAGGAGAAAATACGAACCAAAAGAGTTTTTGATGGAACCTGGTAGGAAATTGTATCCCCTGACGAAGAGCCAAAAGTCTCTCCACCCTCCGCTCGGGTCGGCCGGGCTAGGGTAGAAAATTAATGCATCTTCCTGCATGAAGAGAAGGTGCTCATGGATTTTAGGAACAAGAGATGAGATTGATTTCTCCGCTACTTTCCGTAGAGAACCGATTGACCAACTGTCATCCGAGACGGCATCATCAAACGCAGGGGAATACTCTCTCGCCAATGCCCAGACTGCTGCAACGGATGAATCCTTCTCTGCTTGAGTGACTCTGTAGATCGCGTCGATTCGTTCCCGCATCGAGCTATAGATCCCTAAGGCGAACATGTCTTCGATAAGGCTGCTACAAGGAGGCTTGGGGCAATCAGGCTTCCGATGCCAACCACCAAGGACGATGGCTCCTGTGGCGGTCGAAAAGTCGAATTTACTGATGGCATCTAGGAATGGCCAAATACTCTCCCAGGAACCCCATTGCGTGTGATTTAACAAAAGAGCAAATCGTTCCTTGATCCTTTTTTCTTGTGCGCGATGAGACGGGATGTCGCGGGAGAGACTAGAACGGATCTCAGCCAAGAAAGCCTGCTGCTGTTTGGCTAGTGCTGGGGATAAAACACTCTTTGCATCGGTGTCTTGAGAAGCATCCGAGTCGATAGCTGGCGGACGCTTGAGAGGAGAAATAAGGTCTGATAGGTTCATTTTATTGGGGGTTGTTGTTCTTTTTGTTGGTGTTTTTGTGGGGCTGGCTTGGTGAGCCCGGCTGCTTGCAAATTGAGGCTCAGCGAAGCCAAGTCTGCGGCGCCGAATCCTGCGGCCTTGAGTCTCTCAACCAGTGACTCAGAGAGAGGTTTTTTTGAATGGATGGTTTGGGTTGGCATGGTGTCTTTTTGTTGGTGTTTTTGTGGGGGGTTATGGAGAGCGAAGATGAATTGCCGGAGCGTCTTGAAGCGAATGCGGTATCCTTGACACTCGAAGGAAATTGGAATTCCGTCTTTGCGAGACCGAAGATTGGTGACGATCCCAGCTTTCTCGAAGGCTTTCCAAGCTGAGTCGTTGATCTCTCCATCTGGTAGAACCAAAAGTTCCGCTAGCTTCTGAACGGCCAGTTTTTTTCTAGGTTTGGAATAAATTGGGCGGCCTTTCTTTCCGATGCCTTTTGCCGAGATTGCCCGAGAGGAGAATTTCACCTCACTCATCGCCTTTACCTGGTGGGGGCGGAGTTTTAGGGGGCGAGCGTCTGCACCAACATTTTGAACTGCCCCGTGACCGTGAAGGATGCCATTGTGATGTTGAATAGCGAAGACCCAGGCGCGATCAGGGGCATAAGTCTTGATCCAATCACTCCAAATGGAGCGGAGGCTCTTTTCAGCTTCCTTCCCAATAACACCCTTGGGAAGAGACAGAACCAGATGCCGCACCTCGGAGGCTCGGCTCTCTCCATGCATTGCCCGAAGAATCTCGGTTGCCCAAGAAGTTTGATTCTGTTGCAAAGGCATTACACCGAAACCAAGATCAGCAGTCATACTTATTGCCTTCTTTGAAATGTAACGGAGGAGACGCGGGGCTAAGTGGCCGGCCTTGATGAGTTTCACTACAACTGAAGGAATATTCATGGACGACCTCCCAAAATGTTCGCGAGAAGTTGCAGTGAATGCTCAACGAGTTTCGCCTCTAAGGGAATGCAGTCCCGTTGCGCCATCCGCAGAGCGTTTATGATGGCAACACGAATTCTTTTAAGCTCGGCGGTAAGCTCTTCCACACTTGTCAAATCCACCCCCTGCACGCTAAGACCGAGCACCGTTGCAGCAGTCTCTTGGCGATCTCGGGGTGATAGAGCCAGCCAACGCCTCGCGTGTTGTTGAGGGAGTCGAATGCGGAGCTGCTTAGTTCCTTCTCTGGCTTGGTCCTGGCAAGATTGCCGTTTTGTCTCATCTGCTTTCGCATTCTTGTAAACGGCACCTTGGTCATGGAGGGATGAATCCCTCCCCGACACCCCTGACAGAGCGGGAGCACAAGGTTGTTGGAGGTTGTTGGATTGTAGTGCAAGTCGCTGATTGCTATAGTCAATGCAGTCGTCTCCGAGGTTGTTAGTGGTTGTTGAGGGATGTTGCATGTTGCTAGTACGCCCCCCGGTAAAATTCCAAGCCCATCCAACCCCTTACGGGGCGATTTTCATGCATGATCCCTTGAGCTCTTCTAACTCCTCGTTCATGACCCCAAGCCTCGTTGATCGCTCCTGCAAGTCGCATTTCGAGCGAGCGGCGAGAATGACTAGCAAGCAACGGGAACTCTCGGAGGAGGCGACATGTGACAGCCTCAGTAGCAATGGAACCAACGCCCAATTCAGTAGGTCGAAGGTATTCCCTTACCCATCCTGTGAGATCGTTGCGGGCATTCTGACCGTGTGGCCAGGGAAGGAGCTTGGCTTCCCTCAATACGCCATCGACCAGCTTGGAACGGCCAGTGACAGCTTGACAACGAGCACCGGCCAGGAATCCAAAACAAAATGCCCGAACTTCCCCTTCCGATCTGGGCTCCCACAGCGGCTCATATTCTATGGCATCTGGCCGGCCACTGGAATCATCATCCATTTGCCACCAGGCACCTGCATCGATACGCCAAGCCAACAACCAAGCGTGGACAAATTGCGCACCTAACACTTGAACTTCAGAACTCTCTCCAGCAGGGATAGCTGGTGCATATCGTTGATATGCCTCCCTGCGGCGTGGAGAGGGCTCAGGCTGTCCCGCGCAAAACGGCACGATTGCCGCCTCTTCTTGGAGTGGCTCAGGCATGACACACCCCCTTTTTCGTTGACTGTGAAGCGCGGGCGCGCAGCTCGCAGGGGAGCAATGGGGGTTCTTCCCCTGCCTTGAGACGAGCAAATGCTCTTTCTGCCGATGCGACACTAAATGTCACCCGGAGCCGAGGACGCCCCTCGTGATTTGAGGAGAACTGCAGCCACTTTTCACCAGTGGTTGCGTGGCGACTGGCCCAGATCATCCGTGACAGGACTTTGGGGCCGATGCCAATGAAAAGGCGAATCCCTAACTTATCCAGCCCCAGAGGCTGAAGGGGAACAACTTGACTTGAATTTTTAACTGAGGACATGCGGGTGCGTTTGGTTGAACGCACCTGCCCTCATGGGTCACACAGCTTCGAGTGCTGTCAGGTTTCGGAGGTTGTTTATTCCCTCCTGCTGCCATGGTCGTGTTGGGGGACTTGTCCCAACCTCAGGGTTTTTACTCCCCTACTGCGGCATAGTGAGAACATAGGAGCATAATAGAAATGATGCAAGCTATATTTTTTACCGTCTCAAAATTTGATATTTGAGACGGTACGAAGAAGACCGATGCCGATCACAATATCGGGCGCATTATCCGCAATTAAATGTTTGCGATGCAAACCAAGGCAAAAAAACCGTGGATAGATCGTGGATAGATTTGGAACTAATCCAGTCGATTCTAATCGATTCCAAATAAAACCACTTCTAATTACCTATTTGCTTTAGAGCTAGTATTTGAGCCCTTCTGAAGTGTTTTAGAGAGGTGGCTAGAGAGGGAATCGAACCCCCGACACGAGGATTTTCAGTCCTCTGCTCTACCGACTGAGCTATCTAGCCGTTAAAAACCGAAAAGTTACGATCTCCGATTCCGGGCAGATGGGCAAGTCTCTTTCTCATTTTGTCCGTAACTGGACCTGATCAAGGGCAGCGATCCGACTCTTTCCGGAACCCCAGTTCAGAGAATCTTTTAGGGCTTGGGTGATAAATTTTTTGGCCCCTTCAACAGCATCGGGAAGATCGAGTCCTTTCGCCAACCCCGCAGCGATCGCAGCCGAATAGGTGCATCCCGTTCCGTGAGAGGCACCGCGGGCAAGTCCTTTGATAAACGGGGCACTGTATTCCCGCTCTTCCCAATCCTGCATCAACAACAGATCGGTTGCGGTGCGACCCTGCAGGTGTCCTCCTTTGAACAAGACAGCAGTTCCCGTCTCCGCCGTGAGTCGCTTTCCCGCAGCACGTATTGCGTCAATCGATCCCGGCTTGGAATTGGTCAGGATTCCAAGCTCATCGAGATTCGGCGTGATCAGTGTCGCCAGAGGAAAAAGATACTTCCGATAGGCAGCAATGGCCCCCGTCTTGAGCAAGGGGTCGCCACTGGAAGCCACCATGACGGGATCAACAACCAAGGCAGGACGCTTTTTTAAGCCCGCCAGGACATCAGCCACCACCCGAATAATAGGTTTGGTAAAAAGCATCCCGGTTTTGATCGCGGCGATCGGATAGTTCGCAAACAGCACTTCCAACTGATCCCTCACTATCCCCGGATGCACAGTCTGAATGGAGCGTACCACTCCGGGAGCCTCGGCGACGATGCAGGTGATGGCGGTCAACCCGTGACAACCGAGCGCGCTGAATGTCTTCAGATCGGCCTGAGCCCCCGCTCCACAGGAAGAATCCGATCCGGCAATAGTGAGGAC
>Ga0302200_10004546_pt1 | contig 11140 bp, 9 predicted proteins | sample II_Bog_N3_1_FD_194585 | JGI IMG/M metagenome (GOLD analysis project Ga0302200, IMG submission 194585) | Peat permafrost microbial communities from Stordalen Mire near Abisko, Sweden - II_Bog_N3_1 | ecosystem: Environmental > Terrestrial > Soil > Wetlands > Peat | place: Sweden: Abisko, Stordalen... | reverse complement strand
CGACTCCACCTTTGACGCCCTTACCTGGGATCTGGAGCCAGACGGCTTTGGACGCGATATTGTGGATAATCGCACTCTTGAGGACATCAAAGATACCGAGCCTTACAAATGGAATGGCAACAATCCCAGCATTCCTGTCGAGGACGGGCCGAGGACGGAAAAGTACTTCTGGCGCTCGGAGAATTACGACAATCGCGCGTTGACCTATCTGGCAGCCTATATTCTCAGTCTGCCTCCGCGGCCCATCCGCGTTCAGCAGGCGAATGGGAAACTGACACCCGCGCAGGCGCGGGGCAAGACAATCTTCGAGCGTACCGTTGATAATAATGGCAAGGAGATTCCAGAGTTTAACCAATGCGCGCATTGCCACAGCGGGTCCAAGGGCACAGATCAAAGATCTTTTGAAGTGGGAACGCGCAAGATCACTGACAATGTAGGGCCGCTGGACACCCCGCAATTGACCAATATCGCGCTCACCGCGCCTTACCTGCACGATGGCTCGGCGCGCACACTGGAAGAGATATGGACGATTTACAACCCGACCGACCAGCACGGGCGCACCAAGGATCTGACCCCAGAAGACATTCACGATCTCGCCGAATACCTGAGGACGCAGTAAGTTGAGAGAACAAGATTGTTTCGTTCAGAGGTTTCAATGGATTGAGAAGTTAATCGCTGATACACGCCGTGTGAAGAAAGCCAAGAGGAAATGAGCAAGCCATGAGTCGTTCTCTCCATGAGTCACTGCAAGACCAGGTAATTGCCCTTGACCCCAGCAGCGCGCGGAAGCAATTCATCAGCGCGCGCCGCGGCGGATCAGATGAACTGTCGATTTTGGCGGATATCTCTCCACAATCTGGCATAAATGTCGCCCAGATTGTCTTCGGCGGAAACAGTTTCCAGAAGCAAGCACAGGCGCGTTTCGGTAAGCCGGAGTGGCCTTTGTTTTGGCTTCAGGGAGATGTCTGCCCCGGAACACAGATATCCGGTGCACAGGCATTTGTGGTCGATGAGGCCACGGTTCGCTACATAAAACTGGATGGGCGCATCGTCGGAAGTTATTGGGAGGATGACGACGCCGACTATAGCTTGCTTGCCGGCATACTGCCTGTCAGTTTTGACGCAACTCCGGGGGGGCAGGCGTATAGCAGTTTTGAGCAGATTGAGACGGCGCTGAGTAAGGTAGGCATGGATTTCTCGCATGTTGTGCGTACCTGGCTCTATTTGGATAAACTGCTGGACTGGTACGACGAATTCAATGTGGCGCGAACGAACTTCTTTCTGAGCCGCGGCGTCTTTGATCGCCTTATTCCCGCTAGCACTGGCATTGGCGCGTCCAACCCTTATGGAGCGGCACTCGCTTCGGGAGTGCTGGCAATCCGGCCCAAGCATGACCAAATCCAGATTCGCGAAGTTGCATCTCCGCTGCAATGCGCGGCCACGGAATATCGCAGCTCTTTTTCTCGCGCCGTGGAAGTAACTTTTCCTGAACATCGTTATCTGACCATCTCGGGTACCGCCAGCATCGCGCCCAGTGGTGAGAGCCTGTATCAAGGCGATGTGGTCAAGCAAATTCATTTGACCCTTGATGTGGTCCAGGCGATTCTCAAGTCGCGTGGATATGAGTGGGCAGACACGGTTCGCGCCATTGCGTACTTCCGCGACATCAACGACCTTCCCGCGTTTGATGCCATTCTCAAGGAGCGTGGAATCGCCCCACTGCCGCTTGCGCCTGCTCACACGATCGTCTGCCGGGACGATCTGCTCTTTGAGATCGAACTCGACGCCATGAAGAATTTGCTTGACAAGGCGGTCGTTTATGCGTGAATCTATCTCTATGGTGTTTCTCTCCGAGTTGCGTTGTTGTTCGCCAAGCATATCTGCTGGCGAATTGGGGGAGATGCATTAATAGTTAATTGACACGGATCGCGCGTGATTCGCGTTGTTATCGATTATCCGCCCGCTTGCCAGCTCTGCTGGGGCGGGCTTTTGTTTTGCTCACGGCAGAGTAAGCCAGTTGAAAGACCCATGTCTGCCGCCCGGAGCAGGGATCATTTCCCGAAAGTACAATAATCCGCGGCAAGTATTAACGATTCCTATACCCCGAAGGAGAATTCCTGATGAGACTGATCAATCGTTTCTTGTTCCTGCTTCTACTCACATCCACGGCTGCCGCGCAAGGCATCACTGGCCGCTGGGATGGAACAGCAAAAGTAAGCGACACATTAACCGTACCCGTGCATCTTGAACTTTCCGGTTCCGGCGACAATGTAGAGGGTGCATTTATCAATGGCTCCCAGCGCAGCCCTTCCACCGAAGGACAGGTCAGCGGAAACTCTCTCACGCTGAAGTTTGCACAGTTTGATCTCACGCTGCAGGCTACTCTGAAGGATGGCGTCCTCAGCGGAACCTATGGAAAAAATGACGGAGGCTTCTCCTATCCATTGGAACTCAAGCCTTATGTTGAGCAGAAAACCTCTGGGGTCAAAGTTCCAGCCATCTCCGGGGTATGGATTATCCCGACCGAGAGCGCCAAAGGCGAACATGCTTTCCGTCTGTTGGTGACTCAAAAAGGGGAGAATGCTTGCGCAACAATCCTTCGCGTGGATGGAGACACGGGCACGCTCGCCGGCTCGTACCGGGATGGCAAGTTTGTGCTGAGTCACTTTGGAGATGTCCGGGCTAACATCCTTGAGATTTCGCCAGCTGCGGATGGATCGCTCGACCTCAACTTGATTGGCACGCACACCCATGCAGGGCAGGACGGACAGCCCACCAAACTCACTGCATATCGGGCAAAGGATGCAAAGGTCAAGAATTTGCCTGAACCCGACGACTTCAGCACGCACACCTCTGTAAAGGATCCGCAACAGCCCTTTCAGTTTAGTTTTCCGGACGTGAATGGCAAGCTGGTCTCCAATACCGATCCGCAATTCAAGGATAAGGTTGTTCTGGTGAATGTTACCGGAAGCTGGTGCCCGAATTGCCACGATGAGGCTCCCTACCTCGCCTCACTCTACAGCAAGTATCACTCACGGGGAGTAGAGATTGTGGCGCTCGATTTCGAAGACCCTGCGCAGATTAAGACGCTCACGCGACTGCGCGCTTTCATCAAGAAATATGGGATCGAGTACGATTACCTGGTCGCCGGAGAACAGAAGGAAGTTCACCAAAAGGTGCCGCAAGCCGAGAATCTGAATGCCTGGCCGACGACGTTTTTCATTGGCAAAGACGGCCTTGTTCATGCGGTCGAGACAGGATTCACGTCATCGAGCAGCGCGGAATTTGACCGTGATGTGAAGGCCAAGTATGTTGCCAATATCGAAAGTCTGCTGGCAGAGAAGACCCAAATAGCCAGAAAATGAAGTTTGATGATCAACAGCCAGGCAAAGCCAGGCCTTCCGCGGCTGATCCTTGACAATGACATGACCGTCTAGTAGCATACGGTCATGTCATTGATCCTCCAGAGGGCTGCGGCTTCCACACTGTGTTGTCAAGTTTGTACACAGACTGGGAGTCCTCTGGCAGGTAAAGGCCACGCTGAACGATCTTAGAGCCTAGCTTTAGCTAATGAAGTTTTTAGCCCACCGCCGGAAGCTGATCCGGCAGGTGGGTTTTCTATTTATAGCCCGCAAGAGTACGGACAGCCGAGGCGAATCCCCCCACTGAGCAAGCAAGTGAAGCTTAACCAGAAAATGAGGAGATACTCGATATGAAAAGGATTGCGATAAGAGTGCTGCCGGTTGTGATTGCTTCGCTATTGATTGGCCATTCAGCGTTTGCGACGGATGGATATTTCTTGACTGGTTATGGGACCAAGCAGCAAGGCCAGGGCGGAGCGGGCGTTGCCAAGCCCGGAGACAGCCTTGCGGGCGCGACCAATCCGGCGGGGCTTCTGCTGGTCGGCAATCGCTTCGACATTGGGTTGACGCTGTTTCGCCCGAATCGCAACGCAACCATCAGCGGCAACACGTTGCCGCCTGGGTATCCCGACGTGAATGGCGCGTATGACGGCAACCGGGTAAAGAACTTCGTGCTTCCGGAACTGGGTTACAGCCTCCAGTATCGACCCAACCTCGCGCTGGGCGTTGCGATCTACGGCAACGGCGGATTGAATACCTCGTATACGACTCCGATTTTGTTGTTGGGCACGACACGGGGCGGCGTGAATATCGAGCAAGTATTCATTTCGCCTACTTTGGCGTACAAGGTGGGCGCGCATAACTCCTTCGGAATTGCCGCGAATATAGCCATCCAACTTTTCGCTGACGAGGGGTTGCAGAACTTTGAAAGCACAGCATCCATTGACCCTGCGCATGTAAGCAACAATGGGAACTCTTATGGAACTGGAGGCGGTGTGCGTGTGGGCTGGCTGGGCGAGTTGAACCGTGTGGTGAGCGTGGGCGCAACCTATCAAAGCCGCACGTGGGTGAGCAAATTCAACCGCTACAGCGGACTCTTTGCCGAGCACGGTGGATTCGACGTTCCGGCCAACTTCGCCGGCGGCGCGGCGGTCAAGCTCGGCGCGAAAGCCACTCTGCTATACGACGAGGAACGCATTCTCTACGGGTCGGTTAAGTCGATTGCCAATCCCCTGGCAAGCGCATCTCCGCTGGGGACCGATAGCGGACCCGGCTTCGGATGGCATGACATCAATGTAGTCAAGACCGGCATTGACTATGATGTGAACCCGTCGCTGACGTTGCGGGGAGGGTACAACCACGGCGGCGCTCCCTTCGACAGTTCGCAGGCGTTTTTCAATCTTCTGGCGCCGGCCGTAACCAAGGATCACCTGCACGCAGGCGCAACCATTGGGTTGAAGGACGGGAAGGAAATCAGTTTCGCGTATATTCACGCCTTCAATAACACCGTCAACGGCCTGAACGCGATTCCTTCAGCCTACGGCGGCGGAAATGTGAATCTGAGCATGTATCAGAATTCGTTTCAAGTCGCCTTCGGATGGAATCGGAACAAGAATAAGTAGTGGATGCGGCGGACCGCATAGAGAGGAGGTAAGCCTATATGACAGACTGGTTCACGGCGGAATGGCCGTGGTATATTGCGGGCCCATTGATTGGACTGTTTGTTCCGGCGCTGTTGATTGCCGGCAACAAGGTCTTCGGCATCTCAAGCAATTTGCGTCATTTATGTTCGGCCATAGCTCCGGGCAAAGTGGAGTTCTTTCGCTATGATTGGAAGGGTTCCGGGCTCTGGAACCTGGTGTTTCTGAGTGGAGTTCTGATCGGCGGATTTCTGGCGTATCATAGCGGCGCGGCGCACGACGTGGCTATCTCCGCCGAGACCAGGGCGGCGCTGACGAGGCTGGGAATTCATGACTTCCACGGCGTGGCGCCGAGTGAACTGTTCACCTGGCACGCACTGCTGACACTGCGCGGGTTTGTCTCGGTGGTGGTGGGCGGCTTCCTGGTGGGCTTCGGAACAGCCTACGCGGGAGGCTGCACCTCGGGGCACGCAATCAGCGGACTGGCCAATTTCGAGCTTCCTTCTCTGATCGCCGTCTTCGGCTTCTTTGCCGGAGGCCTGGCCGCCACCTATTTCCTCCTGCCGTTTGTCTTAGGAGGTGTATGACCACACTACTTGTTCCAGAAGCAGGCGAATGCGGCGCGGGAAGCTCCGAGCAGCAAGCGGTCCGGCCGGCGTTTCTACCTCTCTACTTGTTGCTGGGCATCGCCTTTGGCTTCGTTCTCAGCCGGTCCGAGGTGATTTCCTGGTTCCGCATTCAGGAGATGTTTCGCTTTCAGTCCTTCCGCATGTACGGCATCATCGGCTCGGCGATTGCGATGGCGGCGATTTCTATAGAGGTTATCAAGAGAATTCAGTTAAATTCCGTCTCCGGCGAGAGGATTTCGATCCCCCGCAAGGAGCTGGGCAGCGGCATCCGTTATGCGGCAGGCGGCACGATCTTTGGGTTGGGGTGGGCGCTGACTGGCGCCTGTCCCGGACCGCTCTTCGCGCTGATCGGTAACGGTGTTTCAGTGATGGTTGTGGCGGTGGTGAGCGCGCTTGCGGGCACCTGGATCTATGGCTGGCTGCGGCCAAGACTGCCGCATTGAGCGGCAACGTACGCGCCGGAATCGGCATGGCTGCGCAGAACGCAGTTCCGGTCACCGGAATAAAATGGAGAATATTCGAGATCGCATGACTACTACATTGGGCGTCAATCTGAATCAGCGGATCGGCAACACGCCCTTGCTGCGCCTTGAGGCAATTGCCGGCGGTCTCAAAGATGTACAAGTACTGGCCAAGGCGGAATGGACCAACCCTGGAGGATCGGTCAAGGATCGTGCGGCATCGAATATCATGAACGATGCTTTGCGTGCAGGTAAGCTGGGAGCGGGCAAAACGCTGTTGGACGCCACCAGCGGCAATACCGGAATTGCCTACGCCATGCTTGGAGCGGCCTACGGCATTCCTATTACGCTTTGTATGCCCTCCAATGCATCCGCGGAGCGCAAGCGGATTCTTCGCGCCTACGGTACAACGATCATTTACACCGATCCCGGAGAAGGCTCGGATGGAGCTATCCTCAAGGCGCGCGAGATAGCGGCCGCGGAGCCAGAGAAGTACTATTACGCCGATCAGTATTCCAACGATGCCAACTGGCGCGCGCACTATACCAACGGAACCGCCGATGAAATCTGGCAGCAGACCGCGGGGCGCGTGACGCACTTTGTGGCGATCCTCGGAACCAGTGGAACATTTGTTGGGACTTCGCGAAGATTGAAAGAGTTGAACTCTGGGATTCGTTGCATCTCTCTTCAGCCCGACTCTCCTTTTCACGGCATCGAGGGAACGAAGCACATGGAGACCTCGATCATTCCAAAGATTTACGATTCCAGCATCGCGGACGCGGAACTGGGCATCGAAACAGAAGCGGCCTACAACATGGCCAGGAAACTGGCGCGAGAAGAAGGCCTGCTCATTGGCGTCTCAGCGGCAGCGGCGCTGGTTGGCGCGTTGCAGGTAGCAAGCGATGCGCCCGCGGGTTCCGTGATCGTCACCATCTTCCCTGATTCGGGCGACAAGTATCTGAGCGAGCATTTCTGGGATGAGAACGCGTAAGGCAAGGAGCAAGCATGGCGTTGAAGATACCGGTCGAACTCTACGACCAACTGCGGCAGCACGGCGAGGCGACCTATCCGCACGAGTGCTGTGGTGTGCTGGTGGGCGAGTTTGATGAGAGTGGCGGAAAGGTTGTCAAAGCGGCGGTGACCTGCGGAAACACGCGCACCGATTCGCTGGCCAATCGCTATCACATCAGTCCATCGGAGCTGGTGCGCATTCAGCGGGATGCAATGCTTGCCGGTCACGACATTGTCGGCTTTTATCATTCGCATCCAGATCATCCCGCGCGCTGGTCCACGACCGATCTTGCCGAAGCGCATTGGACCGGCAGTTCGTATGTAATTACCAGCGTCGAAAACGGACGCGCCGTCGTTACGAATTCATTTTTGTTGCTTGATCACGAAGAAGCCAAGCATTTTGAGGATGAACTCCTCGAAGTGATTGAACATTAGCCAATGTATTACAGATCAAAACCGTTTTGAAAGGAAAATATGTCCATCAAAGTCTTGATTCCCACGCCTCTCCGACCTTACGCCGGAAAGCAATCCATCATTGAAGTAAACGCCCAAACCGTTGGCGAAGCGCTTAGCGATCTTGTTGCGCGGCATCCCGATCTACGCAAGCACCTGTTCTCCGAAGACGGCAAGCTGCGCTCCTTCGTGAATGTCTATCTGAACGATGAAGACATCCGTTATCTGAACAAGGACGCAACGCCCGTCAAGGAGACCGACACAGTCACCATCGTTCCCTCTGTTGCCGGCGGACGATAATACTCAATTCAGTTGAACGAGATGATTCATGAACAGATAATTGGAGAGATTCTGTGGCGCCATTGATTGATAGCAGTCAAGCAACGTTAAGCAACGAAGAGATTCTGCGCTATTCGCGTCACCTCATCATGCCGGAAGTAACGCTCGAAGGCCAGAAGAAATTGAAGGGCGCGCGCGTGCTGTGCGTGGGCACGGGTGGTCTTGGATCGCCCTTGGCTCTGTACCTGGCCGCGGCGGGTGTAGGCACGCTCGGGCTCGTCGATTTTGATGTAGTGGACTATACAAATCTGCAGCGCCAGGTGCTTCACCACACCAGCGATGTGGGCCGCCTCAAACTGGACTCGGCTATCGACAAGCTGATCGCGATCAATCCATTTGTCGAGATCAAGCGTTTCGATACTTATCTCAGTAGTCAGAATGCGCTGGAGATTATCAGTGGCTTCGACATCATCGCCGACGGCACGGATAACTTTGCCACGCGCTATCTGGTCAATGACGCCTGCGTGCTCAGCGGCAAGCCCAACGTCTATGCATCGATCTTCCGCTTTGAGGGCCAGGCCAGCATCTTTGCGACCGAGGCAGGTCCATGTTATCGATGCCTCTATCCCGAACCGCCGCCGCCGGGACTGGTGCCCTCTTGCGCGGAGGGCGGTGTGCTGGGCGTGCTTCCCGGATTGCTTGGAGTGATTCAGGCGACGGAGGTCATCAAACTGATTCTCGGCGCGGGCGAGCCGCTGATTGGCCGCCTGTTGCTGGTCGATGCGCTGGCCATGCGCTTCCGCGAGCTGCGTGTGCGCAAGAATCCCGAGTGCCCGGTCTGCGGAGCGAATCCAACGGTCAAAGAACTGATCGATTACAACCAGTTCTGTGGCATTCGCGGTGAAGAATCCGAGGCAAGCCCGAGCGCGAAGATTCCGGAGATTCAGCCCGAGGAACTCAAACGCCGTCTCGACGCGCAGGAAGATATTTTCGTGCTTGATGTTCGCGAGCCGCATGAATATCAGATTGTCAACATCAAAGGCCATCTGATTCCGCTTGGCGATCTGCCAACACGCGTGCACGAACTCGATTCAAGCCGCGAGATCGTGGTGCATTGCAAGAGTGGCGCGCGCAGCGCCAAGGCCGTCGATTTCCTGCGCAAGTCAGGCTTCAAACGCGCAGCCAACCTTACCGGAGGCATTCTGGCCTGGGCCGACAGGATCGATCGTTCGCTGCCGAAGTACTGAATCGTGGAATAGATGAAAATGGCCAGACTCTTAAGAGAGGCTGGCCATTTTCTATTGCCGTGAAGCCGCTTTCAGGCTAGTCCTGGATTTCGTCCCTGACGAAGATTCCACAAAGCCGCAACCAGCGCGTCGACTTCTTCGCAAGTGTTATAAAGCGCAAACGTAGCGCGGACTGTACTCTCCAGTCCGAAGCGGCGCAGGATAGGCTGCGCGCAATGATGGCCGCTGCGCACAGCGATTCCCTTGCGGTTGAGATAGTCGCCAATCTCTTCCGTGCGCAAACCATCCAGCACAAAGGAGATCACGCTGGCCTTCTCCTTGGCCGTGCCGATGATGCGCAGCCCGGGAATCTTTAGCAGCGCAGCGGTGGCATAAGTTAAGAGCATATGCTCGTGACGCGATACGTTGACGATGCCGACACGATCAAGATAATCGATGGCCGCGCCCAGGCCGATCGCATCGGCGATGTTACCCGTCCCGGCTTCAAAGCGCTGCGGAGGCGGCTGGTAAAGCGTCTTCTCAAAGGTGACATCTTGAATCATGTTTCCGCCGCCCTGCCACGGCGGCATCATTTCCAGTACCTCGGACTTGCCAAAAACCACGCCAATGCCTGTTGGCGCAAAGACCTTGTGCCCGGAGAAGACGTAGAAATCGCAATTGATTGATTGGACGTCAACGCGCATATGAGAGACTGCCTGCGCACCATCCACCAGCACCCTCGCTCCGTGGCGATGAGCCGCCTCGACCATCTCGCTTACCGGCACGATCGTGCCCAGCGCATTCGAGACGTGCGCAATCGAAACCAGCCGCGTCTTCGGTCCGAGCAGCTTTTCGTACTCGTCAAGCAGAACCTGGCCGGAATCATCTACTGGCGCGACGCGCAGCCGCGCGCCCTTTTCCGCGCAGAGCATCTGCCAGGGAACAATGTTCGCGTGGTGCTCCAGCCAGGTGATGACGATCTCATCATCCTTCTGAATGTTTTGCCTTCCCCAGCTCTGCGCTATCAGGTTGATACCCTCGGTAGCTCCGCGTACAAAGACGATCTCGCGCGGGGCGCCGGCGTTGAGAAAGCGGCGCGTCTTCTCGCGCGCCGACTCGTAGGCATCGGTAGAACGCGCGGCCAGCTCATGCGCTGCGCGATGCACATTCGAGTTTTCGTGTTCGTAAAAATAGCTCAGCCGGTCGATGACCGATTGTGGCTTCTGCGTGGTTGCTCCGTTATCGAACCAGATCAGCGGGCGGCCGTTGACCTGCTCGCGCAGAATCGGAAAATCGCGGCGAATCGCCTCTACATCGAAGGAATAAGACGAGAGGCCGAGATCGCCCAACAACTCCGGCTGTCCTTCGCCGGGAATAACAACGGGAACAACATTCGAAGCATCAAACGGACGAGGCAGGCTCTGCGGATCATACGATGCCGGCGCGCGAAAATCCGGCTCGTGAGCTACCGCGCCTGGGAGCTGTGGCTCGTTGCGGTCATGAGGCGACGCAAAAGGATTGCCATAACTCGCTGAGTTATCCTTGGCAGCCGCCGCCGGAACTGGGCCGGGAATCGAAGGTGGTGTCGAGAACAGCGGCCGCGCATCCTCCATGAAGGAAAACGTTGGAAGTGCCGAGGAATCAACGACGCCTAATGCACCAGGAACGGTTGGCGTGGGAGGCTGAAAGCCTTGCGGCACCTGAAAATCAGGCGACAGCGAAGCAGGAATCGATGCAAATCCCTCTTCTGTGGGCACAGGCTTCCCGCTCGCTTGCGCGGGAGTATTCGCGGCTACCGGCGCCGCATCCGGCGCAACAAAGATCGGACGCGCATCCTGCAGAAACGCAAATGCAGGCGCTGCGCCGGGCGAAATGCCGCCGCCGGGAACCGCTGGAGCTACGGATGCAGACGACCGTGCATCCGGCGCAATGCTTCTCTCCGGCGTGGCGATATAGTTCCCCGTCAGAGCTTCGCTTAAAGGCGTGAGAACACCTGGTACAGTGGGCGCGGTCGGGCTGGGCACAGCCGCATAGGGATTTCCGGTGAAGGCTGAGTTAGGCGGCAACACTATACGAGCC
>Ga0302200_10004541_pt1 | contig 11144 bp, 12 predicted proteins | sample II_Bog_N3_1_FD_194585 | JGI IMG/M metagenome (GOLD analysis project Ga0302200, IMG submission 194585) | Peat permafrost microbial communities from Stordalen Mire near Abisko, Sweden - II_Bog_N3_1 | ecosystem: Environmental > Terrestrial > Soil > Wetlands > Peat | place: Sweden: Abisko... | reverse complement strand
TGATGTTCGACGACGCGTTGTTAGTAGCTAGAGCAAGGTTGTGCGTAGAACCAGAAATGATGCTATCCTGGGAGCCCACGTAGCTGTACACCGAACCACCTTGTGCGAAGGCAATGTACGGGCCACCTCCCGCAGAGGCACCAGCAGAGAGCGTGAGGATGTACGGAGTAGCCCCGAGGCTAGAGACGCCCATCGTCGCGTTTCCGGTGAGAGTCGAGGTGCCCCCCACTGTAAGGCTGCCCGGTGCAGTGATCGCGCTCGGCAACGACAACACTACAGCGCCGGTGGTAGGAGATGCCGTGATCTGGTTGGTAGTGCCGGTGACCGACGACACCGGATACGCGCCGCCTGGAAGGTCGGCCGCGACAAGGGACCTAAATGAGGGGGCACCCGTACCCGAGGTAGGGCTAGCATACACCAGGTTCTGCGCCTGATTCACCAGGGCGAACGTGAGAGAAGCCGTAGAGGTGGGGTTGGTGACGGCGGTTGTGAAGAGCGGAGAAAGATTTCCTGCCGCGATGCTAGTCACCGATCCGGTGCCACTTGAAGCCGCGCCCCAGAAGATGCTGGTGCCGTCCGTGGTAAGCACCTGACCCGTCGTGCCTAGGGCCAGCCTCAAGCCTGATCCGTTCACCCCGCCAACGATGATGTCTCCCTGCGCCCGCATGGGTGAGAGGTTGTTGAAGGCTGCTAGGGCAGTTACAGCCCCTGTACCTCCCTGCCAAACATTGATCAGATCAATAGGGTCCACCTCGTAACTAAACTCGCTCCCGAGGACGGGGCACAAAAAAGCCGCCCCGGTTAAGGGCGGCTTTGTTTACCTCAGAAGAGGTTACTTGGTCGCAGGAGCAGCAGGAGCCGCCGCAACTGGTGCGGCAACAGGAGCCGGTGCAGCCACAGGAGCGGGGGCGGCTTTCACAATACCGACCTGGGTCTCAAGGGCAACCACGCGGGTCTCAAGATCGTGAACGAGCTGGGTAACCTCGGACTTGACGTACGAGATGTCACTCCCAGCCTGGCCGACGATGTTTGCCTCGGTGAGAGCCAAACCGTGCTTGTGGACCTGGTAAACCAGGAAGCCGATGACACCGAGGGCGAGGAGCAGGAGGATACTGAGAAGAGTCTCAAGTGACGAGAGGGCAGAGACCTCCGCGAAAGCTAGCATGAATGTTGTCATTTTTATTTAGGTGGTTGAGTTGTAACTATGGGAGCAATGGCGTGCGAACTGCACACACTGGTGACACCCCTGTAGAACGTTCCCAGAAGTGAGAAGCCGGGAAACTCCTGCACCAGGGAGGGAAGGATGAAGTGCACTAACAGATATAAGATTAAACCTATCACTATGTAGCGCATGAGGTTATTTCCGTAAGTTTCAAGGGAACCTGCCTTCGCATCAGCCTGGGCTTTCTTGTCAGCCCAGGTAACCACGGCAGCCTGCTGTTTATCCACCTCGGCCGCCTTAACCTTCACCTCAGCTTGGGCGGTATCCACCTGGGCCTGTAACACAGGGAGTTTCTTGTCCAAATCGTTCCGAACGGCGGTTTCATCAGCGAGTTGCTTGTCCATGTCCTTGATGATCTTATTCGCTGCATCCACCTCGGACTGCTTGGCTGAGAGCGCCTGGACTACCAGACTCTTAATCTCTGCCTGCTGATCCGGCGTAAGACCCCCGATTGCCGCCAAGAGTCCATTGTTGGCCCGGGTTACAAAGCCCTCAGCCAATATCACCTCAGGTGTCCGGTGGGCTGCGGGCACCTGGGAAAGCGACTCTGCCGCTGCCGCACTCATCTTCTGGCTGTAGGAAAGTTGCTCTGCCTTTTTCTGTTCCTCTGCCGCCTTCGTCTTAGCCAACTCCCCTGTGGCAAGATCAAGCTTGCTCTGGGTCTCCTTTAGCTTCACCTCAGCCGCCGATAACTGCGCTGTGGGGGGCTTTTTCTGGAGGAATGCGGGCAGGTGCCAAGTGGGCATCAGGAGAAACACGCCGACTGCGGCAATGGCCCCGTATACAATCAATGAAGCGAAACCTTTGTTATTTTTCATGGGGGAGAAGACGTGGTAACTACCCCGTCTGCGGTGAATACAGGCTCCTATTCGCCGCAAAACTCAGGCGAGGGACATTTTCTCTCTTCTATGGGTACTTAGATTATGCACCCTTCAAAGGACATTAACGCTCTTCTTGGTCTAGAGGAGAAGCATCTTACAGCCGTAACCCCTAGGGTGGCACCTCCCACAAGCCGCATCTTACCTGGATTACCCAGTTGCAAGGAAGCTGTGGACATTCTCCTGGGTGAAGATGGAGACGATACGCCGCCAGATTTTTGGGGCGGTCTCATCTCGGCGCTAAAGTTAGCGGGCTACACCGCCACGTTTGGGCAGTGTGAGCGAACCTATCGGGGGAAGAGCTATCAAGAAGACTGCCTCCATGTAGCAGAAAAAATGTTCACAGTTTTATCCGACTCTCTGGAGGCGGGTGTTTACAATGCCACGCTCATTGATGAGGAGGAGGACTACGCAACTGATGCGGAGCGCTCCAATGGTCCCGGTGACTCTCGTGGTGAGGTTGACGTAGACATGAACATGTCTACGGGCGTGGTGGACGTGGAAGACCTCGTTGGCTACCTTGAGGGCGGGGACTCGGAACCTGAGGATGACGACCCGCGCAACCCTAGACGGGGACAAAACGGTTCTGCGTCAGGTGCTGAGAGGTACTGATGACCACGAAGCACGACATGGTGCTGTGTGGTAAACTCTACCCCGCAGGCACCTTAGTAGAGGTGCTATCTTGGGATGACCCCTTGGTGCTGGCTGTGTTTCCTGACATGAAGAAGATAAGCATCAGTAAGTTTGTGGCAGTGAAATTCCCCGACCGGGATCATGCTACGATCGGGTTGTCCAAGAGCTTCACCCATTATGGTGAACGCTTTACGTCTGCCAAGAGTAGGAAGTGAAACCTGCCTCGTCCTTTGTCGCTACAAGGACATGATCGGCCAGTGCTAGGGCATCCGGATGGTGGTCCACGATGAAGATGGTCATCCGATTGGTATGCGCCAGCCTTCGGTAGTATCCGTAGACATGCTTCCGGTCTTGGTTGTTGATCACCTCATCCAGCCAACGCCAAGCACATCTCTGAGGCAGTTGCCCAATCATGGACAGACTCTCTGAGATGATGAGATTGTGAATGCCCCCTTCACCCTTGCTGAACTCACTCAGTTCATCAGCACCCCGGGGATTGTCACTGTGCACTGTAAGCTTGTTGCGTTCCTCCCCTGTTGCGAGTTCCCGGGTTGTAGCAAATGACACCGTTATCTCCCCTCCTGTGAGGGCTACACTTGCGGAAGCAGCCGCAGTATTGAGGGGTGGGAGGGCCTGACGTATAATCTGATTAGGGATACCCGCGGGACCTAGAGCCTCCACCCAGTACTTCCTCAGCAGCACCTGTCGTTCAATGGCAGCATAAGCAAGACCTGTAGCCTCCAACTGGGTTTTGGTACGCTGAACGAGATTTTTCTCCGCTTCCAGCGCAGAGCGGGCCTGCTTAAGGTTGGTGTCATCGGGCTTCTGGGGAGCTTGGTCCTCCCAGTTGACCGCTTCTTTTTCTGCGTACTCCTCGGCATCATCGGCTTTTTCAGCCTTCTCAGAAGCTGCTCGGGTGAGCTCCCCTACTCGACGGGCTATCTTATCCATGATAGCATGCACGGCGTCATCCGCCTCCGTCTCCTTTCTTTCGGCATCCTCCAGGAGTGTCTGAGAGGTTTGAGAGATTTCCACAGCCTTGCTCAAAGCATCGTAGGCGCGAGCCTTTTCTGCCTCAAGATGCTCGTCTGCTGGCCACTTCTGGCCGCAGGTGGGGCAATTAGTGGGGCGCTTGGTGAACTTACCATACTCTCTGCGTTGGCGCTGACACTCTGAATTGTCCGCAGCCAATTTAGCAGCCAATTTTCTAGCGAGCACCTGTGCGTCTGCGTAGGTTTTCTCTGCTTTTTTCAACACCTCTTGGTGCTCCTTTAGAGCCTTCTCACCTGCTGTTTCAGTGACCTCTGCCAATTCTTGCCGTGCCTTCTTTCGAGCTTCCACCGCACTTCTGTAAACAGACTCCAGTCTCTTCATCTCGGCATCATGCGTGGCATGCTGGCGGTTATATTCCGTCTCCACACTGGTATACCGAAGCAGGGCAGTTTCCACATCCTCCGCAGCAAGTGAAACGGCATTTTCTGCGGTGATTAAGCTGTTCCTCACGGCATCCAGTTCCCCCTTCATGCCCACTTCTTCATCGTGGACTTCATCCAACTTCCTGCGAGCTTCCACAAGATAGCTGGGCCAAGGTGGCTGTTGGAGAGCCTGCATGAGCAGTTCCACCTGTGTTGCCTGGGACAGTTCCCCAAAATCGAGTTTATCCCCATTCAGAAACACCGTCCACATGGTGAGTTCCTGACTGATGCCTAGGACAGCGTTCAGTTCCGACCGGGTGTCCTTGATGTCGGCTCTCTGGGTAGGTATGCCGTCAACGGTGAATCGAAGACCTTCACCTGTTCCGCCCAACTCCTCACATTTGTAGCCAGTCTCAACTGTAAACGGTTTGTCGCCCAGCGTGCCCTCCACACAAACGTAGGTGTTGCCCCTGCGCTTGAAACTCATCTTCCCAAGCGCCTTCTGAGGAATGCCGAAGACGGCTCGCGACACAGCTTCACCCAGTGAGGTTTTGCCCGAACCCCGGGGTCCTTGCATGGCGATCGTGCCCATGTCAGGAAAGATGATGGAGGCGTTTCTCACACGCCGCCAGTTCCTCAGGGTAACTTTGGTGATTCGGATCAAAGTTCAGCCTTGAGTGCTGCTGCCACGCCCCGCTTAAACCCGTCCACAAACGGTTCACGGTAAATTCCACTCCAGCCGTTGTCATTGGTTTCTTCGGCAATTCTGTCAATCTTATCTCCGTCTAATAGATGTGATAAACTATTATCCTTAATGGCGTTGCGAACGTCGTTGGGGGTAACCTTAGCCCTCCCTAGAGCGGTCTCCCAGTCTAGGGCACTGATGGTGGAGAATGTTCCCTGCTTGGGGTCTAGGTACTCTACAAGTTCTTGAGCATGATGGGCAACGCCACCAAGAGCCTCGCCAGGACTGTCCGCTGTCACCTCCATCTTAAGAGGCAACTCACGGACTCTCGCCCGCCACTTTTTCTCAGTGGAGTCATACCATACGTTGAACGACAGATCGGTGAGTGTGATCATTGTGGCTGGGTACTTATAGAAGAATGAGTGTTGATCCCTGCGCAAACGTCATGCCCGTACTTGGTGGCTTTATCCGCCGCAGGCCGCGCAATGTTCGCAACCTGAAAGAACCCGCCCCCGTTAAGGAAAGTCGCACGCGCTCCCTCATCGACCAGGCTTTCATGGAGGGCAGGAGTTCCCGGTATTCCCATCTTCGCGCCACTCAACGCGCCAGCCAAGGTATCAGTGACATCACTGTAAAAGGAAAGACCGTTCCCATTTACAAAACGGTACCCCTTACTAAAGCCAAAAACTCCCGTCAACTGGACACCACTTGGAGTCGCGATACGGACACAGATTGGCAACGCATGGGGAGGTCCCCAAAATACCAGGGTATTAAGAAATTGATGGTGCCAGATGACTACAGCGTGAGAGGTCCAGCAGTCATCATGTTGGCCGATGAGGACGGAAACCACAAGTTGGGGGCAGGGGCAGATTTCACTTCTGCGGCAGACAGTTTAGCTAGTACGGGGAAAGGTACATCTTTCATCGACCAATGCCTGGACCTCTACAGTGCCACAGCCTTTGTTGCCAACTCAGACTACCACCTAAAACAGGTCATCTGTAGGGAGGAAAAGATAGATGCCTCTAACACTCTCATCGCCCGCCTGAAACTCATCTTCCGGATACCGGATAACCTTGATCTTCTTGTCGGGTGGAGCAACAGCCTAGGAGGTCCTTTCGAGGCACTGGAGTTGAAAGATTTCCTTGGTCGAAAAGAGAAGGAAAAGAGACTCCCCCGCTAATGCGTTTAGCGGATGCGAGCGTGCCAAGTTTGAGTCCAGAACAAATCTTGCCCAACTCTTCTGGCGTGAGTTGAGACTTCCTTTCTTGCCAGATGCGCAACATGGCATTTCTACGCTTGGCGCAAGAGTCTGCGGTTGCTCTCGGGGTGTGCATGTGCGCACATAGTTCATCCATATGACCTGACTTACGACCCTGCGCATACATTCCCTGATCACTGTACTTCCAAGCACTTCTGGTCTGGTGTTTCAACGCCGATACCCTTATCTCGTCAAAGGTTATGAATCTACCCCCTGTTTCTCCTCCTTTAGTCTGATTCAATACAGAGAGTCCCCTTGACAGTAACAGAGTAATTTTCTCCCGCTCCAACTTGCGGGCCTCGTGGAGGGTAATTCCTTCAGCTACAATTTCATGGCCAAGATAATCATTTCTCATGAAATGAAATCTACCTTTCTTTGACAGGTGGAGTGATTTTCTATGCTGGAAAGACAGGGATAATCCAACATATACACGATTTTGAGAGAACTTTAATATGTAAACACACCTCTGTCGGGTGTCTGAATTTTCTGAATAATCGTTCATGTGCCCACAACAAGAGTCCAGCCACCCATGTCGCTTGGCAGCCTGGTAAAACTTGCCGTTCTCCCTATCCCGCTGCCAGTCCACCCTTCTCTGAAACTTAAGAGATGACTGTTGGCATTTCTCTTGGGAATGGTCAAAAACATAGGGTGAAACCATGTGTTCGCAACACACATCAAGCCACCCATTTCGGAGAGCCGCTCGATAGGATGATTGAGAGGCTGTATTAGTCGATTTTGCCCATCTGTCTCTGGACTCAAAACCAAGTGCTATCTGCTTGCACACCTCCAATGTGTAGAGGGGTGTCCGTCCTTTTGGGTTTGGGCACCAGTGTCTCTTAGTTAGGCGTGGCATATATTTGTGAGAAATTGTCGTTCAGGCAACTTTTGGCTTATTCAGAGCCAAAAAGAAAAGAACGAGCTAGAAATGTCCGTGGTCCATCGCTAAAGTTAGAGACAGGTGACACTAGTAACTATTATATGTTCAATTTTCGTGGGTACCCCAGTACGACTGGGCAACGCCACGTTGGATACGTCAGATTTCTTAAGCCCAAAAATCCTGATACCCCCCTCAAGGATATTGACTGTGAGGTGGACTGCGACTGCCCCGATTTCAAGTACCGCTTTGCCTGGAGTAACAAGCAGCGTGGAGCGGCAAAGGTCGGACCTGGAAGCTACAACAAAGCTTTCAACAGGGCACCGCGGATAACCAACCCCACCAACCAGCCGGGGTTGTGCAAGCACCTCATCGCTGTGAAGGACTATCTTGGTGATCTTGTTTACAAGATGCCCCGCAGTCTCAAGGCACCCGAGCGACTGGGACGCCTTGTCACCCTTACCAATAGGTCTGTCATCAACCCACCCAAAGGAGGTGAGGCTGAGCCCGTTATCACGAAACCCGCGCCGTTCCGCGCCTCTCCAAACCAGCAGTCATCCCCCGGTTTGTCTCGGGGTAGGGTTGAACCCAGGATTTCAGCATTGGCAGCTAGCAAGAGGGCTGAACGGGAGCGGGAACAGGCTGTGAACCGCCAACGCAGGAGCGGACCAGACACCACTGAACTCCCTCCGGAACTCCCGAATCCCGAGATGATCGGGGCACATGCAGGGCGTGGAAATGCGGTTCGTCCGGGTCGCATTACCCGTCGCCACACTCTGAACCCCCTTCCGCCTCCTCTCCCCAAGCCTGTGGGTAAACCTAAGATGCTGGGAGCCAACCCTGCTCGTGGAAATGCGGTTCATCCTGGTCCCATTAGAAGGACCAAGGGCGAGAGTTTAGAGGCGGTAGTTAGTAACATGAACAAGATTTACGAAGAGGCTGTAGCAGCTCTTGATGGAGCTGAAGCACTGTCCACAGGCGATGCCGGACAGGGTCAGCCAGGCATGCTCGACCTCCTCAAAGAAATCAGGGACCTCCTCCAGCAGGTTGTAGGTGGCGACGGCGGGGTACCCGCAGGAGAAGACGATGGTTTCAAGCTGCCAGACAATGCTTCCGAGGTCGATCTGACCACGGGGGAGCCCGAGGACGAGCCCGAGGCACTTGACGAACTTCCCCTGCCCACAGACGGAAAAGATTTAACGAACAATGACGGGCGCGTTGACCTAGGTGCTGAGGATCGTGAAGGCGCAGAGGGCGATGACGACGACGAGGACAGGAGATAATCTACCATGCCTGTATACCCTGGAGTTTACGGATCACCCATTGAGAAGGTCGCAACAGCGCAGTTTCCGCTGGTAAGCGGCTATGCCACAGCGCGGCTGCAAGCCAACCTAGCGCTAGCTGTCTCGGGAAATCCCACCAGCAATCCGGTTGTTAGCGGTTACCAGACTGTTTCCATGGTGGTAACCAATGAAGGCTTGGCCCAGGCTACCCTTCAACTTTACCAGACGGATAACCTCGCCAGCGGACCTCGCGTTCAGTTGGGCAACCCTGTGAATCTCGTTGTAGGGGGCATGGCAACCGTTCAGGTCATCCCTCAGGCTCACTGGGTGGAGTTCAACTGCGTTGCAGGAGGTCCGACCCAGGTGAGGGCACAGTTGGCCAGCCAGATTGACTGGACGCTTCAGGGCTTCAGCAAGATCGAGACGCTCTATCCCCAGTTTCTCGTGGCTGGAAACTACGGCGCGGCTTGGGGCGCTATCAGCAATATCTCCTCCCCGCAGATTGTGTTTGGGTCCTAACCTGTTTGTACCGTTTTTGACACGGTACCTGGTGCGGTTGTGGAGGCAGTACCCTTCTCGGGTTCCGGTGGCGTTCCCGGTGCTGTAATTGTGGCTGCGTTAAAGTTTCCTCTGCGTAGGGTTAGCCTCGTTTTGGCCTCACCCCCTGATAATTCTGTATACACCTGGCTTACCTGGTAAATACCTGCAAAGGGGTCATTGATTAAAGCGGTATTGAGGGTGAGGAGAGCTCCCGGCAGCAGGTAGTCCGGACCTGTCACTGTTACTGCGGCACCCAACTGGTTTAGATTGGCTTCTGCGTACGCCCTAGACCAAAAACTGCTGACGTTAACAGGCAGAGTGTGCCGTGCGTAAGTGAATATCGCTTTAGGGTCTCCTGGCGGATTTAGAGAGCCCAAACGCGTAAGAGAGGTTTGGGGGTTTACGCTTACACTTTTGGTGACACCTGTAGTGGGGTTATACTGCACCCCCGTTACGGCACGGCACCCGGGAAACCGCAGGTCTCTCTCGTGGTCCGCATGTTGTAGACCCTCAGCACCTGGACCTGGATAATTTAATTGATATCTGGGCCACTGTTCCCATCCCGCAGCCCCTACGAGTAAATTATCCGCATGTGCAGCAAGAGTTACGTCGCTTGCATTGCTTCCTGTGAGGTAATTGTTGATGATCCTTCGCAAGAAATCCAGGCAAGGTTCATAACACTGAAGAAGGGTGAGAGCAGATGTTGTAGGTGTAGGGGCCACAGAAGGTGTGAGCCCGAGTGAGGTTCCGATCTGTTCCACAATGCTTGCGGGGGACCCTCTCCATGCCCGGGTGCGCCACCAAATAGCTCCTGTGTACAGGAGGTCGGAAGTTGTAATCACCACCTTGAATCCCGCGCCAGAACTTCCCGCACTGTCGGCTTCGGCGTCATAGCTCACAAGCACTTGTGTCTGGGCAGGAGACCACGAGATAGACCCCGCTAGGTCTATGCCCGATTGAAATGTAAGTCGGCGCGTCGTGCTGATAGCGACTAGAGCGGCGTCATAATCAAGTTCGCTGACGAATTTCAACTCATGGCGATAAACGCTCCAGCCATCAGCATCCCTGACGTAGGAACCTCCCACATAGATGGAATTTCCCCCGGACGTACTAATGACGGTGGTGTCTACGGTTATGCGAGCTACGGCCCTGCCTGTGACATTGTTGAGAGAAGTCATTTTCCAATATTCTAACTGTCCGTGCCAACACGGGTAAGACCTAAGAACAAATCGGAGAACTTATGCGACACACCCCACTGTCGCAACCCACACCTGCCGCAGCGTCATCTATGCTGCAAGTGCAAGAAAAGAAAATGGCGTCTCGCACACCCCATCCACTACCTGTATGACAACCTGAGAACCAGTGCTCGCGTTAGAAAAAAGGGGTTTTTACTTACCCTAGAGGATTTTACAAAATTCTGTTTGAAAACTAATTACCACATTTTCAAAGGTATCTCTGGGAACTGTCTTACTGTGGACCGCATTAAAAACGACCTTCCCTACCAAGCCGATAACATCCAAGCCCTCACGCACGAAGAAAACACCATCAAGAGGGACAATCCCTTCTAGGTGACAGTTAGGTATGCTCTTCACCGACCGCACCTACTTCACCTATGACCCCACTCTGTGTGGATTAAAGGACACGGAAGTAGCTCTCAAGTTGGCTGACGAGTACATCCGGCTGTACAGCCCCAAGCCAAATCCGCCTATATTTTTCGAAGTTGATAGATCAGCGGGTGTTGCTCTTGATCCCCAGTGGGGGACGCCCAAAACAGCACGCACCCAATTCAGTCGGGAATTAAGCATCCCCGCCATCAACACCTTCAGCAGCCAGAAGTTCAGACTTTGGTGGAACAAGGTGACCACTCGTGGGGATACTTTCTGGTTGAGCAACCTCGGGCTTCAGAAAGCCAACTATTTCCCAATTCAGGGAGACCAGGTGTACTGGTCTGGTTATCGTCTGACCATCATTGAAGTGAGTGTTCCCCCGGAATCCTACTGGGGTCAAACGGGAGTGTGGACCAGCCTGACAGTCACATGCGTTCTGGCTCCCTATGGTGATGCGATGCCGCCCGCCAATCTTTCCACGCTCAATCCAGGTGAATTTTCTGGAGGAAACAATTTCAACCCCAAAATGGCGGGTTACATGGGCGGTTATCGACCCGTGCTGCCTCAGCCTGTGCCTCAAAATCTCCGTGAGGGTGGACCCACTCGCGCACCGTGAGCGACCCCTTCGAAGATTTGAACAGCAGTGTTGTCTCTGACATGGAGACAAGAATTATGGAAAGTATTTCACCCTATAGGGTTGTGGAGTACATACGCCAGCACACTAGGATTGCACCTGGTAACGAAAAAAG
>Ga0302200_10004524_pt1 | contig 11175 bp, 8 predicted proteins | sample II_Bog_N3_1_FD_194585 | JGI IMG/M metagenome (GOLD analysis project Ga0302200, IMG submission 194585) | Peat permafrost microbial communities from Stordalen Mire near Abisko, Sweden - II_Bog_N3_1 | ecosystem: Environmental > Terrestrial > Soil > Wetlands > Peat | place: Sweden: Abisko, Stordalen... | reverse complement strand
CTGAGCGACTGCGATGTCCGGTAGTGAGCGACTTTCGGCCGGCGGACCTGGCGGCGGGCGGCCAAGGGGCTCCGCTGGTGCCGATGCTGGATTGGTGCCTGTTCCGGTCGGCGAAGGTTCACCGGATTCTGCTAAACCTAGGGGGCATCGCGAATCTGACGGTGATTCCTGCGGGATGCCCGCTGGAGGAGGTACTCGCCTTCGACACGGGCCCGGGCAACATGGTAATGGATGCGATTGTGCAGAAAGAGTTTGGCAAGCCATTCGATCGTGGCGGAGAGATCACGGGTAGAGGAAAGCTAGGCGGTCCTCTAGTCGATCAGATGATGCGAAACCGGTATTTCAAGCGGAAGCCGCCGAAGTCCTGCGGGCGGGAGGAGTTTGGAGCGGAGTTTGCGGCTCGGCTGACCCGGATGTGCCGCGAATCGGGGGGCAGCGCCGAGGATGCGGTTACCGCCGCCATGTGCCTGACAGTCACTTCGATTGGAAACGCGTACCTACTCTTTTGCCGGGGGCGGCTGAAATCGGGGCCGATTGAAGTCATCGTTGCGGGTGGCGGAGTCAGGAATAAGTACCTGATGTCGCATCTGCGTTTCTCCTTCAAGGTTCGTGGGGCCCGGTTGCTGACGACGGACGAGGTTGGGATTCCGGCACAGGCGAAGGAGGGGGTCGCATTTGCGCTGCTGGCGTGGCTCACATGGAATGGGATGGTGGGGAATGTTCCTGCGGCGACGGGGGCTCGCCACGCTGCAGTTCTCGGCAAGGTCAGCTATGGTTAGGCGACTAGTGGCGAGCATTCTCGTCCTCGCGTGCGGAACGTTTGTGGGCTGTCATGGAGCGGTGCGCCCGGCGAGGACGGTGGTGGTAATTATTGAAAGCAGCCCCAACAATCTTGACCCGCGGCAGGGGACAGATGCGCAGTCGGAACGCGTCGGTGGGCTGATCTTCGATGCGCTGGTTAAGAAAGATGAGCACTACAACCTGGTGCCGTGGCTGGCAACCAGTTGGGAAGAGCAGCCGGATGCGCATTCTGGTTCAGAAGATTGGGTGTTTCATCTGCGCGATGGAGTGCGGTTTCAGGATGGGCGGCCACTGGAGGCGGCGGATGTGGTGTGGACGATTGAAAGCCTGATCGACCCGAAGCTGGGAATGATTTCGGCGAAAAGCGGGAACTTTCTTCACGTAGACCGAGCGGAGGCGCGTGACCGGCTGACCGTGGTGGTGCATATGAAACAGCCGGATGCCGGGCTGCTCTTCAACATGAGTGACGGGCTGTTTGGGGTGGTACCGCGGGGCGCGGGCAGTGACCTTGGGCTGCATCCAGTGGGGTCGGGGCCGTACCGGTTCGTGAGCCAAGTGCAGGACAAAGAAGTGATGCTGGAGCGGTGGCCAGGGTGCTGGAGCGCGGGTCTGGAGGTGAACGGTCAAACGCCGCATCCGGAGATTCAGAGGCTGCAGTTCAACGTGGTGCCGGACACAATTACCAGCGCGCTGGAGTTGCAGAAGGGCTCGGCGGACGCGGAGAGCAACGTGCTGACGCCGGACATGGTGTATGCGATGCGCGGCTCAGCGGGGCTGGAGACGGCGAGTGGGCCGGGATCGAATGTGTGGTATCTGAACTTCAACGTTCAGGACTCGGTGCTACGCGACCAGCGGGTGCGGCAGGCGGTGGCTCTGGCCATGGACAAGCCGGCAATTGTGGCGGCGCTGTGGCGGGGACATGCGCGGTTGGCGGATACGCTGCTCCCTCCGGGACACTGGGCACGCGCGGACGATGCGGAGTTGGCACAGTATCCGCACAATCCGGCACGCGCGGCGGCGCTGCTGGAGGCGGCGGGCTACCGGGCGGGCAAGGATGAGGTGCGGGTGCGGCTGACGCTGAAGATCAGCACGGACGAGACTACTCGGCTGCTGGCGGCAGTGCTGCAGGAGCAATTGCGCGCGGCCGGGATTGCGCTGAATATCCGTTCGGCTGAATTTGGGACTTTTTATTCGGACGTGACCCGGGGCGCGTTCCAGATGTACATCCTGAAGTGGGTGGGATCGAACGAGGACCCTGACATTTTTCATTACATGTATTCGTCGGGCAGCTTTCCGCCAAAAGGGGCGAACCGCGGGCACTACGTGAATGCGCGGGTGGACGCACTGCTGGCGAAGGCAGCCGCAGAGACGGGGCCGACGGAGGAGGTGCAGGCGAGGCGACTGGCCGAGTACGTCGAAATCCAGAAGATTCTAGCGGAGGAGATGCCGTCGGTTCCGCTGTGGTATCCGGGGAACGAGGTGGTGCATACGGAGCGGCTGCAGCGCGTGGTGTCACAGGGAGATGGGAACTTCGATTTTCTGCGGTAGATATCGGTGGATGTGCTTTCGATTGTGCCCGCGAGCGCCTATTTCTGCAGTGAGTCGATGAGCTTGCCGGCGATGTTCGTGGAGGTTACCCCGTAGGTCCCGGCTCCGATTGATTGCTGTAGGGCGGCCACTTTGTCGAAGCGTACATCGCTACCCGTGCTTGCCTGTGAGAGCATCGCCCCGGCCAGGCTTACCTTTGCCGAGTCGCTCGCAATGACGTTGACTGCGCCGCTTGGGGTCAACGTAGCCGCCTCGGTTCTTGCCGAAGCGGGGATGGCCGCTGTCGTGGCACGTGAGATCGAGGTGTCGCTTGAGGACTGTCCGCTGGTTTCAACTACGCCCGTATACGTCATGCACGCCTATCCGGTCCAATTCTCTTCAAATCGTCGCCGCTGAAGACTTTTGTACCGTTCCCTTCTCGTTTTAGGACTTCCATGAGAAGGATAGATTATTGGGACGCGAGAATCTGATGTTGGCCAAAGAAATCGTGCGGCGGAGTTGCAATTCGGGACTGCCAAGCCTGAGCGTTGGAGAGACGGCGGCTTGGGCCGGCCTTTGCCAGTAGGCGAGGGTTCGGGAGACAATCGAGCCATGGCAGAGTTTATTCCCCCGCAACACCAGGTTCCTCAACCGTTACCCGCTGCGGCGGCCCTCCACGCTGCGCCCACGGTGGCTGGCACACCGGTGGGCGCGGGCCGACCGGCGAGCAGCTACGGTGCGCAACCGCACGATCCCTCGAAGCCTCCGGCGAAGCGGCAGATTGTGTGTTTCGGCTTTTACAAAGTGATGCCGGAGTGGCGGCGGCTTCCAGCGGCAGAGAAGGCGGCCCACAAAGCCGCGTTTGCCGAGGTGCTGGAGAAGTGGAACAAGCCGGGTGAGTTTTTGTCGCTCACCTATTCAACGATTGGCACACGAGGCGATGTGGACATGTGTGTGTGGTCGATCGGGTATGGCGTGGACGAGTTGAATCAGATGCGCAGCGAGTTGCTGCGAACCCCACTGGGAGGCTATCTGAACACGCCGCATAGTTTTCTGGCGATGACCAAGCGCTCGCAGTACCAGATCGATCGGCCGGACGAGAGCGAGGGCGAAGGACGCGGTGCGATTCGCCCGGGAGGGCAGAAGTACATCTTTATTTATCCGTTCTGGAAGACGCGGCCGTGGTATCTGCTGCCGATGTCGGAACGCAAGCGGCTGATGGATGAGCATATTCGGATTGGGCTGGCATATCCGCGGGTCAAGCTGAATACTACCTACTCGTTCGGCATCGACGATCAGGAATTTGTGGTGGCGTTCGAGACTAACTTTCCGGAGGACTTTGTCGACCTGGTTCAGCAACTTCGGGAGACCGAGATTAGCATGTACACTCTGAAAGATTTCCCGATCTTCAGTTGTGTGCGGGTGCCACCAGAAGAAATGCTGGATCGACTGGGATGAATCGGGCTATTTACACATGCTGAAAGTGACCGGAGGTACTGTTGCCCCTTCGCGTGAGTTCTTCGATTGCCTTACGTTCGCTGCGACGCAATCGCCTGCAGAGCGTGCTGACCATCCTGAGCCTGATGATTGGCGTTGCGACCGTAGTGGCGATGGTTGCGGTGGGCAGCGGCGCGGAGCGGTCGATCACCAACCAGGTACACGCCGCTGGCATGAACATCCTTGTCGTCAGCAGCGGCAATTTCAACGCCCCGAGACCGTGGCTTTCGAGCCAGATAGAAGACCCGCCTGCGAATCCGGTCGACAATCCCGCGTTTCGGATCGAGCACGACGATCCGGACATCCTGCCCGGAATGGGGTCGGCGACAACGCTATCTTCCGCGGACGCGGCGGCCATCGCGTCGCTGCCCGGGGTACAAGCTGTCTCTGCCAGCATCGCGGAGAACCTCGCAGTGAAGGCTGGCTCCTCCTCCTGGATTCCTCAGATCCGCGGGGAGCAGGCGACACTGCCGATGATTCGCCGCGCTTGGGACGTCGTTCACGGGAGGTTCTTCACGGCGCAGGAAGAAACGCAGAGCGCCTCGGTTGCCGTGTTGGGTAGTGTGGCGGCAAGGGGTTTATTCGGAGAAGTGAACCCTGTGAACGCGCAGATCACCATTCGTGGAGAGAGCTTTCGAGTGGTGGGAGTAATCGCGAGCAGCAGTTGGTTAGTGCCTGCCTCTCCCGGCGATGGACAGTTCGACGCGGTCTACCTTCCGCTGGGCGCCGCGGAGAAACTGTTGGGCCGGAGTTACCTGGACACCATCACAGTATCGACGGTCTCCGCCGGCGATGTAACCAAGCTCACGAGTGTGGTCTCCGCGGAGTTGCGAAAGCGGCATCAATTGAGTAAGGCGACGGCCTCGGATTTCACAGTAAATAGCCAGGCCGACCGCATCGTCGCCAGAGGTTTGCGCGGCGACCTGACTAAGGCAATCACCAACAATGTAGCGTCCTTGGACCAGGTGACGCTAGCCCAGTTGAGCCGTACCCTGGAGAATACTGGGCGAACGATGTCCTATCTTCTCGCGTCGATTGCGGGCGTCTCCCTGGTAGTGGGCGGGATCGGCATTATGAATGTGATGATGCTGGCGGTGACGGACCGTACCCACGAGATCGGCATACGTCGAGCGGTCGGGGCGCAGTCCTTCGAGGTTATGCAGCAGTTCCTGATCGAGGCCACGGTGCTGAGCGCGGGAGGCGGTTTGCTTGGCATTGCGCTGGGCATCGTCGCCTCTGCAGTGATCGGGCACATGGTCCATTGGGCGGTTGAGCTGACCTGGATATCGATCGCGGAGACATTTGCGATTTCGGCGGCAATTGGGATTCTTTTCGGTTTCTACCCTGCAAGGCAGGCGGCCCGTGTTGTTCCGATGACGGCGCTGCGATACGAATAATTTGTAGACACGAAGATCACACTATGACGAATGCGAAGCAAAGCACGTTCAGGAAGACGACGCTACCGGGTGCGAAGGGAACGCTGAGGAAGGCGACCGCGCGGGTGTCGATTTCGCCGACAGGAGCTAAGGCGCGAGCGATTGCGGCGACGGAGCCAGTGGCACCGAAAGTGAATCCAGGCAAAACCGCGAAGCCACTTGCACCAGAGCGGGTTGCGGCGATTCTGGATGCGCTGAAGAAGGCTTATCCCAAGGCGGTGTGTGCGCTGAATCACAAGAGCGCTTGGGAACTGTTGGTGGCGACTATCCTTTCGGCGCAGTGTACGGATGTGCGGGTGAACCTGGCGACGCCGGCGCTGTTTGCGGCGTTTCCTACACCGAAGGCGATGGCCGCCGCTTCCCTGCCCGAGCTTGAGGAGTTGATCCGGCCGACGGGCTTCTTTCGCAACAAGGCGAAGTCGATCAAAGGTGCAGGGCGGGTGGTGACTGAGGAGTTCGGCGGCGAAGTTCCGCACACCATGGAGGAGCTGCTGCGGATTCCAGGCGCGGCGCGGAAGACGGCGAACGTAGTGCTGGGGAGCTGGTTCGGGATTGCGGTGGGCGTGGTGGTGGATACGCATGTGCTGCGGATTTCACGGCGATTGGAACTGACGAAGGAGACGACTCCAGAGAAGGTGGAGCAGGACCTGACGCGCGTGATTCCGCAGAAGAAGTGGATCGCATTTTCGCACGAGGTGATCTTCCATGGGCGGCAGATCTGTATTGCGCGGAAGCCGCGGTGCTCGGACTGCACGCTGGAGCGGCTGTGCAACTCAGCCGACAAGACGTGGAGCTCGCACTGAGATTTGCCGGTGAGTGAGCGCGCTTGGTAAGATTCCGCAACGATTCAGGACAGTGTGGTGTGCGATGAGATTTGGTAAAGACTGGTCGCGGCGGCGATTTCTCGCGGTATCGAGCGCGGCTGCGGCGCAGGCGGCGGCGGGACTCAAGGGGTTTGGGCAGGCTGCAGGAGTGACAGAAGCTTCGGCTGCGGCGCAAAAGGCGAATGCCCGTGAGGCTGCAGCAGCGATGCCTCCACCGGGTGTGATTACTGGGGGAATCCAGCCGCTGATGGAAGCGATGACGCGGCGACCTCTTCGCTACCGGCCGGTAGCGGGAGAATTCGTGATCCGCAATGGTAAGGAGTTCTTCAACCGGCCTATCTACGGCGTGAGTTCTCCCACGCAGTCGGGAGACTTTCGCGTGGATGCAGGAGACCTGCCGGAGTTCTCGATGTATTTGCCGGGACATGGTGGGAACTTGAAGTTGGGGATTATCGGCGTCGGGGGTGCGGGGTCGAAGTGGGGCGCAGATGCCGCTGAGGTAGTGGCGCGGTACCGGCCGGGGCGGATGATCTACGAGATTCGCGATGAGCTGCTCGGTAAGGGGACATTGCGGGCCGAGTTGCTAACGACGGGTGTGGGCGCAGGTTTTATGGTGAAGGTTGAGGGCCAGAACGTTCCTGCAGGAACGCGGCTGGCATGGGCATTTGCGGGGGTGAGCGGACGCAAAGGACAGAGGAACGGGGACATCGGATGCGAGCGGCAACCGGTGAGCGAGTTCTTCCAGGTGCGGCCGGAGGAATGTGACGGAAACAGCTATACGTTCGAGGGGACCGCGGGTACGCGGCGAATTGCTCGTCTAACCAGTAAGGCGGCGGAAATCACGCTTAGCTTTCCGGATGGCTCTCTGCTAGCCGCAGCGGGTTTTGACTCCGCGTTCGACTCGTGGAATAAGCCCCCTTACCCGGGTCAGTCCTTGAGAGCGACATTTGATAATCCGCGAATGATGCTGGTCGGATCGGTGGACGTTGGGGACGCACCACTGTTGATAACCGTCAACCGGACTGGCGAAGGTATGCCTGACGTGCCGAACGATCCGGCGAAGGCGTTTGCGGAACGCAGTGCGCAGGTCGAGGCGGTCGCCGCGACATTGAAAGTCGACACTCCGGATGAGTATGTGAACGCCGCTGCGGGAAACTTCGGGATCGCGGCGGAGACGATCTGGGATCAAAAGAACGAGTGCGTGCTGCATGGCGGCGTTGCTTGGCGAACGATGCTGGCAGGGTGGCGTGGGCCATACAACCTGGACGCGCTGGGGAACCATGATCGTGCGGTTAAGGAGATTCGGCATTGGCTGAAGCGGCAGAACGTAACGCCGGTGACGACGGGCGATCCAGCGATTGGGCCGTGGGATGCGAACATCCACCTCGCCCGCAAGGAGGGGATGCTGCACTCGAGCGGCGACCTCTCGAACAACCATTACGACATGAATATGGTGTTCATGGACATGCTGCTGCGACACCTGATGTGGACGGGCGATCTGGAGTTTGCCAAGGAAGTGTGGCCGGCGCTGCAGCGGCATCTCGCTTGGGAGCATCGGCTGTTTCGCCGAACATACACGAGTGAGACGGGCAAAGAGCTTCCGCTGTATGAGGCATATGCAGCGATCTGGGCGAGCGACAATCTACAGTACAACGGCGGCGGCGCGGCGCATTCGTCGGCGTACAACGTATTTGCATTTAGGACTGCGGCGAAGATCGCAAAAGCGATCGGCGAGGATGGAAGCGCGTATGAAGCCGAGGCGGAGCTAATCCACCAGGGCATGCGGGAGCTGTTATGGGTTAAGCAGCAGGGCGCGTACGGCGAGTCGAAAGACTTGCTCGGCCCGCAGACCGTGTATACGAATCCTGCGCTGTGGACGGTGTATCACACCATCGACAGCGAAGTGCCGGCGCCACGAGAGGCCTGGCAGATGGCGGCGGAGCGACTGGCAGTGCTGAAGCACATTCCGGTGCATGGCGACGGCGTGCCGGAAGGCGGATACATGCTGTCGTGTTCAGATTGGCTGCCGTATATGTGGTCGCTGAACCTGCTTCTGCTGGGGGAAAACATGCACATGGCGCTGGCCCTCTGGCAGACGGGGATGCGGGACGAGGCGTATCGCATCTTTAAGGGGAACCTGCTGGACTCGATGTACATGGGGTTGTGCCCTGGCGATTTTCATATGACATCGACACTCGACGTGCATCGGCAGGAGGCGCAGCGCGACTTCGGCGATCCGCTGGGGATTTCATCGCGCGCGCTGGTGGAGGGTTTGTTTGGAGTGCAGCCGGACTTGATTGCGGGCGAAGTGCGGATTAGACCAGGGTTCCCGAGCGAGTGGGACCGAGCCTCACTGAAGCACAAGGATTTCGATTTTGCGTGGAAGCGCGAAGGTATGCGCGAGACGTATGGGTTTACAAATAGATTGGCCACAACCGTTCCCCTGACACTGGTGCTGCCGGCGTTGACGACAATGCTGCCGACGGTGATTTGCAACGGTACGCGGGTGCAGTGTGCGTTTGATGCGACAGCAGTGGGGGGGCCGGCGGTAAATGTGAAACTGCCTGCTGCGCGTTCGAACCACGTGACGGTTGAATGGCACGGGCGCGCGCCCTCGCTTGCCCCTGCACAGCGAAGCTATCGCCTGGGCGATGCGATAGAGTTGCCTGCGGGGATCAAACTGACGCAGGTCGATGATCCGCAGGGATGCCTCGCCGATGGGAAGCAGGCGGCGGGGGGATTTCACACAGTGTTTGCGAATGTGCGTGAAGGCGATTGCGCGTGGACGATGCCTATCTCGTTTGATTCAGGGCGCGACAAGCCGCTGTATGCAGCGGTCCCGCCGATGCCCGCAGATATTGCAGGCGAGCAGGTCGATCTCTCTTCCCTGCTGAAACACAAGGTGACGGAGATTTTCACGCGCGTTTATGCTGAGCCGAGATCGCAATACTGTTCGCTGGCCTTTCCCGATAACCTGCTCGGCGGATGGGCAAACCCGGACGGGCGCGCGAGTCTGGACGACGCTGGATTGCGCGCGGCTGGCGGCTTGCTGAAGACCCCCATCGGGGTAGACTTCGCCACCCCGGGAGGAAGCGCGCCGAACTGCCTCTTTCTTTCTTATTGGAAGCAAGACGAGCCAGCCGCGCATCTCGCGCTGAGCGGGCGGGCGCACGGAATCTACCTGCTGATGGCGGGAAGCACGCTTCCCCAATGCAGCCGTATCCAGCATGGAACCGTCGCGGTTACATATAGAGATGGGGGCTCCGCTGAACTGAACTTACGCAATCCGGAGACCTGGTGGCCGATCGAACAGGACTATCTGCTGGATGACTATTTATTCGTAAATAATGCGCCGCTGCCGCCGCGTGTGGACCTACGCACCGGGAAGACTCGAGTTCTGGATGCGTTGAGTTTTCATGGGAAGGGCCGGACAGTTCCCGGCGGCGCCGCGACCATCCTGCATCTGCCGCTCGATCCTGCGAAAGACCTCGCATCCTTGCAGGTCAAGGTCGATCTCTATGGAATTGTTGTGGGATTGATGGCCGCTACGATTGCGCGAGCTTAGAGCATTGCAGTCAATCGGCGAAGACGCAGGCAAATCAGGATGTGAGCGATATTTGCACTTGATCGCCCAACTGCATTTGGGTTTGCGAGATAGTTCCGCAGGGCAGTTCGATAACGCTCTTTAGCTTCAGGCTCACGGAAGTTACTCGAAACGGCGCGAGGCAGCGCCAGAGCTTGATGACCTTGAGATCGCGATCCAGGCCGACGACATCAATTTTGAAGGCCATTCCAAAAGTGTGGACGCCGGACGAGGGTTTGATCCATAACCCTCCGCCGGCGTCCAAACCGCGCCTGCCAAGTAGGCCAAACATCCGCTTCATGGACGTGTCGGCCAGCTCGACCCTATCTCCTACAATCGTGCCTCGGGTTGTATTGGTTACTTTTAGCATAACCATCCGTCGGCGCCGCCGACCACAGCTAGATAGTCTTCTGTTTCCTACGGTACACGATAATTCCCAGTACGGCCGCCGCCAATACTCCAGCTACAATCTGAACGACAATCATAACTACCTCCTTTCCGTTGAACTTCAGCATTCCAGTGACTCGGATAATATTCACTGGATCCCGGTTCATCGAGACCCTTCTATATTCTCCTGCAACCTGGGGTTCGCCTATTCCACCAAAGTAGTGTTTACCAGCTTGACTACGTCAAGTGGGTGACTCGTGCGATCCGTTGTGAGTTACTGGCCCATACTTTGCATTCCCGACATGATGCTCAATATCGCCGGAGCAAGAAGGACAATGAAAATGCACGGGAAGATACATAACACCAGAGGGAAAATGATTTTGATCTTTGTCTTGGCTGCGGCCTCCTCCGCTCGCTGTTTCCGCTTCGATCGAATCTCTTCCGACAAGCGGCTAAGTGCGCGGATGATTGGCGTCCCGAACCGGTCCGTTTGACTGAGCATGCTTACAAAAGCGGTGAACTCCTCGATCTGGGTACGATCCGCCAGGTTCTGCCAGGCTTCGAGCCTTGGCCGACCGGCACGCTGCTCACGATTTACCTGAATAAATTCTTCCTGTATATCCGGATAACTTACGCCGAGTTCGCTGCCTACACGAAGGAGGGCCTGATCCAATCCCAGGCCTGCGTCCACGCAGATCACCATAAGGTCGAGCGAGTCCGGGATGCTACGCCGAATGCGGTTTCTCCTACGGCTGGTCTTCCAGTTCAGCCACATGTTGGGCGCCATATAGCCGAGTGCGCCCAATCCCAGCACATAAGACAGCGTATTGGTTCCGATCAAGGTGCCGGCGACGGCACCCGCGGCCGGCACCAGAAACTGAGACGCAAAGAAGATGTCGGTTGCGGCAGTTCCCTTGATACCCGCCGCAGCCAGTTTTGCTTTGAGAACCGGGTTTTCGGCGAGCCCCAACCGAACCCGCAGACTCGTTGCCAGGCCTAGGAGCCTGGTCTGTACGTGCTCCTTACCGCTTATGATGCGCTGATCCGGGCGGGTACTCTGCACAACATCCAGAATGCGCTGGGCCTCGGGTGACGGACGAAAGAGATTGGGTATCAGAAG
>Ga0302200_10004521_pt1 | contig 11179 bp, 11 predicted proteins | sample II_Bog_N3_1_FD_194585 | JGI IMG/M metagenome (GOLD analysis project Ga0302200, IMG submission 194585) | Peat permafrost microbial communities from Stordalen Mire near Abisko, Sweden - II_Bog_N3_1 | ecosystem: Environmental > Terrestrial > Soil > Wetlands > Peat | place: Sweden: Abisko... | reverse complement strand
GAACTGCGCTTGTTGTGCCGTGATGAGGTGGCGTTGATTCGTGACCGCACGGCGTTGATCACGCAGTTGCGCCAATCGTTGTATGACTATTAGCCGGGGAGGTTTTACGATGAAGGAGAAACCAAGCAAGTTTGCGGATATGCTCCGCACCCGCAGGGACGAGGAACCACCGGCCAAGCGAGGCCGACCGGGAGGACAGGGCAAACGGGGCAATCCCGATTATGCCCAAGTGACGGCCTACATCCCCAAGACCTTGCACGAATCTCATCCGGCAGGGCAACAAGGAATTCAGCCAGCTTGTCGAAGAATTGCTGACCGGCTGGAATTTGAAGCCGGGAAATTGAACGTCCGGCCATGCGGCTTTTTGGGTTGTTAAAATGTCGTCGTGCCAGATAATTCCCTGACGTGACTCCTGTGGAAATTCAGATAATTGTGTCCGTCGCGACAATTTTATGTAGCGGCGTGGTTTCGGCTGTCGTAACTCACAAACTCTCCGCTGGTCGTGCTGAGCGCGAATTTCGCCGGAAGAAACTCGAAGAACTTTATTTTGCAGTCCACACCTATTGCAGCAAGCTCTTTTCAGCGAACATTGTTTGGCCGCGAGTCATGCGCGGCCAAATCACATATAACGAGGCGAATGACCTCATAATCAAGAACCACGACAAGGAGGACAAGAGCCATGACATTGCGCAAATGCTTATCAATATCTATTTCCCCAAATTGCGACCGCACCTCCAAGCAATCATGCAGCGACGGGATCAAATAAATCAGATTCACTCAGAATTCAAAAAAACGTATGAGCGCCGTGAGAATTGGGATTGTTACGTTGAACCGTTTCTAGCCGAACTTAGCGGCATTGATTTGGATGAAAAATCCATGACGGACGCCTTGTTTCGCATCAGCGAAAAGTATCGGTGACTGTCAGTGAAAGTGTCAGTTCAAGGGGTGAAAAGTAGTGAAAAAAAGTGATGCGTTATGGCGAATTCCCCTTTATTTTATGCGGGTTTATGCTATTTTATTGGTGTTCTGATATGGGTTTACAGACCGTGTTCGTCGGCGTGAGTCCGGAGTCGGACGTGGTCGCCCATCTCGGCGGGTTCAGCACCGGCTGGCTGCTGGGCATTCCGTTGGCATTCACAACTCGATTTCTTCACCGGCCAAAGATCAATCTTGCCGCCGGCATGTTATTCGCCTTGCTCGTCATCCTGCCGTGGTGGCGGGCACTGATGTAATCCGGGCCCGGTGTTTGACATTCTGCTTTTGTAGTTGGACGCCCAACGGAGATTTTTTAGGCGGAGCGCATATCGCATGCATGCACCGAGATGCTACGCAATTCGGGATCGGTTTTGACCTCGATCGCCTGCCGAATGAAAATAGTTTGTTGCCGGTGCTAGACACTGATTTAATTTGCTCCTTGGTGCCGCTGAGCAATACTAAGCTCCACCAAGCTTCCGGGTTATGGAACAAATAAAGCGCAGAATCCAAAAGAGCCACCGGGATCAGCACCCAGTGCTGACTGCACGGGCATGTCAACATTCAAAGCGTGCGCACTAATCAAAATTAATTTCATAACACCATTCACATATGCCTGATCAAGCCGAAACTACGCCCAGCATGCGGATATCTTTGCGGTCCGTGTTCTTTCAGGTGTTCTGCCTCATGTTTTTACTCGTGCTGCTGGTGAGCATCGTGCTCACCTTTATTATTCCGGAAGTCTACGCCAGCACGGTGCGCATCCGCGTGGAAAAAGACCAGCCCGACGTGCAAACCACGACCGGCTCACCGTCAACGACGGAGTATTATGATCCTTACTTCATCCAAACGGAGATGGAGATCATGCAATCGCAATTGGTTTTGGGGAAGGTCGTCACCCAGCTGGATCTCAACGAGAAATGGGGTAAAAAGTATTTCGATGGCGAGACGCTCAAGACAGCGGAGACGATCGAAATTCTCAAGGGTCGCCTGCAAGTGATCCCCGTCAGAAACACCAAGATAATTGCCATCAGCTCTTTTAGCGATGACGGAAAAGAGGCGGCGGCCGTCGCCAACGCCATGGCCAAAGCCTATGGTGATTACCGATCTGAATTTCTGCAGAAGAGACTCCAAGACACCCTTGATACGATGCAGGAGGCCTACCGGGAAGAGGCAAAGGAGATACAGCAGGCGGAGGACGACGTGGCTCAAATCAGCGTCCCAGTGAGGGCGGGAAATGACCTTTCGACGGCTGCACCAACCGAAGCTAGTCGGTCGCAGGAGCAGAAATGGAAGCTGGAACGGTTGCTCGATGCGCGCAAGATACTGTTCGCCAAAATTGAGGCGGAAAAACTCCAATTGGAAATCCCCAAGTTTTTGGTGCAGGTCATCGACGTTGCCGAGCCGGGTCGCGCGCCCATCAAGCCTAACAAAGTTGTGAACATTTTTTGGGGCGTGGTGATTGCAACTCTCGTGGGGGCGTTGCTCGGCGGAGTGGCCGTGCTCCTTGCACGCCGTTCAAATGCCAAAGAAACCGTCGCCGCCGCCGCTGAAGAAACCGACTAGGGAGCGTTCACTGCCTGGCATTTTGCCAGCGCGGCGGGATTTCATTTTAGTTTCTTGATCGAAATGACCGCGTTGCGCGGCGCATTGGCGGCGATGAGGACATTGTTGATCGCGACTTTGTGATCCGGTGCTTTTGTGATGACCCGGAGCACGCCGTAATCATGGCGCAACCGCACGGCATACCGCTTCATGCGGACGATCGCCTGGCCAGTCTCTTCCGGGCCGGGCAGCACTTCCTCCGACTCCGGCAAAACTTCCAGCATTTCACCAGTTCCAGCCTTGTAAACGGCGGTTGAAAAGTGCGGCGGGGGGCGCTCGAAAAGTGCTGCACCTTCCGGGCAAAGCAGGCTGGTGAGACATTTGCAGGCATTCTTGCCGCTGGCTTTGAACAAAAAACATCTCTGGATGAAAGCGTCTGGATCGGATTACGGGCTCAGCCGGTAAAACTTCGTGCTGGCGGAGGCCGGATTGGTGACGGTGTTCAAATTGTTAAGGACGACCGGCAGGGGTGAGACTGCACTCCACGAGGCGCCCGCGACCAGTTGGGTGGTCGATTGAAGAGTGTAGCTGGAATAAGCGGTGGACCAGGTGAGAACCACATTGGTTCCAGAATGGGCAATGGCCAGCAGCGGCCCGGCCAGTGCAAAGCTGAAAAGGGTGCCGTTGCCCGTGCTACCGCCCTTGGTCGCGGTGCCAAACAAGGTGCTGCCGGCGAGAATCATGTCGGCCGCAGGATCGCCGCCATCGTTGCCACCGGTGAAACTGTATAGACTTTTGAAATTCGAGCCGTCCGTATTGATGGCAAACAACGTGCCGTTGGTAAATGCGCCACCGGCAGTGGTGGTGCCATAGAGGGTGTTGCCGGACAAGGTCAATCCGGCTTGCGGTTCGGAGCCATCACTGCCGCCGGTGAAAGAATACAGGCTGGTAAACTGGCCGGTCGTGCTGACGACAAAGACCGTGCCGTAGCCGTAAGTTCCTCCACCCAGTGTCGTGCCATATAAATTGGTGCCGGACAAAACCAGGGCCGAAAAGGAAGCGAAGCCGTCTATGTTCGTGCCGTTCAACGCCGGAGCCGTAAAGTCATGCAGGACGGTGTAGCTGCCGGGTTGATTGGTTACGACCGAGAACACAGTGCCTCCGCCGTAACTGCCGCCCTGCTCATCCGTTCCGTATAGGGTGCCAGCCGGGCAAATCAGCCTAGCGGAGGGGAAAATCCCGGAGTAGTTGATGGCGTAAGGGTTGTAGGTGGGCGGATAGAAGGCGTAAAGAATCCCATGACTCGCCCCATTGGTGGCAACGGAGTAGATGACACCTTCATCGTAGGGGCCGCCATACCAGGTCGTCCCATACAAAGTGTTTCCGGAAACGGCCAATCCGGAGACCGGATTATAACCGGTGGGGGAGTCGAATGTGGAAACCAAAGTCAAGAGGTTTGTAAAGTCTGTGCCATTGGTGTTGATGGCGAACACCGAACCGCCAATCCCAAAAAGCTTTGAGCCCGACAGGACTAATCCGCCCACCGGATAACCGTTGCCGCCGGAGGCAAACACATACAGGTTGGTAAAATCGGTGCCGTCGGTATTAATGGCGAACACGGTGCCGGCTCCATTTGAAGCCCCACCATTCTCCGTCGTTCCATAAAGCTGGTTGCCCGAGATCGCCAGATCACCATCCGGCGCTTTGCCAAAGTTGGGCGAAAAAGTATAAAGCGTGTGAAAGGCAGGGATCGAATTGTTGTAAACATTGATCGCGCCCAAGCCCGTGAGCGGCAGCGCGGATGCTCCATGCGTGCTTTCCGCAACCAGACCGGGAGAATAACTGCCGACCGTCTTATAAACGTGCACGGGGTTTTGCTCCGTGCTTGTGCCACCATCACCAAAGCTCCAATTCCAGTTGGTCACGGTGTTCCCGCCGCTGTCTACGCTTGGACTGGCGAATTGAACGGTCAACGGAGCCAGTCCGGTAGACGGAATGGTGCTGACGTTGAGCGCCGGATTGGTAACCGTAATGGTCCCCAGGCCGGTCACCGCGAGCGCGGCACTGCCGTGGGTGCTATATGCCGTCAGGCCGGGAGTAAACGAACCGGTCGTCGTGTAAGTATGCGAGGGGTTTTGCGCCGTGCTGGTGGCGCCGTCGCCGAAAGCCCAGTTCCAGTTCGTCACAGTATTGCCGAAACTCTCCACACTGGGACTGGTGAACTTCACGGTCAACGGCTCCGCGCCGGCGGTCGGTGAATCCGTAACGGACAGAATAGGAGCAAACTGTTCAACATAGTTTACCTGGTCGAGGAAAGCCGCCTCGGTCGGGTAATTGTCGCCGCCGGCAGAAGCCGTCCAAGTCAACGTGTGCTGGCCGGCGGAAATTGTGTATGGCCCGTCTTGAACCCAAGGCTGGCTGCAATAAATGTCATTCTGGTAGCCGCCATCAATGTCGAACTCGTAGTCGAAGTTGGCGCAGTCATCCTGGCTGGACCAGTTAAACGTTAGCGTGCCCGGGCCCGTGACGGTGACGGAGAGGATCGAGGACTGATTGTTCGTCACGCTGCCGCTTTGGGCCGCGTAGGGTGAACCGTTGGCGGTGTTGGTGGATTCAATAAACCAACTGGAGTCGCCGTTGGTCGTCCATGTCAGGCCGCTGGTGCCGAGGGCGGCGTTAAAGTCCAGGCTGGCGGCGGCGGTTGAGCCGGGGTTGGCATAAAGTTGTGCCACCTGGTTTGAGGAGAGCACACCGGAGTAAATCTGGATGTCATCCAGGAGACCTTGAAACAAACTGCTGAAAGAAGCCGAGCCTGGGTTTGATTGGGAAGCGTCAATCTGGCAGCCAACTGCCACGAGATGAGGATCGCTCAAGGGGTTCATGGTGGCAAAATCTGTGGTGTTAAGTTGGCCATCCACGTAGATCTGCTTTTCACCGGTCGACTGTTGCCGGGTGATCACCACGTGATGATAATTACCGTCATTCAGGTCAACCGTCGAATTGAGCGTGACATCATTCGGCCCGGTATTAAATCCGATTTCACCTCCGTCCAAAGCCGCGGGAACAAGATCGTAATGTTGTCCCGGAACATCCGCAGCCACAATGCCCGCGCCGGCAAAAGCTCCACCACCCTCATTGCCGTCGTTTTGTGTGGTCTGAATCCAGAACGAGAGCGAAAAGTCGCCGGCAAGTGTGCTTAAAATGTTGCTCGGGGTTGAGTTGTAACTTAAATAGCTGAAACCATCAAAATAAGCCGCACCGGCTCCGGCTTTCGCCGTGCTGTTGAAGACCACCCGATCGGCCCCGTTGAAATCCAAATCATAGCCATTGCCGCTCGTGTCCTGGCCGATATTTCCGCTATTGTCGAACGTGTAATGCGCAACCAGCGTGGTGAAAAAGGTCGGCGGATTCGTGATGGCAAACGACACAGAGTCGCCGGTTTCCAGGATGGCGGCAATGGCCCAGCCGGAAATGGGCTGGTGGGAAACATTGGTGCTGACGGGCGTGGTGGACACAAAGAGTGGGCCGGTGTAGTTGGTCACGTAATCCAGGTTAAAAGTGCAGTTCAAGCCGTCGGGCAGCGGCGTGGGATCCGGCCAAACGGTTTGGGAAGCCGGGAGTGGGTCGGGAAATTGAAAAAAGGAAAAATCATAGTTGTAAAAGTAGGTGTTGGCGGTGGTCACGGGCCAGCTCGTCGGTCCTTGCCAGGTGAACATGGGCTGATTCGGCACGTTGATTGCGCCATTCGCCGGCGAGGTGATGAGGGTCAAGGGCATCAGGTTGCTGTTGATGGTGGGCGCGCTCACCGTGAACGTGTAAAGGTTGGTCACGGTCGTGTTGGTAAACAGAATTGTCCAGCTGCCATTTGTGATGTGCTGCAGGGCGGAATTGAAATCCCCATAGCTGTTTTCACCATCGAATTCTCCCCGGTCGCTGATGCCGTTGGCGGTGAGGTCGAAGCCCCGCTGGGAACCGCTGGCTGGCCAACCCGGAGAACTGATGACGTAGGTTCCCAGGGCGGCATTGGGTCCTACGGCATTGGTGGCCAGCGGCGTGTAAAACTCATAATTCCGCCCCTGTGAGTTGCGGTAAAAATCTATGGTCATCGTAAGCCCTGCCCGGGCGGCGGGCACGCCAAAGAGGCTAATGGTGAACGCTAAAAATGCCAGGAGCAACAGACGATGGGTGGTGCTTAATGAAGTTTTCAAAGGAACATGAAGTGGAGTTTGGGTTAGCCGGGATTTCCCATTTAAGCTACCGTTCATGGCATTAAAATGGCTATTCCTGACCTTGTAACCAATTATCTTCCCATCACCTGACTTTGCAAGCCATTTCTCAACAGCAAAACCGTGTTTTTCGGAGCCGCCGCGGCACACACATGACCCCGCCGCACTTTTCAGCCGCCGTTTACAAAGCAATCATACGGGCGCGGGTTGCGAGTATTTGAATCTTGTATGCGATGTCGGCGCGACGGATGACAAACTAAATACGGATGCCAGCTTTTTTCTTCTGCTCACGCTTGGGCCCTCCGCTCCACTTTCCCCGCTCGCCGACCGCAGACCGAATCCTTACGAGGATTATTTCTTTTTCAAAGCCTTGACCTTCGCCCAACGCGCTTTGGCCGCCGCACTGATCTTGGCTTTGGCCGCAGCACCCATTGTGAATTTCTTCTTGGCCGCAGGCGCGGCTTTCGCCACCACAGCTTTGACGGCCGGTTTCGCGGCCTCAACGGCCTTTGCTGGTTTAGGCGTCGCAACGGTGTTCACGGCCGGCTTTGCGGCTTTTCTTGCGGCCCAGCGCGCTTTCATCGCCGCAGAAAGTTTGGCTTTGGCCGCGGCACTCATGCCTGATTGCTTGGTAGGTTTAGCTGGTTTAGCTACGACAACCTTGGCTGCCGGCTTCGCCGCTCTGACCTTGGCCCAACGGGCTTTGGCCGCCGCACTGATTTTAGCTTTCGCGGCTGCACTCATGCCGCTTTTCTTAGGAGCTTTGGCAGTTGTCGGAGCGGTAGTTGGGGCAGTGGAAGCTAATACCTGACTAAGTTGTTTTTCCAGACCCGCAATCTGTTCTTTGAGATTGGCGGCCTGGCGTAATTGTTGGACAGATAGACTCGATAAACTCATAGATTACAATTAAGCTCATTTCATTGAGGAATGTCAATAAATTGATTGGTTGTGACTAGATCAAGCCATTTCAAAATAGATTTGATGCCGGGAAAAGTTCGGGCCGATTTCAGATCCAAGTCCAACAATAAGCAGCGAGTTAAGATGCCGAAGATCTTAAAAGCACAGGGGGCCAGCGATTCTGCCGGGTTCCACCACTCGACGCCTAATTCAATTTACAACCATTCATCCTCGCCGCACCGACTCTCCAGCCAGATGCCGGATTCAACCGGCACATCGCTTGAATGTGATGCCAACCATTTCGCGTCCAGGTTTGGACCAATTTTTTGAACTTGAGCGATCTTACCGGTGGAATGTTGGCCGATGAGATATTCAATTTTACCGACCAAGACGGCCTGTTTGCAGCTCGCGCTTTTATCGGGCAGTAAAACAGTAAGCCACATTGTTCCTTGCCGTCGCACCAGCAACGGGTGGAAGCTCATTGCCCCAGCAAATCGTCCCATTGGCACCCCAGCGCCTTTTTCAAACGGTGCACGGTGGTCAGCAGGATATTGACATGACCGGCCTCAATTTTCTGGATGGTGCGGATGTTCAAATCAACCGCTTCAGCAAGTTTCTCCTGCGTGATTTTTCTGGCCATCCGCTCCCGGCGAACATTCACGCCGAACGCCTTGAGTTGCGCCGCCTGTCTGGAATTTAATGACACGCCCCATTACGGCGCATTTTTCCCTTGACGACCACGGCACGTTGGGGCGTATTCTTCACTCGTGAGTGACAAATACTTCTATGCTGTCGGAGGAAGGCGGCATGGTCCCATAACCCTTGAGGAAATAAAATCACTGGCTGCTCGCCAGGAACTTAAGCGGACTGCACTGATTTGGACTGAAGGCATGGCGGCATGGCAGCCTGCGGGGCAGACCACAGCAATCTTCGAGGGGCTGCCGCCCGATTTGGAACCTCTCACGGAGCCGGTCACACTACCCAAGACGTTGCCGCAGGCAGAAGCACAAAATAGTGCAAATTTCCTCAACGAATATTTTCAGGTTTTAAGGAAATATGCGGTTTTTAATGGGCGTGCTGACAAACGAGAATTCTGGACGTTCTTTTTCGTAAACTTGGCGGTATCGGTTGGGCTGGCCATAATTGACGGAATAATGGAAGGGCAACCAGGCGTTCTTTACGGGCTTTATAATTTGGCAGTTATAATACCCTACATTGGTGTCGGCATCCGCAGAATGCATGACACAGACCGCAGCGGATGGTGGATACTGCTGCCTATTGGGAATATCATTTATTGGGCGGAAGCTGGCAAGCCGGGCAACAATCGATTCGGCCCAAATCCAAAGACTGCCTATTCTTAATCATCTGATCGCCGGGTGGTAACGAGTGAAAGCCGGAGCATTCAGTTGTCATTTTAGACTTATGGTTACTAAATACTATTATGCGGCGAAGGACAGGTGGGAAGGCCCCGTAACGTTTGAGGAATTGAAATTATTAGCTGCCCGTGAAGAGTTAAAGAGGTCAGATCGGATTTGGACTGAAGGCATGCCGGGCTGGGAGCCGGCAGAATTTATCCCAGCAATCTTTGAAGGTCTACCGCCCGACATTAGTCCCGATACGCAATTAGTCGCGCCTCCCCCGTCGCCCGCCAAAGACCTTTCAAAAATCGCCCCACCGGACGGAAAACCACCAAAGCCAGAAATTACACCAGCAGCCGATTTCGGGGTGAACCCTCAATTCATAGCTCCACCACGGGATACTGCCGGATCAGGTCTGAATCTACTGATGGGCATTCCGACCGGTGGAGAAAAGCCGACGGACACCCTGTGCGCTCCAAAAGCAGAAGACCGAGTGAATCGAAGCAAGAAAGTTCTTATCGGCCTAGGCGTGATGGTTGTATTGGCGTTGCTGGCGGCTTTAATTAACTCGACATGGCATGGCATGCAGCTAGCCGCGGCCCGCGCCGCCGACGCCAGACGTTTGGCTAAAATTCGCACCAAAGCGGAAACCGGCGACATAGAGGCTCAATGTGATCTTGGAATTTATTATTCAGACGGCGAACTCGGTGCGGCGGTGGACTACGCTGAATCTTTAAAATGGTGGCGCAAGGCTGCCGAACAGAATGATGGGGCTGCTCAAGCGAGCCTCGGCTGGATTTATGCCTACGGGACTGAAGGGTCTCAAGATTTATTGGAGGCTTACAAATGGACGCAGTTGTCGGTTGAAAACACATTGTCAGCAGGAGATAAAGCCACTGAAAAAGCACGGCTCGCCGATTTGGAAACCCGGATGACAGCCAGTCAAATTGATGCAGGGAGACGGCTTGTGAGGCTTTTCAAAGCCGCCGCCTGGCGCAATTACAGCAATAAGAATGAGACCAACGCTTTCACTACGATGGACGAACCTTCACAAAGTCTCCCACGCGTCGCTACGTTGGAACCAAAAAAGCAATCCACCCTTTCTCAACCAGACAACCAGGTTGTAAAAGCCGACAGCTCAAACATTTCTTCACTATTTGATGTGTCCGGCACCAACCAGGTTCAAATTCAAGCGGAAGAAGGGCTGACAAATCAAAATACGCCGCCAGTGGCCACTAGAAATTTGGCCGCAAATGGTGTTACGCAGCAGATTTATATTTCTAACCCCATTGAACCACTTAACACAACAAATGAGTTTTACAAGCGTGGACAACTCAAAATGAAAAATGGTGACTCGGCTGGAGCATTGCTGGATTTTAACAAGGCCATTGAACTCAATCCAGCGGATGCGGACAGCTATAATGCTCGTGGCCTCGTAAAGGAATCAAGGGGTGACTTGAATGGGGCATTTACAGACAACCTTAATGCCATCAAATTAAACCCGAAACTTGCCAATCGGGAGTGGCTGCAGAAGCTTATCGGAAAAATCAGTCAACAGAAGCAGGCTGAGAATGAAATCCAGCGCATAGCAGCTCAAGACCAAGCGGGACAGATACGAAAAGATGAAGCCAAACAAGCGTATTTGCGCGGCGTTGCCAAGCGGTCTGATGGTGACTGGGATGGCGCAATAGCAGAATTCAGTAGGACGATTCAATTGGATCCTGAGTTCACCGACGCATATATTCAGCGTGGCAATATGAAGCAAGCCAAAGGAGATTTATTTGGCGCTCAGGCGGATTACAGAAAGGCAGGTGGTCGAACCAGAACAAATCCTATTGAATAGGATTTCAAAATGAGATTGGCGCGGGTGAAGGCAAGCGAATCCTCGTTACAATGCGCTGTGTTTGAGCCGCGGGTCAGAAGGGAAATTCCTTGTTCTGCGGCTGATGTTTCCGGCGGCGCGGCGGCTTGAGCCGATCCGCCGCCGCTTTCCATCGCGCAATCATCTCCTGAATCATTCGCGACTGGTGGCGCATCCGCTCCAATTCGTCCGTCAACACATGGCGCGTCCGGCTGGCCATCGCCGCGTGGTCTGTTCGCTTGGAAAAATTCCACGCCGGCTCGCGCCGCTGCCCCGCAAGCTGGCGTTTGATTTCGCGCAGTGAACTTTTCAATTGCGCC
>Ga0302200_10004516_pt1 | contig 11187 bp, 3 predicted proteins | sample II_Bog_N3_1_FD_194585 | JGI IMG/M metagenome (GOLD analysis project Ga0302200, IMG submission 194585) | Peat permafrost microbial communities from Stordalen Mire near Abisko, Sweden - II_Bog_N3_1 | ecosystem: Environmental > Terrestrial > Soil > Wetlands > Peat | place: Sweden: Abisko, Stordalen... | reverse complement strand
AGCACCTGCGCGCCCGGCGGTTCGTAGTAGGCATAGTTGAGGCCTACCAGCGTATCGCGCAGGAATGGCGTCAATTTGCCTCGCGCCGCTTCAAGCTGCGCCGGGCTTGCCGGACTGTTGATTACTGCCTTGAGATCTGTGCGCACCTGTAGCTCGGCATGACGGCTGGAGTAGATTGCGGGCGCCCACGAGGCTTTCTCGCTGCCCGTAAATATGGGCCGCGGCATCTCAAACTCGCGCAGGTTTCCGGCCAGTTCCAGCAGATTGCCGGCCGGTGCGCTTCCGTGAGCCTTTGCGTTCAATCCGTCATAAAGACCGTAAAGAGTGTCCAGCGATGCAAGCCGCTGATCTTCGAGCACCGACCGCATTCTTCGCGCCAGCTCATCGTGGACGCGCCTCCCTTGCGGACGAGTCTGAGCAGGACCGGCGAGCAGGTCTACAAGCTCGTCCTGCGACGAGTCGGCTTTGCCGGCCGCCGCCACAATCACCGCGTTCAGTGAACCGCGCGCGGCATCAAAGAGCTGCTGCTGAGTACTGATTGTCGCGAATGGAGCGAGAGCGCCCTGCCACGATTCATTGAGCTTCCGCCTGGGAATCTGTCCCTGCCTGGCCAGGATCTGCCAAACTCCGATATCGGCCTGAAACGCGCCCAGAGCGTTGGAGCGGTAGCCGGCGTTCGACAACTTGTCGATGCCGTCAGCAATCGAGATGAATTGGGAGATTGATTTGTCGTCGAGCTGGGGAAACTCGACAAAGTTGGAGTACCAATTGCTGTATCGCGCGAATCGGTCGGCCAGCAACTGCGCAGTGGCTTCTGAGATTCCGGGATCGGGCGCGCGCTTCGCATTGATCGCGCTCAGCGTCAGGTAGATCTGTAGTGGACCAGCGTCAGTTTCAACATGCGAGAAGGCCACCAGATCTTCAAGCAGCCGGTCGGGATTATCGACGCCGCGCGCATGCTTGAACCATTCGTGGTGGTCGTTGATTCCCGAGTCCTTTTCCAGGATCTGCTTCCATGCGGTCAGGTCTCCGGGCACCTTTGGCTGGCCTTGCGCGTCCCACTCAACCCGCGTAAACAGAAGCAGCAGGCTTGAGTTTCTGGCGAAGACCCCTTCGGATGCCGGGCCGGAGCCGGAAGCAGATCTGTAAGCTGCGTACAACTTCCTCAGCCGGTCAGAATGCGTCAGGTGTGCCTGCTGTTGCTGGTCGACGCGCGCTACGGCGTCAAAGTAGGCCGCCAGCCAGCCGCGGTCTTTGCTCAACAGGTTGACTACAAAATCACTTGGGGAGTTCGGGCTTGCTCCTGCCAGTTCCTGCCACTCGTGAATTGCGCCCCCCGGGACAGCTACCTGGCCGGAGTGGATGCTTAGTCGCGTTCCATAGAAATCAAGCACAGGCGCCATTGGCAGTAACGTCTTCAATCCCGGTGATTTCGCGAGCGCGTACCTGGTTTCAGGGTCGAAGTGCGCAAACGCAGCGTAGAGCCGGTCTATTTGCCCATCGTGCAAAAGTAAATCGAGCAGATCGGGAGATCCGGCCTTGCCGAAGGCGGTGGCTCCGATCCATTCCTTTTGCGTAAGCAGCACCGGCACCTGGGTGACCGGGTATTCGAAGCTGAAGGCGGTGTGCTGCGCCAACGACTCTTCGAGTCTCGCCAGCGGGAACCCCGAATCCATTGTGAGGAATGCGTGCACCGGGTTTGAAGTAACCAGGAACGCATTTCGTTCGCCGCAGGCATGCTCAAAACGATAGCCCAGCACCTCGATGAGCTTGGACGCATCGGCGCAATCTGAGACATGGACGGCGCCGTCGGGCCCGGTCAGGGCGCGCACATCCCGTGCAAATTCCACGTAGTGCGTCAGCAAAACCAGGTATTCGGTCTCCCGGTTACTTTCTCTTCCCCATAGGGTGAGGTTGCGGGCCAGCATGGGCAGAACATCTTCAGGGCTGATCTGCTGGCTAATGCCCGCCATGCGCAGAAACGACCGTAGCGGACCCGGGATGATGGCCGTTTCGTCCGCCTGGGCGGATGCGCCTGTTTCAGATACGCCTGCTTTTGGCGCGGCCACTGAAAACTGCGATCCAAAGCACACGATTGCCGTTGTAAAGGCAGCGAGAGAACGAAGAGGAAGCTTCATGAACGTGCCCCTTCCGAACCGGTTGTAGCCTGATTGAAATTGAGTGAAATCTATAGTCCGATTGTTAAAGCATTATTCCCTTGTTCGGGATTTGGCGGTTAGGAGCGCTGGCCGTTCATCTTTATCAGATGCGAAATGCAATCGATGCAGGTTGCCCTTGAAAGGGCCAAAATACTTATCCCTGAGCAGGCAGCTCGACGAATATGGGGTCGAAAACATGGCTGCCGATTCCAGCAAATATTCGGTTTACAGCTTGCAAGATAGGTCGTTCGATGGTGAATTCTGAATTGTGAGCTTGCTGTGTGGGAATAATGGGAATGAATGACTAAGTGAGCAGGATTATAACCCGGCTTTGTGTATACATAGCAAGTAAGTAATTGTAAAGAAATTGTCGTTTTGACTGGGATGGGCCAAAACCAACCTCGCTGGCATCTGGCGCTGCCCAGAACTGCCACCGCTGCGTACGAGGGAGGGAGCGGCTGCGGTATGTGTTTGTTCTCGGACGAGCTTCTACCACTAAGTTGTTTTGTCTGTTTTCGGGGCGGCGGATTTGGATGACTTTTGCTTTGGCGTGGACTTCAGGTCTGGCAGTGCCACGGCGCGAATGTCGGAAGGGAGATTGCCGAGCTTCTTGTGGCCGGGCGGCAGGGTGACGGCCTGGTAGGCGGCCTTGCCTGTAACCGGGACAAAGGCGGTCTCGCTGAGAAGCACTGGGTTGGCTTTGGCGTCAGTGATTTGGATGTAGAGCTGGGGTGTAGCGGATGGGGCGGGAGTGGGCGCGGCGGATTGAGACTCGCCGGTTTGGGACTCGCCTGACTGGGCTCCGCTGGGCTGCGATGAGCTGCCGTCGGAGGAGAGCAGGAAGTAGCCGGTGTCGTCAGTGTAGGAATAACTCGAATCGCTGAAGTAGTTTTTTTGTGCGTCAACGAGGAAGACTGCGTAGCCGGACTGGGGTGAGAGGTCGCTGGTGTAGACGCGGCCGTGGAGAACCCAGCCTGCGGCGGCGACGGTGGGCGCGGGAGTGCTGACCTGCTGGGTGAGCACGGCGAGGCGCGCTGCAGTTGTGGTGGTTGCGGTGACAATCTTCTGGGCGGCGGTGGCCTGAGAGGAGCCAGCGCCATAGACGGCGACGGCGAGGGTGGCAGCGCGACTTTGATTGGAGAGCCGGGACTGCTGGATGAGCGTGAGTGTGGAGACGGCAGCGGCAACCTGAGAATCGGCAGCGGTGGCGACAGCCTGGATGGGGGCGCTGAACGGGTCAATGATATCGGTGCTGGTGGTATCTGTGTTAGGAACGTCGCTCATAGTGGATTCCTTTCGATGTAATTCCAAGTGAGGCTTTTGGGACTAACCCTTGCAGCGTTGTTCGTTGAAGATGACGTTTGGGTTATGGACCCACCAGTTCGCTTTGGCGGCTTTGGATTTGAAGCAGTAAGTGCAGATGTTCTGCGAGGTCACATTGGCAACTCCATACGAGGCGCCGGAGTAATAGACGGCGCTGACGGACTCCTGGAGGCGATTGGCAACCGCCTGTGCGGAGAAACCGAAGAGAAATGCGTCGGCGAAGACCGTGTCGCGCCGGCCATTGATCCAGAGCTGGTTGTTAGAGAACATGACGTGGTCGAGCGTGACGATCATGACGGAGGCGAGACCGCGCACGGAGTTCAGCTGCGTCATGAGCTGGCAAATGTTGTTTGAGAACAATACTGTGCCGTTGGTAACCGACAGCGAAGACATGGGTTCATAGGCGAGGGCTGGGTCAGAGGCAAAGGCCGAACCAGAGTCAGAGGCAGGGTCAGAGTCGAGCAACTTGCTGAAGGCGTCGAGGAGCTCAGAGCCATCGAGGGCCCTACCCATGTTGATGATGGAGACGGTGAGCGCGCCGGTTTCAGTGCCTACGTCAGAGAGATCGGGTGAGCTGTAGGAGAAGGCGCCCATTGTTTCAGAATCGGATGCGACGGTGCCGCCGGTGGCGAAATGGTTGCCGAGGATTGAGAAGGGGCCGGTGCCTTCAACACGGAGCGCGAGGCCGAAGGCGACGCGGACAGTGTTGTTCTCAATGCGCAGGGCAGGAAACCCGGGCGCGTAGTGGGGCAATTGAATACGATATTCGTCGCTTTGGTCCAGCTCGTAGACTTTGCTGGCGGCGTCGGACCAGGGGGAATCGGATGAAGTGTCGAGGGTGAGCGGGGTGACCTTATCGATGTAGATGCCCGCGCGCTTGCCGCCGTATTTCGTGAATTTCTCGCCTCGGAAACCGGAGAGATCGCGAGTTTCACGAATCTGGTTACTATCGATCTCGATGTCTTCGCCGTGATAGATGTAAATGCCGCAAACTTCGGCGCCGGGGTTGATGCCGTAGTTGATAACGATGTTGGAGCGGATGAGGAGACTGGCGACGTCGGGCAGGCTGATGACGCCGTATCCATAGGGCGATGCGTTGATTGAAGCAGGCAGCACATTGCGCTGGAGAGTGTTGACGAGAATGTTTTCGGCGATGAGGACGTTTTCGAGCGAGACGATCTCGCGGGTTTTAGTGATGTCAAAGAACCCTACGGGACCGATGCCGCACATGCCTACATCGCGAATGCGGTTGCGGAGGATGTGGAGGTTTTTGATGTGGCCACCGGCGGCGACGGGGAAGGTAGTTGAACCTTTTTGGTGCGTGCCGGGAATTGTGGAGCCGCCGCCGGTGGAGCAGGCGGAGTCATGGTCAATGATAGTGCCGATCCAGGAGCCATCTCCGTTGCCGTTTTTGTCGAGATAGATGATGTTGCCGAGGGTTATGCCGTTGCGCGCGCCGCCATCGATCTCGTTTTCGACGATCCATATGTCCTTGGATGGACCGCCGATTTGCACGCCGCCGACTGCGTCGACACTGGGAGCCTTCCTTTTGGCGCCGGCGAGGGCAGAGGCTTCAGCGAGGAGTGCGCTTTTCGACGCTTTCTTCTCGGATGGTTGGAGAGGCTGTTGCCTGTTTTCGTTAGTGAACACAATGATGGGATCTTGCGAGCGGACGCCGCGCAAAAGGGATTCGACCTTGACGATGTTGTGCTCGAAGCGAATGGAGTCGCCCTCGAGGTAGACGGCCGGGTAGAGGCTGGCGAGGTCTTTCATCTTGATCTGGTTTTCGCAAATGATGAGGTCGGTGACGTAACGCGCGCCGATGGCGGACATTTGGGAAGCAGAGATTTCGAGATCGGTGAGCAGGATTTTGGAGTCGGGGAGCTGGTACCTGACGTCGTTGCCCTGCTGGCTGAAACCCTTTCCGGTGGCCTGATCCATGAGGACGCCGAGTTCTGATTCAGCGGCGACGATGCTTAAGGATTCAATGGTGATCTTCCGGCTGGCGATGATGGTGAAGACGGCGTTGAAGCCGGAGATGGTGTAGCCGCCATCGGGGGCCTGGGCGCCTCCACCGGGTTGAAGCGACTGAGAATACACCTTAGTGCGCGGGCCGCAGCCTGTGATGACGATGTTGTGTTTGCCGTGAATGATGACGTTCTCGTAATAATCGCCGGGCTCGAGGCAGACCTCGCCGCCGTGATGGAGCGAGTCGATGGCTTTTTGAATGGAAGTGAATTGGGCGCTGGAATTGGCCGGCCCGACACTCACGGAGCAGCAGCATCCGCAATCGCCGCCTGAGGAAGTTGGCGGCCATAGCTTACGGCAGTCATTGCTGCTGGGCGTGGAGGAGACGCCGACGGTAACGGTGGCGAGCTTGGTGTAGTGATGCGCGATGCCGCTTGGGGGCTGATTGGTGAGCGGCTGGATGGTTCCGTCTGCGGTGCGGGCGTTGAAGTTCCAGTAGTCCATTGCCTGGTAGTTGCCGTTGGCGATGGATAGCCCGAAGGTTACCGAGACACCGTTTTCGAGAACGACTGCTGAATTGTCGGTGGGAACGGGGATACCTGTGAATCCGTTGAGTTGGCCGGATACCGAGCCAGGTGCATCGAGGTTATAGGTCTTGCCGCTGACTTGAACGTCTCCGGACTGGTCCCAGCGGATGATGCGCGTGTAGGCGTTGTTGGTGATCGAGGAGGAAGAAAAGTTGGCTGATAGCGGCGTGGCGAGGATGATGGAAGAGTCAGGCACACTGACGCTGTCGATCTTGTAGAGTTCGCCGGGAAGGCAGGCGTTGTCGTGGGACTGGTCAGTGATTTCGATCCAGTTGCCGGCACTGAAGCCGAGGATCTGATCGCGGCCGAGGCTTTGCACTGTGAGCGCGTTGGTGGGATTGTTGAGCGAGTTGGTGGCCGATGAGATGGCGGTGACGGCGGTTTGGACGGAGGCGTTCTCACGCGACCATTTGAAGGTTGCGCCCAAGCCGCCTGCGCCGCCGGGGGTGTGAATCTCAATGCGATAGAACTGGTTTTCGGGGCCGGTGTATCCGCTGCCGGTGGTGAGGCAGCAAGGGCCTGTCTTGGGCGAGATGGCGGGCTGGGTGGTGAGCGTGCCGGAGCTTCCGGGCCAGGGGATGGAGTAATCGCAGGATTGGCAGTTCCAGCCGGAGACGACCGGCAACGCGCTCGGGGTGAAGTGGGCTTTGCTGGTTTGGCCGACCCAATCGTCGGTGTCGTTCGGCGTGCCGGAGATGTCGCCGACAAGCATCGGGCCGCTGGTGGGGACCAGGCCGATGAGGTTTGCGGATGCGCCGCCGGCTTGCTGGACTTGCTCGTTGGCGACGAACGGAACTGATGAGGTTGAGACGTTGCCTTGAATGGACGAGACGGAGCCGGAGGGAAGCGCGACGGGCGCAAAGATTGCGCCGGTGGTTTGGCCCACCCAGTTGCCAAAGGGAGAGGGGATGCCTGAGATGGGGCCGACGATCATTGGCCCGGCAGAGGGGACTGTTCCACTTATTGTTGCCGACGCGCCGGTGCCTGCCTGGATGACGGGCTCGTTGGAATCGAAGGCGACGGATGAGGACGGGACGGAGCCTGCGATGGAAGAGCCGATGCCGGCGGGTTCTGAGGTAGGAGTGAACTGCGCGCCACTGGGGTCGTTCCATGGGGTGCTTCCGTCAGGTGAACCGCTGACGATTGAGAGGATCATGGGGCCGTCGGCGGGCACTGTACCGACGACGAGAGCGGTGGCGCCGTTGGTGCCCTGCGTGATGAGGTCGCCGGAGGTGAACACATCGCTTGTGTCGCTGCTGGTGATGGAACCCTGCACAACGACGACAGGCATGGGGAGCAGATTGACGCGCCAGGCGGTTTGCATGCGGCCGGTGGTGTCAATGCCAATCGCGGGGTCGATTAGGTTTGAATCCTCAATATATGTGACGGGCCTTTGCCACACGTCAAGGTAGGCGAGGTATTGACCGGTGCCGGCGGGAACGGCTGCGCCGTTATTGAAAGGCTGGTTCTCAAAGAGGATGGAATTTGTGGCGTCGAGCGGCTGCGGCGTGGAGGGCTGCGGCTGAGGAGTGTTGGAGAGCTCGGCGAGAGATGGGTCCAATGGAGTGGTGGCGGAGAGGACGCCGAAGTTTTCGACCAGGATGCCATCGACGTACATGCGGCCGAGGCCGATGCGCAGGTCGCCTGCAGATGTGGCGTCGATCTTGAATCCGTTGGGAGTGGTGATGGGACAGACGGCGTGGCCCAATATGTCGAGCGTGCCTGCTCGCGTGCGGCGGGACTGCTCGGCGAGCCATTCGTTCCAGTCGGCGTCGGTTTGCACGCGGCCCTGCTCCATGACAACGCCGGAGTAGCCGTTCCAATGATTGAAGGAATTTCTGCTTTTATCGAAACTCATTTGTTGCTCCTTGCTGCGTGCCGCGAGGTTGAAGGCCCTTGAAATTTATTTCGCGATAGCGGCGCGGCTAAAGCCGTGCCCTTTCGAATTAACTGCCGCTCAGGTTTGGTAGACCAATCCCGTGTTGAGGCCGACCGGGGTGAACTCTTCAAGACGAATTTCGAGATCCTGTTCTCGCAATGGAGCTAGCAGGAAGTGGAACGCACCCATCTCGCCTTCGTCGTCCGCTCCACGGCGGATCTGGTTTGGAGTGGATGCGATGAGCTTGAGGTAATCGGGCTGGCCATAGCGAAAAGACATGAAGACGGGCGCGGGGCCGGCGAGGGATTGCTCGACGCACTGAAATTGTTTGGGGATGATGGCGTTGACGGGGATGAAGCTGAAGCGGACGCAGCCTGCCTGTTGTCGGTCGGCCATAAGGCCTGAGAACCAGCCGGATGGTCGAGCCCAGATGATGGAGTTTGAAACCAGCACCAGTTCCTGCGCGTGGACTTTGCCAACGACTGTGCAGCCGGTGAGGGTGAGCGGAGCGCCGCCGCCGGTGCCGGAGCCTGCGAGCGCGTCGTAGGCAATGAGTTTGCTGTCGGTGGCGTCGAGGATGCTGTTGTCGAGGGTGACGGTGAGCAGCTCTGGTGCGCGAATGGGGCCGAGGATGGAAAGCTCGATTGAGATTTCGCCGCCGTTAGAGTGCGCGATGATTGCGGGAGAGTCGTTCTGCGTGGGCTTGCCTTGAGTGTCGAGAGTCCATCCGGGAAGGAGGGTGGTGTGAAGAATCTGAAGCGTAGGCAGCTTGTTGTCTTTGGTGTTGGGGCGCTTGGCGGGGAGAGTGAGCAGCGCTTCAGCGCCGGCGGAACCGGGAGTCATGGTGGATGCGGCGGAGACGAGCAGGCCGTTGATGATGAGAGTGCTGAGCGGGCCACCGGAGGCCTGAATTTCGCCGTCGAGGATGATGGTGGGCCGCGCTCCGTCCGCTGCGCGGATTTCAATGAGTGTGCCGTCGGGGACATCTACTAGGAGCGGGCCTGAAGGCAGCGTGTAGGTTTCGCTCGACTGGATTTCAAGCGCGACCTTGCCGAGCGTCTCGGCCTGAAGGGCGACGTAGGTGATGGCATCCTGCAGGTTGGAGTAGTTGGGATTCGCAACGGTGAGTGAGTACTGAAAGACGGCATCGGTGTCGGTGACCTGGAATGTGTCTTCGCGTTCGTATTCGCCGCCGCCCATGGCGCCGTTGAAGCCGTAGTTGTAACTGACGGTGAGCGACTGCGATTGGCCGGCGGGCGGCGGAACGAGAGCAACGCGGCCGAGTTCGGGATCGATGGCGGCTGCGTAGAGCGTTCCGGCGGCGGGAAGATTGTTCCACGAGCCGTCGTCGCCGGAGAGGTCGCAAACCTGGATTTGATATGGGTTGAGCAACTGGCCGTTGAGCACCAGCGAGAGACTTGCGCCACTGCCGTAGTAGCTTGAGCCTGCGCCCTTGCGCATGTCGGCGCAAAGCTCGGGGCGGGTGAGGAAGTCGGGTACGTTGATTTCGGTTGCTGCAGTCATGATCTGCTCGCCTTGCGAAATGGCGGCGTGAAAGAGCGGCATGTCGTAACCAAGCGAAGTGAAGCGGTAGCAGCCGGGGACGAGACCGGAACTGTCGGAGGCCTGAACCGGATTTCCGCCGGTGACGCTGAAGGCCTGAAGGGACCAGAGAAAGATGCCGATGTTGGGCAGGTTGTAGCGGGGCAGCCCGGGCGATGCGGGATTATGCACGTCTACCGTGCGGGGCATTTTGCTGAAGCCGCTGTTGGCGAAGGCGCGCGGTTTCCAACTGCGCACGGCGGGCGCGTAGTAGTTGTGGAGGCGCACGCATTTTACGTATTGCGTAGTGCCGAGGGTGAGGAAGAATTCGTTAGCGTGCGCGCCCCATCCGGTAACGTCGCGTGCCAGTTGCTCCAAGGCAAGAACGGTGCCTTTGCGGCGGCGGAGGGCGATGGTGTTGCCGACCTCGGAGCGGGGATCGTCAACTGCGGGCGCGATTCCCTTGATGGGTTGAAAGCCGATGAGTTCGCCGATGTAGGGAATGACCCAGGGCGCGCAGGTCTCAATGAACTGGTCGTTGTAAAGCTGGTCGAGGTCGGCGGAGAAGTACTGGAGCTGCTCGTCAATGACCATGAGCAGCGATTGGAGCGGGCCGCGGGTGGACTTGGCGATGAGCGCGGCGAGCAGCGCCTGCTCTTCAGTGTTGAGCGGAGTGGAAGAGGTTTGAAGACTGGTCAGTTTTTTCTGCTCGTCGGACGTGAGCAACTGCATGGTGGCGGCCAGTTGGCCGTCGCGCAGGCGATAGATTGCGGGAACTAGATCGAAGAGAGAGAAGCTCATGACATGACCCCCAGCGTGACGTCGTTGGGATTGGGGCTGATGACGAGAATGTCAGCGGCGTCAGGCAGCTTGTGCTTGTGAGGCAGGGGAATATAGGGGCAGATGGTGGTTTTGGAGTGAGAGCGCGGCCGCTTGAGATGATGCTGCTTCTGAATCCACGCTTGCCAGTTGGCTACGGAGTAGCCTGCGGAGCCGAGGTCGCCGGCGGCGCTGCTGGCGATGACCTTGACGGAGGTGACGTTGACGCCCACGACTCCTGCAACGGATTGGATGAGCGCTGCGATTTCATCGCCTGAGACGCCCTGGCCGAAGGTGCGATTGGCAAAGCTATAAGTGGAGATGAGCAGCGCCATGACGGCGGTGTTGACTTCGGAAATGCTGTAGGCCGGGTCGTAGGCGATGTCAGCAGTTAGGCCGAAGAGAGTCTCATAAAAGCTGACCACGCGAACTGCGACGCCGGGAGTGCCGAAGGCCTGCAATGAATTGGAGAGGTTGGAGAGCGTGATACTCGGCGGGTTGAGCGCTTCTCCGCCGGCTGCGGCGACGGTGAGAAATACGCCGCGATAGAAACCGGAGGGAATCCAAAGAGCTGTTGCCTCGGCTATGCCCGCGAAGATGGCGGCGAAGTTCTGATAGTCGGTGATGGAGACGGCGCGGCCGAGTGTCTGCACAGACATGGGCGCCAGGACCTGGATTTCGGAGACTGATGCGGGGTCTTGGCCGCCGGTGGCGGGCAAGGGATTGGTAACGCCGCTTACGCCGGTGGGTCGATCGACGAGGGTGGTGATGGTGGCCGCGCCTACGTTGCCCGCGAGGCCCAGTCCAACGCTGTAGTTGGCGATGATGTTGTTTTGGCCGGTGGGGATTGTGGAGCCCTCGATGCCATCGCCGAAGATGACCTGCGTTTTTCCGCCGGTGAGGTTCACGG
>Ga0302200_10004511_pt1 | contig 11196 bp, 2 predicted proteins | sample II_Bog_N3_1_FD_194585 | JGI IMG/M metagenome (GOLD analysis project Ga0302200, IMG submission 194585) | Peat permafrost microbial communities from Stordalen Mire near Abisko, Sweden - II_Bog_N3_1 | ecosystem: Environmental > Terrestrial > Soil > Wetlands > Peat | place: Sweden: Abisko, Stordalen... | reverse complement strand
GGAGGACATCGGAGTCCATTCGCGGCCAGTAGAAGCGGCGCTTGACCTGCTCGAGGGTCTTGTCCTTGCCCAGGTGCCCCGCGGTGGGCACGTCGTGGCACTCGTGGAGGAGTCGCGTTCGCAGCGAGGCATTCGCCGGGATGTAGAGCCGATCCGACTCTCCGAGGTACACGAGACCTCGGCGCACGAGCAGCGGGGAGGCCGAAGCTTTCGCCCCTTGCGGCTGCTTGCCAGCCAGAGCTGCCCGGTAGGCGGGGTCGCTCTGCGCTGCGTCCTTGATATCGGCAAGGAGTCTGCCCTCCGCGCTCAGCGCCAGGGTCACCGTCTTCTTCGACGGTTCTTCCCGGGTCAGCTGGAAGATCTGCTGCTCCTGGAACGCTGCCCGGTTCTGCCGCGCTCGGACAACCGGTGCCTTGGAGAATCGGGTGCGGTCGCCTCCTCCGGCGGCCGAGCCGCCTTGACCTCCCAGCGCGGCGAGCTGGTGATGGTCCGATCGACGCGAGAGCCCATCGGCCACGACGTTGGCCTTGCCCTCGACGTACTCGATGTCGAAGTCGAAGTTGGCGAGCACGTCCTTCCAGCGTGCTTGGCGCCCGGACAGCATCGGCTGGGTCTGGAAGAACTGGAGCGACTTGTGGTCGGTCCGCACCACGAACTTGCTTCCGTGCAGGTAGTGGCGCCAGGCCGACAGCGCCTGGATGATGGCCAACAGCTCCTGCTCGTGGACGGGGTAGCGAGTCTCCGCGTCCGCCATCTTCTTCGACAGGAAGGCGATCGGCTGCAAGCCGTTGCCTTGGTCCTGCTGCAGCACGGCGCCGACGGCGAAGCCCGACGCATCCGTGTGCACGACGAACGGAAGGCTGGGGTTCGGCAGGATGAGCACCGGTCCCTGCGCGATGGTAGCCTTCAGTTGGGCAAACGCCGTCTCGTGCGGCGCCGCCCATTCGAACTTGACGCTGTCCTTGGTGAGCTCGGACAGGGGCGCCGCGATGGCGCTGAAGTCCCGGATGAACTTCCGATAGTACCCGGCGGTACCCAGGAATGCTCGAACATCCCTGACGCTGCAAGGTGTGGGCCACTCTCGGATGGCCTGCACCTTGTCCTCCATCATCCGCACGCCGTCCTGGCCGACGCGGTGGCCGAGGAACTCGACCTCGTGCTTGAAGAACTCGCACTTGCTCTCCTTTGCGTACAGCTTCTGCTCGCGGAGAGCGTCCAGCACGCGGCGCACGTGCTGCTCGTGCTCCTCCAGCGTCTTGCTGTAGATGAGGATGTCGTCGAGGAAGACGAGCGCACACTCATCGAGGAACGGCCTCAGCGCCTGGTGCATCAGGTGCATGAAGGTGGCTGGCGCGTTCGTCAGCCCGAACGGCAGCACGAGAAACTCGTAGTGCCCGTAGCGCGTGCGGAAGGCGGTCTTCGGCACGTCCTCCGGCGCGATTCGGATCTGGTGGTACCCGGAGCGGAGGTCAATCTTCGAGAAGTAGCGCGCGCCCTGCAGCCGGTCGAACAGCTCATCAACCCTCGGCAGCGGGTAGCTATTCTTCACGGTGATCCGGTTCAGCGCGCGGTAGTCGATGCACATGCGCATCGTGCCATCCTTCTTCTTGACGAAGAGGATCGGTGCGCCGAACGGCGACTTCGACGGACGGATGAAGCCAGCTGCCTCGAGTTCGATCAGCTGCTTCTTGAGCTCGGCCAACTCGGTGGCGCTCAGACGAATGGTCGGCCGGCTCTGCGGCGACGACCCGGGGACGAGCTCGATCCGGTGGTCCACTTCGCGCGATGGAGGCAACCCGTCCGGAAGTGCGTCCGGGAACACGTCCCGATACGCCGCGAGCGTGGCGGTGCGCACTGACGTCAGCGAGTCTGACTCAGCGAGCACGGCCGCCGACAGCTCGGCTGCCGACACGCGGTGGCCTCGCGACATCGCATCGTGGATGCGTGCCAGGCCGCTCGCGCCACCCGATGGTGACGCGACAATCGACGAGAACGAACGTGCGAGTCCGACATTTCCCGGCGCCGTGGAATGGCGACTGGGGACGGACGGCGGTGGACCTCCAGGCGCCTCCTTCCGTTCGAGGATGGAGTTGGGGTACACCACGCAAGCGATATCAAGTTGCCCATCACGGTGCAACCGCTCGACTTGCCGCAGCGAGACGACGTTGAGCGACGGGCCGACGATCGCTCCGACGGTGGACGAGTTCCACCGCTGGCACCCCGTGGGTGCCCGTTGCAGCCGTTGCTGCTTGCCCTTCGAGTCGACGAACGTGACCGATTTGCCACGCCAGTCCGGGATCACGAGGTACTGCTCGAGCCACGGCATCCCGAGGATGGCGTCGTAGCCGCAGAGGTCCGTGACGTTGAAATCGATGCGATCGGTGTACGAACCGATGCGCACTGGTGTCCCGCAGGCGACGCCGCTTGCGTCCTGGGGCTGACCATTGGCGAGGGTGGCTGTGCTGGGCGGCCCAGCCGTCAGCGTCAGCCTCGCCTTTGAGGCAAACTTCGAGGCGAGGAAGTTGCCCGTGGCTCCGCTGTCGACGAGGATGACAGCCGGGCAGGAGCCGATGAACCCAGCGAGCTTGATGAGCGCGCTGCTGGGGGGAGTCGCAGGCGCAGGGACCTTCGCATTCGGTCCGCTGGCAGCGACAATGGAATGGTGCTCCTTCTGCAACCGGTGCTTCGGAGCACAGGAGGTTGCGGAGCGGGTGGATGGCGCCTCACCAACGTCGGCACTGGCGACGGACGCCAGTTGGTGAGGAGTGGTGGCTGCCTGCGAAGCAGAGGCACCGGAGGGGCCGGGATCATGGCCGGAATCGGGGAGGTTTTCGTGCCCGGGCAGCGAGAAGCGATTCGATGTTGTGATCTGCTCGGCCGGGCTTACTGAAAAGACGGCTTCCCCACCCCGTTGCCCTTCGGGCAGTCGCGCTTCGAGTGGCCCTTCTGCTTGCAGCGGAAGCATCGGCCTTCGGCGCGCAGCTTGTCGATGTCGCTGGCCTTCAGTCCGGGGACGCGGTCACCGAATCCACGCGACGGGTACTCCTTGCTCTGGAGCAGCGCGGCGACGCGATGCTGCACCATGGCCTCCATCTTGGCCAACAAGGCTGGGGACAGATCGGCCTCGGCAGCCTGTCGGGAGGGCTCCTCGTTGGGCGCCTCGACGTCGTAGGAGTCCGACGAATCTTCGTGGTCCAGCGCGTTCAGGTCCATGGGCGCGGTGGATGCCGCCGACTGCGACGTGGCGCTACTGCGGCCGGCGAACTGTCCGGTGTGGCTGGAGCCACAGCGCCCCGCCGAGAGGAACACCTCGGCGCGCACCGCAATGTCCATCGCCTCGTGCAGCGACTTGGGCTCCTTCTCGCGCACCTTGTTCGCTACGGCGACGCTCGCCAGACCGGTCACGAAGTTGAAGATCTGGTCGCTGGCGGACATGTCCTTGATGGGCGTCAGCTCCTTCTGGAAGAGATCGGCGTACGCAGACACAGCGCCCGTCTGCTTCAGGCGGCGCAGGCGCTCGCGTGCGACGACAGCAGCCTGTATGGGCCGGTAGCGCTCTCGCAGGCGCTCGACGAACTTGTCCCAGTCGCTGTCGACTCCGTTCGCCTTGTCCTCGGCGTCCCACCACTCGGCCGCACGTCCCTTGAGGAACATGGCGGCGTGGCGCACCTTCGCGGCGTCATCGGGGAACACGCGCGCCCCGTAGAAGGTGAACTGAATGCGCATGTCGCGCACCCACGAGTCGATCTCGTAGCCGCCAGTCTTGGTGCCGTGGAACTCGGGCGGCGTGGGCCCTTTCGGCTGGTTGACGTAGCCGCTTCCCGACGATCCTGCTGCGCCGTTGCGCGACGACTGCGCGAGCACCATGGCGGCTTTCTCCGCCTCGAGCGCTGCCACCTTCTGCTGCAGCGCAGTGCCTGCGGCCTGCATCTGCGCGTTGTGCGCCAGTGCGGCAGCGAGCTCCGCCGTGGGGTCAGCGGAGGGGCTGAGAGCACCCAGCGGGGGTTGCGGGGACGCCATGTCGACGAGAAAGCTGAGCCGGTTGCTCAGAGACTTGCTCTCGAAACCACTGTGAGAGACTCGACGTTGTCTCTCTGAACGAACGAACGAATCGAACGAGTGTGGCGTGTATGCTTCGACGAGAGCACACACGAACGGGTGAATGAGAGAGAGAGAGAGAGTGTGAGCAAGCGCTCGAAGGTGAGTGATGCGCGAGCAGAGCAAGCGCATGCGTAGCAAGAGGGCTGACCTTCGACGAGAGCACACACGAACGGGTGAATGAGTGACTCTCGGCGAAGGAAGGCAGAGCGAGCAACGCAAGAGCGTGTGGCGCAAAGGTCGGTGTCCAAGACAACGCGATGGAAAGGAGCAGAGAAAGATCGGAGAAGAAATACAGTAACAGGCGAAGGCGACTGTTACATCCTCCACCCCTTAAGACTGAGCTCAGTCCGCTGGGCTCACAGAGTAGAGTGAAGAGAGAATGATGAAAGAGAAAAGAAAAGAAACGGGAAGTGAAGGAGAGAGGGAGAGAAGCAAGAGACAGAGATGAAGGGAGGGTCGTCGCAGAGGCTCTTCATAGAAGGTCTTCATAGAAGATCTTCACGGAAGGTCTTCACATGCGTGCAGAAGGTCTTCACAGAAGGTCTTCATCGATGTTCGCGATGTTCGAGAGGGTCTTCAAGTCGGGAATGTTCGCGATGTTCCGGAATGTTCTGAAGGCAAGCGCGCGCCGAGCTCGCGCCAGGCTCGCGCCGAGCTCGCGCTGCGAGTTGCGCCAGCTGGAGGGTTAGGCCAAGGCTGTCACAATTCAACTGGCCTCCGGGCACCTCGGTACGATGACAAGCCCCAGCGGTTCGCGGCGAAGTGGGGGATGATGGTGAAGTGCTTTGCTAACATGGGTGGATGCTGGTGTGTTGTGGTGTTGTTGTGGTGTTGTGGTGTTGTTGTGGTGTTGTGGTGTTGTGTTGGTGTTGTGTTGTGTGCAGGTGGTGAGGATCTTCGCGTCGTCCACAAGGGTCTTCATCGTCGGCTCCCTGTGTGGCTCGGTCCGGCTCTCGGCAACTGCATCGTGCATCCTTGAGCTGGAGACAGTTGCACCGGCCCAGACCTCCGTGCCACAGTAGGTCGAGTGCGAAGATAGTAGCACGATGACGCCGAAGCCGGAACTGGGGTTGGAGTCGGCTTCTTCAAGTTGACGTCGAGTCGGTGGTGTCGGTCCATCGTCGCTGGCGCCGTCCTTGTCTCCGACTTCTTCCGATCGAGCCCGACTCCGGCTCCCTCCCACTTGTCTAGGATGCCAAATCGGGATTTATCCCGAGCCTCCACTCTCAGTCGGTTCAACACCGCAGAGCCGGTGGAGGTTGCTGACTGGGGTGGGTGCGCCCGGCGGCTGATGTAGCGGAGCTGTCCCGACGAAGACGGCTGCTGGTGGTGATGCGGCTGGTGCTGCTGGCTGGACGTCGTCGTCGTCGTCGTGTCCAGTCCGTTGATCGTCGTGTCCTGGAGGCCCTGCTCGAAGTCGTCGAGGACGTCAGCCGCCCCGTCGAGGCTCCGGCGCTTCTCCCAGGTGGCCTCCCACACCGGCCATCCCTTCCAGCGCACCAAGTACTGGGTGCGCGCGCCCTTGCCTCGCTTGGCAAGGATGCTCTCGACTTCGTACTCGTCGCCATCGGACGAAGTCAGCGCCGGCGGAGGCTGCGTGTCAGCCCGGGTGCGCAACGGGAACGCCACCCTACCATCATGGTAAGCCTTCAGCCTGCTCACGTTGAGCACGGGGTGGATTTGCAGCTGTGGGGGCAGCTCGAGCTCATAGGCGTTGTTGTTCACGACTCGCTTGATCTTGAATGGTCCGATGTACTTGTAGGTGAACTTGGCCGTGCGGTCTCCTCCGCCGATCAGCTTGAGGTGCGCCGTGGAGAGGAGCACCTCGTCGCCCACCTTGAAGAGCACCTCGCGGCGGTGCTTGTCGGCGTGGTGGGCCTGTCGTCGCTGCGCCTTGAGCAAGTGCTCCTTGGCAGCCTCCAAGCTGCGGTGAAGCTGCTGGATCCTTGCAGCCGCGTCCGGCTGCCGAGTCGTTCGGGCCTCTTCGATGGCCAAGTCCAGCGGCACCGTCACCTCCCGACCTCCGTTGAGGTAGAAGGGCGTGAAGCCGGTCGACGCATGCTTTGACGCGTTGAAAGCCAGCTCGGCGGCCACGAGGTGTTCGTCCCAGTCCTTCTGCTGGAAGCCGACGTAGGAGCGGAGCATCTCCTCGAGCGTGCGGTTGGCCCGTTCCGTCTGCCCGTCCGTCTGCGGGTGGAAGGCCGTGCTCATCGTGAGCTGCGTGCCCAGACACTTCCAGAGCGCTCTCCAGAAGTGGCCCGTGAATCGAGGGTCACGGTCGCTGACGATGGAGGAGGGGAGGCCGTGGTGTCGAACCACTGTGCTCCAGAAGATCTCCGCCAGCTGCGGTGCCGTCACCTCCGTCTTCGTGGCGACGAGGTGCACCATCTTGGACATCTTGTCCACGAACACGACGATCGCGTCGTGGCCCTGGCGGGACTTTGGCAGCGAAGTGATGAGGTCCATCGTCACCTGCTGCCACGGATGGTCGGGGATGGGCAGCGGCTGCAACAGGCCGGCCGTGGCCTGCTGCGACGGCTTGTTCCGCTGACAAGCGTCGCACGTTCGGACGTACTGGAGGACATCGGAGTCCATTCGCGGCCAGTAGAAGCGGCGCTTGACCTGCTCGAGGGTCTTGTCCTTGCCCAGGTGCCCCGCGGTGGGCACGTCGTGGCACTCGTGGAGGAGTCGCGTTCGCAGCGAAGCATCCGCCGGGATGTAGAGCCGATCCGACTCTCCGAGGTACACAAGACCTCGTCGCACCAGTAGCGGGGTAGCCGAGACCTTCGCCCCTTGCTGCTGCTGGCCAGCCCGAGCCGCTCGATAGGCGGGGTCGCTCTGCGCTGCGTCCTTGATGTCGGCAAGGAGTCTGCCCTCCGCGCTGAGGACCACCGTCTTCGCTGACGGCTCTTCCCGGGTCAGCTGGAAGATTTGCTGTCCCTGGAATGCTGCCCGGTTCTGCCGCGCTCGGACAACCGGTGCCTTGCCAATGGAGAATCGGGTGCGGTCACCTCCTCCAAATCCAGCGGCCGAGCCGCCGTGACCTCCCAGCGCGGCAAGCTGCAGCTGGTGATGGTCCGATCGACGCGAGAGCCCGTCTGCCACGACGTTGGCCTTGCCCTCGACGTACTCGATATCGAAATCGAAGTTGGCGAGCACATCCTTCCAGCGAGCCTGGCGCCCGGACAGCATCGGCTGTGTCTGGAAGAACTGGAGCGACTTGTGATCGGTGCGCACCACGAACTTGCTTCCATGCAGGTAGTGGCGCCAGGCAGACAGCGCCTGGATGATGGCCAGCAGCTCCTGCTCGTGGACGGGGTAGCGAGTCTCCGCGTCTGCCATCTTCTTCGACAGGAAGGCGATTGGCTGCAAGCCATTGCCCTGGTCCTGCTGCAGCACTGCGCCGACGGCGAAGCCCGATGCATCCGTGTGCACGACGAAGGGAAGGCTCGGGTTCGGCAGGATGAGAACCGGCCCTTCGGCAATCGCAGCCTTCAGGTGGACGAATGCGGCTTCGTGCGGTGCTGCCCACTCGAACTTGACGCTGTCCTTGGTGAGCTCGGACAGGGGCGCCGCAATGGCGCTGAAGTCTCGGATGAACTTCCGATAGTACCCGGCGGTACCCAGGAATGCTCGAACATCCCTGACGCTGCGAGGTGTGGGCCACTCTCGGACGGCCTGCACCTTGTCCTCCATCATCCGCACGCCGTCCTGGCCCACGCGGTGGCCGAGGAACTCGACCTCGTGCTTGAAGAACTCGCACTTGCTCTCCTTGGCGTAGAGCTTCTGCTCACGGAGAGCGTCAAGCACGCGGCGGACGTGCTGCTCGTGTTCCTCCAGCGTCTTGCTGTAGATGAGGATGTCGTCGAGGAAGACGAGCGCACACTCATCGAGGAACGGTCTCAGCGCCTGGTGCATCAGGTGCATGAAGGTGGCTGGCGCGTTCGTCAGCCCGAACGGGAGCACGAGGAACTCGTAGTGCCCGTAGCGCGTGCGGAATGCGGTCTTCGGCACGTCCTCCGGCGCGATCCGGATCTGGTGGTACCCGGAGCGGAGGTCGATCTTCGAGAAGTATCGGGCGCCCTGCAGCCGGTCGAACAGCTCATCGACCCTCGGCAGCGGGTAGCTGTTCTTCACGGTGATCCGGTTCAGTGCGCGGTAGTCGATGCACATGCGCATGGTGCCGTCTTTCTTCTTCACGAAGAGGATCGGTGCGCCGAACGGCGACTTCGATGGGCGAATGAAGCCAGCTGCCTCGAGTTCGATCAGCTGCTTCTTGAGCTCGGCCAACTCGGTGGCGCTCAAACGGATGGTCGGCCGACTCTGCGGCGATGACCCGGGGACGAGCTCGATCCGGTGGTCCACCTCGCGCGAAGGAGGCAACCCGTCCGGAAGTGCGTTCGGGAACACATCCCGATACGCCGCGAGCGTGGCAGTGCGCACTGACGTCAGCGAGTCCGACTCAGCAAGCACGGCCGCCGACAGCTCGGCTGCCGACACGCGGTGGCCTCGCGACATCGCATCGTGAATGCGTGCCAGGCCGCTCGCACCACCCGATGATGATGCGACAATCGACGAGAACGATCGTGCGAGCCCGACATTTCCCGACACCGTGGAATGGTGACCGGGGACGGGCGGCGGTGAACCTCCAGGCGCCTCCTTCCGTTCGAGGATGGAGTTGGGGTACACCACGCAAGCGAGGTCAAGTTGCCCATCACGGTGCAACCGCTCGACTTGCCGCAGCGAGACGACGTTGAGCGACGGGCCGACGATCGCTCCGACGGCGGACGAGTCCCACCGCTGGCACCCCGTGGGTGCCCGTTGCAGCCGTTGCTGCTTGCCCTTCGAGTCGACGAACGTGACCGATTTGCCACGCCAGTCCGGGATCACGAGGTACTGCTCGAGCCACGGCATCCCAAGGATGGCGTCGTAGCCGCAGAGGTCCGTGACGTTGAAGTCGATGCGATCGGTGTACGAACCGATGCGCACTGGTGTCCCGCAGGCGACGCCGCTTGCGTCCTGGGGCTGACCATTGGCGAGAGTGGCTGTGCTGGGCGGTCCAGCCGTCATCGTCAGTCTCGCCTTCGAGGCGAACTTCGATGCGATGAAGTTGCCGGTGGCTCCGCTGTCGACGAGGATGACAGCCGGGCAGGAGCCGATGAACCCAGCGAGCTTGATGAGCGCGCTGCTGGGTGGAGCCGCGGGAGCGGGAACCTTGATGCTGGGTCCGCTGGCCGCGACGATGGAATGATGCTCCTTCCGCCACCGGTGCTTCGGAGCACAGGAGGTTGCGGAGCGATGGGATGGTGTCTCACCAACGTCGGCACTGGCGACGGACGCCAGTTGGTGAGGAGTGGTGGCTGCCTGCGCAGCAGACGCACCGGAGGGGCCGGGATCATGGCCGGAATCGGGGTGGTTTTCATGCCCGAGCAGCGAGAAGCGATTCGATGTGGTGATCTTCTCGGCCGGGCTTACTGAAAAGACGGCTTCCCCACTCCGTTCCCCTTCGGGCAGTCGCGCTTCGAGTGGCCCTTCTGCTTGCAGCGGAAGCATCGACCCTCGGCGCGGAGCTTGTCGATGTCGCTGGCCTTCAGTCCGGGGACGCGTTCACCGAAGCCACGCGACGGGAACTCCTTGCCCTGGAGCAGCGCGGCGACGCGATGCTGCACCATGGCCTCCATCTTGGCCAACAAGGCGGGAGACAGGTCTGCCTCGGCAGCCTGGCGGAAGGGCTCCTCGTTGGACGCCTCGGCGTCGTAGGCGTACGACAAATCCTCCTGGCCCAGCACGTTGAGATCCATGGGCGCGGTGGATGCCGACGACTGCGCTGAGGCACTGCTGCGGCCGACAAACTGTCCGGTGTGGCTGGAGCCGAACCGCCCTGCCGAGAGGAACACTTCGGCTCGCACCGCAGTGTCCATTGCCTCGTGCAGCGACTTGGGCTCCTTCTCGCGCACCTTGTTCGCCACGGCGGCATTCGCCAGACCCGTCACGAAGTTGAAGATCTGGTCGCTGGCGGACATGTCCTTGATGGGCGTCAGCTCCTTCTGGAATAGATCCGCATACGCCGACACCGCGCCGGTCTGCTTCAAGCGGCGGAGGCGCTCGCGTGCAACAACCGCCGCCTGCAGGGGACGGTAGCGCTCTCGCAGGCGCTCGACGAACTTGTCCCAATCGCTGGTGACTCCGTTCGTCTTGTCTTCGGCGTCCCACCACTCGGCCGCACGCCCCTTGAGGAACATGGCGGCGTGGCGCACCTTCGCGGCGTCGTCGGGGAACACGCGCGCTCCGTAGAAGTCGAACTGGTTGCGCATGTCGCGCACCCACGAGTCGATCTCGTAGCCACCAGTCTTCGTGCCGTGGAACTCGGGCGGTGTGGGGCCCTTCGGCTGGCTGACGTAGCCGCTACCCGACGATCCTGCCGCGCCGCTGCGCGAGGACTGCGCGAGCACCATGGCGGCTTTCTCCGCCTCGAGTGCAGCCACCTTCTGCTGCAGCGCGGTGCCTGCGGCCTGCATCTGCGCGTTCTGCGCTCGCGCGGCGGCGAGCTCCACTGCGGGGTCAGCGGACGGGCTGAGTGCACCCAGCACGGATTGCGGGGATGCCATGTCGACGAGGAAGCTGAGCCGGTTGCTCAGAGACTTGCTCTCGAAACCACTGTGAGAGACTCGACGTAGTCTCTCTGAACGAACGAACGAATCGAACGAGGGTGGCGTGTATGCTTCGACGAGAGCACACACGAACGGTTGAACGAGACGAGAGAGAGAGTGAGCAAGCGCTCGAGCGAGAGTGATGCGCGAGCAGAGCAAGCGCATGCGTAGCAAGAGCGCTGACCTTCGACGAGAGCACACACGAACGGTTGAACGAGTGACTCTCGGCGAGGCAGGCAGAGCGAGCGACGCAAGAGCGTGCGCGTGCACGGTCGGTGTCCAAGACACGCGATGGAAAAAGAGCAGAGAAAGATCGGAGAAGAAATAGGTAACAGGCGAGGGCAACTGTTACATCCTCCCCCCCTTGAGATCAAGCTCAGTCCGCTGAGGCTTGGGGAGAAACAAAAGGGACACAATAAAGGGCGAGGAAGGAGAGTGAAAGTAT
>Ga0302200_10004510_pt1 | contig 11199 bp, 12 predicted proteins | sample II_Bog_N3_1_FD_194585 | JGI IMG/M metagenome (GOLD analysis project Ga0302200, IMG submission 194585) | Peat permafrost microbial communities from Stordalen Mire near Abisko, Sweden - II_Bog_N3_1 | ecosystem: Environmental > Terrestrial > Soil > Wetlands > Peat | place: Sweden: Abisko... | reverse complement strand
CCGGTCACTGGCGAGTTGGTCGGGAATGCGGTAGCAATCGCGGCGAGGAGAGCCGCCAAAATCGATTGCTGAGTATCGCCGCTTGGCTGCGACGTGTACTGAATCACGGTGCTATTCATCGTGAATTTGTACGCGTGCGAAGGGGTCAGGGTTCCGACTTGGAAGGTATCGACCTGATCAACGGCGGCCGTAAACTTACCGATCAGCCACTGAGCAGGGACGATGGCTTGCGAACTCAGCGCAACCGCTTCAATAAACTCAGGGTCGCTCGACATGAACCCGTCGGAAGTCATTCCGTCCGTGCTGTCGTAAACTCGGTACACGTCCGAGAACCGATCAGACGGTCCAAAGATGACGGGGATGTTGAACGAAGCGACCTGCACCGTCCGGGTGCTTTTCGTGATGGTGACGTTTACGATAAGTGCTGGCGATGCCATTTAAAACCCTCCTAGGGTAAAACTATGCTTTTGGTTCTGTTTCCGGAAGGCGTTTCGATTTCCAGGTTCACGGTTTCGATCACGCCCGGTTGATCGCTTAGGTTCTGAGCCAGTCCGAGCGTAAGTTCGAACCCGCTGCGCTCCTCGTAGGCCGTCTCTTCGAGCGCCGTAAGATTCCGAGGCCGACCCACTTCCTGAACAGAGATCCCGGCCGCTTTCAGTTTGTCCAAGACGCTTTGCCGCATCAGCGACGAGTTCAGGTCCATCGAGAGTTGCATAGCCATCGGCCGGTGAATGTTGGTGTTTCCGAACACCTGCACGGATAGCGTCATTTCCATCTGCATGCCTACCGAGAACGGATTCAGCTTGGTGCTCTCGTCGGGGTTGAAAAAGAGATTCGCCGAACGCCCGATTGGGCGCGGACCGTCGATGATTTTCAACGTAACGAGCGGGCGTGCCTGTAGCGGTGCAGATTGATCCATCCATTGGATATGCTCCCCCTCCTCGCCTTCGGGGAAAACGCCTTGAGTAATACCTTCGATCCAATCGTATATTGCGTCCTGGATCAGAACAAGGTTTAAAGTCCCGGCCGGATAGCTCATGGGGCGGACCTCGTTTGATCGGTCGATTGCTCAGGCTCGCGCCAAATAATCGTCATGTAGTACGGTAAATCGACGTTCTCCCACTTCGTAACGGCCATCGCGCGGAAGACGTCGCCATTCACCGTGATGCGGTCCCCGGTGGCCAGAGTCTGCTCACTGTCGACTAGGATCGGGGCGTCGGTGTAGAATTTGTAGCACTGCTTAATCCGGTTGCCTTCTTCCGGAAGCTTGAGCTCGCGCGCAGAGGTGGGCTGCATCGAACCGCATACTTGAATCGTTTCGACCGGTCCGGGGGTGTACCGGCCGCGAACGTACGAGCCAATCGTCGTGCGGGTGACCGCGTATTCTCCCGTCAAGAATCTGCCGATAAGACTCATACGAACACCGTCCCGGAAGGTAGGTGATGAGTCTCAGGAATAACGAAAGTGAGTTTCGCGGTTTTAAGAGACGGCATGATCTTCCCGTTTTCTGCGAAAACATCGGTTATTTTTTTCCAGTGCTCCAGATCAGGGATGAGGTGAATGACTTTCGTAGTTTTTGTGCAGTCGTCACACACGACAATTCCGATCAAGTTCGCCGAAGCGGGCTGCCACACCTTCGGGTTCGCGCCCTCAGGCCAAAGTAAAATTACAGGCTCCCAAAGGCCGGGCTTACCGCTCGTGCATTCTCTGGAGCTGCACTCGGCCCTCAATCGTCCTTCCCCTCTTTGATCTCCCAATCAATGGTATCGCGGAGCTGTCCGGTGTCGATGAGCGTGTGCGAAGAGCCCTTTCGTTTAATGGTCTCTGGCGTGTTCGGAGGCGGAATGCCTTCCTGAATCTTATTCTTGAACGTCGTGACGAGAAATTCTCCGATGCGTCCGAGCGCCTTTTTCTTGTCCGTGCGCCCGAGCGCAACCTGGAGGGACGCCGTCTTACACATCCGGATGAGCTGCTTATTGATTTCGGACATCCCGGACCGCATGAAGGACCGCTCGGGGATGCCCTGATTAGGTGACCCGAACTCGTGAACGGCCGCGAGCTGGGCCATCGTGATTGGTGCCGCTTCGGTCGATCCGCCAAGGCCCGGAAGACTCGGCTGATGCCCGGCCTTTGGCTTATACTCGCCAGAAGACCGCAGGTAGCCCGCGAAGACAGCGGTCTCGCCGGAGTTCTTTTTCATGTCGTACATGAACTCCTTCCAGCCTCTGTCTTTGTCGAAAAAGTTCCCCATTTACGGGCACCATCCACCGGACCATGGGCCACACGGAGGCGCGCCCGTCACGCCCATGGCGACGATGGTCTCGTTCCTGAGTGCGATGAAATCGACGCCGTACCGAGTGGAGGAAAGCCAGGCGTCGCCAGACCCCTTCTCGGCAACCGTCTCGTACGACCGGGAAAGGTCGCCAACTTGTTCGGCCGTGATTGCGCCTCCGGCCGATCCGGATCCAGTGTGCCCGCGTGAGCAGAGCATGTGCGCCGTCATCAGCGCAGTAGCGTACTGGACATTGCCACCCCATACGGAGGCCGGAACTCGATTCGACGCGATGTCGATATAGGCGGCGACCACGGCAGAATCAATTTTGCTGAATTCGCTAAAGAGAATCAGAAAATACTGTCTGTCGATGTTCACCGCCATATCTCATCCACCCCTGGATTAATCCTCGTCGTCGTCTTCTTTAATCGTGTTGTTCAGTAGTGGCTCGATTTGCTTAGTGAGAACGCGCTTCACTTTGTGGCGCGTTTCCTCGTCGATCCATCGTTGCAGGATGTCCCGATTATAGGTGTTCTTCACGATGTCGATGGCTTTCTTGTCATCGAAAAACGAGAGAGAAATTTCGCGGTCATCAGCGCCGATGATTTTCTCGACGAGCTTTCCGGTCTTCGGGTCCTTGACCTTGGTGCGCTCTTTCATGAGCTCAATCGTTCCGTCTTTGAGCATCGCTTGGATGCTCGGCGCGGCCTTGTTCTGCTCCCAGATGTGCGAAGGGAACTCGTTCCAACCCGGGCGAAGCCAGTGAACCTCTTGAGGCGACTGACGACTGTCGACGCGCATTTCGGTGCGCGTCTTTCCGGTTTTCTTGTTTCGTAGAGTGACCGCTTTTTGGGTCACGTATGGGAGCGAATGAACATTCGTCCCGCCGTATTTGATGAACATATTTCGGTGTCTCCTAGCCGAGTATGAGGGTTAAGCCGATTCGTTGTCTTCGTTAGTAGAGTCCTGAGCTTCGGCTTTTGGCTCAGACTTTGGTTCGATTTTAGAGCCCTTGGATTCGATTGTAATCGAACCGTCTTTGATGTGCTTTGCAATCGAAGGATGGCTTGACGCCGACTCGAACTCTTCCTTGCCGATGTGATTCAGGCCGGGAGCGATCGAGTGAACTCCATTAGGGAGAACGACCGTATTCTTCAAATACGAATGAACTTGGATCAGATTCGGCTTCTTTCCTTCAAAAGTCTTTTCTGGCTCCGGGGTGACTGGACGAACAACGGGCTTGCCTTTGTTCATTTGAACGTTCGCAGGGGATGGGAATCGATTGCCTTTGGCCATTTATTACTCCTTAGATTGATCGCGAAGTGCCGGGTTGTAATACAAAATATATTACAACCCGGCCACTCCGTGAGTGTGTCTAAGAATCGATCAGATTCCGTCGCCGTAAGCAAGAGCCAACGGATAGTAAACCAAGACTCCGCCGCATCGTTCGATGCAGTTGGTCTTGTAAATGAGGTTCCTGATTTGGAGCTCGAGTTGCTCGAAATCGCTTGGGATCTCAAGCGTCAGAACCTCCGGACTACGACGGTAAGCGTACATCCGTGCGTACGGAGCGGAGCCGCTACCGGTGACCCCAGCCGACGCCAGTTCGTTAACCCATTCCACTTGCTTGATGTAGGGGTTGTTCTCAAGGAAGTAGTTCAGGATCGTCTTATCGCTGAAATCCGACCGTGCCGTGCTTGCGACGTAGTTATACTGCGCAAGTGGGAGGAGCATCGTGTCCGGATTCTCAACGCCAAGGGAGACGCTGACGACCGTGTTCGCTACGAGGTTCATGTCGTAGAGAATTTGGTCTGGGGTTTTGTTCACCCACTGAGTCGTCGTGCCGGTTCCGGTCGCTGGAATCGTGACCGAGGTCACGTTCGGAGCGGTGAACAGGCCGACGAGACCGGTGAGGGTGTCGCCGTAAAATGCGATCTTGTTTTCCTTTTGGGCAATCGACCGGCGAGCAGCATTCGCCCGGCGTTGCTCAAGAGGAACGTTGCCGTAGACGGCAGCGCGCATTTCTTGGAGGTTGTACTTGTAAGAAGCGCCCAGCGTCTTCACAGCCGCCGAGTATTCCTTACCGGACACATCCGCGTCTGGAAGGTCGTCAGCATAGTTGCTGATGATCTTCGCAAGACCCGATTGGTCGTACTGGCGGTAGAAGATGTTCTCAGCGCCTGGGTCAGCCTCGGAGCTGACGGGGATGAGTTTACGGGCCTTCAGTTCCGCATACTTGATGTCGTACGTTTGTTGCTTGATGTAGTCGAGCTGACGATTCAAGAACAACGATTCGCCGGCATCGAAGTGAGGCATCTGTTTCATTGCATTTCCCATGTGTTTTTCCTTTCTTCGATTAAGCGATGTTGACTTCAATGACCGCATAGCCTGCGCCGGTCGTGGTTCCGCGAACGAGCAACTGGCCGGTAGCAGCTTGCACGGCGGTTGCCGTGTCAGCGCTATTGCGGAAGTTCCCGAGCGTAGTTCCGCCAGCGCCAGAGGCGAAGCGAACGTATGGGCTGGATCCGTCCGTCATCGCCGTCTCAGCGTTGACCCAGATACGACCACGGCGCATACATGGCACCGAAAAGTACTGAGGATACACTGGAAGCGTGAAGGCTGGGTTTTGAGCCCGGGCCTGGTCGGCTACGACGATACCGAGCTGAGCGCCGACGACAGTGATGTCACCGGACGCAGACGGTGCACGCGCCGCGAGGAACTCAAACGTGGTCGTGTTCGTTTCGTCCGTGATCGCGAGCGTACCGTACGTCATCGCAGCGGCGTAAGCGGCAGCCGACAAAATGTCGAGAACCTCTCCGCTGTCCGCGATTTGGCCGGGGTACGAAACCGCCGGGATGTTGATTGCATAGCTAGTTTGTGGAGCCATAAGTCATCCTTTCCTTTCGCCTATCCGGCAATTATTTACGTTTCGCGGACAAATCAGACTGCCAAAGAGCCCGAGTCGAGCTGATCATCTTTTGGCGAGCGGAGGTCGGGTCAACTTCGGCGGAGTCCATGCGGTTGCCGTTCTCGTCAACGAGTCCGAGCATTGCCCGGCCAGCGTTCTTGCGAGATTCAGAACCTTCCTCTTCGTTCGATTCCAGAATGCTGTCGAAACGGCTCTGGAGATAGACCGAGGATTTGCCTTCGAGATCAGCCTTTGAGTGGCGGTGCTTGATCACGGTGGCGCGGATTTGGTCGTCCGTCATCGAATCGAACTTCTTAGCGAGTTCGTATGGGACGAGTTTTTCGGCCTGGCGTTCAAGCTTCACGCGAGCCCGGATGCGCTTCTCGGTGGAGTCCATGCGATCTGGCTTCGCTTCGCCAGCACCCATGGAGGCCGAGGCCATGGCGTCGAGCTTGCCCATTGCGGCGTCGTACTTGTCTTTCATCTCAGCGAAATCCTTTTTGAGTTGATCAACTGGGGACATCGCAGCTCCGCCGCCTTCGGCAGCGTTTCCGCCTTCAAAGTCTTTCTTTGCGAAAGGGTTCTTCCCTTCCTCTTCCTCGTCGCCCATGTCTTCGTCGGCCTTGCCGCCCTTGGTGACGCCACCGATGACTCCGTGCTCATCGCCGTCTTCTTTCTTGCCCTCTTCCTCTTCGTCGTCGGTCTTTTGGGATCCGCCGCCGGTCATCGAGCCTGGCTTAGGGCCAGTCTTCGCGCCGGAAGAGCGGCCGTCTGGGCCGCCTTGCTCCACTTTCACTTGTGGAGAAATACCCTTCTGATTGATGTCCACGTCTGCTTTGTCTTGTCGCTTTGCCATGTTTTCCTCCAGTTCGGAAAGTTTCGCTCTCATTTCATCGTAACGATCCAGGAGGTCCTGCATCGTGTCCGCTTCGTCGGCAGGGAGTTCAATCTCCTTGCCTAAGATCACAAGTTTCTTCGTCGATGGGCCTTCGGAGTCGGTCGCTGCTTCCTGAGCGAACTCACTGCGATTAGGGATCGAATCCTCATCACTACGCATCACGGCGTCAGCGCTGTCAAGGCGCATGCGAACTTCAGGTCCGGCCCGGCCGCGCTTGACCATCGCGAGATGGTTGTACTTGATATTTTTCTGGCGATAATTATACGGAGCGCCGTTGTACACGCCTTCCTCTTCAACGACGTCGCAGAGGTAACCGCTCGAGAGCTCGCGAATTCCTTCTTTCTCGACGGCGTCGATTCCCTCTTGCTCCTCGACGATGAGGTCGGTGTCGAGAAGATCGCGATTCACTTCCACGCGTTCCGTGGTGTGACCGACCGAATATTGGCCGACGTTCGGGTGCTCGATCGTGACGGGAGCGTACTGAAGAGTTTTCATCGACTGTGGATCGAACACGTCATCTGGATGCCTCAGCTCTCGGCGAATTTCACCACTGCCGGTCAGATACGGAAAAACACCGACACGCGTAGCGAACCCAGGGATCTTCAAAAAGCCCTGCGGCGTCTTCTCTACGCTTCGCATCTCACCGAAGTCGAACCGTTTTACAGACGTGCCAGACTTTTTCATGTCAATGATCCAAATTCTGACAAAAGTTTAAGCATAGCGCAAGCCGTAAGGCGGGCGGCGATCAAGGCCAACCGATAAAACCCTGATCGCCGCCACCTGTTGGTCTGGGAGACTAGTCAGACCATATTTCATCCGTGAGCTTCGCCGCTCTTCCCTGAACATTTAAAAGTTTCCTCTATGTGGAATAACGCGTCAAGTTTCGATCACGTCTTCGATGATCGGCTCGGCCCAGCAACGGCACTGAAAGTCGCGCTTCGGATGCGCGCGCCGCCCAGTCCGCTTGTCGACGATGGGGGGTTTGGACCAGTCAAAAATCTGGCCGTCGAGTTCTTTATGGTCCTTCCGAACGCGCGAATCCTCTGAAGTTCTCCAGCGATAGCGCGTGAATCCGAGTTGCTTCTGTCGGTGCTCTTCGAGGGCTCCATTGACCTTGCCAATCTGATCGCGCGCGATGAGAGCGGCCTTGTTTCGCGTTACCGCGAAGTTCTTCAGAATGGCTTCCTGAATCTGCGACGAGGGAGCGTCGGCCGTGATCATGGCCACGAGCTGATTCTTGAACACCGGGAGCTTCTCGAGCGGAATCGAACGGATCAGGCCAACGTTCTCGTCGACCACGTTCTGGTAGTACGGCGTCAGTTTTCTGTCATGCATGAACGGCTCGAAGTCGGGAGCGGGCTCCCCGGCTTCTTTGTAGACGGCCTTCATGGTGCGGTTCGTGTTCGACTTCGAGTTGCGGCTGACTTTTGAAATCATCGCAAGCGCCCAGCCCCTGAGCATTGGATCTGGGAAAATGCGCGCGAGATTCTTTTCAACCCATCCAAAAAGGCGTTTCAGCTTCGCCTCGATGTTCTCGTCCATGCGCGGCTGCTCGAGCGCTGCGACCTCGCGCATGTCGGGGAGGATCTCTTTCAGGCCTTTGCTCATGAGCAGTGCGTAGGTCTGCGCGTACTTCCGGAGGTAACGGTGATACTCGCGCTCGGCTGAGGCCGGGTGTGATGGCTCAGGTAGGCGGCGTCTCATCGTCCAGTGTACCTAACGACGATGTAAAACCCGCACGACGGACAACTGATGTCGTAGCGGTCTTCGGTGAACACGTTGAAATAGCCCTTCATGCAATGCCCGCACTGGTAGCGATGATTCCCGAGCCAAACCGCTTTGATCGGAGGGTCGTCATAGATTCCTGCTTTCACAGTAAAAACCGTGAAATCGTTCGTGTTCACCGAATCATTCCGAGATGTGATAGAGCCACATTATTCGGATGCGCGAGATTCCCTTCGATCTCATCGGGTAACTTTTCTTTCGTGTTGACCCAGCGGAACTCGTCGAACTCTTTGTCGGGGTCTTTCTTGAACGTTGGCTTGGTCTCGCCGTCATGCTTATGTTCGTACATATGGACCGCGACGGATTTCCCCATCTCAGGCTCGACAAGCCGAGAGCCAAGGAACTTGAGCTTTTTGGCCTTGAGTCCGGTCTCTTCGTCGAGCTCCCGTACGCCGCCTTGATGAGCGCTCTCCTTTGCCTCGATGTGCCCGCCAGGCAGCGCCCATCGACCGTCCTTCCGCTTACCCATCAGAATCATGTCGCCATCACGTACGACGATGGTCGCAGCGCGTGTTGGCTCTGGCTTGTCGGCTGAATCGTACGCGTAGTACGAGCCGCCCTCGACTGCTTTCGACGACCCTTCGCGCGCGACACCTGCACTGCCTGCGTCCTTCTCGAAGTCAAATCCACTTGGCGAGGTCATTCCGTTTCCGCGTGTCGGCAGAAACGTCCGAGGCTTATTCGGGATTCCCGGACCCTTGATATGCGGGTCAGTGCGCGGATCGCGCATCGGTTCGCTCATGGTCTGCGAGATGAACGACTCGACCTTAGGCACTGGGTTCTCGACTTCGAGCTTTTGGTTCTTCGGGTAGAACGCAAGCCCGGGGTTATTCTCGCCCTGAAACAGACCCTCAACTCCGCGTCCCTCTACGGTCGGGTTGCCTACATCCGCGTCGCCTTTAGAGTTGGCCATCGGGAACTTCTTTTTAGGCTTGCCCTTCAGGTTCTTGTCTTCGCCTTCGGGGTTACGCACATCGTTCCCAGGCTCGGGCTCGGACGGAGGTGGCTCACCTTTCAGCGATTTCTCTCCGGTGCCGCTAGTGGACGAGGTCGTCGACTCGCCTTCCGGGGGCTTATCGCCCGTGCCTGGAATCCCTTCGCCTGGATCATTGCCTTCCATGCCCGGCATCTGACCGCCAGGAATGAGGTCGCCGCTCTCCCGGCCTTCCCAGTCGAGTTTAGTTTCGATCGAATACTCATCGTTGCTGAAACGCGACTCTGCGACCTCAGTCGGGTCGATCACGTTGTGGGTCATGTAAATGTCGTCGGCTTGCGCAACCTTGAGCCTGAGGTCTGCGTTCTCCATATCGTCGAGTACGCGCAGTGATTTGAATTTGAAGTCGATCTGCGGATACTCAGGAAATAGCACTTCGCACAGACGTTTTAACTTCGGGCGCAAATAGTTGTACTGCTCAGTGCCGATGTAGTTGTACCAATTCTGAGACGTAGAGTTCCCGGTGGCATTAGATCCATCCGGGCTTTCACCGAGGAGTTTCGTATGCGGGATATCGGTCTCAGCGACCAGACGGTTCGATTGCTTGTCGAGAAGCTCGGCGACGCCTTCGAGCGACCGCGATTTGTTCTCGTAGGTCTCTTGATCGGTGTCGATGAGGATCGCGCGAATAACCGACTTGGCATAGTTGATGGTCTCGATGCGGTTCCGAACAACGTCGACCTTGCCCGCCGAGATGAGGTTCGCGAGATTCTTCATGCCGTAGACGTCTACGTTGAAATCCTGAAGGCAAGCCGCAGCCGCATCGTTTGAAATCTCGTAGTTTCTGATCGCATTGTACGGACGATTCAGAATCGAGTCGTGCCAGTAGTTGTTTCGGATGTAGGTTCGGCGCGGGACGAGCTGTCCGTCGAACCGGAGCATGCGGGTCCAGTGGATCGGGTAGCCCTTGAACTGCGAGCCCATCTGGACATTGAGATAGTAAATTCTGGGCATTCCCCAGTTAGGTGAGCCGAAATCGAATTCCACATCCGTCGTGAGAATGCGAAGGTCCCAGCGCGAAAGATCGCGTAGACCGATGACCTTTTCACCAACCTGGAGCGGGCTAGAAGGATCTCGGGTGTCAGTGACGATGTGACAAACTGCACCGCCGTAAGCTCGTCCCCACTTCCAAGACTTGAGCAAAGCGCCTCGGACGTCGAGTTCTTCGCAGCGTGGGTTGATGACTTTTTCAATGTCTTCCTTTTCTACGTTGAGCCAGTCAACCCAGTGACGGAGAGCTTCCTCTGGGATGAGGTCCACGATTCGAGATGGGATGCCTCCGCCGGCGTAAAGCTGCTCGTAGAACTCTGGCGGATGCATCTCCCAGTTGGCGCGTGCGTGCGTGCGTTTGTCAGCAGAGGTCCCGAGCAGGGTCGCGAGATTCGACCAACTATCCATGCGCTGCCCAGGAATCTTTGGCTCGATGATTTTTTTCATTCGTCAATCCTTTTGGAAGCTATTTTAAAATAGTCTTCATCTTTTTCAATTCCGATGAAATCAAAATCATTTTTTGCTGCCACTCCTGTGCTCCCGCTGCCCATGAACGGGTCAAGAACGATGCCGCCCGGAGGCGTGACGAGTTTAATCAGGTAGGACATCAGCGCGGTGGATTTCACGGTGGGGTGCGTGTTGCCGTCACCCTTGTCGGACTTCGAAGCTTTAGCTACATAAAAGAAACGAGAGGCCCCGCCTGAGTCGTTGTGGCTCATGAAATTATCAGTCTTCATCTTGTAAGATTGAAGTGTTATCCCATTACCTCCGTCGGTTCCGGCTGGTTTAGTCCGATGTGGGCGGGTAATTGAAAATCCGCTCTGCTCATCCAGCGCCGCTGCTGCCTCTTCGTCTAAGACTAGGTTCGCGGGGAAGCGGCCCGTCGAGCTGTCGGGTTTTGGAGGCCGTTCGGTATTAGCCCCACTCATCGAGAGATTTTCGGACGCTTTACTCCCGGACTTAGACCAGCCCGATTCAAATGCGCCTGGCACCCGACTCGCATCAATGTTAATCCCGCCTGTCCCGTGCTTTAAGACGTTCGCCGCTACGGTTTTTTCGGAGCATGGCTTCCGTACTAAGATCCAGTGCTCGGACGCTGGCTTAAGCGCAGTTCCCCATCCGGCCCATTGCAAGCCCGCGCCAGCCTTTTCAAGATTCATCGATTTCGGAAACCCAGTCCCGAAGAGGTGCGTGACCACATCCCGCACTTCAAAGCCCGCATCCTCAAGCGCCGTAGCCGTCCAGTGAGACGTGCGAGGGAGCGCCCAAACTAATCCGTGAGCGCCGGGCTTTAGAACGCGGAGGCATTCGGACATGACGGATGTCATCCACTTAATCCACTCATCGCGTCC
>Ga0302200_10004496_pt1 | contig 11217 bp, 8 predicted proteins | sample II_Bog_N3_1_FD_194585 | JGI IMG/M metagenome (GOLD analysis project Ga0302200, IMG submission 194585) | Peat permafrost microbial communities from Stordalen Mire near Abisko, Sweden - II_Bog_N3_1 | ecosystem: Environmental > Terrestrial > Soil > Wetlands > Peat | place: Sweden: Abisko, Stordalen... | reverse complement strand
ATCTTCAAACAGATCGAGCAGCTGGAGCCTGACCTGGTAGTTGTGGATTCCATTCAAACATTGCATTCTTCACACATCGAATCAACGCCGGGCAGCGTATCACAAGTACGTGAGTGTACGGCGGAGTTACTACGTTTCGCCAAGGAAAGTTCTACACCAGTATTCTTAATCGGCCATATAACCAAGGATGGCATGATTGCAGGCCCCAAAATACTGGAGCACATGGTCGATACGGTTTTGCAATTTGAAGGCGACAGGCACCATGTTTACCGCATTTTACGCGCAGTCAAAAATCGTTTCGGTTCAGCATCGGAATTAGGTATCTATGAAATGTTGGGCGAGGGTCTGCGCGAAGTATCTAACCCATCCGAAATACTATTATCGCAACGCGATGAACCGCTAAGCGGCATCACCATATCTGCAACATTAGAAGGCATGCGCCCCATGCTGATAGAAACCCAGGCACTGGTTAGTGTATCCCCTTATGGAACCCCGCAACGTACAGCCACGGGCTTTGATACCAAAAGAATGAGCATGCTTTTGGCAGTATTAGAAAAACGCTGCGGCTTTAAACTCGGTATAAAAGATGTATTCCTCAACATTACCGGCGGTATCCGTGTGGAAGACCCGGCTATTGACTTAGGGTTAGCTGCTGCAATCATCTCATCAAATGAAGATATCCCTATCCCATTCAAAACCTGTTTTGCAGGCGAGATTGGCCTGTCCGGCGAGATCCGTGCTGTTAACCGCGTGGAACAACGCATCGCCGAGGCAGAAAAATTAGGCTTCGAACAGATCTTCATCTCCAAATACAACTTGCCATCAGGCGGCGGCAAGGATAAAAAACGCATCGATTTGTCTCGCTATAAAATTGAGGTGAAAACAGTTGGTAATATTGAAGAGGTTTTTGGATTATTGTTTGGATAAATCTCTCCACCTTGTCGTTCTGAGCGGAGCGAAGAATCTTCTTGGATCTGCTCAGCAGACTATGCATGATTCAGAAGATTCTTCGCCCGCTCCAGAATGACAAAAAGCAGAATAACAATAAGCGAAAACCAAGCGATAAAATAAGTGTTATCCATCTAAACAATACAACATGAAAACACTATTGCTTGCTATCGCCATATTCTCTTCAACTATTACTTTCGCTCAGAAAGGTAAAATCTACGGATCAAAACCAAATGGATCAGAAGTAATTGAAGCTTCAAAGCTTGATGCTTTTATGGATACTAAACCACGGATAAGTACTACCATCAGGGGGGTGGTGGTTAAGGTAACCAAAACAAAAGGCGGCTGGTTTACCATAAATGCCGGCAACGGAAAGGTGATAGCTGCGCATTTTTCTAAATACGACGTTACTATCCCAACAAGTTTAGCAGGACATACTGTAATTGCCGAAGGTGTTGCTGCAAGACAATTTATGGCTGATGATAGTCAGCACTTAGCTGGTCAGAAAGCCCAGCATGCCACTAATTCGAAAGAGTTAACCTTTGAAGTAACCGGCTTACAAATTGAGAAATAGGAAAAACAAAAAGGCGAAAGATATAACCCTTTCGCCTTCGATATTTTAATTATTGTTTAAGCTTATTTACTCAAATACATTGATTTTTCTTTGTACAAGTGCCTAAAATACGGGTCTTGCAGGTTTGGTATAAAGCGGATCGCTTCCCCTGTTGATTTCATCTCAGGGCCTAATTGTTTGTTAACCTCAGGGAATTTATCGAAAGAGAACACAGGTTCTTTTATCGCGTAACCTTCTAACTTACGCACTATCGTGAAGTCCTTCAACTTATTAGCCTCTAACATAATCTTAGCGGCGATGTTGATATATGGTACGTCATAAGCTTTGGCTATGAAAGGAACCGTACGTGATGCACGCGGGTTAGCCTCAATCACATAAACTTTCTCTTCTTTTATGGCGAATTGTATGTTTAATAAACCACGCACATTTAACGCTATCGCGATCTTTTTGGTGTATTCCTCCATTTGGCTGATCACATTATCCGAAAGATCGAACGGCGGCAATACAGCGAATGAATCGCCCGAGTGGATACCCGCAGGCTCAATGTGTTCCATTAAACCTATGATATGCACATCGTCGCCGTCACTTATCGAATCCGATTCCGCTTCAGAAGCTCGGTCAAGGAAATGATCGATTAATACACGGTTGCCAGGAAGGTTTTTAAGTAAGCTTACAACCGCTTTCTCCAAATCCTCGTCGTTAATTACAATGCTCATACCCTGGCCGCCTAATACGTAGCTTGGGCGAACTAATACCGGGTAACCTACATGATGCGCGACTTCCAATGCTTCTTCAGCACTTTCAGCAACACCGTATCTTGGATATGGGATCTCTAATTCCTTTAACAGGTCAGAGAAACGACCGCGATCTTCAGCGATATCCATGTTATCAAACGAAGTACCGATGATCTTGATACCATGTTGATGCATCTTTTCAGCCATCTTCAAGGCAGTTTGGCCGCCAAGCTGAACAATTACACCGTAAGGTTTTTCAAGTTCGATAATCTCACGAACATGTTCCCAGTAAACCGGCTCAAAGTATAACTTATCAGCCATGTTAAAGTCGGTTGATACCGTTTCGGGGTTACAGTTAATCATGATAGCTTCAAAACCAGCTTCTTTAGCGGCAAGTAAGCCGTGAACGCAGCTATAATCAAACTCAATGCCCTGACCGATGCGGTTAGGGCCTGAGCCTAATACAATGATTTTCTTTTTGTCGGATACTTTCGACTCATTCTCACCTTCGTAAGTTGAATAGTAGTAAGGTGTTTGCGCGTTAAATTCAGCAGCGCAAGTATCTACCATTTTATAAACACGTTTTATACCCAGCGCTTTACGGCGTTGATAAACGTCTTCTTCAGTCACATTACCTAATATGTAAGCGATTTGTGTATCAGAGAATCCCTTTTGTTTAAGCGTGTAGAAGAAATCTTCAGGGATGTTATTCAGGTTATAGCGGCGAAGCTCGGTTTCTAAATTCACCACATCAACAATTTGGTTAAGGAACCAGCGGTCAATTTTTGTAGCTTTTCTAACCGATTCAACCGGAACGCCTAGGCTCAATGCATCGTAGATATGGAATAACCTGTCCCAGCTTGGGTGCTCTAAACTGTGCATTATCTCATCGAGGTTGCGGCTCTGACGACCGTCGGCACCTAATCCGGCGCGACCAATCTCTAAACTCTGGCAAGCCTTCTGTAAAGCCTCAATAAAGCTGCGGCCAATACCCATTACCTCACCTACCGATTTCATTTGCAGGCCTAACTCGCGATTAGCACCTTTAAATTTATCAAAGTTCCAGCGGGGGATCTTCACAATCACATAATCCAAAGTCGGCTCAAAATAAGCTGAAGTTGTTTTAGTGATCTGGTTTTCTATTTCGTCAAGGTTATAACCTATAGCCAGTTTAGCAGCAATTTTAGCGATTGGGTAACCGGTTGCTTTCGATGCTAACGCTGATGAGCGTGATACACGTGGGTTGATTTCAATGGCGATGATCTCCTCATTTGCCGGATTAACCGAGAACTGCACGTTACAACCACCCGCGAAATTACCAATGGCACGCATCATTTTAATGGCCTGGTTACGCATTTCCTGGTAGCAGCGGTCGCTCAGCGTCATTGCTGGTGCTACCGTGATCGAATCTCCGGTGTGGATACCCATCGGGTCGAAGTTTTCGATAGAACAGATAATGATCACATTGTCATTATTATCCCTCAGCAACTCTAACTCATATTCCTTCCAGCCAAAAACAGCCTGCTCCACCAAAACCTCGTGGGTTGGTGATGCTTGTAAACCGCGACTTAAAGCCTCATCAAAGTCTTCTTTTTTATGTACAAAACCGGCACCTTTACCACCCAGCGTATAGCTTGGGCGTATAACCAGCGGGAACCCGATTATTTGTGCAGCTTCTTTACCTTCTAAAAATGAATTCGCGATTTTAGAAGGTGCCACACCTACACCGATATCCACCATTAGCTGGCGGAACTCTTCGCGGTTTTCAGTTTTTTCAATAGCGGCTAAATCTACACCAACTATTTTTACACCGTATTTTTCCCAGATGCCGCGTTCGGCAACCTCAATACAAAGGTTAAGCGCTGTTTGGCCACCCATAGTAGGCAATACGGCGTCAATTTGCTGTTCCTGTAATATTTTTTCAATACTTTCAGAAGTCAGCGGCAACAGGTATACATGATCAGCAATAACTTTATCCGTCATAATGGTGGCGGGGTTGCTATTGATGATGGATACCGAAATACCTTCGTCTTTTAATGAAAGTGCGGCTTGCGACCCGGCATAATCAAATTCGCAAGCCTGGCCAATAATAATTGGGCCTGAACCGATAATTAATACAGATTTAATGGAGTTATCTTTGGGCATAGGGCTTTTATATAAGTTAAAAGTTCTAAGTCAAAAGTTAAAAGTCGTAAGAGCAGACAATAACTGTTTTCCTATGCGCTGAAAGCGAAAATTCCCGACCTCAGCGTCGGGGTGCAAAGATAGAAAAATAGAACCAATTTAAACTTAAAATTTTCAATTTTAATATAAGGCGATAAAAACGTTATTTTTAAACTATTATTGACATTAATAGTTGATATTTATTATCCAAATAAAACTTGTGAGATATGACCCAAAAACCATTACCAGTTTTAATTGCTTTGCTATTTATTTTTAGCGGTTGCGGTATGTTCGAGTCTGTTGTAAAATCAACATTCCCGTATACAACCAACCTTACTATTCCGGCATCATCACAGCCCGAAAAGCAATACACGGCCATAAATATGGCTACCAGCTATGATCAGAATTTTACTAAGGATGGAAATAATGCCAATCATATTGGCGAAGTAATGGTCGTGTCGGCAAAACTAAGGTCTACTGATCCGGCCGGGTTTAACATAGGAAATTTAGAATATGTTAAATTCTACATGTCGAAACATGACGGCAGCGATGAGGTTTTAGTAGCCTCGAGAACCGATATTACCAAAGGTGTTGGCAATAGCATGATATTGGATATCGATAACTCTAACTTTTTAGATCAACTGGTGCGCCAGCCGGATGTTAGGATACGCATGGTATATAAACTACGCAATGGTATTGATACAGACGTTACCGTAAAACTAATTTTAGGGTTGAGTGCTTATCCTAAAGATTAATTTATTTTATCAACTGATTATCTATATCCGGGAAGATAGCTATTGGCTGATAAATACGTGCCTCATCCATTTCCATGTACCCGTATGACATGATGATAACCACGTCGCCAACCTGTGCTAAACGGGCTGTTGCGCCATTAAGGCATATAGTGCCGCTGCCGCGTTCGCCTTTAATTACATAAGTTTCAAAGCGGGCGCCATTGTTATTATTTACTATCTGAACCTTCTCGTTGGCAATAATATTTGCCGCATCCATTAAATCTTCGTCTATCGTAATACTGCCCACATAATTCAGTTCAGCCTGGGTTACACGGGCACGATGGATCTTAGATTTTAATACCTCAATTATCATGGCGCAAAGTTAATGCTTTATATTTCATACTTCATAATTCAAGCTTCATGCCAATGTAAACTCATCGGCAATGGGCTCATTATCAGTTCATCAAAACGTTATCTATCAGGCGTGTTTTACCAACCCTGGCGGCTACTAATGCAACCACTTTTTTAGTGGCCTGATTTGCCGGATGCAAACTATCCCCATCAACCAACTCAAAATATTCCAGTGATACACCGTCCTCAGCATTTATAGCTTCGGCCGCTTTATGCTGTAAATCAGTAATGTTATTGCTATCGAAGTTTTCCTTAACCCAATTAAGGGTTTTTGAGAGGATCAACGAGTGTAACCTATCTTCGGCCGTTAAATGAATATTGCGAGAGCTCATAGCCAAGCCATCGTCTTCCCTTAAAATTGGGCACATAACCAGCTTAACAGTCAGGTTTAGCAATTCAACCATTTTGGTTATCACTATAAACTGCTGGTAGTCCTTTTGGCCAAAATAAGCAGTATCGGGCTTAATGATATTAAACAGCTTGTAAACTACCTGGGTTACCCCCTGGTAATGCCCCGGGCGGAATTTTCCTTCCAGCAAATGTTCTGTTTCGCCGAGCGCCAAATGCCAATGCTCATTATCAGCATACATTTCACTCACCTCCGGGTTAAATAAAATATCGCATCCTGCCTGTTCAAGCATTTGGGTATCTTTAGCTATAGGGCGGGGGTATTTCTCAAGATCAGCAGGGTCATTAAACTGTGTGGGATTGACGAAAATGCTACAGATAACCAAATCGTTATCCTTTTTTGCCTGCTGAATAAGCGACAAGTGCCCTTGATGCAATGCCCCCATGGTTGCTACAAATCCGGTAGACAGGCCTTTATTACGCAAGTCAGCTAAATATTGCTGTATTTGCCGGGTTGTTGTAAATACTTTCAAGGCGTTAAAAATCTAAAAATAATCGGCGAAAGTAATTAACTAAATTAAAACAAGCGAATTTACTTGCATAATACGTTGATACTTCATATAATATTGATTATATTTGCAGACTCAAATTTTTTTGACTGCTTATATAATTTAATACTGATTTAAAGATGGGTAAAGCTAAGCTTTTGTTCATAACTCATGAAATGTCGCCTTTTCTGGAACTCTCAAAAATTTCTGAAATCACACGTCAACTCCCGCAAGCAATGCAGGAGAAAGGTTACGAGATCCGTATCCTGATGCCGCGTTTTGGAAACATTAACGAGCGTAGAAATCGCCTTCATGAAGTTATTCGGTTATCGGGGATGAATATCATTATTAATGACAATGATAATCCATTAATTATTAAAGTTGCGTCTATTCCGGCGGCGCGTATGCAGGTTTATTTTTTAGATAATGAAGAATATTTCCAGCGGAAACAGGTGTTTAACGACAAAGACGGAAAGTTTTATGCGGACAACGACGAAAGGATGATCTTCTTTTGTAAAGGCGCATTGGAAACTGTTAAAAAGCTGGGCTGGGCTCCGGATATTATCCATTGCCATGGCTGGATGAGCGCACTGGTACCGGCTTATTTAAAAACTACTTATAAGGACGATCCGACTTTTAAAAACTCAAAAATAGTTTACTCTGTTTATGAGAATGATTTCGAAGAGCAACTAAGCGCTGATTTCGCACAGAAAGCGATAATGAACGATATGACTGAAGCGAATGTAGAGGCCTATAAACCAGGCACTAACTCAGCCTTGTATGCCGGCGCAATCCAATACTCGGACGCGATAGTTTTAGGTAGCGAAAACATTGATCAGGATGTGTTAAATAATGTTAAAAACAGCCACAAATCAGTTTTAGAATTTAATTCTACATCAGATTTGGAAAATTATTACAATTTTTACGACGAAATAGCTAATGAAGAATTAGCACAAGTTGTATAAAGCATTGAGATCATATATGAAATTTTTCCGGATAGACTTATTAACCTTGTTGATAAGTCTTTTTATTTTGAATAGCTGCAAAAACGAGGACACTGCGGGTTTTACCTTTGGTACTAAAGGCACATTAAGCGGCTCATTGGTTGATACTGCTACTGTATTTACCAAAACAACAACCGATGATTCTGTTGTAACTACCGGTATAGCCAAATGCCCGCTGGGATATTTTAATGATCCAATATTTGGTATTACACAATCAGATCTTATCACAGATCTTAATTTGCCCGGCAGTACTGCTTATACTTTACCCCCCGGATCGATAACCATTGATTCTGCAGTTTTGATCTTAAAGTATGCCTCAGGCTTTTATGGCGACAGTTCAGCCGCATCTAAATATGTGGTGAATGTTTATCAGTTAGCGCAAAGGCAAGGTGATAATAGCGTTTATTACAATAATATAGTCTTTCCTCATCAAAGCACAATATTAGGTAGTACTGTAACCGGCTTTAAACCAAAACCAAACACAAAAGTTGTTATTGATAGTGCCGTATCGGGCAAAAAGCCTGTTCCTGATACTATTGCACCACAAATAAGGATACCGATCAATCAAAGTTTCATCCGCAACTCGTTGTTTAATGCAAGTGCGGCGCAACTTGCATCGAATCTTATCTTTAAAAACAATGTTAAAGGTTTGTATATTACTGTTGATCAAACGCAATCAACCGGTGAAGGCGGTACAATGATGTTTGAGGGTGATTCTTTATCATTAAATGTGTATATCCGCGCAGCCAGTGGTACTGTTATTGATACCACGGTCGTTAATCTGCCTATATTACAGCATACATCATACATTCATAATATCAGGTCGGCTACTTTGCAAAATGCCATAACTAATAAAACAAGTGTTACTGATAGTCTTGTTTATTTACAAGGCCTTGCAGGCAGTAGGGTTAAAGTAAGCTTCCCGTATATTGACTCGTTATTTAGCCACAGAAATGTGGGCGGTGCAAATAATATAATCATAAATCATGCAGAACTGGTTGTAACCGCAATTCCCCCTCCCGGCCCATCAGATATTCCGGGGTATTTAGCACCATTACCGCGACTTAACCTGTACGAATTGGACATTTCACACCAACGCATTGAACTGCCAGATGCTTATGGCTTGTCAACTGAGAGCGCTGTAGCGGCTTTCGGTGGGTTCTATCCTCCACCAGGGTATGGAAAGATCCCTAATACCTATCATTTCCTGGTTACCTCGTACATACAGAATCTAATCACCAACAAGTTGGTAGATTACGGCACCTACTTAGCAGCTGGTAATATTGCAGACTCAACAGCAATTGATATAGCCCCTACAGTCCAGGTTGCTGCAAGAACAGTTGCATACGGAGGTTATGTAAATACATTAGGAGCTAAAAACTCGGCTTACAGCATGAAGCTTAACGTTATTTATACTAGGATTAAAAAATAAGACGATTAACCCCTTAAATTTATAAACATATTTAAGGGGTTAATTATATTATGGCTATTGGTTATTACATAACGTCTGGTTACTTTTACCCCATTAAAACCCTATTATTATGTGTGGAATTGTCGGCTATATAGGCTTCAGAGATGCTTACCCAATTATAATTAAAGGCTTACAACGTTTGGAGTACCGCGGCTACGATAGCGCAGGTATTGCTTTGTTGGATACCGAACTTAAAGTTTATAAAAAAGCCGGTAAAGTAAGTGACCTCCAAAACTTTGTAAAGGACCTTAATTTAAGCGGAACAATTGGCATGGGCCATACCCGCTGGGCAACCCATGGCGCGCCAAGCGATCGTAACTCGCACCCACACTCTTCTGGCGATCGTAAACTTACTATCATCCACAACGGCATTATAGAAAATTACGGCATTATAAAAGAGGCCCTAGTAGCTAAAGGGCACGTTTTTAAAAGCGATACTGATACCGAGGTCTTAATCCATCTGGTTGAGGATATTATCCATGAAACCGGCTTAGATTTGCAAGAAGCTGTACGTATTGCCTTAAATAGGGTAATAGGTGCTTATGCTATTGTAATAATGAGCGCCGATGAACCGGATCTGTTAATCGCGGCACGTAAAGGCAGCCCAATGGTTATTGGCGTTGGACAGGGTGAATACTTTATTGCATCCGATGCCACACCTATTGTAGAGTACACCAAAAACGTAATTTACCTGAATGATAACGAGATCGCTTACGTTCGCCGTGAAGATTTGCTGGTAAAAAACATTGATAATACTGTACAAACCCCATACATACAGGAGCTTGATTTGAAATTAGAAATGCTTGAAAAAGGCGGCTATGACCATTTCATGCTGAAAGAAATTTACGAACAGCCACGCTCTATACGTGATTGTATGCGTGGAAGGATTTATCCGCAACAAGGTAAAGTGCAATTAGGCGGGATAAAGGAGTACGCTGAAAAGCTTAAAAACGTTGATCGCATTATTATTGTAGCCTGCGGTACCTCATGGCATGCTGGTTTAGTTGGTGAATATTTGATCGAGGAATATGCACGTGTACCTGTTGAGGTTGAATACGCTTCTGAATTCAGGTACCGCAATCCAATTATTTCTGAAAAAGATTTGGTTATAGCTATTTCCCAATCAGGTGAAACTGCCGATACCATGGCTGCGCTTGAGTTGGCCAAAGAAAAAGGCGCTACCATATTTGGTATTTGTAACGTAGTGGGCGCATCAATACCACGCACTACCGATGCCGGCGTTTACACGCATGCCGGGCCAGAAATTGGTGTGGCATCAACCAAAGCATTTACCGCGCAGGTTACAGTGTTAACGCTTATGGCATTTTACATTGCGCAGCAGCGTGGTACCATAACCCAAAGCAAACTGGTTGAATATTTAACCGAATTGGACCAGGTGCCTGAATTGGTTGAAAGAGCGCTTGCATCAAATGAGCATGTTAAGGCTATCGCTGCGCGCTTTAAAGATTCAACCAACTGCTTGTTCCTTGGCCGCGGCAGTTCGTTCCCTGTCGCGTTGGAAGGCGCTTTAAAGCTTAAAGAAATTTCATATATACATGCCGAAGGTTATCCTGCCGCCGAAATGAAACACGGCCCTATCGCTTTGATAGATGATGCTATGCCGGTAATATTTATCGCCACAAAAAATTCATCATATGAAAAAGTGGTTAGCAACATACAGGAGGTTAAAGCCCGTGGTGGCCATGTAATTGCCATTGTTTCTGAAGGTGATACACAGGTACGCGACATGGCCGAGTATGTAATTGAGATACCGCAAACCAGCGAAGCATTTGTACCATTATTGGCAACTATACCATTGCAATTATTGGCGTATCACATTGCGGTAATGCGTGGTTGTAATGTTGATCAGCCGCGTAACCTGGCAAAATCGGTAACAGTAGAATAAGGCTCAATAATTAAATAGCACATGAACGGCAAAGGCAACTAAAAGCTTACCTTTGCCGTTTTATTATTAATAGCAAATTTTGGACGCTCAACACATCAAAAAAACAAACTTCGACTTTGCCGCCGGCGAACTGTTATTGGTTGATAAACCAGTTGGCTGGACTAGTTTTGATGTGGTTGGTAAACTACGCAATTCATTTAAGCCGTTAAAGCTTAAAGTTGGCCATGCAGGTACACTTGATCCATTGGCTACCGGATTGCTCATTATTTGCACCGGTAAAATGACCAAGCAGATTGATACCTTTCAGGCTGAAGAAAAAGAATACACCGGTACCATGATTTTGGGTGCAACTACCCCATCATACGATATGGAAACT
>Ga0302200_10004486_pt1 | contig 11236 bp, 7 predicted proteins | sample II_Bog_N3_1_FD_194585 | JGI IMG/M metagenome (GOLD analysis project Ga0302200, IMG submission 194585) | Peat permafrost microbial communities from Stordalen Mire near Abisko, Sweden - II_Bog_N3_1 | ecosystem: Environmental > Terrestrial > Soil > Wetlands > Peat | place: Sweden: Abisko, Stordalen... | reverse complement strand
CCGATCTATACTGCAAAAAAATTCACTATATATGATTTAATTAAATTTTTTATAGCAGCAGCAACTAATGAATATAAAAGTTATAGACATGGTGTTGAAAATATGGAACTTGCAGGATTAAAAACTGTAGACTATTCAACTATTTCTAAAAAAGCAAGTGATGTAAATTATAAAATTTCTAAAACTTTATTTGAAATTATTGGCGTAGTTCAAATTAAATGAAACAATAATTCTTTTATAAACTGTTGGTAAAATGGTAATATATCCATTTGAAAAGTTCAAAGAAATCGAAAGATTTTTTAAGGAGAAAATTGCACCTTAATTGGTGAAATGAGAATGGAAAACCAGAAAAATAATAAAATAAATAAATAAAGAAACAATTAAAAGAATCATAATAAGTTGTGCTGTTGAATGTAAAGGAAGCATTGAGGATATTCAAGCACATCTCGAGAATATCTATGATATTCATATATCAGAAGGAAGTATTTCTAATATTTTAACTGAAGTTGCTGAAAAAGCAAAAGTATTTAACGACTCCATTTCGCTTGATACAATTAAAATTGGAGTATCAGATGAAATATTTCAAGCTGGTGATCCGGTCTTAGTTGGAGTAGATCCATTAAGTACCTATGTTTATTTAATGAATCGAAGTGAAAAAAGAGATTCAGTATCATGGTGGATGGCTTACTGTGAAAAACAAGAAAATCAGGAGTTAAACCTTGAAGAATCAATAACTGATGGTGGTTTAGGGATGAAGAAAGGAATTAAAGAAGTCTATGAAAATATTCATGAACAATATGATATTTTTCATATGCTTATGAAGTTTACAAAGGCTGCAAATATATATGAAAATAAAGTCTATGCCTTAATAAATACTGAATATAATTTTCAAAAGAAACTTTTAAAAACAAAGCCTAAAGTAACACCAGAAGAATATGCAAAAGCCTGTTTAAAATCTTCTATAACAATTGAAAAATATGATGTTTTAAAAATACTTATAAAATGGATAAAAGAGTTACTTAATTTTGGAGGTTATTCATATAAAGATAAGTCAGAACTAATAGATTTTATATTGGAAGAATTCAATCATATAGAGATAAACAGTACTTATCTAGATGAATCAATAAAGACATTAAATTCAAACAAAAAAGCTCTTTTATCTTTTACAGAAAAGGCCGAAAAGTTATTTTTAGAATTAGCAATGGAAGAAAACATTAGATTAGATACGTTGAACTTATTTTGGCAACAGCATGGTACAAGCAACAATACAAATAAGTACTGGATTTTAGATTCCAAACTTAAATCTAGACTTGGCAATAACTATGGCAGGATAAAAACTAAGGTGACAGAAATATTAAAAACTATTGTTAGATGCAGTAGTATAGTGGAAAATATAAATAGTCAGATTAGACCATATTTATTTTTAAAGCGTGTTTTAAAAGGAAAATTTTTAGATCTACTACAGTTTTACTTAAACACTAGAAAATATTTAAATAGTCGAGTTAAGGAACGAAAGGGTAAAAGTCCCTTAGAACTTTTAACTGGCAAAGATTACGGAAATTGGATTGATATATTAGGATATTGATTCGGCCTTAAAAATATAAAATTGGTAAAATTCCAATTACCAATTGGAATTAGTAACTATAAGTTAGTTCATTTAAAATGTGGACAGGCGTAATTTTGAACTACGCCAAATGTTAACTATCGCAATTTAAAAAGACTGTAGATAGATTTGCTTTTACACAAATCTATCTACAATCCTATTTACTTAATACTTATTGTTCTAAATTCAATTTTATCGCTTCTATGATGTAGCTTTGAATACTCAAAAATTTGACCGTTATCTAAAAATTCTATTTGTTTAACTTCTAATATATGAAAATTATTTTCTATGCTTTTCAACAAATTCTCCTTATTTCCCAGGAAAAGTTTACTCCAAAAATCCTAATTTATATTAGCTATTCTTGTTAAATCTCTATAACTATCTCGAATAAAGCTTTTATTTAATCATTTCTGATAACTTTATCATATCTTAATTTTGCAAAAATGGCAGCTGATATACCAATTACAAATATAATTATCATAAAATAAAATACATGTAAAATATCATAATGTCTTAGAATCATACCTGTTAAAGCTGGAACAACTGCTGATGCTATCCCACCTGCTGTCGAAACCATGCCCATTGTCGCACCTTTATTTTTCCAGAAAAGCTGACCCATTGTAGTTTGAGACATTTGTAATACTCCAGCTGATGATAATCCTATTAAAATGAAGCCTATTGTTGCAACTGTTTCTGTTCTTATTAATAATATTAACGCGAGCGAGATTATTCCTACTATTGGATATATAACCAGAACTAATACTGGCTTTACTGTTTTTTGTAAAAGTTTTGCTAGTATAAAAACTGAAATAAGAGCTCCTACACTATAATAGGTTATTAATTTCAAAGAATTCATTTGACTCATTCCTAAAATCTTTTGACCATAAGTAGGCATCCATATTTGAAATGCAGTAAATATAGCATTAGATGTAAATCCTATTATTATAAGTGCTAAACCTTCTTTTTTTAATACTGGCTCTGTAGCAAATTCTTTTTGACTTAATGCTTTCCCATCAGTAGACACTTCTATTTGATTTGCTTTAGGAAATTTTCTAGTAAATAAAAACAAACCATTTAGCAAATATATTATAGCAATTAAGAAAAATGTATATCCATAAAACATATTTCTATTTACAAAAAATGCTATTATTATTGGCAACATTATACCACCTATTGCTACAAATGCCTTTATTATAACAGTTGCTGTTCCTGGAGTTTTTGGAAAACATTCTACTAATGAAGGATAACTAGATGAATCCACGAAAGCATGAGATAGACCTGCAAATACTGACAATACTACAGCTATTCCATAACTTGGTGAAAATGGTATGCCAACTAAAAAAATTATTTCACACATTGGAGATAGACATAAAATCGGTTTTCGTCCAAATTTATCTGATAGTCTTCCACTAATATATACTGTTGCTGAACGTACTAATCCTTCTATAGAAATCAAAAAAGTAATACCTGCTGCATCTGTGTTAAATTGCTTTGTTACAAATTCCATGTTTGATGAAAGCAAAATAAGAACCATACCTAGCATACAATAGCTTATGTATATTCCTAATCCCGTTGTAAAGTATTTATTCTTAAACATAGTCACACTCCTATTAAAATGTATATTCTTAAATTCCCCATAAAATTGTATATATAAATTTTATTTATCCGATGGCTAACTGCCATTAACACATCTACCTCTTTCGGCAGGTTATAAGTGGTACTAAGCTCCTGGACGAGGTACCCTTTGAGGGTATAAGTTCAACTAAGATTCACTTGATAATTGCAGAATAATTTTAATCAAACTTTGTTTATTATTTAACATTCTTATATAGATAATTATATCAAAAATTGTCGTATTTAACTAATATAAATATATCATTTAATGCATAGATTATATCTATGCATTAAATGATATATAAATCTAATCTATACATTGTAATTTAACCCTATATATTTTTTAATATACCTAAAGCAAAAGAGTGTCGATTTATTATCGACACTCTTAGCTGTACTTATTAATTGAAATTTTTAAATAATTAAGTTATCTTACTTAACGCTATTATGTAATATGTTAAGTACTGAACGTAAATCAGAAACTGCTATTTGACCGGGTGCTGAAGCTTTTTTAGCTGCTCCAAAAGTCAATGCAGAACCAAATACTTCTCCTGCTAAACGACTTATAACACCAGTACCTGCCATAGACATGGTAATTATTGGACCTTCAGCATAATTCTGAACCATCTCATTTGTAGCTGAAAGTAAAACTAATACATCACTTTGATTTTGAGGCATTACTGCAATCTTTGGTAAATCTGCTCCTAATTCTTGCATTTTTCTCAAACGTGATATAATTTCTTCTTGTGTAGGAGTTTTAAAGAAATCATGATTTGACATTACAACTTTCACTTCAGAATCATGTGCAGAAGCAACTATATCTTTAACAACTTCATCACCTGTGAAAAGTTCTACATCAATTAAATCAACTAATTTAGTAGCTGCAATTTCTTTGTTTAATTGTGCATAATAGTCTACAGATACTTCTTTTTCTCCACCTTCTTTTTTACTACGGAATGTGAATAATATAGGTGTATTTGAAAGAAGTTTTCTTAAATCTGCAAGTACTTCCTTAACCTTTTCTATGTCTTCTACATTTTCATAAAAATCAACACGCCATTCAACAACATCTAAGCTAATATCCTTTAGTGTTGCAACTTCTTCAATAAGTTCTTCCTTTGTTATTCCAACAATTGGAACACAAATTTTAGGGATCCCTTCACCTAATATAACATCTCTAACTTTTACTGTTTTTTTCATAATTATCCTCCTAATGTATATAAGTCTATCTATATAAGTATTATCATGTTTTTTCTAAATTACTCCTAATTATTGTGTTATAATGCATACTTACAATGATTGCTAATATTGTTCCTAATACAGTAACTCCTGAATAAAATAATGCTGATTATGCTAGTCTTAGAAATAGCTTCTAGTATAACAAATTTCGAAACTTACTATACTAGAAGCTGTATACATTTTTAAATGTTATTTAATATTTAAAAATTCTTTCATATGTTCTATAGGCATTTCTTTTCCAGTGAAAAGTTTAAATGCTTCTGCTCCTTGATGTAACATCATACCATCACCATTTATATATTTACAACCTACTTTTTCAGCTGTTTCTAATAATTTAGTTACGTGTGGAATATAAACTGTATCAGCTACAATTAAGTCAGGACGTAAGTAAGTTTCATCTGGAATTACCATTTGACCTTCTAATGGTTTCATTCCAACACCTGTAGCATTAACAAAAAGATAACTTGATTCGATTTCACCTCTTAAAGCATCCGTGTCAGCTAAATCAAATAATTTAACTTTACAGTTTGTTTTTTCATTTAATTTTTTAACTGTTTCTTCTGCTCTTTCCCAGAACTTATCTTTAACATTGAATATAGACATTTCAGCTACACCATCTAAAGCAGCTTGAACTTGAATCGCTGTTGCAGCTCCACCAGCTCCTGCTATAGTCATCTTCTTACCAATAACATCAATATTGTTATCTTTTAATGAAGTCATAAATCCAACTCCATCTGTAATATGTCCTGTTAACACACCATCATCGTTTACTACAGTGTTAACTGCACCTGCAAGTTCTGCTGCTGGAGAAATCTTATCTAAGTATTTGTGAATAACTGTCTTATTAGGCATTGATACATTAGATCCACGAGCTTTCATAGCTTTTAATCCTTTTACTGCATCTTCTAGTTCATCGTTACCTACTTCAAAAGCAAGGTATGCATAATCAAGTCCTAAATATGAAAAAGCCTCATTGTGCATTGTTGGTGACTTAGTATGTTTTATTGGTGTTGCTAACAATCCTATTAATGTAGTATATCCTGTAATACGTTTTTCCATTTTTCATTCTCCCTTTACACTTTTAATTTTGTAAATTTATTAACTTTTTAATATTCTATTAAATATACATTAAGCGTTAATTATTTAACATTTAATGTAATTATATTATATTCTAATTTTTATTAATATTCCAATTCATTTTTCTCTTGTTATCAATAGAAATATTCTATAATAAGTTGAATTTAACTTTTAATATAGCTTCATTGTTTTACTATTTTCAATAATAAAAATTTTATCTGATATCTAGCAGTCGTAACACTCCGACTGTTCAAGTGAGAGATAACGGCTGAACGATGCAGGACGTGGTCCCCCCCTTCAGGGTATAATTTCAACTAATATTCACTTGATATAGCCACAGAGCATAAGCTCAATTAATCAGAAATTTCAATACGTCTAGGTTTTCCTATAATAAATATATAAGAAAAAGCTCCTAGAATACCCATAGCAGAAACAAAAACCAAAGCAGAAGCATAAGATCCTGTTCTAGCAATTAAATAACCAACTATAGCTGGAGATAAAGCCCCTCCCATATTAGCTACAAAATTATAAACTGAACCACATAAACCTACTAATTCTTTAGGCATTATCTCAGACAACAACGCCCAAGAAATAGCTGATGCCATACCTTGTCCAAAAAACGCTATGCACATGAATATTATAATAATTCCAATATTATTAGTATAGTTAGCGCACATAATAACCGCAGACAATAATAAACCAATAATAACAGGAAGCTTACGTGATATTCCTATTCCATATTCTTTAGAAATCATCCAATCTGACCATCTACCAGCGAACAAAACTCCTGCAATTGCTGCTAAGTATGGTAACGCTCCATAAATTCCTACCTTTAATATAGCCATATGTTTTTCTGTCACAAGATAAGATGGAAACCATGTCATAAAGAAGAATAGTATGGCAGTAATGGAAAAACCACCTATGTACATACCCCATAGCTGACGGCTTGTAAAAAGATATTTTACCTGTTTCCATGTAACTTTATTCTTTTCTACAGCTGTATCAGAAAGACCACCGCCCTCCTTAATAAGATCAATCTCTGCTTGATTAACTCCCTTTGACTTAGATGGATCATTATAATTAAGAAGCCAAAAAACTGTAAATACAATTCCTATTACACCAGTAGCGATAAATATAGCTTTCCACCCAAATGTTACTAGAAGCCATGTTAGAATAGGAGTGCATAATGCAAGACCTACATATTCAGCTCCAGTATAAGCACCAATTGCTAATCCACGCTCTTTAGATGGAAACCATGTAGTAACAATACGTCCATTTGCTGGAAAAGCAGGTGCTTCAAAGAATCCAAGCCCAAGACGACAAAAAATCATACTAGCAAAATTATAAGTAAGAGACATAGTTCCTGTAAATACAGACCATCCAAAAAGTGCAATTCCATATACTATTCTAGGTCCCAAACGCTCAAGAACCCACCCACAAGGAATTTGCACACAAGTATACGACCAACTCATAGCAGAAAATATTAATCCCATTTTAGCAGCATCAAATCCAAATTCCTTTGATATAAATGGAGCAGCTACTGAAATATTAGCTCTGTCTAAATAATTTACAAAAGTTATTATACAAACTAAAAAAAGTACAAACCACCTTCTCTTGGTTGGCTTATCTTTTATTTTATTTACATTTTTTTGTTTCATTATTACACCTCCAATTTTAATTGAATATATCTTATATTACCTTACTATATACTATAGTGCAAAACTTTCCGCTAACTTTGTTAAAGAATTAGCTTACTTTAAACCTTTTCATTAAGTATTACTGTACTTAAATTGGAATTATTGTTTAAAGAGTACTTAATAAATATTTAAGTACTCTTTTATATTCTTTTAGTTTAGATTTATGGTTGTTCTTTCTTAGTATAATTACATATCTCTTTGGAGAAACATACAAGTAGCTTTGCTCTTCAACCATAAATCGAAAATATCATTACTTTTTTGTAATTCTAAAGCACTTGTAAAATTATATAGCTATTATCTATTATATTGCTTTTTTTGCATACTGTTTATTTACAAACAATGCAAGTAAAATACCAACTAAAGTAATTACTGCGTTAAATAAAAGTACATTTTTAGGTCCTTGTACACCACCAGATTTTGTAATAATACCAGCAATATTTAAGATAATAAAGTTTGATAAACTAGATGAAATCATAACGATAGATGTAATCTTCCCTTTGTTTGCTGGGAAGAAAGAGCATGCTGTTGATACAGCTAGCTGAAGTACACCGCCTGCTGCTGCATAACCAAGTACAAATCCAGCTACTAAACACATTGTTGGTGTTTGTACGAAGTACAAAATTATCAACATAATTAAAGAAATTGTAGGGTAAATAACAAGGATTTTAACTGCTTTAACAAATTTTTTCACAAGAACTGCTGTTACTAATATAGCAACCATTGTTCCCATTGCATAGAATGTTTGAATTTTACTCGGATCAGCCAAACCATATAATTTACCTAATTCCTGATTACAATTTAACCATAGCTGGAATGTAGATGTACATGTAAATCCGATACAAATGATTGCAATACTTGTTGCCGTAAATTTCATTTTTTCTACTTTTACAACTTTACCATCTTTTGTATTAGTATTGCTGTTCATTGGAGGGAATGGCATTATTGCAATTAAAATACCATCTATAATAAGTAATACAGCTGCTACGAAGAAAATAGTTTTATATGACATCTGACTTGCTGCAGCAAAACCAATCATAAATGGAAGCAACAACTGGCCTATGGATATTGAAAACTTTGTAAACATATTTGCTATATCACCGGACTCTACAAAGATTTCTAAACATGATGGTGTAATACATGTATCTAAGAAAGAGTTAGCTGCACCACCTAATAATGCAAACGCATAAGCAACAATCATACTTGGTGCTAATACAATACCGACGAAATAAGCTACGTATAAAGCAACACCAATTAATCCAGAAACTCTTCTTCCAAATTTATCTGAAATAGGTCCAGAAAAAGGAAGTGAAATTAAACGTCCTAAACCTAATGCGGCAATAACCGTAAGTACTATACTTACATCAAAAGTACCATTAGCTAATTTTTCTGCACCCCACAGACCTGCAAAATTTTGTTTATATTGTCCTAAAATTGACACCCCAATACCATGTATGAAATATGTGAAATATAGTGCTAGGGCAGTTGGATAATATTTTTTATTATTCATTTTTTTCTCCTTTCATTTTTCCCTTAGGGAACATGCTTGTATTTGATATATAATAATTCCTTAATCTATTGAATAATCATAGATTATTTCATTGGTAATATTATACTTTTGTTAATTTTTTAACTTTTAATATCCTACAATGAGGCTGGATGTATAAATCCAGCCTATTATTCACTTTAGAGCCATTATGACTTTTAGTCAACTCTACACATTAAATGTCAGAAATGTTTAGGCATTACTTAAAATATAATTCATTAACTTCTTCTACAGGCATTTCTAATCCAGTATATAATTTAAATGCTTCTGCACCTTGCCATAACAGCATTCCTATACCACCGACTGTTTTACAGCCAGCAGCTTCAGCATCTTCTAAAAGTTTTGTTTTTCTTGGATTATATACTACGTCTGCTACAGCTAAGTCTTTTCTGAAAATACTTGTGTCTTTTATTGGAGATTGGTCTTCATTAGGATGCATTCCTACATGTGTTGCATTGATTAAAATATCACTAGATGCAATTTCCTCATTAAGTTTTTGTGCATCTTCTAAATCACATAAATTAACAATACATTCTGGTACTTCCTTTTTGACATTCTCAATAGTTTTCTCAGCCTTTTCATAAAAAGCGTCCTTTATGTTGAAAATATTAATTTCTCTAGCTCCATCCAAAGCACATTGGACTTGAATTGCTGTTGCAGCACCACCAGCACCCAAAATAGTGATTTTTTTGTCTTTTATGTCTACTCCATGCTCTTTTAAATTGCGCACAAATCCACCACCATCTGTAATATGACCAGTTAATTTTCTGCCATCATTAACAATTGTATTGACTGCTCCAACAATCCGTGCAGCAGGAGATAATTCATCTATAAATTCCACAACTGCACTTTTACATGGCATCGTAACATTTCCGCCTCTTATATTTAACGTTTTAAAAGCCGCAATAGTATCCGCTACTTTTTCTTCTGAAATATCAAAAGCTACATATGCAGAGTCTATTCCTAATTTTTGAAAACTGTAGTTATACATAGCTGGAGATCCTGAATGACCTACTGGTGAACCTATCAAGCAATATAATCCTGTAGTTCCTGAAATTCTTTTTTCCATAATATAACCCCCTTGTATAATTAAAATTTTATTTTTTGTAAGGAAAAGATATTATATACTTAATGCTACATCTAGTGCTTCTTTTGTTGCATCTAATGCTCTACGCGCTCTTGTTGCATCACCAATAACATAAGTTTCTTTTACAACTTTTTTAACATCTTCACTTAATGGATCATAATTACGTGCTCCCATGGCAAGGACAACTGAATCAAAACCTTCAATACGATGTTTTGTACCATCTGCTGATGTATAAGATACACCATCTGCAAAAAAGCCAGAAACTTTTGCTTCAGTAATGGCGTTAATTTTATATTCTTCGAAATTTTTCATTAATAATTTACGGTGTTCTGAAATTACATCAGCACCTACTTCATCACGAAGTTCAATAACAGTAACATTATGCCCAACTTCACCTAAGAAATCCGCTGTTTCACAACCAACCATTCCGCCACCAACAACAAGAACTTTTTTACCGCATGAGTCTTTTCCATCAAGAAGGTCAACTGCATGAATTAATCCTGATTCTTTTATTCCTGGAATAGGAAGTACTAATGGTGTCGCCCCAGTAGCAAGAATTGCTACATCAGGTGCTTCATCAGCTATAATTTCAGGTGTTACATTTGTATTCAATTGAATTTTCACACCGTACTTTTCACATTTAGTAATATAACTACGTACAAGGTTTGTGATATCTCCTTTTCCTGGAGGATAAGCAGCCAAACGCATTTGCCCACCAAGTGTATCAGTTGCTTCAAACAATGTTACATCATGGCCTCTATAAGCAGATACCCATGCTGCAAGCATACCACCGACTCCACCACCAACTACCATTACTTTCTTGAGTGCTGCAGCTGGCTTTAATTCTGCTTCACGACCAACTAATGGGTTAACAAGACAGTTGATTGGTTCGCCTTTATACATATAAGGAACACATCCTTGTAAGCAAGCAATACATGGAGACATTTCATCTAGACGATCAGATGCAGCTTTATTAGGCATATGTGGATCTGCTATACTTTGACGTCCAAATGCTACTAAATCGCAACGTCCTTGACGAACTAATAATTCTGCATAATGTGGCTCTGTAAAACGTCCAATAGCAATAACAGGTATAGTAACTGCACGCTTAATCTCAGTAACTAATTCAGCACTAAATCCTCCGTGTATTGCTGTAGGTGCCCACATGTATTCATCTCGAATATGTACTGCACGTGAAACATGAAGACAATCAACTCCGCATTCTTCTAAATAAGCAGCTATTGTTGCACTATCATGAACATCTAATCCACCTTCAACTTCATCAGAGCTATTTATACGGCAAATGATTGCTATTGAATTTCCAACCTTTTTGCGAATATTTTCAACAACAAGACGAGCAAGACGCATTCTGTTCT
>Ga0302200_10004467_pt1 | contig 11255 bp, 9 predicted proteins | sample II_Bog_N3_1_FD_194585 | JGI IMG/M metagenome (GOLD analysis project Ga0302200, IMG submission 194585) | Peat permafrost microbial communities from Stordalen Mire near Abisko, Sweden - II_Bog_N3_1 | ecosystem: Environmental > Terrestrial > Soil > Wetlands > Peat | place: Sweden: Abisko, Stordalen... | reverse complement strand
ATAATGGACGATTGCAGAACTTAACACAGGCGACATTTTGGCGGATTCCTTGTTCCACCATGCCAGCAATTCAAACATCAAACCCGAAACGTCCTCTGGTGGCGGTGGCATATACCGGCCAACGCGCACGGCGATGGTGCGATAGCGCCCGGCTGTTCCTTGATCCATCACGTCACCGGCCATGATTTTATGCAGCCGCAAAATTTCCTCATGCGAGATCGTCTTTTTGGCGGCGTTCTTTTCCACGAACCGCAGCGCGGCAAAATAATTGACCACTTCCCGCTTGGCGCGGGTGGCAACGGCGGGAATTTCACGGCCTTCCTCCACGGCGCGCACCTGTTCCAACGTGAGCGGATTGCCTTCAATGGCCGTTGAAGAATGAGTGTTGCGTGTGCGCGTATCCTTTTGCAACGCGGGAATCCACGGCACTTCCACGGTGGCGGCCAGAATCCGCTCGCGCAGGGCGGCGATTTGTTCCACCCGCGCCAGCAATGCCGGTGTGACAATGAATTTCGGCTGATAACTCACGGCCTTAAATTATCCGATGAGACAACCATAAGTCAACTTATTAGACAACCGCTTTTGCGCCCCTGTTTACTGGAAAACCGAAGGCTTGCAGACCTACTTCGTGAATTCCTAACCAGCCGCAACTTGCGACGTGAGCATTGGCAAGCGAGGAACGAAAGCGGCGAGTTTTTGTTTGAGCCGACCCGTAGCATCCTTGCCAAGCGCAACGGCGCAATATAATCGCGGCGGAATTCACGAAGCCGACAGTCATTTCATTGCTGCTGCTGAACATCAAGCAACTGCTTCAATTCCGCTTCAGGACGTGAACTGACGAAGAAAATTCTTCCGTTGCCGTCCTTCATGTCCGCGCCCTGCGCGTTTGGAATATACAGGCAATAACCGCTGGGAATGGGAACGCCATTGGAATCAGAAGCGCGCGCGACATAAACTGGAGCGGCGGCGATGGCCAATTGTTGAAATGCTTCCATGTTGTTTTTAAGCGTGTATTTTTCTGCATGGATTTCATCGGCCAGCGTTTTGTCAAAGTGGCATTTCATCTGCCAATACGCCGCGCTGATTCCAAGAATGGCGACGGATAAACCGACAATCACGCCCGCCGTCAACGCTGTTTTCCAAATGCGCTGCGGCCACAGTTGCGCGGCGCGTTCGCTGGCGGCATTAAGTTTTTCAAAAGTCGGCTCAATGGTATTGGAAAGTTTGTCCGCCCGAATTTGAAGCGGCAGGATGATACTTTTAATCGCGTCTTCGATTTTTTGAATAATCGCCTTGGTGTCCACTTGCGAACCGAGATTTTTCACCATCAATTCAACGCTGGCAATCGTCTCGTTGCATTTGGCCTGCGTGATTTTGCAAAGCTCGTCCGTCTTGGCGGCAGAGTTGGTGATGTTCAAATCGCGGGCTTCAATCGTCTTGGCAATCATGCCGATTTCCTCGCGCGCATCCTGCAAGATGGCAAATGAATCCTGATTCGCTTCTACCGCAGCCTTGGGAATGCGCTCGACATAGCGGGCATACACGTCCAACACGAGCAAAAGCTGGGTGAAAAACTGCGTGCTGTCACCGTCGGCGAAACGGTGATAAACCTCGCGCGCCAGCTCCCGCTTTTCGGCGGGATAAGTGGCGAGCATTTCTTCAAAAAAGTTCGGCTCATTCATAATGATTCCTTTCAAACTGCGAGATTTGCCTTTGCGCCGCGCTTGGCGGCAAACGGTTCGCCGATAGGCGGAACGATTTTTGGTTTGATGCCAGCCGCTTCAACGGCTGGCAAGATTTTTCCGGCGATCTGGTCGTATTGGTTGAACATGGTAGCGAGCCAGTCCTGCAAGACGCCGCGAGCCATGATGTCCAAGCCAAGCGTGTCGTTGCCGATGGCCTCATTGAACGGAATTCCGCGCTGCTGCTCGGCCTCAAGTTTCGCCAGCCGGAGCTTCACAAATTCTGACAGCACCGGCACGGTGATGGTGACTGCGCCGCAGTCGAGCAATTCCTTTTCCAACGGGCTGCCGTCGAACATCCGGGTTTTGGGCGCACGGGCCGGATTACGGACAATGACGTAATCCACCTGCTTGCCGCAGAACTGGCAAACCGCGTCAAGGTTGGTCATCACATCCAAATCATCGAACGGAAAAACCATGAGCGTGATGCCGATATTTTGCGTGCTGGCGATGTCAAAAAAGTGCGAGGCGTAAAGTGCCTTCATCAACTGGCCGTCCAGATGGGCGCGCGGGTCAACCAGCGTCACGGCCTTGGCCGTGGTCTTCCGCAGAATGGAAATGAGTTCGTCCAAGTCTTCGGCCTGCCCGCTCAAGGGTGTCAGCTTCACCTGGGCGGGAAATAATCGGGACAAGGTGCGGTTGTCGCCGTCCAGATCAAATCCCTGCCATTGGATGTTGCGTTGGTTAAGCCAGCACGCGCGGGCGGCGGCTTCGATGCTTTTGCCCATGTTGCCTTTGGCCTGCATGGGCAGAATCAGGCGGTGTTTGGTTGTTTTCATATGTCGAGGTTGAACCGATGTTTTTGCACCGGCATTTGGTTGGTTGTTGGTTGTGGTTTTGGAACGAAAATCGGTTTTTCCTGTTCAATTTCAAGCGCATTATTGTTGCGCGGTCGGCGGGCAATCGCCCGCTCGCAAAAACGATAAACGGAAGTGAATGTCGTCTCGACGCCGCGCTCATTGAGCCATGCGGTGATTTGTTTGTAAGTCCAATGCTTGCGGCGCAACGCAAAGATGGCCTCGCGGTGCGCTTCTAGTTTGCTGCGCGTCCGGCGCGCAGGCTCAATTTCCGCTTGTGGCTGTAAATTCATTTTTTTGTTTTTTCTGCGCCAATAATTCCGTCAGACGTTTGCGCAAATTTTGCGAAAAATTTGCGCAACGCCGCGCCGCGCGGCGAGTCCCTCTAGCTGTGCTAAGGGAAGATGTCTGACGGAATTATTGGTCTTTAACATGGTCTTCATGGCTGTGTGTTACCGTTGCCATGAAGATAAAACCATTGAAGCGATTTAGCTTACCGAGTAGTGGGCGGATTATGACTGGATTGGTGCGAATAGTGCCTTCAAGGGGATGACGAGAGATAAATTCCAGTTAAAGTGGCCTCTATGTTAAGAGTCATAGCGAGTCGGAATGCCAAAGAATACTTTGCTGAATCTTTGAAGCGTGAAGATTATTACAGCGAAGGGCAGGAAGTCAGCGGCGATTGGAACGGCATGGCAGCACAGAGATTGGGATTGTCAGGCGCGGTAACAACGGCCGCTTTTGAATCCCTGTGCGACAATGAAAAGCCGGGGACAAAGGAACGGCTGACGCAACGGAACAAAAGCAATCGGACGGTCGGCTATGATTTCAATTTCCATTGTCCAAAATCGGTTTCGGTCGCTTATGAGTTCACACACGATGAACGGATTTTAGGTGCGTTCAAAATGTCGGTGAACCAAACCATGCGCGAAATTGAATCGGAAATTAAAACGCGGGTTCGGAAAAATGGAGCGAATGAAAATCGTCAAACGGGCAACATGGTTTGGGCGGAGTTCGTTCACTTCACGGCGCGGCCTGTGAATGGCGTTCCTGATCCGCATTTGCATGCCCATTGCTACGCCTTCAACACCACTTGGGACGATGATGAAAAGAAATGGAAGGCCGGGCAGTTCCGGGATTTGAAAGCCGATGCGCCGTATTTTGAAGCGGCCTTTCATGCGCGGTTTTCGAGGCAACTGGCGGATTTGGGTTATCGCATCGAGCGGACGGCCAAAGGGTGGGAAATGGCCGGTGTCCCGCAACGGGTGCTGGATGAATTTTCACGGCGCACGGAACAGGTCGAACAAAAGGCCAAAGAATTGGGCATTACATCGGCCAAAGGAAAAGACGGACTGGCGGCACTTACCCGCGAACGAAAGCAAAAGCAATTTTCCAAGCCGGAATTAAGAGAACGGTGGAATGAGCGCATTTCGGCAGATGAGCGAACGGAAATTCAAAACAACCTCCGCAATCAAGTTTCTGCCACGCCCAAAATTTCGGAAATGAAGGCGATGGATTTTGCCATGCAGCATTGTTACGAACGCGCCTCCATCGTGACGGACAAGGAACTGCTCCGGCACGCGCTGCGCTTCGGCATGGGCGATGTGGACGTGGCGCAAACCAAACGCCAGCTTTTGCGGGATGAACTGATTAAGGAAAACGTGGACGGTCGGCAATGGCTCACCACAAAAGATGTTTTGGCGGAAGAAAAACGGCTGATTGATTTCGTCGCGGATGGGAAAAATAAGTTCAAGCCGCTCGGTTCGGACAAATACCAATTTCAAAATCCTAAACTTTCCGATGAGCAACGCAACGCCGTCTGGCACGTTCTGCAAAGCACGGATCGCGTCACGGCCATTCGCGGTGGCGCGGGAACTGGCAAAACAACGATGATGCGCGAGGCCGTGGCAGCGATTGAATCCAATGGCGCGAAAGTTTTCACGTTCGCGCCGTCGGCGGAAGCGTCGCGCGGGGTGCTGCGAACGGATGCCGGGTTTGCCAACGCCGAGACAGTCGAGGCATTATTGCAAAATGAAAAACTGCAAGCGCAGGTTCGCGGGCAGGTGATTTGGATTGATGAGGCCGGACTTTTGAGCATTCGCACGCTGGCGCGCGTGGCCGATCTAGCTGAAAAACAAAACTGCCGGATTGTTCTGTCCGGCGACACGGCGCAACATCGCGCCGTCGAGCGCGGCGATGCGCTGCGCATTTTGGAAAAGCACGCCAATCTGCCCGCCGCTGAACTGAAAGAAATTTGGCGGCAAAAGGCTGACTCGCATAAAGCCGTGGTCGCTGATTTACGAAGTGGCGATTTAGAGAACGCTTTCAAGCGATTGGACAAACTTGGAATGTTGCGTGAAATGGACGCCGATAAACGGCATGATGCGTTGGCAATTGATTACGCTGCGGCGGTGAAAGCACACAAATCAGCGTTGGTCATTTCGCCGACGCACGCGGAAGGCGAGCGAGTCACGCGAGAAATCCGCGAGAAATTGAAAGCAGTGAAGAAACTCGGCACGGATGAACGTGAGCTAGTTCAACTCAAAAATTTGCAATGGACGCAAGCGCAGCGCGCCGATGCCAGGAATTATCAAACCGGCATGGTGATTCAGTTTCATCAAAACGTCCCCGGCTTCCGGCGTGGCGAGCGGGTCACGGTCAAAACCCGCGATGAGCATGGCGTTTCGGTCGCGCGAATGAATGGCGAAACTGGATTGCTCACATTGAACATGGCGGCGCATTTCCAAATTTATGAATCCCGCAAAATCGCTCTCGCTGCCGGTGACATGATTCGGATTACGCAGAATGGTTTCACAAACGACAAACGACGGCTCAACAACGGCGATTTGAGACAGGTGAAAGGATTCACCAAAGACGGCAACATCAAACTGGCAAACGGCTGGGTGCTTTCAAAAGATTACGGCAACCTGACGCATGGCTACTGCCTCACGTCTTATAGTTCACAGAGCAAGGGCGTGGACTGCGTGTTTGTAGCCGAAAGTTCCGAATCATTCCGTGCCGCTGGCCGCGAGCAATTTTATGTGTCAGCAAGCCGGTTCAAGGAGGCTCTGACAATTTACACGGATGACAAACATGAATTGCTCAATGCCGTCTGCAAATCGTCGCACCGGCCTTCGGCGATGGATTTGGTAAAGAAGGAAATTTCTGAATCGGTCAAGGAACCGGCAGCAACACCGTCGCAGTCGGTGGCGGTTAAAAATGGCCAAAGGGAAATTTCTGAAAAGCGTGGACGGTTGCAAAGGCACAATGTTCGTCAAAAGCAACCCAGAGGAGTTGGTATATAATAAGACGGCTACACCTTGCGTTTATTCCACGGCAATTTGGCAAGCAGAAGTCCCATGCCGCAAAAATCCGTGATCCCGGCGAAAACCAATCCCGCGCCGACAAACGCCGACAGGCCGAAAAATTCGCGATGCACGAACCAACCGAGCAATACGCCAATCAACACCAGTGATCCGGCCACGATTCGCACTTGCCGTTCAAGGCTGATGATTTTGACGGAACTGCGCGTCACCGGCAGATTCGCTTCAATCCATGCGAGCGTTCCACCTTCGACAATGATTAACTGTGAAAAACCTTCGCGCGAAAATTTCTCGGCTGCTTTGGTCGCACGCTGGCCGCTGCGGCAAAGCAAGTAAACCGGCTGGTCTTTCCGAAGTTGCAGTAAACTTGGTTTTAGTTCGTCCAGTGGAATATTCTGCGCCTGCGGAACATGAACCTCCGCGAACTCTACCGGCGTGCGCACGTCAATTACCGACGATGATGGTTGGGCCGTGAGAATTTTTTGCAGTTCGACCGGCGAAATCGTTTTCATGCTTCTAGTTTATCAACTCCGTTTCAACGAGCGCAACGCCAACACGAGTGCGTCCACTTCCTCGCGTGTGTTGTAAAACGCGAGTGACGGGCGCACGCTGCTCTCTAAACCAAAATGGCGGATGGCCGGCAATGCACAATGATGTCCGGCGCGGACGGCAATGCCATTCTTGTCAAGATGGCGCGCGACACTTTCGTTTGGCACGCCGGGAATCACAAACGACAAAACGCTCGCCTTGTTCAGCGCGGTGCCGATGGGACGCAAGCCGGGAATCGTCGCGAGCGCCTGCGTCGCGTATTCGAGCAGCGCGTGTTCGTAGGCGGCGATGCCGGGAATGCCGACTTTGAACAAATAATCAATCGCCGCGCCGAGTCCGACAACCCCGGCGATGTCCGGCGTTCCGGCCTCAAATTTTTCCGGCGCGTTTTGATAAATGGTTTTCTCAAAACGCACGTCCTTGATCATGTGACCGCCGCCCTGCCACGGCGGCATCGCTTCGAGCAACGGTGCTTTGCCGTAAAGCGCGCCGATGCCGGTCGGCGCAAAAATCTTGTGGCCGGAGAAAACATAAAAATCCGCGTCGAGCGCGGAAACATTCACCGGCAGATGCGGCGTGGATTGCGCGCCGTCAATCAAAACCGGCACGCCGCGCGCGTGGGCGAGCGCGATGATTTGCTCGACGGGATTGATGGTGCCGAGCGAATTGGAAACGTGCGCGACGGAAACGAACTTCGTCTTTTCACCAAGCAATTTCACGAACTCTTCCAAAATCAGTTCGCCGCGATCATTGATCGGAATGACGCGCAACGTCGCGCCGACTTGTTCGGCGAGCAACTGCCAAGGCACGATGTTCGCGTGATGTTCGAGTTCGCTGACGATGATTTCATCGCCCGCGCCGATGTTTTTTCGCCCGTAACTTTGCGCGACGAGATTGATCGCCTCGGTCGTGCCGCGAACGAAAACAATTTCCTTCGCGTCCGCCGCGCCGAGAAATTTGCGGACTTTTTCGCGTCCGGCTTCAAACAATTCCGTCGAGCGTGCGGCAAGCGCATGCGCGGCGCGATGGATGTTGGAGTTGTCGCGGCTGTAAAATTGAGAGATTGCGTCAATCACCGCCTGCGGCTTGTGCGTGGTGGCGGCGTTGTCGAGCCAGATGAGCGGCTTGCCGTTGACGAACTGGTGCAGCGCAGGAAAATCGCGGCGCACGCCTTCGATGTCGAATTTCGGAACCGGCGCGGCGTTTTTTGGATACGACTGGCAGGCGAGCGGTGATTTGCCGGAAGGATTTCCGCCGCGCAGAAAATAATATTCCGGCGCGGCGACCGATTCCGCTTCGGGCAAACCAAGCAGCGAATTTCCATTCGCGGTTTTTGTGTCCTGCTTGTTGCCTTGCGGACGATACGCGCCGTTGCAGCGCGGTTCGCCGAACGCATAGCTGTCGCCGGAATCCGGCGTGTGCGCGCCCGACGGAGTTTTTTCCGGCTCGGACAATTTTGGCGCGGCGGGTTGCGCGCTCGGATGCACGGGCGGCACGGCGGAACTTGGGTCATTGCCCGAAAGGTCGGGCAATTTTGAAACGCTGGGAATTTCCGGCGGCAGCGATGGCGTCGCGGTTGGACGCGCGCCGTGCGCGAATCCTGAAAACGCCTCGCCAACCAAGCGCGCGACGAGATCGTTGTGCGCGGCTTCGCCTGCCGCCGGTTCGGCGACGGGCGACGCGGCGTCACTATTTGGAGCCGTAGTCATAATAATTGTTCACGACGACGTTGTCCAAACGCGCGATGGAATCCGTGGTCAAAACGGCGGCGGAGAAATAACGCGTGACGAGATGCGACGCGATGGAATTTTCGTTCGTGCCCATGTAGCGCACTGACAGGCCGGGTTCAACTTCGCCGGTCACGCCGGTTTTTTGCAAGCCGACGACGCCTTGTTCGGACTCGCCCACGCGGAGCAACAAGATGCTGGAAGAATTATTTTTAACTTCGAGTTTGTTGCTCGGAATCAGCGGCACGCCGCGCCAAGTGAGAAATGGCGAACCGAAAAGATGCACTGTCGGCGGCGGCACACCGCGACGCGTGGCTTCGCGACCGAACGCGACAATCGCCTTGGGATGCGCGAGAAAAAACGCGGGTTTTTTCCAGACGAGACCGAGCAATTCGTCGAGGTCGTCCGGCGAAGGCGAGCCTTTGCGCGTCTTGATTGTTTGCGATGCGTCCACTTCTTTGAGCAAACCGAATTCGGCATGATTGATGAGTTCCCATTCTTCACGTTCCTTCACGGCTTCGACGGTCAGACGGATTTGTTCGCGGAGCTGGTCAATCTTGTTGCTATAAAGATCGGTCACGCGCGTGTGCGTGCGCAGCACGGTCTGGATCGTGCTCAAATGATATTCGCGCGGGTCTTCGTCGTAATCCACAAAGGTCGTCGGCAATTTCGGTTCGCCGCCGTCCACGGTGAGCAAGTCCACTTTGCCCTCGCCGAATTCGTTCGCCGGTTTTCCTTTCGCGGCCTTGGCGACGCGGTTGACGCGATAGACGCCGCCGTCCACGTCCACCCACGGCAAAAGTTTATGCAGCCAGCGCGGCGTGATCTCGGTGTATTGCGGGACGGTGACGGTGGCGGTGGCGAGGTTGCGCGCGGCAGTGGCGCTCAAGCTCAAGTGGGGTTCGTTGGTTTCTTTGCTCATGGTTTAATTTGGTTGTTGGTGAATGGAAAAATTTCAACGCGAATTGTGCGCCAGGAAAAGCGAAGAAACTTCGCGCGCGAAAACGCCGAAGCAAAATCTAAAACTTCCGGTCGCGCCGGAATTTGGACACAACTCGACATGAATACACTTTCGTTTTCATGGAAGCCTCCAGTTGACCGGTGAGCGCCGTGAGATTTGTTATTTTCGGGAGTGGCGTTGGTCGCCTGCTGTGATTCAAATGCTAAATGTCGTGGATGACTTGTCAATGCAGATGCGTTCAAATAATCCAGTCAAAGGCGGCTTCTTTTTTTCGTGTGGATTTGTCGCGGATGACGAGTTGCTTTTCCTCATAAACCACCAGCGAATCTGGCGGGACACTGTGCATCAGAAATACATTTGCGCCGATGGTGGAATTCGCGCCGATGACCGTTTCACCGCCAAGAATCGTCGAGTTGGGATAAATCGTCACGTTGTCCTCGACATTTGGATGACGCTTGCCGCCTTTGACGATGTGACCGGCCTCGTCCTTGGCAAAACTCCGCGCGCCAAGCGTCACGCCGTGATAGAGCTTCACGCGCCTGCCAATCTTGCACGTCTCGCCGATGACCACACCCGTGCCGTGGTCTATGAAAAAGTGCGAACCGATTTTTGCGCCCGGATGGATGTCAATGCCCGTGCGGCTGTGCGCCCACTCCGTCATCATGCGCGGAATAATCGGTGCGCCCGCAAAATACAAAACGTGCGCGAGCCGCTGGATGGCGATGGCCTCGATGAATGGATATGACAAAATAATTTCCTCGCTGTAAAGCGCGGCGGGATCGCCTTCGTAAGCAGCCTCGATGTCCGTGCGCAACAATTCGCGCACATCGGGTAACGAATGGAAAAACTGCCGCAGAATCGGTGGCGTGCGGCCAGTCGGTTTTTTCGGATCGCCGATGCGGACACTTTTACGCACCTGGTCTTCAAGGCGCAAAGCGACTTTGGAAAGTCTTTCACCGGTGAGTTCCGCCAATGTGCCGTGATGCACCGCATCGTCATCATGGAAACCGGGAAACAACAATTGCAACAAGTCTTCACAAATTTGACCGACTGCGCGCGTGGACGGCATATTATGCGCGTCGCGATTGTTCAGTCCACCGACTGTAGCGTAGGACGCGAGCAGTGCAGACACAAACTGGTCGTAGGGTTTTTCAACCAAAGTAGCTGCTTCAATTCCTTCGTTTGGCGAAACGGCAATAGTCGAACCGTGTTTCGCAATTGTTGGCAGGTGATTCATATTCTTTCAAATTTTTTGCGGAATCCTAGTCTGTCGCCATGCCCATTTTCGTGATGTCGAGCTGGCGCAGCGTGTCGAGAATTGAAACCATGATTTGATAATCCGTGTCGTCCGCGCCTTTGACGACGACGCCGAGGTCCGGGTCGGCGGCTTTTAGCGCGGCCAATTTATCCTTGAGTTGCGACGGTGTGACGGGCGCGTTGTCCAAAGTGATTTGTCCCTGTGCGCTGACTTCGATGCGCGTCGGCTCAACTTTCGGTTTTTGCACCGGCGGTTTGCCGGACGGCAGATTGATTTCCAGATTGTTCATCATCTGCGGCGTCGTGATGATGAAAATGACGAGCAGCACGAACACGAGGTCAAGCAGCGGTGTGATGTTCAGTTCGTTCAGCGAGCTGTGATGCGAACGGGATGTTTTTTTAAGGCTCATTGCAAAACGGGTTCGGTTTGTTCCTGCACGTCGAAGCGGATGGTCACGCGCGGCGGAAAATTCGTGGGCGGCGGACGGTCAAAGGATTTCACTGCATTAAAAACGTGTTTGACCGTCGCATCCCATTTCTCATCGCCAGAACCTTTAAGCCAGGTTGAATTTTCTATATCGCCTTGCCTGTCCACGCTCACGGCAACTTCAGCCACGAAATCGTCATCCGCCTCGTCATCCGGGCGGTTCCATTTCTGACGCAAAACATATTCCAGATAGCCTTTGTAAAGTTGCACGGGATCGGAACTCGTCTCGACCGTTTTGCCGCCGCCAAATTCAAACGACGGCAGTTCGGTGTTCGCCGGCGCCACCACCGGCGGCGCGACGACGGGTGGTGCCTGAACTTTTGGCGCTTCGACAATTTTTGGAGTTTCAACCTTCGGCGGCTCGATTTTTGGAGTTTCAACCTTCGGCGGTTCCGGCTTGGGTTTTTCCGGC
>Ga0302200_10004458_pt1 | contig 11272 bp, 6 predicted proteins | sample II_Bog_N3_1_FD_194585 | JGI IMG/M metagenome (GOLD analysis project Ga0302200, IMG submission 194585) | Peat permafrost microbial communities from Stordalen Mire near Abisko, Sweden - II_Bog_N3_1 | ecosystem: Environmental > Terrestrial > Soil > Wetlands > Peat | place: Sweden: Abisko, Stordalen... | reverse complement strand
GCGCGTGATTTAGAGAACGAAGGGCAACTCTCCGCAATCCCCGAGCCCGATGACCTCCTTGCGGCTCTCACCGCGCACGACGTTCTCGAACGTTCGACTTATCCCGATGTCAATTTTACGTTCTTCCATCAGCAGTTTCAGGAGCTGTTTGCCGCGCTGCGATTACAGCGGGAACTGGTCGCATTAGTTACCACAAGCAAGGGGCGCGCGGAGTTTACAGCGAAATACCTGAACGAACCGGCTTGGTCGGAGCCACTGTATATGCTGGCTGGCTTTATCGGGCAGGAGTCGGACGAGAAACCGGCACCGAACGCTGTGGCCATGGGGGCTGCACTGGTCGAGATGGCTCTTCCTGTGGACCCGGTTTTCGCATCGGAGTTGACAAGGCTCTGCGGTATGGCGGTGTGGAACTCTGTGCGAACTCCTGTGAGCACGCGGCTGCGGCACCTCTATCAGAGTTCCAGCAAGTTCTGCCGGAGCGTCGGATTTGCGGGCATGGTAGCGACTGGCTCCCAGGACTTTGGCGATGTAATCGTTCCTCTTCTCTCGTCCGAGGATCAGTCCATCCGTCTGGACGTGTATCGGATCTGGGAGCCATTTCCGATCTCGATTCTCGGCCGAGATTGGAAGCAAACGGTCGAACGGTGGAACGAGGGGGCGCGGGCCGATTTCGTGTCCACGTTCCTGGAACAGGATGCGCTGCGTGATGAAGTGATGTCTTTGGCCTTCGCCGATCCGAGCGCGAAGGTACGCGAGATTCCACTCTCGGCGCTTTGGCATGTCATGCCAACAGAGGAGTTCGCCCGCTTTGCGATGACGCTTGACGATGACCGTTTCTTCTCGCTATTGGACGATGTACCCATCCGATTCATACCCCTCGCAATGCGTCCGCGGGCAGCGGCCATCTACATGAAGCGCGCAGAACAAAGCACGGATGCTAGTCTGCGCTTCAACGCCTGGACAAAAGCTGCCGAGTTGGGGGAGAGCAGAGCCCTAGAAGGACTGAAGAAGGAACTTCCCTCAACGAACGCGCAGCACCTTGTGAGGCTGGAGCGTGGAGAGCCTGGATCGGCGATGGATCTACTTCGCAACGCAGATGCGGCGTGGGTATCGGCGTGGGTAACGGAGCTGATTTTGTTGGGAGCTGTGCACGGAGATGTTTGGCTGCGCATGGTAACCAGCATTCCTTCGAACCTAAAGGAGACCCTTCTGGATCGCGTCACTTCAGAAGACTTGCGAACCAAAAATGCTCCAGGGATCGTTCCCCTCCTGAAGAAAGTTGTCGATGAGGGAATCGTGAGGCGGTTGTTCCAGCGTATTTGTGAGCTTCAGCCGATCATCGCCCAAAGCCGTCCTGGAGATGACAAGCGTGCGGAAGCAGACCTCGCCGGTCAACTGGAAACCATGCTCCGGGAGATGCCACCTACTCTGGTCATCGCGTCCATTCTCGAAGAAGTCGCAGGCAAGGCCGATGCCGGACAGATGGAGGTCATTGTCGATCTCTTTCATATTGCAGGCCGAGAGGGGCCACCGTTGCGGGAAGCGCTTACGCCGGAATTACGTGAGAGATTCCGGACATATCTCAAGTCAGTGTTAGAGATTGTGCTTGCCCAGGACGATTTCAGTGGTCAATTGAAAGGCTACTTTGCGACGGTGCTTGCTCAGATAGGAGACCCTGCGGATTTGCCGGTACTGGAACAACTTATTCAAGCTGACATCGAACGGGTACGCGTGGGCCGCATAGCGCGTGCGGCTGAGATCGAAGCGGCTCGAAAAGGGCGGCGCCACCTTCGCAGTAAGCAAGGAAATGGCGCATTTATGAGTTGGACGGTTTGGCACACCCAAGCGGTTCTCTATCTTGCACGGGACAATGCACGGGATCTTCTGGTCCGCCTGCTGAGTGCATCTGGTTATGAGCTGGATGCTGCATGGGCTCTGTTTCAGTTAGCGCGGAAGGAGCCTCCATCCCCAGAACAATGGCCGCGAAATTGGCCCATGCGCAATAAGGGCTTCGAACAGATCTGGGCAGCAAGAGCGGGTGAATCGGGATCGATCTTTGTCGAATCAAGGAGATCCGAGCTTGCTGCCGTGCTGAGAGCGCACATCGAGTCTCTCTTGGCCTTGCGTTCAAAACAGCAGCAGCCTCAGGGCTTCACCTGGTGGTTGAAGGAATTTGCTGTTGTTCTAGCGGAGTTGGATGGAAAGGCATCGTCCGATCTTGTGCTGGAAATACTGTGTCTCACGGAAACCGCAAAGACCCTTTATGACGGGTGGACTAAGATCAACGCGTTAGAAGCACTTTTGATGCATGGCGTCGTGCTTCCAGACGAGAAGACCTGGGAAATCATAGCGCCGATTGTCGATCACGTCCGAGCGCATCGTTGGGACACGCAGCAATGGAATTTGCTGACACATGCACTTTGCATCCTGGTCTTTACGGACAGACCAACAATGGAGATCGCGCGGGTGCGAGAGATTTTGCAGCAGGATCGCCTATCCGGCGAAGGAATCGGACGGCTAGTGAGAGCCTTGGGCCAGAGCCGCGCAGACGGGGCCGTTGGGTTACTGCGCGAGTTCGCCGACGGAACGATACAAGTGCCTTATCTGGGTGAGACCTGGGTGGATGCGATCGCGCAGTTCGATACCAAGGAAGGCCATGACCTCCTTTGGGGCTTCGTTGACCCCTCTCTGCCCCAACTTCCTCAACAGGTGCTTGGCAGGCGAGAGGACCGTTTGGTGCTTCGGTTGGCGGAATTGGCCCGCCGCGACGCGAAAGAGAAACATAGACTGTTTGCCTTGGTACATTCGCAGCTCAACCCGACACAGATTTCCCTGCTTGGCAAGGTGCTGTTGGAACTAGGAAGCACGGACTCTCTGCTTCATGCCTTGGAACTGTTAAACGATGATGGACCAAGCGCGGCGTCATATGAGCTACACCGCAGCATTGAAGACGCCTTCCTGGAGCGACGGCCATATCAGGAGTTCGCCAATATGTTCACCGTAGTTCCGCGCAGTTCCAATGCCATTCGCAATAAGTTACTTGCAATGGTGCAGCATGATTCGAAGCGTAGGAAATCGGCGTACGCAATGTTGATGCAGATTGAATCATGGCGGAGCCAGCACGGCAGGCCGAATGGAGAACCCCGTAGCCCTGGTTTGTGGGAAGGGCTATCCTGGCCGCCAGAATTGCCGACAGGTTGACGGAGCGGTTTACCCCTAAAAGTCGTTGCGGAAGTTGCTTTACGGGAGAATGACAACGTGAGACCAGGCCCGGATTACCTCAAAGAGCTATTGATGGGGTTCCAAGATGCGTCCTCGTCGACAACAAACCTCGTTGAACTGAAAGAGGCGGGTTCTGGGGGTCGAGTGATCCCCTTCGTTCATCGGCCACTAGAAAGTTGGCTTGAATGAAGGTTAGCCTTCCGTTTATCAGCAGCTATGACCCACCTGGATCCAGCGAAGGCGCTCTCGACCCATTAGGGCTCTATCAAATTGCTGAACAGTTAGCGGTTCTATTGGTTCCGGCGGTGCGAGAGCGGATGCAACGAATTCGTTTTCTTCCTGCCATGGCGGTGGGCGCCATGGTGACCGAGGGCTTGGAGGATGATCCGCGTAACCGCGACGCGTCTCCCTATTTGGTCTGGGAGTGGCTGCTCGTTGAAGCAATAACGCGAAACATGCGCAACGACCCAGAGAACTGGGGAGTCCCTGGGACCGGTGTGACAAGCCGAGCCTTGGATCAATTCGGGTATGTAGATGCACGAAGCTACTTAAAAACGCCTCGCATCTTTGGCTTCCATGGAGTCTACAAAAGACTGGCCGCCTTTCTTGGGATTGTTGACGTGCATTTAGGAATCGGGCCGCATGCAGAAGCATTGGCAGATGCGTGGGCCCTTGATTTGGGACTTGGAGGCCTCTCGGGCGCCAAACAGTTGATCACTCGCTGGTCGAGAGCTGTCCAGCGCAGTCTCTCCGATCGACCTCCACGCACAAACCCCGGCTGGTCGCAAGGCCTCTGGCAGGAACTCGCATTGGCGTTCTCACCGTCAGGCTCCAAAGTCAAAGAGAAGCGCTTCCTGCGGAACCTTTTGCTTTCGACGAAAGACAAACCGCTCGGTGCTTTGCCGACCATATGGCAGGTTCAAGCCGAGTTTACTGACGATGAGTTTCGCGAAGAGAGCGTACATGACCGCGTCGAGGCTCTCGCCCCGGAGTTTGTACCTTTGCTTGCTGCGATTCGGGCGTATGAGACTTTCTCCCGAAGTCTTCAAGATGCTTTCGACCTGTTAAGGGCAGAAGCAGCAATGCGAGATACTCAGGGGTATTCAGTGCCCCAGATCGCCGGGGATCCGGATTTTAGACAGGCAATATGCGCAATTCATGAGAAGTTTGGTCTGGCATTTCGGTGCCTGGGAAATATCCCAGGCGCAGGCGCATCACTGCAGGACCTCTTCGCAGAACGATTTCACCGTTTCGGCGGATCGATGGACCCTGCGGAATGTGCAATTGCATTGTGTGCACATCACGAAGTGATCCAGAAAGCAAAGTCCGCCATCGGTAAGAGGCTGTGGTTTGATTGGCTTGGGCCACAACGAATTTACATGCGCCACGGCTACAGAATCGCACGTCCTAAGATCCAACCTGGTCGCTACGTCCATGATTATCGTGGATGGCCGATTCGTCGCTTCTGGAAGGATCTTGTATGAGCGGCAGGAGTACCAGCAAAGCCAATTGCACGATGCTTGAACTCTGGCGTCCACCGGTAGCTGCGGGTGACCCGATCGGTTGCCTGGCGTCAACGTACACTTTCACACCAGGCATATTTGATGAACAGTGTTTGGCGCGCTTTCTGGAGATTGAATCCGAGCCGAACCGGGAAGATCTTGCGTTTTTACTTGAGCGAGAAACCCGGCTCGGAGGAGTGTACGCCGGCGTACTGGTCGATCATACTTCGGCCGGTGTAGATCATTCTTTTCGTTGGGATGTGTTGCCCGTGCGGATACATGGGGGGAAGCAGCATGCCAAGGTCAGTCTTCTCATGTGGAGCAGACACATCCGAGTCATTGTTGCCTCAGCTAATCTGACAGATCCTGGTTATCGAAGGAACTTTGAGGTCGCTGCAGGATTGGACTTCTCACCAGAGCAGTCCGATCCCGAGACGCTTTCTCAGTCAGTCGGGTTTCTCAGAAGCTTGCTTGCTTTCGTTCCAGGTGCTGCGGACAACCTGCCAGAGATTCGCCGGGCTGCAGGGTTTCTCGACAACGTGTACGAACATGCGCGCGGATGGAAGCAGCGACGCAGGAGCGGAACAGTTCGACAGCGTCTTGCGTGCACGCTTCCGGGACCGCAAGGAGCATCCGCCCGCAGCAGCCTCGATGAGGCCATCAAGGCATGTTGGGAGCGCGGAAACTCGCCGCATGAAGTGTGGATAGCCTCGCCTTTCTATGATCCGGACCCGAAAATGAACGCAGCGACGGCGTCTTTATGCAAGAAGATGGCCCGTGGCACCCATCGGAAGCTATGCTTTGCCGTACCAAGCCCAGGTTCTTCAGAAATCTGCGAAGTGCTCAATGGGCCACGGCTAGCTGCTCCCAGATCGCTGATTACAACACCACTGATGTACGCGGGAAGTTCCAGCATCCATCTTCTGCCCGACTCAGAAGACAAGAATCCCCGTCCGTGGCACGCGAAGATGCTAAAGCTCGTGGGCGAAGGATACGTCGGGTTGATGGCAGGTTCGTCAAACTTCACTTGTGCAGGAATGGGAATTGGCTCAAACCGGAACGCTGAGGCGAATGTCATCACGGTTGTAGATCGGGTGGCGTACGGAAGAGAGACACCCGAGTTGGAGGCAGTCTGGCCTGACATGGAACGGGTGGTCAATCCTGAATCGGCTGAGTGGCTAGCACCTAGTAAGGAACCGGACGAAGATGAGCAGTCAACCTCTCCGCCATTGCCAGAGGGATTTCTGTGTGCGAGTTATCGTGCAGGCAGTGATGCTGTAATCGTGCTGCGATTCGCCCCGGAGCATCTGCCTCCTGAATGGCAGATGCGTGCCCTGGAGTCCGTCGAATCAGAAGTACTATCGGTTGAGTCATGGCTTGAATTGGGGTCTCCGAAGGTTATTGAGAGGAAATGGCTTGGCTCAGCGCCTCCGATGAAGCTCATCGTTCTGTGGAACGATTGTCGAGGTTTCTTGCCCATCAATATCGAGGATCACAGCAAGTTGCCCGCACCGTCACATCTGGAGAATATGTCTGCTGACGATATGCTTGGGATCCTGGCGTCGAGTGATCCAAGTGCAGCATTTCGGGCCTGGGCAAAACGGACCCTTCACTCATCTGATTTTGATGATGACCTTGACGCTGCAGTCCCGGTCGAGCTTGATCCTCTGCGGCGCTACGACTTGCAGACAACCTTCCTGCATCGGATTCGCCACCGTTCGCGTGTTCTCGCACAAATGCGATCCAACATCGAGAGGCCGGTTTGGGGCCGGCAAGCTCTGGAGTGGCGACTCCGCGGCCTGATAGGGGTCGAACCGCTGGCAGATCGATTCCTGCGGGAGTTCGAGGCATCAAGTGAAAACGCGAACGAGTCGCTGTTAACGCTAGCGGACTTCCTAGTCGTACTTCGAGAGGTTGATTACAAGCCTGACGATGGCTGTCTGCCGGCGATGGAGTTCAATCAGATCTTTCGGCTTTTCCTTAGGGACTTGGCAGAACGGCACTCCCAGAGAGTCAGTGCACGACAAAGCTTCGTCTCTAAGGATGCCATGAAGTTTTGGCTTCGGGTGGTGGCACGATGCCAAGAATGACTGACATTTACAGCGTGCCCCCAGAATTGAAATTGGGGAAGCAACTGACAACACGCGTGCCCGTGGCCGACCAGAATCGCCAGCGGGTTGAAGTTGAGGAGATTCTGCGTCGCCTGCGGACCCAACCCGGATTGATCTTGGCCGATGAGGTTGGGATGGGGAAAACCTTTGTTGCCCTTGCGGTGGCCTACAGTATCGCGGTGCAAAGCCCAAAGGGGCCCGTGATTGTGATGGTACCCCCGAATCTTGTGAGCAAGTGGGAAAAGGACCTAAAGACATTCTGCGATCTGTATGTACCGGAGCGAATTCCCCTTCAGCGGGGCCACAGCAAAACCGAGAAGCTCAACGGCCGCAAGTACTTTCCGTACGACATCGCCCGACATAGCGTTGAATTGTTGAAACTCCTTGACGATCCACCGCGTGAGCGCTGTAAGTTGATCCTCCTTGCGCAGGGAGCAATGAGTCGCAGCCAATCTGACAAGTGGGTTAGGCTAGCCCTGATCGCAGAAGCTCTCCGTCGCCACGGTCGCGGTAAAGCCAGCCGGCTAATCCAAGTCAAAGAGCAAATCCACCGATTTCTTGGAAGACTATTGTGGGCGATCGGAGAGGAGCGAGCTCATGATTGGGGTGAAGAGCTTTGGAAGCGCTTGCTGAAGACCGATCCTGAGGCTTGGAAGGAGATATATAACCGTGCAGTAATTAATGACGAGAACCGGTTGAAAGACGATCCTGTTCCAAAGCCAGTTGTCCGCGCTTTGGACCGGATTGACTTGAAGCCGCTTGCGAATGCACTGGAGCAAATGCCCGTCCGGGCCAAGGGTGGCGATGCTCGGGTCTCTGACCGTCTAAACGAAGCGCGTCGTGCCCTGAAGCAAGTTGAAGCGGGGCTTTGGAAAGATCTTCTCGCACGAGCTTCGTGGCGTTCGCCACTGCTCGTGATGGATGAGGCGCACCACCTCAAGAATCCGGCAACCTCACTTGCACGACAGCTGCAGTCAGTAGACTTGACACAAGACCTCCGCACCGGAGATGGGGCGATGGCCAAAGCATTTGACCGAATGCTTTTTCTTACGGCCACCCCTTTTCAGCTTGGGCATAATGAGCTTGTCCAGGTACTGAATCGATTTGGGGACGTCAAATGGGATCCTCGTGAGCTTGGCGAGAGAGATCAGTTCCAGAACAAACTCTCAGAGCTAAGGAAGGACCTTGACGAAACCCAGCGCTGTTGCATTGCTTTGCAGCGAGCATGGAGCCGCCTTCGTCCTGAGGATGTGGAAGATAACGTCGAGGACTGGTGGGCGCGCTCCTCAACGTCCCCTCGAGATTCCTTAACGAACTTCCCTCGAGCTGTTGTCGACGCGTTCGAGCGGGCTAAGGTCTCGCGAGAGCAGGCAGAACGAGTGCTGCAGCCTTGGATAGTTCGCCACAACAAAGGCGTCTATTGGATTGGGACGAGTATTGTTCGTCGAAGCCGCAGAGATGGCGAGGCACTTCTAACTGACCAAGATTCTGGCCAGGGTCTGTCCGTCCCGCAAGGGCAACTTCTACCGTTCTTTCTCGCCGCTCGAAGTGCTGTAAACCCAGGTAAAGATCTTCTGGGCGAAGCTCTGAGTTCATCCTATGAGGCCTTTCGTAATACACGGAACGATCGGAAAACAGCAAAGGATGACCAGGCAGACAGTACCGTCGAGATTGCTGATCTGTCCTGTGAGCCATGGTATCTGCAGCAGTTCGATCAAGCGATTGTTCACATGGGTGGTTCAATTCACCCAAAGATATCTGCGACTGTGAAAAGAGTCGCTGACTTATGGGAGTCCGGGGAAAAGGTACTGGTCTTCGCATTTTATCGACACACTTGCAGGGCCCTCAGGAGGCACATCAGCAATGAGATTCAGAAACGAATCTATCAGAGGGCAAAGCGGAGGCTGATAGAGGCAGACGCACCCACGGATGATGCTGCCGTAGATAAATTGTTGCAGAGCATTCAGAGACGTTTCTTCGATCAATCAGACACCCCTGGCCGTCAAGCCGTTGACCGGGCTCTTGAATCGCTCATGAATACCCGTTTCGAGCAACTCGAATCGCTTCCGTTGCCGCCTGAACAGCAGGAATTGTTGATGGACGTTATGCGGCGGTTCCTGCGTGCCACAACGACGCTCGTTTGCTGCTTTCCGATTGCAGAAATCGATAGCATCACTCCGGATCAAACAGTATTGAACGCATTGGACTATTCGGATGGATCGGAACTAACGTGGCGACAGAAGTTTGAGGTGTTTATTGATTTCTTGATAACCCAGTGTTCTGCAAATGAACGAACCGATTTTCTGAGCGCTGCCGAGGGCATTCAAACCGGCCGCATTCGTGTGGGGGACGAGGAAGAAAGCAGTTCAGAGGACCAGAAGTCGATGCTCACTGTTCCGAATGTCCAAGTGGCCACCGGAGAGACCAAGCGAGAGGCGCGATCACGGCTCATGCTGGCGTTCAATACTCCTTTCTTCCCTGATATCTTGGTCTGCAGCGAAGTGATGGGCGAGGGCGTCGATCTGCAGCGGTTTTGCCGCCATGTGATCCACCACGATCTTGATTGGAACCCCAGCCAGATAGAGCAGCGAACCGGTCGGATCGATCGTCTAGGGTGCAAGGCCGAGGGGCGCCATTCGATCGTGGTGTATGTGCCGTACTTGTCAGGTGCGGCTGACGAGCGTCAATACCGCGTGATGTCGGACCGGGAAAAGTGGTTTCGGATTGTGATGGGGCAGGAAGAGGTAGACCGGCTGATCCCCCGTGATTCTAACGCTTCAATTCCTCTTCCCGACTCCATTGCAAGCAAACTGAGTTTCAAGCTGGGGTTAGAAACTTCATGATGAGGATGTTCGGGAGCTCACGGATATCATGCTCTGCCTCGCTGCTAAATGGCCACATGGTTCTCCGCTTCGAAAACTCGAGGTTCTTAATCCGAAAGACGGCAGCGGGAACCGTTCGAGCAAGCATCACCAGTGGCTGACTGATGAAATAGGGCATCCAGCTCTGAGTCATCATATTCACGCAGTCATTGGACTCATGCGGGCGTCAACAACCTGGGCCGGCCTAACCAGCTCCTCAAACGGGCTTTTCCGCGCAAAGGGGACCAACTCGACCTTCTGGACTTGCAGGATTCTGATCTTACCTAGTCCGAGCTGCGAGGTTGTTATGCACCGTGGTCACGCCGGGCACATGGCTGACGGTCCACTCCGCCAACTCCCTGGAGGCATCACTCGATACGGTTCCTGAGAGTGTCACCTCGCTCTGGATGGTCGTCACGGTGATCAGATCGTTCTTCAACGCCTTCAAGGAGTCCAACGCATGAACGACGTCTGTCTCGATCTGAGCGTCCGAACGCTGGCTGGGCTGTGCCGTGCTGCTCGTCGGCTGCTCCGGGACTGATGGGCCATTTCTCTTGTTTGTTTCCGGTGCGGGCACCGCCGATGGAGCAACGTATGCTGGCTGCCCAGCGGGCACCTCTACAAGTGAAAGATTGAATGGGATGATCATCGGGCGGCATCCTGGTTTGTTCGATGCAGTCGACAATAAGCCGGACATACCCATAGCAGAGAGCCGCGCAGAGAATTGGAAACTGTCAGTGTCCTGCCAAAGGCTTCCGTCGAGCCTAGGGTTAGACATGTCCCCGACGCTTCCCTTGTAGCCCGTCAGTTGAACCGTGTTGCCACTCGCATTACCATTTAGCCATTTAGAGAGATGCTTTCGTAGCTGCATCCATTAGATGCCAACCCGTCAATCCCGAGGGTTGCCACCATAGAGTATGGAGACAGCATCTGTCTCTCTACCTCTTCTCCTGGGTCGCCTGGATTCAGGGCGGTCCCCATTCGATTATCGGATGTAATTGTCAGTGTCAACACAAACTCCCTGTTTGGTCCTCCCTTTCCATACCAAGTGCCCACCAGGCTGCCAGGGTTGACCTTCAATGGCTTGGTAGCCGCCAATTCCGCCTTGCGCTGGGCGATTGCTCTTTGAGCTCTCCAATACGGAACGCCGGATACCACAATTACGAGCAGTGCGAATGCTCCAAGAAGCAGCAGCAAGAATGCCAACACTGCTTTCGCGATCTTGTTCATAGGTTCTCTACCATGCCTCCGTTACCTCAGAGGAAGATTCCGATAATGTTGGTTGATTTCAGGGCAGTCCGAAAGCACTTGATCGTTTGGGTCATCACATGCCTGAAGGAGATGCCCATAAATATCAACCACGCTGTTGCATTGATCTGGCGCATCAGTGCCTTCGGAAGCGCACACATCGTACTGTCGGGCCAGAGCCGCATGCTCAGTCCAGAGTTTTAGCCGGGTCTCAACATCGCACTCGGCCGTCGGCCCTGTCCCGTCTGGCATAGATTGGCCCAGGCTGGAGCACAAGTTGACTGCTTGTTGATGAAAGTCTGGGCAGCCGTTCGTCTCTTCAGTTGTG
>Ga0302200_10004457_pt1 | contig 11276 bp, 6 predicted proteins | sample II_Bog_N3_1_FD_194585 | JGI IMG/M metagenome (GOLD analysis project Ga0302200, IMG submission 194585) | Peat permafrost microbial communities from Stordalen Mire near Abisko, Sweden - II_Bog_N3_1 | ecosystem: Environmental > Terrestrial > Soil > Wetlands > Peat | place: Sweden: Abisko, Stordalen... | reverse complement strand
TTCCTGCGGCAGGATGACAAGGACGAATTTGTCGTGGTCATTAATTTTTCCAATCGGCCCACCACCGGAACCTTGACGGTGGAAGGCGCACCGGAATTTAGAGAGATGGCCATTGCCGGCCTGCCGGGAGGTTCCTCCGACAATTTGACGAATTTTCAACTGGATGGCTTTGGCTGGCGCATTTTTCACCGGAACGTGATCAAACTCGCATCCCAGCGCTGATCCAACCCTCCCCTGAAATCCGGCTCGCCACACGGCTCAACCCGGCGTATGCTGGGTCGATGATATCTCTATCCAAACCGGAAGTCATTTTCACCCATGAGAGTGATTTGGATGGGTTTGTCGCCGGGTTATTGCTGCAAAAACTGGCCCGGAAAACCTACCAAAAGCCGGTTCCGCTGGAAGCGTATCATTATAACTATTGGAAGCAGCGTGACTTGCGTGAGCGGGCGGCCTGGGTGACGGATTTCGCCTTCGAAGCTCGCATGGACAAACCGGAATGGCTGGTCATTGATCATCACATCACGGAAACCCCGCCCAAGAATGCCGGCCTGATTCATGACGTCAACAAGTCGGCCAGCCTCCTCTGTTACGAACTTTGCAAAGAGCATGATATTGCGTCCCCCACCCTTGACCGGTTGGTCCATTTGAGCAATGTCGCGGATTTGTTTTTGGAGAACGATCCGGATTTTGTGATCGCGAACGATTACGCGAATCTGGTGAAGATTTATCAATTCTGGAACCTGCATACTTTGATCGGCGGCGAGATTGAGCTGTTACTGGATCATCCTCTGCTGGAGGTCATGGCGGTGAAGCGGCGGATCGAGGATCCGCTGGGTTTCGAATGGAGCCGGAAAAACATCGCCGAGATTTCGCCTGCAGTCGGCTTGGTCGATACCATCGTCGGTAACACCAACCTGATCGTACACCAGTTGCTGGAGAGAAAAGCGACGCATTACTCGGTATTGGTCACCTTGTTCAAAAGGGCTAACAACCTGGTCATCGCCAGTTTTCGCAGTCGCAATGGTGAGGCTCTGAAGATCGCCGAGAAATTCCAAGGCGGCGGTCATGCGAATGCCTCCGGTGCAATCATGCCCAAATCCATCCGCAATATTCCGGACGCAGTGGATTATCTCCGCCAAATACTGCAGCCGAAGGGCAATGTCAATTTGCCGTTCAACAATATGGAAAGTCTCTTCGCCAGCATCGAAGTTAAAAATAAATAGACGCGAACGGCGAAAAGGCGGACCCCGCCGCAATTGAGTTTTCCAATCTTCAGGGCTTCATTAGAATATCGTCAATGCAATGGCTTCAATCGCTTGACACTGCGCTGTTTCATTTCGTCAATGGCACGCTGAGCAATCCGGTTTTTGACTGGCTTATGCCGCTGTTGAGTGGCGGTCATGGTGCCCTGCGCTGGTTCACCATCGCAGTGGTGGTCATTTTCATCGTGGCCTTGATTCGTGGTGGTGCGCGGGGCCGGATCTGCGCCATTTTAATCCTGGTGGTGGTGGCAGCTGGTGATCCGCTGGTTATCGGCACCATTAAGAACGCCGTCGGCCGACCGAGGCCCTGCATGGCGCTATCGGAAGTGGTTGAACGGCTGGGCTGCTCCGCTTCCGGCAGCATGCCCTCCGCACATGCCGCCAATTGGTTCGCAGCCGCCACGGTCATGTTCCTTTTTTATCGCCGCAGTGCCTGGTTCATGTATCCCATGGCCGCGGTGGTGGCTTTTTCGCGAGTTTATTGCGGAGTTCATTATCCCGGTGACGTCACCGCTGGCGCGATTCTCGGATGCGGATATGCCATCTGCCTCACCGTGTTGACCCAATCAGCGTGGAATTTTATCGGCCGAAAATACTTTCCGTGCTGGCACTTGCAACTGCCCTCACTGGTGAATCCCCAGTTAGCTAAACCGAAACTAGAAACAAAAATTGCGGCCGCGGGTGATTCTGCGCCGGAAGTGGAGTGGTTGCGGCTGGGCTACTTCGTCATTGTGTTGGGATTGGTGGCCCGCTGGATCTACCTCGCCAGTGGACTGATCAGTTTAAGTGGCGATGAGGCCTATCAATGGCTTTGGTCAAAGCACCTGGCACTTTCGTATTTCAGCAAGCCAACGGGAATCGCGCTGCTTCAATGGGCGGGGACGCATATTGCCGGCGACACCGAGCTGGGCGTGCGTTTTTTTTCGCCCGTCATTGCCGCTGTCTTAAGTTTTGTGGTCCTGCGGTTTCTGGCGAGGGAAACCGGGGCACGCACGGCTTTTTGGGTCTTGATGGCCACACTGGCAACGCCATTGCTGGTGGCTGGATCGGTTTTGATGACAATTGATCCGCCGCTGGTGCTCTGCTGGATGTTGGCGATAGTCGCCGGTTGGAGGGCGCTGCAGCCTAACGTGACTACTCGAGACTGGCTCTGCGCCGGGCTCGCAATGGGACTTGGTGTGCTGTTCAAACAGAGCGCCGTTTACCAGATCCTGTGTTGGGCAATATTCTTCGGTTTGCAACCTGCGGCACGCCCACAACTGCGAACAGCGGGTCCTTGGCTGGCGCTGCTGATTTTCAGCCTGGGTTTACTGCCCTCCATCATTTGGAATGCCCAGCATGGCTGGGTGACGTTCCACCACCTGAGCGACAATGCCGGATTAAATCATCCGTGGCATCCAACCCTGGCTAATTTTCTTGATTTCATCCTTTCTGAAGCAGGCTTGTTGAATCCGGTTTTCTTTGTCGCGGCGTGTTGGGCCGCATTCGCCACCTGGAAGCAACGGAAGGAAAACCCCCTGGCGCTTTACCTCTTTTGCATGAGTGTGCCGGTGTTCGTTGGTCATGCACTTTATGCGCTGCACTCCAGAATATTACCAAATTGGATCGCACCGGTCGTCCCGCCCCTTTTCTGCCTCACGGCCTTGTACTGGCACGACCGGCAACGGTTCGCAAAATGTCTTTTGGTTGCCGGTCTGTTCCCCGGGATTATCTTATCCGCGTTCATGTACGATTCCGATCTGATCGGAAAACTGGTTGCCAAATTGCCCGGTGAGGTGGACCCATCTCACCGGGTGCGGGGTTGGCGGGAGACCACTCAAATGGTGGAAAAAGAACGGGTCCGGTTTGATCCCAATTCTTTTGTCATCGCGGATCGCTACGCCACCGCGGGGCTTTTCTCATTTTACTCCGCGGCAGCCCGCGGCGCCGTCGATTCGCCAAAACCGCTGGTTTATTGCCTGGATGCCGACCGGCCGTTGAGCCAGTTTTATTTCTGGCCTGAATATCATTATCTCGATACGCGTCGCGGTGAAAATGCCGTGTTCGTGCGTCAGTTGGAGCCCTACAAAATTGAATCCGGCTGGGTTTGGAAATGGCTCAATCACCAGGAGTTTGACTACGTCAACATTCCACCACTGACCACCGCGCCGACGAGCATCACCGATCATTTTGAATCGGTCACCAACCTCGGCCGGTTTGATATCAAGCTCAAGGATGGCCGAGTCTTCCAACGCATTGAAATCTTTGGTTGTTACCATTTGAAATAAATGTCCAACAACGACCCGTGGGACAACTCAGGCCTAATCGGTTCAGCAACGGCCTCGGCTGCTTTGGTTCACCTTGCGCCGCGCAGTTCGGGGGTCCAAAGCCAAATCTTCCTGCCAGTGGTGGATTATGACCTGGCGGCAACGCTCGATTCAGGTCAGGCATTTCGCTGGCGGAAACAGGGCGATATCTGGGAGGGGGTCATCCGATCTCACTTTGTCCTGCTCAAGCAAACCCCGCATGGCATCCACGCTGGAACAACAGGCACCGTGGCAGAGTGGTTTTGGCTGGAGGAGTTTCTTCAAATCAAAACCGACGTCGCCGCCATCACAAAAACTTTTCCGCCAGACGATCCCATGAATGCGGCCGTCGCCAGCTGCCAGGGGCTGCGTTTGCTGCGCCAGGATCCGTGGGAATGCCTGGCGTCCTTTATTCTTTCATCCACAAAACAGATTGTGCAGATCCGGCAAATCATCTCGCTGCTCTGCACCCGGTTTGGTGAGCCCATCACGGTTCCCAGCGGTTGGCCTCAGGAATTCGCTTTCCCATCCCCGGGAAAAATCGCGGCGGCAACAGAAGCTGATCTACGTGCTTGCAAGATGGGATTCAGGTCTCGCGGCCTCCTGGCCGCGGCGAGGAGGATTGAGGGTGGCCAATTTGACCTGGAGAAGCTGGGGGTTTTGTCCTATGCCGAAGCGCGCCAGAAGCTGATGACCTTGCACGGAGTAGGCGCCAAGATTGCGGATTGCGTCCTGCTATTTGCTTACGGATTTGATTCCGCGTTTCCGCTGGACGTCTGGGTCAAACGAGCCTTGCAGGAACTGTATTTTCCCCGGCGGCGGGCGAGTGAAAAAAAACTGCAACAGTTCGCCGCCACCCACTTTGGACCGCATGCCGGATATGCACAGCAGTACCTTTTTCATTACATCCGGACAAAATTGAGGAACTATAGAGCAAATAAATTAGGTTGACATGATTTAAGCTCGGAGAGAGAATGAATTATCCAACAGGAGTAAGAATTGCCCAAGGCTCGCTATGATGACTTTGGGTGATAATATTTTCAGGTCTGATGCGCCTCAGAAAAACCATGAGCTCAAAATTATTAAATCCTCTTTGCTTAATTGGGATGCTGCTGATTTATTTTGCTGATGGCGGGTTTGCGCAACCCACGATCTTATTGAACAATCTAAATGCTCCCGGTCCGGGACAAGGAGCCATTGGAGACATTCAGACCGTTCTTCCGGGGAGTGGTTTTGCGGCCGGTTTTGAGACCGGAACAATGCCTTACCTCGTGAGCTCGGTTACCTTCGAATTCATTGGGACATCACTGCCTGCAGCGGGCTTTGGAGTTGATATATATTCAGGCGGACCATCGGATACTTTCTCACCTCCCCCAATGAACAACTGGGCGTTCACTCCTTTTGGCCAGCTCGGCAATCCCGCTATCGATCACCAACCCACGTTGTGGCCTGGCCAGACAACTTACATTACCTTTACGCCAACCACTCCAATCATACTGGCACCCTCTTCTTTCTACTGGATTGGCGCCTCGGAAGCCGCCGATGGCAATGATGACAACGGGATGTTATTCGCCTACTCACAGAATTATGATGCCAGTGGTGGGGTGCAAGCGTTTCTCAACCCTTCGGCGTTCAACCAGTGGACTTATAATCAAGACAACAACGGGTGGAGTTTGGGAAGTGTGGATGGCTTCGGCGGTTTGAAATTAGAACTCGCTGCCACGGCGGTGCCGGAACCCGGCACATTTAACGTATCCACGATTGGCTTGCTGCTGATTATTAGTTTTTGGCGAACGGTTTGGCCTGATAAAATCTTTTGCAAAGCCAGGCCGTTGGCGCAATAAAGAGGCTGGCTAATGCTGCTTTTGGAACGAAAAAAACACTCCGACTCTTGCTTCCTATAACCACCTGCCGTCGTCAGCGAATTCACCCTCTACCCTTATCGGGCCATCCAAAATGCGCCTGACAAGACCAATTGTAGGAGTGCCGACAACATGCGCCTCGAATCCTCCAAGTTTATGTGACGGATAAACGAATTCGGCTCAAGGCAGATCCGTCCGGCCCATCAGATAACGGTCGCATTCGCGAGCTGCCCCGCGACCCTCGTTAAAGGCCCAGACCACGAGGCTCTGTCCCCGCCGGCAATCGCCACAGGCATAAACCCCCGGAACATTTGTCTGATATTTCTCGAATTCAGCCTTCACGTTGGTGCGCGGGTCCCGTTCGACGCCCAGGGATTCCAACACGGATTGTTCGGGCCCGAGGAAACCCATGGCCAGCAACACCAACTGGGCGGGCAAGACCTTCTCCGAACCTGGAATATTTTTCGGGATGAACTGGCCTTTTTCGTTTTTGGTCCATTCCACTTGCACGGTATGGACGGCTTTTACGTGGCCCTTGCTGTCGCCTTCAAACTTCGTTGCCGTCGTAAGATAGACACGCGGATCGGCACCGAACCTGGCCGCGGCTTCTTCCTGACCATAATCCAGCTTGTAAACCTTGGGCCATTCCGGCCAGGGATTGTCCTTGGCGCGCTCGATTGGGGGCTTGGGCAAAATTTCCACCTGCACGAGCGATTTGCAGGCGTGACGAATGGAGGTACCCACGCAATCTGTCCCGGTGTCCCCACCGCCGATGACGACCACATCTTTGCCGGCGGCATCGATGAAGCTTCCGTTTTTATGATTATCCAACACGGCGCGGGTGTTCGCGGTGAGGAAATCCATCGCGAAGTGAATACCGCCTAAGTTCCGGCCGTCAATTGGCAAATCCCGCGGCCGGGTCGCCCCGGTCGCCAGAATCATCGCGTTAAAATCCTTCAACAGTTTTTCCACGGGATAATCCTTCCCGATCTCGGTGTTACAAACGAATTTGATGCCCTCGGCCTCCAGCACTTTCAACCGCCGCAACACCACCTCGTTTTTGTCGAGTTTCATGTTGGGAATGCCATACATGAGCAGGCCGCCCGGGCGGTCGGCCCGTTCAAACACGGTGACCAGGTGCCCAGCCTTGTTCAATTGTGCCGCGGCCGAGAGGCCGGCGGGACCGGATCCGACGACGGCTACGGCCTTGCCAGTCCGTTTTTTCGGAACTTCCGGGACGACCCAGCCGTTTATCCAGCCGTGATCGATGATTTCGCACTCGATATTTTTGATGGTAACCGGCGGATCATTGATCCCTAGCACACACGAACCTTCACAGGGTGCCGGACAAACCCGGCCCGTGAATTCCGGGAAATTATTGGTCTTATGCAGGCGATCCAAGGCTTCGCGCCAGAGTCCGCGATAAATCAGATCGTTCCATTCCGGAATCAAATTGTGAATGGGGCAACCACTGGCCATGCCGCTGACCAGCTGGCCGTTATGGCAGAATGGAATGCCGCAGTCCATGCACCTTGCTCCCTGCTTTTTCAAGTCGGCTTCGGGCAGGTGGTGGTGAAATTCTTTCCAATCGACCACCCGTTCGACCGGTTCACGGTCGGCGGGCAATGCACGTTGAAAGTCTAAGAATCCAGTTGGCTTTCCCATCTTCGGTTGTTTTTAGATTGATTTTTCTGATGACGGCCTAGTGGCCGCCCTTAACGTTTTCCTCAAAAGCTGCCATGATTGCCTCATCTCCTGTTAATCCTTGGTCCTGAACTTTTTTGAGCGATTTCTGCACCCGGGCAAAGTCTTCCGGCAGGACCTTGACGAATTTGGGTACAAAGTTCTTCCAGTCCGCCAGGATTTTGGCGGCGCGTTCACTCTGGGTAAAGGCCTGATGACGCTGGATGAGTTTCCAAACCTCTTCAATTTCATCCGGATCCTGCAATTTACTGAGGCCGACCAGTTCCGGATTGCAGCGAGTCGAGAAATCGCCCGCTTCGTCCAGGACGTAGGCAATGCCGCCGCTCATGCCGGCCGCGAAATTCCGCCCCGTTTTGCCCAGAACGACTACCCGGCCGCCTGTCATATATTCACATCCGTGGTCACCGACCGCCTCCACGACGGCGTTCACCCCGGAATTGCGGACGGCGAATCGTTCGCCTGCCATTCCGCGCACGAAAATCTCCCCGGCCGTGGCGCCGTAGAGTGCCACGTTACCGATGATGATGTTTTCCTCCGCAATAAAAGTGGAGCCTTTGGGCGGATAAACGATGAGTTTGCCGCCGCTCATACCTTTGCCGAAGTAATCGTTGGCGTCACCCTCGAGCTCGAGCGTCACGCCTTTCGGGATGAAAGCGCCAAAGCTCTGGCCGGCGCTGCCGTTAAATTTTATCCGCACCGTATCCTCGGGCAGGCCCGCAGGCCCGTGCTTCTTCGTGATTTCACTGCCGGTGATGGTGCCAACCACACGATTGACATTTTTGATCGGCAGTTCCGCTTTGACCTTGGCGCCCCGCTCAATCGCGGGACGGCAAAGTTCCAGGATATGGGTGACGTCCAGGGATTTGTCGAGACCGTGATCCTGATCATGCTGACGGAAACGTCCGACCTCGGCACCAACGTCCGGGCGATGCAAGATCGGCGTCAGATCCAGACCCCTTGCCTTCCAATGCTCAATGGCCTTCCACGGAATGAGTTTGTCGGTGCGCCCAACCATGTCCTCGACTTTGCGGAAACCGAGTTTGGCCATGATCTCGCGGAGTTCCTGCGCAATGAACCGCATGAAATTGACCACGTGATCGGGGTCACCGCTAAAACGCTTGCGCAAACGGGGGTCTTGCGTGGCGACCCCGACCGGACAGGTGTTGAGATGACAAACGCGCATCATGATACAACCCAGCACGACCAGCGGAGCCGTCGCGAAACCGAATTCTTCCGCGCCGAGCAAGGCGGCAACGGCGACGTCACGACCGGTTTTTAATTGTCCGTCGGTCTCAACGTAAATGCGGCTGCGGAGATTATTGAGCACCAGCGTCTGGTGCGCTTCCGCCAATCCCAGTTCCCAAGGTCCACCGGCATGCTTGATGGACGAGAGCGGCGAAGCGCCGGTGCCACCATCATGACCGGAAATGAGCACCACATCCGCGTGAGCCTTGGCCACTCCCGCCGCCACCGTTCCCACGCCAACCTCAGCCACAAGTTTCACACTGACGCGGGCATCGCGATTGGAGTTCTTCAAATCGTGAATCAATTCCGCCAGATCTTCGATGGAGTAAATATCGTGATGCGGCGGCGGTGAGATCAAACCCACGCCGGCGGTCGTCCCGCGGGTTTTGGCGATGTCAGGAAACACTTTCTTGCCGGGCAACTCCCCGCCTTCGCCGGGTTTGGCGCCCTGAGCCATCTTGATCTGCAATTCCCGGGCATTGACCAGATAATGGCTGGTCACACCGAAACGGCCGGAGGCGACCTGCTTGATGGCAGAATTCTTGGAATCGGCACATAGCGGGCTGGGTCCTCGCCCCCTTCACCCGTGTTGCTGCGCCCGCCAATGCGGTTCATCGCGATGGCAAGTGATTCATGGGCTTCTTTGGAGATTGACCCATAACTCATCGCCCCGGTCTTGAAACGCTTGACGATTTCCTCAATGGATTCCACTTCCTCAATGGGAATCGGATTGGCCTCAAATTTGAAATCCAATAATCCCCGCAAAGTGCAAAGATTCTTTGCCTGATTGTTGATCAGCTCGGCGTACTCACGATAGATCTTCGGGCTGTTGGTGCGGCAGGCGATTTGCAACTTGTGAATCGTCTGCGGATTGAACAAATGATACTCGCCGCCATCGCGCCATTGATATTGGCCGCCAGCGTCCAGCTCGCTGTTGACCTCAGCGGAAGGGAAAGCACGACGATGACGTGCTTGGGCCTCAGCAGCAATTGTGTCGAGCCCAATGCCTTGAATTCGCGTAGGCGTCCAGGTGAAGAATTGGTCAACCACCTCCGTGTTTAAACCAACGGCTTCAAATATCTGCGCACCATGATAGCTCTGGATGGTCGAAATGCCCATCTTGGCCATGGTCTTGACGACTCCCTTGACCGCGGCCTTGATGTATTTCTTGACGGCGGTGTGGTAATCCGTTTCCGGCAATAATTTCTCGCGAATCAGATCCTCGATCGATTCATAAGCAAGATATGGGTTAATCGCCGTGCAACCGTAGCCGATCAAAACGGCGAAATGATGAACCTCACGCGGCTCACCCGATTCGAGTATCAATCCCAACTTGGTGCGGGTACCGCTACGGATGGCGTGGTGATGCAAGCCCGAGACCGCCAGCAGGGCTGGAATTGGCGCCAATGTGGAGCTCACGCCACGATCGGACAGGATCACTATGTTTGCCCCGTCAGCGACCGCTTTGTCGGCGGCCCTGAAAACCTTTTCCAAACCCGCTTGAAGACCTTTCAACCCGTCGGCGGCCTTGTAGAGAATGGGGAGCGTGACGGATTTAAAACCCGGGCGGTTAATGTGGCGCAATTTCTCCAATTCCTCGTCGGTGAGGATGGGGTAATGCATCTTGATGAGCCGGGCGCTTTCGGGCGTGGGCTCCAACAAATTGCCTTCGCCGCCAACCATGATATCCGTCGAGGTAATGATTTCCTCGCGGATCGGGTCGATCGGCGGGTTGGTCACCTGGGCGAACAACTGCTTGAAGTAATTGTACAGCAACTGCGGCTTCTCAGACAAGACCGCCAGCGGCGTGTCGGTACCCATGGAGCCCAGCGGTTGGACACCGTCCCGGGCCATGGGCCCAATAATCAAGCGCAGGTCTTCAAATGAATAACCGAAAATCTGCTGTTGCTGCAAAACCGAATGGTGATCCGGTTTGCGGGTCTTTGGCGGTTCCGGCAGGTTTTTGAGGAGAATGTGATTTTCCTCAATCCATTTCTGATACGGATGCGCACTGGAGTATTTCTTCTTCAGTTCCTCGTCGGCGATGATCCGTCCTTGCTCAAGGTCCACCAGAAACATGCGGCCCGGTTGCAGGCGGCCTTTGATGGCGATGCGCTCGGGTGCCACAGGCAACACACCCGCTTCTGACGCCATGATGACAACATCATCTTTGGTGACGTAATAACGTGAAGGTCGGAGACCATTTCGATCCAGACAGGCACCGATAAATTTTCCATCCGTGAAGGCCATCGAGGCCGGTCCGTCCCACGGCTCCATCAGGCAGGAATGAAATTCGTAGAATGCGCGGCGCTCGGCATCCATGCTTTCGTGATTTTCCCAAGGTTCGGGAATCATCATCATCATGGCATGCGGCAGCTCCCGGCCGGCAAGGGTCAGCAATTCCACGCAATTGTCAAACTGGGCCGAGTCACTACCATCGGTATTAATAATAGGCAGGATCTTTTTGATGTCGTCGCCAAACACCGCGCTGGTAAACAGCCCCTGCCGCGCCTTCATCCAGTTGACATTGCCGCGCAAGGTGTTGATCTCGCCATTGTGGGCGATGCAACGGTTGGGATGAGCCCGATCCCAGCTCGGGAAGGTGTTGGTGGAAAAACGCGAGTGCACCAGCGCGAGCGCGGTAATCACCGCCGGATTGCGCAAATCGTCGTAATACTTCTCGACCTGCTCCGACATCAGCATGCCTTTGTAGGTCAGGGTCCGTGCCGAGAGACTGGCAACGTAGAAAAACTTTCCGCCGGGAAAAGCGTTGCCGTAACGGATGCTCTGCTCCGCCAGCTTGCGGATTACGAAGAGCTTGCGCTCAAACGCCGCCTCGTCTTTAAGCGACGAATGGCGACCTACGAAGACCTGCGCCATGAATGGCTCGGCTGCCACCGCTGTCTTTCCCAACG
>Ga0302200_10004453_pt1 | contig 11282 bp, 9 predicted proteins | sample II_Bog_N3_1_FD_194585 | JGI IMG/M metagenome (GOLD analysis project Ga0302200, IMG submission 194585) | Peat permafrost microbial communities from Stordalen Mire near Abisko, Sweden - II_Bog_N3_1 | ecosystem: Environmental > Terrestrial > Soil > Wetlands > Peat | place: Sweden: Abisko, Stordalen... | reverse complement strand
GATATGATGTGGTGATCCTGATAGATGACAATATCGCAAGTTCAATATGAGGAATGAGGAGTGAGGAATGAGGAATGAGGAAGAGGCAAGGAGTTAGAGAAGAGGCAAGGAGTAAGAGGTAAGGAATGAGGAGTGAGGAATAATAACATAAAAACTTTAATTTGAAAATATGAAAACATTCGTACTGATTTTCATTTGGGTTAGTTGCCTGTCGGCTGGAAGTTTATACGGGCAGGACCAATTTATTACAAACCCTGTAAACAAGGGATATTTTGCCGATCCTACTATTGTAAAGTTTCAGGAAACATATTATATTTACGCCACAATTGACCCATGGGGTGGGAATGAAGTTGGTGTGCTTGCAACGAAAGATTTTATTAACTGGGAGCAAAAACACATCAACTGGCCTACCAAAGCAGCCTGTACAAGCTCTACTTCAAAGGAATCAATGGTTTGGGCCCCTTCGGTTGTAAAAGTAAAAAACGGGAATTATTATATGTATGTCTCTGTTGGAAGTGAAGTCTGGGTAGGAGTGAGCAAACTTCCGCTTGGACCATGGAAAAATGCAAAAGCAGATAATAGTCCGCTTATACGATCGACTCTTTTTCCTGCTTATCACATGATTGATGCTGAATGTTTCATCGATGATGACGGGCAGGCATATCTTTACTGGGGATCGGGACTAAATTGGGTAAACGGGCATTGTTTTGCCGTAAAGCTGGGGAAGGATATGACTTCATTTATAGGTAATCCACAGGACGTAACACCTCCGAATTATTTTGAAGCACCTTTTATGTATAAACGAAACGGGAAGTATTATTTGATGTATTCGGAAGGAAAAGCAATTGATTCTTCTTATAAAATCCGGTATTCAACAGGTAAAACTCCGTTCGGGCCATGGAAAGAAGGGTTGAATAGTCCTGTTTTATCAACCACTGCTGATAGTACTACTTACGGTCCTGGTCATCACACTGTGTTTACAGCTAACGGGCAGGCTTACATTTTATATCATCGTATTTTACCACAAAAAAAGGATTATGTGTTGCGGCAACTCTGCATCGATAGCCTGAATTTTGATAAAGATGGAAATATCAAACGAATTGTTCCCAGAGGTGTAAAAGCCTTTACGAAAAATTAATTCTATTCTAATTCTACTTTACCAGATTAAAGAATTAACCACAAAATAAAAAAAAGAAAAGAAAATATAAATACATAACCACAATAGACATAATTCCGACAGGTCGGAATCTACGATAGTCACAAAAAACAAAAAAGAAAAGAACACAATAGAAAAATACCTACGGTATTTTAAGAATTTATAAATAATCAAACTGCAAATAGAATCTGTTATTGTTACTATTGTGTTCTTTTTTAATCTGTTTTTTAATTATGTTTTTGAAATTTGAGTTTTGTTGTATTTTCTATTGTGTGGTTCTTTATTTGTGCTTTTCTATTGTGACCTATGTGTCTCGTATATTTGTTCTCTGAAATTAAAGAGTTAACCACAATAGTTCACAATAGAAACAATAGAAATAAAAGAAATAATAACTGATTCATTCAGCAACTATGTTGTTTTAAAATCCTAATATGTGTTTCGTATTTTCTATTGTGTTCTTTTATTGTGTATTTCTATTGTGACCTATTGTGTCTCGTGGTTATGTATTGTATTTTATATTGTTACCTATTGTGGTTATGTATTTTGAGCTTTTTTTGTTTAGGTTATTGCGGTCCCGAAAAACGGGATGTTGCAAGCTCCATTAGAAGTTTTTGTTTTTTTAATTTTAGTAAAGTAGAACTTAAAGAGGATCAATAAGATCAATTGAATTATCCCGTATTTGTTAACTAAATAAGAATTATAATCTAAAAAAAACAAACAAAATGGAAAAGATCATCTCTTGTTGTGGCTTAGATTGTGCCACCTGCAATGCAAGAATTGCAACTCTTACGAATGATACTGATTTACGAAAAAAGACCGCCGAAGAATGGTCTGTTCAGTTCAATTCAGTTATTACTGCTGAAATGATACATTGCGATGGGTGCCGCTCCACCGGTGTCCATTTTGAATATTGTGGTAGTTGTGAAATAAGAAATTGTGTGAAGGAAAAAGGATTCGAAACCTGTGGAGATTGTAATGAAATGAGTTCCTGTACGAAAGTTGCAACGATTCATCAATATGTACCTGAAACTATAGCGAATTTACAATCGCTCAAAAGTTACTGATTCTACCAGACTAAAATAAAAACAACAAAAAATACATAACCATCCCGATAGCTATCGGGATCACAAAAGGACACAAAAATAAAACATATAAGGTCCAAAATAATACAAAAGGAATAAACACAAAACAAAATAAAAAGAGTAAAAAACCACAAAAGCCACAAAGAATATAAAAGAATAAATTCATAACGAAATGTATATACTATTCCCAAACAATCTTTTGTGTTCTTTTTGATTGTAGTCAACAATACAATGGTTCGTTATAAAAAAGATATTATTAAGCGGCAATTTTGCCCCAATTCCTAAGTTGAGCAATGATATTTTTATTTTTCTTTGTGTTCGGGTTAATGCCGAACCTTTCAATAAATGTTTTTAAAAGTAATTCATTATTATACATTGTTTTATAGTCTGACATAGAGAACTGCGAATTTTCTTCATTTTTTGTGTTCAGCCAATCAACTTTAGCTAAATTGACAGCGGTCAATGCAGCATTAAAGTGGAAATTAAGTTTGTTTTCGCTACGAGCCTGACAATTGTTCAAACCACAGTGTTGTTTTGCGTCACGGTAAAGAAATTCGATTTGAAAACGAGAACAATAGTAACTAAAGATTTTATCTCCGCTTAAATCCAAGTGAGTTGAGAAATAAATCTTTCGGATAATTTCTTTTCCGTCTTTATAAAACACAGCAACAGCAATTTTAATATCTCTTTTAAATGCAACAGAGTAAACTATTGCTGAATAAACTTTTACGTTATCTTTAGAAACAACTTCCGTAAAATGGTTCATTTTAAGAGATTTGAGATTGAATTTTCCGTCATATTTTTTATTTGCGCCTTTTTTACCATTTTGTTCTCCAGTGAATTTATACTTCAAATTAGAGTCACTGCGTAATCGACTGATAAAATGCAAACCTAAAGAAAGCATTGTGTCAACGACTTCTTTCTTAGAAAAATAGGCATCTGCAACCATATATTTTGATAACTCTTTAAAATACAAATAATGTTCTTTAACTATCTGACAATAATACACTAACAAGGTCGTACCTTCTAAGTGAGGGGTTTGAATTGCATTTAAATGAAATGCTGTATTTCGCAAAACATCAATGGCAGCAAAACCGCAAATTTCTAAGCCCCATTTGGCTCTTTTTGCACAACCGGACCAATACATATTTAGACCATAGGTCATTTTTCCACTTTTTGAAATATAACTAGGATCAAAAGCAACTAAACATTCTTTAATCGATTGTTCCAGAATTAGCTTGAGATTAAAGTCTTGAAAGTTGAATTTATTCTCAAAATTAATCCGATAGAACTGTTCGCAGTTTTTGGAAAAACGAGAGAGTTGTAGAAAATTAATTCTACCTTTTATACTTAAAAAGAGCAAAAGGACATTTGCAATAAACTGTTTTCTCGACTCTTTTAATGTTAAAAACTTATCTGATTCTAATGTGCTGTATATAAGAGAAATAGCATTTTGGTGTTTGTTGATTGACATATCTATATGATTACGGAATAATCTATAAATATACTGATTTTCAATGAATTACCCAAATGTTTTAACTCTTATTTTCTAGCTATTTTTCTTATTATCAAATACTTATTTCATTTTATAACGAACCATTGCAATAGAAACTATTAAGTAATTAGAACAATAAAATGTCCCATCCGCGTTCTTCATTAATAAATAGGACATTCTATTCTTTCTGGTACTTATATAAACTTTTGTGATCCCGATAGCTATCGGGATGGTTATGTGTTTTTTTCTTTTTTCTTTGAGGTTAGATTTCATGGTACAAAGGAAAACCTGTTGTACCATCTATTAACTATTGTAGTAATTTTTAATATGTTAAATTAGAACTAAATAAATAATCAAATTTTATAACATAGAACTTATTGAATGAAAAAAATGAAAACAGCCTTGTTTTGCCTGATAGTAGGGGCAGGACTTCAAACGATGGCACAAAGTCCGAAACCAATCTATTTAGATAATTCACAACCGATAGAAAACCGGGTGAAAGATGCCTTATCGAGGATGACACTGGAAGAAAAAGTAGCCTTATGCCATGCACAATCAAAATTCAGTTCGCATGGAGTACCCCGGTTGGGAATCCCAGAAATATGGATGAGTGACGGACCCCATGGTGTTCGTGAAGAAATATTATGGGACTCATGGGGTAATGCCGGTTGGACAAACGATTCATGCACCGCCTATCCTGCTCTGACCTGTCTGGCTGCAACGTTTAATCCCGGCCTTTCTTTGGCGTACGGTGTGGCCATAGGTGAAGAAGCCCGTTACCGCAGAAAAGATATTCTATTGGGACCCGGCGTGAATATTTACCGCACTCCCATGAATGGCCGTAACTTTGAATACATGGGTGAAGATCCTTACCTGTCATCTCAAATGGTTGCTCCCTATATTCAGGGTGTTCAACAAAGCGGTGTGTCAGCCTGTGTGAAACATTTTGCATTGAATAATCAGGAAGAACAACGGGGAAGTATCAATGTCAATTTAAGTGACAGGGCATTGCATGAAATTTACCTGCCTGCTTTCAAAGCTGCAGTTGAAGAAGGACATGTATGGACGGTAATGGGTTCGTACAATCAATTCAGGGGTGAACATTGCTGCGAAAACGATTTGTTACTGAATAAAATTCTAAAAGGTGAATGGAAATTTGATGGAGTGGTAGTAACCGACTGGGGCGGAGCGCACGATACGAAACAAGCGGCTCTGAACGGACTTGATATTGAAATGGGAAGTTATACCAACGGCCTGAGTTCGAGGGCAACATTTGGATACGAAGACTATTACCTGGCGAAACCATTCTTCAAATTGTTGAAAGACGGAGAAGTTCCTGTTTCGGTAGTTGACGACAAAGCAAGCCGGATTTTACGGTTGATTTTCCGCACTACCATGTCAAAGGATCGCCCGTACGGACGGTTTGTTTGTCCCGATCATAGCCTGACTGCCCGTAAAGTAGCTGAAGAAGGGATTGTATTATTGAAAAACGACAATCATTTCTTCCCTGTACCTGCCGGAAAATATCAAAAGATTGCTGTGATCGGCGAGAATGCTACCCGCAGCGTGACCGAAGGTGGCGGTTCTTCTACCCTGAAGGTGAAGTATGAAGTTTCTGCTTTAGGCGGATTGACGAACAAATACGGAAAAGATCATATTGTATATAGCCAGGGTTATGCCTCTGGTCCGTCGCTTTACGACAGGGAAGAACCATCAAAATTGAATACCGATTCAATGTTCGAAGCAGCAGTAACTGCTGCAAAAAATGCAGATATAGTTTACTTTATCGGCGGATTAAATAAAAACCATTTTCAGGATAGTGAAGGTGGCGACCGTAAAAGCTATTCTCTGCCTTTTGGACAGGATAAACTTATTGAAGCCATTTTAAATGTGAATAAAAAGGTAGCTGTAATCCTGATCAGTGGCAATGCAGTGGCAATGCCCTGGGTAAAAGAAGTTCCTGCCATCGTTCAAAGCTGGTATTTAGGTTCGGAAGGTGGAAACGTCCTTGCGGATGTATTGAGTGGCACAGTGAATCCTTCAGGTAAATTGCCCTTTTCATTCCCTAAGAAACTGGAAGATAATGGGGCTATGTCCTTCGGTACCCTATCCTATCCCGGTGATGGTACAAACGAATATTACAAAGAAGATATTCTTGTCGGTTACCGTTGGTTCGATACCAAACACATTACTCCACAGTTTGCTTTCGGTTACGGACTTTCGTATACAACATTCGGATATGGTAAAATTGCCACTGATAAAAAAGCCTATACTCCCGGTGAAACCATTAAAGTCTCATTTACATTAAAAAACACCGGTAAAGTTGATGGAGCTGAAGCTGTTCAGGTATATGCATCCCAGCCAAACGCTTCGGTGTTACGCCCTGCCAAAGAGTTGAAAGCATTCAAAAAAGTATTCCTGAAAGCAGGTGAAACTCAAACGGTGCAATTGGAAATTAAGGTGAAGGATCTGGCGTTCTATAACGAAAAAACCCATCAATGGACTGTTGAACCGGGAGAATTTATTTTGCGGAATGCAGCATCTTCCGCCGAAGTGAAAAGCAGTGTAAGCTTTCAGGTGAAATGAGAGTTTGAAGAGTTTGAAGTTTGAAAAGTTTGGTGTTTGAAGTTTGAAGAGTTTGAAGTCCCGAAAAAACGGGATGTCGCAAGCTCCATTTGAAGAATTCCAATAAACCGGAATGTAGCATACTCCATTTGAACATCAGGTTGTATTATTAAAACAAACCAGCTTAATTTTCATTAAGCTGGTTTGTTTAGTTTATTAATTAAATCTATGGGAATAGAACTATTTAAAGTTGGACCTGATTGATGAACTGACTAATTGAATTTATAGTACCATCCTGAGATGAGAAATAAATCAGGCAGTGATAACAATATCTACCCGGATTTCCGGTAACCTGACGATGAAAGTGGCGGCCTCACTAATTGTATATTAGTGGCCGATGTTATTATTTCTGTTGTATTGGTATCCAAATTTCTTCTTCCGAATTTGGGTCTGCATTTTTGTATTTTTCTCCTAATACTTCAAAATGTGGTCTGTCGTCCAATAAATAATTTGATTCAGGAATCCAGATTCCAAAAATATATTGAAATATGCCAGGGTCGTTACTTGAACCTTTGTAGTCGAAAACTGCATAAAGCCCGCCCGTCAACGTAAATGTTTCCATTTCGCCCGGAACGTTGTCAAAATTCACGACTTCTGTTGCTGCCCATTTTTCAAATTCATTTGTTATATTAAATTCTGTAAAATGAGTCGGTTTAAAAATTTGCATTGAAATCAAATCGTTTGTCGGATTGTTAGTTATTTCACTACGGCTGGTCATAAAACTTTTCCAAAGTTCACCTGTCTTGTTTTCAGATAAACTCATTTTTAGTCTTTTGCCAACTAGCTTTTTTTCTTTTAAATTCTCTATTCGTGGTTGCATATTAAGTAAAGATTCTCCATTAAGTCATTATTGTCAAGCGTCTTCTCTTTTAAAATGCTTGTGTTCAATTATTGTCCTCTCTTTCATCCCAGTTTAATCAATTGCTGCCACTTGATTGTCTCCTTTTACTTCCAGGTTTAATCATTTATACCCATTGGATAGTCTGAGCGAAGCGGTGACCTGGACTCAAAACCAGTGCAGTTTATAACTGATTGATTCTAATCGGGATTTAATATCAATCCCCGTCCAATAGTTCAAAATAAAAGCTAACGCTTCGTAATATATAATCCCGCTGTTACTACATCGGATGAGTTTTTTATTCGTGTTTTAAATATCTTCTTCAATTAGTTTTTCAATAACTTCAATAAATAATTGTGCTTGAGGGATTAATTCTTCTATCATTTCAAGGTCGAAGGTTATAAAGTCATCATAATCACCAGAAATCCGATTATTAAACATTTGAGCATAAAAACGGGCATATTCAGGATTTAGTTTCTTAGTTGTCACAAAATGAAGACCCAACATTTGTTTCACTCCTGCATGAGTCTGCGCAGGGATATTGTGTTTTACAAGTAAAGCTATTACAGCATAATAACAAGCATAATATAAGCGATTTACGGCAGTATTATAAAAACCACTTTCGGTAATACTGTCCACTTCAGCAAATGTGGTTTTTGCATGTTGTAAGCGATATTCTACCAATGCCTTAACGCTTTCTTTGTCTAATGATTGTTTCATAATTCAATTCCTTCGTTGATGATATTCATGTAGAAAGGCGTTTTAAAAGGGCGATTCTCCCATTGCCTGCGTGAAAAAATCAGTGGACTGATGGATATTCCGGTCTCAAGTTCAACATCATACAAGGGGTAAGCAATTTCTTTTTGGTCGTTGAACGTTACTTTGTCTTTATCAATTAATATCAATAAGTCTATATCGCTATCGGGGCGGGCATCGCCTCTTGCTTCCGAGCCATATAGTATGACTTTAGCATCGGGTGTTACCCTCCGGATTATTTCAAGCAGTCTATTTGTTATTTGAGGTCGTTTCATTGCCTTTGTTGAGTTTATTTTCAGGATTATCACTGTTGACAGGTTGGAATATACTGTCGCAAAAGCAGGGTAAATGCTTTAATAAGTTGCAAATATAAAGATAACTTTACAAATACAATGTAAATTTATAATTATTCTCCAATGTCATTCAGTTAGTGTCTTTCTATTTCTGAGTCAGCTGAAGGATTGCGACCAGGTGTCTTTATGGTAAAAAAAATTATAGCTACTAAGACTCAAAAACACTAATTTTCACAAAGGGTCTCCTTTCTGGTTTACGTTTAATCATTTGTACACAATAACTGCAAATAATCAAACTTGGACGAAACAGGTTAGTTTCTTAATAACAATCGTCAGGATTTACGCACATTAATTCGGGAAGTTTCTTTTCAATTCTATTTAAAAATGTTTTAAGTTTATTCGTTTTTAAGTCCTTGTAGTAAAAATACAAACTATTATTTTCAATCTTGAAAGGGAGTTCTTCAGGTAATCCTAATTCATACTCCTTTACAATTCTTTTCTTCGAGTCAAGTATATAAATAATTGAATGACCATGTTTTACTAATGCTGCCTGAATTCGCTTAAATGATGTCAATACATAAAATATTTTTCCATCTATTTGTATGTCACCTAAATAAATGATAGTTTCTTCTAAGTTCTCCTCTTTTATGTGTTGTTTCTTTGTTCTGAATTTTGGTACAACATATTTTGCATATTCAGTTGAGTCAGAATATGAAGTGTTTAAAGTAGAAGTCTTTGTTGTTATGTTTTTCTCTAAAATTGTGGTCGTTGTCGAATAGCAACTTGTCGAAATAATCAGAAACAAAAGTCCTTGTACAATTCTCAATTTCATATAATTCTTTGGTTGTAATTTGTCGCAATTATTTAGTTCAAATTCTGTCATTTATTTTTCTATACTTACTGCTAATGACCAAATTATGTGCAATTTATGGTCACCGTCTCACGGGATGTTCCATTTGCGTGAGCATTCAACTCACGCGATGCGACAAAGTGAATGCAGGATCAATTCACGATAGCCCTGTTAGCTATCGGGGGGATGGCTAAATGCACGTCAGCCAATCATCAACATAAAGTGTGTTAGGCTCTCGTTATTTAGTTACTTCTTTTTGCAATGGTTTGTCTGTCTCCTATACCTAGCTGAACAAGTATAAAACATTGTGGTCATATCAGGAATGCTTAGTTAACACCGATAATAAGTTTCATAATACTTGTTCTTTTTGCTTCCATTACCTTCACAAAATAAATACCCGGTATCAGGTTAATATTTGTTTGTATATTTTGTTGATCTGAAACCTCTTGCTCTTTTACAATATTACCACTGATATTGACAATGTTGATGGTTGATTTCCCTGAAAGTCCGCTGATGGTGAGTTGACCGCCAATAAGCGGGTTTGGATATATCGTAATATCGCTTTGTTTATTTACCGGAATAATTCCATCTACCGGGCTTTTCAATAAGTTGAATGACCATTGCTGATTGCTGCCGCCATTCGATGGCCACTGGATATCCTGTGCGTTCTCGGTTGTAGACGCGCCTGTAATGTCGAGCAACTCACCGCTGTTCCTGTTTTCGATATTGGAATAACAACCCGTAGCAATGATTTGCCATTGCTGATTAGTGGCTCCGCTGTATGGATATTGAATATTTTTAGCACCATCGGTCGTAGAAGCACCGCTAATATCCATTGACATGCCGCTGGCCACGTTCTTAATGCTCCAATAACCGGTACCGAGGTCTGTGAATAACCATTGCTGAGATGTAGATCCGGTGTTGGTTACCTGAACAATATTTACTCCGCTGGCAGTGGAGGCTCCTAATGGACTCAGGACTTTTCCGCTGTTATTGTTGGATATGGAATAAATTCCTCCAGAGACAATACTTTCATTATTTCCGGCAGCTCCGGCGGTTACGATTAGATTGTCAAACTGAGCATTATTCCAGCCACTACCCAACCCTGCCATACCACTGCATTTTTCAGTATCTGTAATGGAATCTTTTTGTATATTATCGATGTATGCTTTTATGGTCGTCCCATTAAAAGAGAGCTTTAAATTGTGCCAACCATTGGCGGAAAAGGGGGAAATAGTACCCGAAGAGAGAACAACATCACTCGCGGTTTCAAAACTTGAAAAATCGCCGTAACAGAGTTTCCAGCTTCCGGTTTCATGAATAGACAGTCTGTAGCCAGAATAATTTGAATGGTTACCACCTGCAGGAAATGGCAGGCCGACTCTTCCGTAGATACAAGCAACACCGGTTGATTCGATAAGTGCATCGGCACTGAAATCATAATTCTTCCAATTCAAATCACCAAATTCGGTAAATGCATTTGTCGGGGGATTACCACCCCAAACATTCCATTCAAGGTTGCTACCGGTAATAACCTGACGTAGTACTTTTGTGTCCTTGCTTTCTACATCAAATGCACCGGATATGTCATACAGGTATTTGGGTGTTGCCCCTGCATCATAACTTTCGAAATTTTCACTGTAGTTATCCCCAAAAGATCCTGCAACAGGGATGATTCCTGCATTGCCCTTCTGTTGGCCCGTGGTTGTGGTTATTGAATAGATTGAACCTGCTTCGAGGTTAATGGTAAATTTACCTGCAGATACCTTTATATCACTTTGTTGTATAAACTGTGCGGTGCTGTTCGATTTCCATACATGCACAGCTGAAGCAGGCAGTCCGCCCGAGAGAGTAAAATTTATTGATTCATTTAGTGTATCATTTGCCACCACCACAATACTGTAATTTTTATCAACCGGATTCATAAATGTTACATAAGAACTGCCTTTCGTAGTAATACCACATCCGCTGTCTAAGTATTTCCATCCAGGCTGTGCAAACTGATTGGTATGTGCCGCTGCCCAAACAGCCGGTGATACGACATAGTACCCTGACCAGGGCGAATTAGCTTCCATAATTCCGGAGTGTGCCCAATTTGCATTATCGTATTGCGAATTAATTAAATGCCATACGTCTGTCTTGGTCATCTTTCCATTAATATAGTTCAGGTTCATTTCTTTTGCCAAC